>ERZ1292640.1284-Hain-H43-02um-R1-1284-length-20823-cov-7_pt1 | contig 20823 bp, 16 predicted proteins | sample MGYA00564404_ERZ1292640 | MGnify/ENA primary metagenome ERZ1292640 (study PRJEB36523, sample SAMEA6512636) | groundwater metagenome | collected 2019-01-08 | study: AquaDiva: Metagenomics assemblies of 32 groundwater samples
GGGGAAAAGACTTGATTCCTCAATATCCACGAATTTGTGGGTAAAGATAAGCTTTGGTAAGGGGGAATTAGCCAAAACTCCCTCCTTGAGAGGGGTTAGGGGGTGTGTTAAAAAACGTTACGAATTTTCCGAAACTTGCTTATTCCTCTGCTTGTTCAATCCTGATCGCCTTCGTGGGGCAAAGATAGGCGCAAGCACCGCATCCAATGCAGGTTTTTGAGATTCTATCAAAAGGCGTTTTTATTTTCCTTTTGCTTCCTCTACCGGAAAAACTCACCGCACTCATCCCAACCAATTCAGCACAAACACGAGTGCATAAACCGCATAAAACGCATTTTGTGCTATTAACGCTAACTGCTCTGTTTAAAAGATAATATCCGACGACATCAGATTTGTCATTACGGGAAACCCCGTAGCTCTCAGCTAATTCGTTTATTTCTTTTGAATCCGGGCATTTTGCAAGCAGGAGTTCTGCAACGAATTTCCTTGCTTTTAACACCCTTTCAGAACCTGTTAGTATTATTGCGCCATTTTCAGCCGGATATGCACAAGAGACAATAAGATCAGGAGGACGTGTTGAGTTTTCCTGTGTTCTCTCAACCACGCACATTCTACACCCACCGTAAGGTTTAAGGTGAGGATTATAGCAAAGTGTGGGAATCTTAATCCCCAATTTCCTTGCCGCATCAAGCACAGTTGTCTCTTCCGGCACCTCAATTACTTGGTTATCTATAGTTAATTTTACCATTATTCAATCCTCACAGCATCAAATCTGCATGATTCAAAACATATACCGCATTTAATGCACTTTTCTGGTATAATGTCATGTGCTTTTTTGGCTTCTCCAACGATAGCCTTTGTTGGGCAATTTCTGAAACATAGATGACAGCCAGTGCATTTATCCGCTACAATTGAATACTTTATCAATGCTTTACAGACTTTTGCAGGGCATTTCTTATTCTTTATATGCGCTTCATATTCCTCTCTGAAATACCTCATCGTGGATAATGCCGGTTTAGGAGCGGTTTTTCCTAATGCACAGAGCGAAACATCGATGATTAGATTGCCCATATTTTCCAGCACAGTAAGATCATCTTCATGCCCTTCCCCTTTGGTTATTCGTGTTAATATATCAAGCATGTGTTTTGTGCCTTCACGACAAGGCGTGCATTTCCCACAAGATTCGTCCTGGGTGAATGTCAAGAAATATCGGGCGATCTCCACCATGCAAGTATTTTCGTCCATTACGATCATTCCGCCTGATCCCATGATTGTTCCTGCTTTTGTCAGCGACTCAAAGTCAACAGGCATATCAAGCATGGCTTCAGGAAGACACCCGCCAGAGGGACCGCCTGTCTGAACCGCCTTAAACTTCTTACCTTTCGGAATGCCTCCGCCTATATCATAGATGATCTCCCTCAGAGTTATCCCCATGGGAACTTCAATCAACCCTGAGTTATTTATTTTTCCAACCAATGCAAAGATAATCGTTCCTTTGCTTGTATTTGTGCCTATATTTGAATACCATTCAGCGCCATTACCTATGACAAGCGGGATACTTGACAGAGTTTTTACATTGTTAAGGGCAGTGGGAGATTCCCAAAGTCCTTTATTTACAGGAAAAGGCGGTCTTGTTCTAGCTTCTACTATGGCGCCTTCTATTGATTTAAGCAGGTTTGTTTCTTCGCCGCATATAAACGCCCCGGCGCCTCTAACAATCTCAATATCAAAGGAGAACCCTGTTCCTAAAATATCCTCTCCAAGAAAGCCATACTCATGTGCTTTCTCTAGCGCCCGGTGAAGATGCTCAATAGCTAATGGATATTCCTTGCGGACATAAATATAGCCGATATTGGATCCGATGGTAAAACCACCGATAATCATGCCCTCAATAACGGAATGTGGCGTTCCCTCCAAAAGGCTTCTATCCATAAATGCACCGGGGTCTCCCTCGTCAGCATTGCATACGATAAATTTTTCTTCCCCTTGTGCCTTCCTTGTCATTTCCCATTTTGTGCCTGTGGGAAAGCCTGCGCCGCCTCTGCCGCGCAACCCTGAAGCCTTTATTATGTCAATAACACTGTCAGGACCGATCTCTAGAGCTTTTTCAAGGGCAGAATATCCGCCAATAGCAATATAATCCTCTATATTAAGTGGATCAATACGAGAATTGTTAGCCAGAAGTCGCCGTGTTTGCTTCTTATAAAATGGAATATCTTCCTCATGCAATATTTTCTCATCAGTAGATTGGTCCACATAAAGCAAACGCTCAACGATCTTCCCATTCATTATGGTTTCTGATACAATTTCTGGAATGTCTTTCTCCAGAAGTCCCCCATAAAAGATATTTCCAGGGTTAATAACTATCGCAGGCTCAATAGCACAAAACCCATGACAACCAGTGACTTTGAGCGATACTTCTTCCTCAAGGTTGTGTTTTTTAAGTTCGCTTTTTAACGCATCAATTATTTCTAAAGCTCCAGAGGCAAACCCGCATGTTCCGCCCGCAACAACGATCTCTGGTTGATCAGGCTTACGTTTGCTTAGAATTTCATTTCTTAACTCCTCTATACTAGCTATCTCGATCTGATTTTCCGTTTTCATATTTCTCCAGAAGTTTATTTACTTTGATGGGCGTCATATTGCCATGATATTTCCCATCAATTTCAACAAGAGGTCCACGAGCACAGACACCAAGGCAGTTGACGGTCTCCACTGTAAAATTGCCATCTGCCGTAGTATGACCCGGCTCAACATTTAGTTTTCTTTGGAGGTTATCAACTATATCGCTTGCCCCGTTTACGTGGCAGGTTGTTCCAACACATACGCAAATATGGTGCTTTCCAAGTGGTTCCAAACGAAGCGAATTATAAAACGTCGCTAAGCTAAATAATTTGCTTAAAGGAACGTCACATTTTTCCGATATTCGGACAAGCGCTTCTTCTGGAACGTAATTAAATGTTTCCAATATCTCTTGAAGAAGCTCAATCAATACTTTGTGGCTATTTTCATATCTTTCTTCATATTGAGCAATTACATCATCAATTTTCCCTAATCGCTCAATAGTTGCCTGATCCATTTTACCTTTTTTCTTCGATTTTTTCATAGTATCTCCAACCTACTCAACTATAAAACGCCATCTACGGCTTGAATCGTAAGTTTTATTTTTCACGATGTCACGGACAGTTTCTAAGTAATCGGGAATATATACTTCAATGTCATTTTTTACTTTAACCTGACAACTAAGACGCATTCCCGCTAATCTGGCTTCTCTGGACATAAAAGGTTCTTCTGTAGGAAGCAGTGGACCACCACCACTTAATACTTTGACCTTACAATATCCACAAATTGCCTTACCTGCACATGAAGAGGATACAGGAACACCATTCGCAGTCAAGGAACCCATCAGATAGTCTCCGCCCTCAACGACAAACTCCTTTTTCTCTCCCTCTTGGTTGACGGTTATCTTACATTTGCCATACGTAACCAAAAACCTTTGTGCTATAATAAGGAGTATGGCAAGTGTTATCAGAACCCCATTCATTATCAAAATCTGTGTCATAGCCTAAATTTACTCCATATAGTAATCGTTGAAAAATGCCATTTTGACATATAAATCAGACGCGTTTTATACAACCCCCTTAATCCCCCCTTTAATAAGGGGGAATCTGATGACGACTTGACCTATTCCCCCTTATTAAAGGGGGGCTAGGGGGTTGTTTTTACTAACTTTTTTTGTATTTTTCAAGATTACACATAAGCAATTTTAATAAACTGCTTATAAAGTTATAATCCCTGCAAAACCTATAAACGCCAAAGCCATAATTCCAGCAATAATCATGGTGATACCCGGACCACGCAATCCGCTAGGAATATCACCAATTAGCCCTAGCTTCTCTTTTATTGCCGCCATAACAATTATTGCCATAGACCATCCCGCAGCAGTTCCAGAGGAATAAGTAACCGTTTGCACAAAATTATAGTTTCGTAAAACCATAAATAGAGAAACCGCTAAAACTATACAATTAACTGTTATTAACGGCAAAAATATTCCAAAGGACGCTTGTAAAGGCGGGAAAAATTTCTCAATAATCATCTCAACCAACTGGACAGTTGCCGCAATAACAATTATAAACACCAGAAATGCCAATATCTCTGAATGTAATGGGACAAGTATCAGCCAATATATAGGCCAGTTAATCACTGCTGTAAGGGTCACCGTAAATATTACAGCAGCGCCCATACCAACAGCGGATTTATAGGTCTTTGAGATAACAATGAATGGACACATACCTAGTATGTATACCAATGCAATGTTATGAGTGAATATAGAAGCAAGAAATATTATAAGAGGATTTGATGAGTCCATGTTTACTCCGTTTTCTTGGCGAGTGTTCTAAGAATCCATAGATACACGCCCAAAAGGAAGAAAGCCCCTGGTGCTATTGTTAATATAACCCAGTTGGTCCAGATTTTTGGCATTACTGTTTGTCCCAAAAGAGTTCCAAAGCCCATTGGTTCACGAACCAAAGCCATTAAGATTAAAACAGCACTATATCCTACTCCACAACCTATTGCATCAAGCACTGAAAGCCACGGTCCCTTCTGAATGGCAAAAGCCTCAGCACGTCCCATAAGAATACAGTTAGTGATGATCAAGCCAACATAAGGTCCCATCGCCAGACTTATAGGTGGGAAAAATGCTTTTAGGAATCTATCTGTGCATATAACAAAAGTTGCAATAATGGTCATATATGCAAGCATACGAACTCTTGCAGGTATAACCTTGCGTAAAAGAGAAACAAACAATGAGCCAAATACCGTGCAAAAAGTCACACCTGCTCCCATAGCTAAAGCATTATCCATTTTATTTGTGATAGCCAAAGATGAGCAGATTCCTAAGATCATACAGAATAGGGGATGATCATTCCACATTCCCATCGTTAGAACCTTATACCATTCCCTTTGTTTAATACTCGTTTTGGTCTTGTCTTCGGGCATCTATACTTACCCCACTATTATTTTAACAGACTTATATTGTCCGCTATTGATTTATTCAAGAGTTTCTCTAGCGCTTTGCTTGAATAAGTTGCGCCAGTAATTGTGTCAATTTCATTATTTGCTTTAGCTTTTCCTGGTGGTGTAAAAACCAGCGCAGGAATAGCCTCTTTGTTCTTAAATTGGTCTAGGTATTCCGTGCTGGCTATTCTTGCGCCTAATCCGGGGGTCTCCTCTTGATGGAGTATCTTGAGGTTACGAATCGTCTTATGATCCGGATTAATGCTTATTATACCAGTTATCGTTCCCCAGACTCCTGGACCGCTAAACTCAAAGACTATTGCGTGGTCTTTTCCAACATAGATTGTTTTTCCGCCCCTCTCTAATGCTTCTACGTTTGCCTTAAAAACATCCAGAACATCACTAATAGTATATGGAATACCCAAAACATCTAAAACTGATGATTTAAGTCTTAGCTCCTCGTTTTTGGCAATTCGCACAGCGGTAAAGGCATTAATTCCGACCAGCAACACCCCTGAACCTGTTCCCATAATTATACAAAAGATCAATATCTTCAATGCTGCTTTCATTTTATCACCTTGGGATACTTTATATCCAATACTATGTGATCAATTAAAGGTGCAAAAACGTTTAACAATACGATGCTAAACATCACACCTTCCACATAACCTGACAAACTACGAATCAAAACAACCAAAGCCCCCATCACAATACCGGCGATCCATTTCCCTGCTCTGGTAAAGGGCGCAGTAACGGGATCAGTAGCCATAAAGAATCCGCCCAACAACAAACCACCAGATAGGAATTGGAACATCGGTGGAGCAAATCTAGTCGGGGCAAAATGATTAGCTAGAAAAGAGAACACAAAAACCGAGACGAAAAGGCTTAACGGCAGACGCCAATTGACAATTCTGGTCAATATTAAAAACAGCCCGCCAACTATCAATCCGATGCGGAATGTCTCGCCTATGCAACCAGGACCAATGCCAAAAAATAGATCGAGGTAAGGACTAAGCACGCCGTTGCTTCTAAAAAGATTGAGTGGCGTTGCACTAGCCAACGCATCTACACTATTTTGATAATGTATAAATCCACCCCATCCACCAGAAAAAGGTGTTTGCCACTGAACACTCATAACGCTAGGAAAAGCGATGCTTAAAAAAATCCTACCAACCAACGCCGGGTTGAAGGGATTTCTGCCTGTTCCGCCAAAGACCTCTTTCCCAAAAAATACACCAAACATCACCCCAACAGCTACCATCCAAAGCGGAGTTGATGGAGGCAATATTAACGGGAATATTAAGCCCGTAACCAAAAACCCCTCGTGAACATCCTTTTTTCTTCCCATAGCAAAGGCGACTTCCACCAATCCACCGAAGAGGTAAGATACTACTATCACCAGCAATACTCTTAATCCCCAGAAGTAGATTGCCGCAAGGGTCGCTGGCAGAAGCCCTAAAATTACAACACTCATATAGCGCTTGATGTCTATATTATCAAGAATATGTGGAGTGCTTGTAACTTTATCTGTGCCATAGAAAAAGTCATCCATAGCCTTGATAACTGGCTTAAACATGCCAATTAAAGGCTGCCTTTCACTTGCTTGATTAATATTGTCTAGTAAATGCCTAATTACACCCACGGGACATCCTCTCTTGTGAGTAGTTTTTAGTTATTAGTTTTAAGTTGATTTGGATCGTAAATTTAATAACTTCCGTGTTTGATATTTAAAAGTTGGGTTTCGTTCCTCAACCCAACCTACTTTTCGCCTACTTAGATGGGAAAGTATTTAATCATAAATCCTTAAGCATATTTCAGAAAATACGTTAAAGTTTTGATTATGTTTTTAAATCCCCCTTGATCCCCCTTTTCCAAAGGGGGAATTACGAAACTCCCCTCTTGAGAGGGGTTAGGGGGTGTGTTAAAAAACGTTACGAATTATCTGAAAACTGCTTAACTCAAAACTAAAAACTAAAAACTGTTAAATTTCCTTTGCTCCACGATAGCTTTCAACAATACCCCGAATATTATCAAAGTGTGGCAATATGCACACTTCACGATTACATCCTTGTTCTGTCAATGAATCCATACCCGCTTTGATATGTTGAGCTAAAGAAATTTTTGAAGGGCAAACATAACTACATAAACCGCACTGAATACAGTCAAATATGTGTAGATTGGCTAGTGTTTCGTCAATCATATCACGCTGGACATATTTGCTCAAGATGTGAGGGATGATACTAACAGGGCAAACCTCCTCACAATAATTACAGCTAATACAAGGTCTTTCTTCACCATTTTTATTGGTATCTACTGTTTTTGTGGCTATTGGCAGATACTTAGACATGAACGTGCGGGTATATGAGTCGCTTCTGAAGCCCGGACGTATAAATGCCAAGAATTTCCGATTGCGATTTTCGGGAATGGCAATGATCTGAGAGTAGGTTCTGTCAATAGGTAAAGCCAAATCCGCCAATTCTGTTCCCATCAATAGGTTATTTAGAATGAATCTTGGAGTTACATCTGGCTTTATCCTTGAGCCAGCGATTTCACTCAAGCTTGTGCCTGTTCTCACTTTCACATGCAACGGCGCTTTTAGCGCAGAACCACAAAGGGCAATTGTCCGCTCAATAAGTGGCTTTCCCTCAGCAACTGCCTCATAAGCTTGTAAAACAGCTTGAAAATCCAGAATTATCGTTCCAATATTTGCCGCCGAATATCCATAAGGAAAATCTTGACCCAAAACTGTCTTTACTAACATTGCCTCATGGCTTTGAGGATACTTTGATTTCAGATATAGGAGTTTCAACCAATTATATTTTGCAACATTTTTGTCCAACTCCCCAATAACGTTTTTATATTCGCTACTCGTCGCCACGAAAACTTTTGCCTTTGGCATAATCCTATGAAGAATATCTATACCATCAAGCAAATCCTGAATTTTTCTATTGTGAAACAGTGCAGTCGGTGAGATATTGTATGGATCAGAATTTAGCATGTATACGATGATGTTTTCTACATCATTTGGTTGGATAATGGAACTATTGAATCGGGATGGAATACCTTCGTAACCAAGAGCAGTTATACCTGAAGTATAAAGTATCTCCTCTATGCTTTCTGGAGATAATTGCTGCCAATTAGCGGAGGCGCCTGAAATTTTCTGATATTCTGAACTACCATCGCTTTTGATGGTAACTATAAAACAATTTTGACCAAGATAATGTGATTTTTTTATTTCATTAACTTCACCATTTACGGTAGCGTGAATTGGGCTAGATACATGTTGATCGTTACGTGCTATTATTTGGCCTGCGGAGACCTTGTCACCAACTTTAACTAGACAATCCACTTCTGAGCCAAAGCCCTGGACCAGTGGAATTTTAACTTGTGTAGGAATGGAAGTTTCCTCAAGGACATCATCGGGTTGACCTTGGAATTCAGCAAAGCGATAACCACCACGAAAAGTCTTGTAATTTGACATATTTAATTATCCCATTTGAACAAAAAAGTTAAATGTAGGTTGGGTTGAGGAACGAAACCCAACATTATATTATGACACTAACGAGACATAAGACTTGCATCTAAAATCCAAGTATTTCCAGATAGATTTCTGGATAATGGAAATTAAAGGATCAACGGACTGCCTGCATTTTTTAACCTTTAACCTTCAACTTTTAACATTTAACCACTTATCTACAACTCTTTGTGTCTTTTCACCATATCCTCTAAAGTTACATCATCCAATGCCTGAGATATTACATCTGATAATTTGCACCAAAGATCACGGGTAATGCAATCTGGAGACTTTGCACAGAAAGATGGATTACAAACACAATCTACAACACACGATCGCCCCTCAAAAACAAAAACTATATCTTTCATTGTTATCTCTGAAGGCTTTTTGGCGAGTTTATAACCGCCATGTCTACCCCGATAAGATTCCACAAAACCGGCGATCCTAAGAGAATCCACCAAATTCCATAGATATTTCACAGAGATTTCCTGACGGTCAGAAATATCCTTTAAAAGCACGGGCCCCTCGCCATAATGAATGGCTAAGTCCAGCATAAGTTGTGCGCCATAGTGCCCCTTCGTAGATAACTTTATCATTTCTATTCCTCATCTAAACTGGTTTAATCCGCTTATTATTTTAGCAGTTCTTCCCTCAAAAGTAAATAAAATTATGTTATTTATGATTACTTTTATTATTTCTATTAACTTAGTGGAGATTTAATAAAAAAATTGATTCTTCGGATTTTGGGTAAAGGTAAAAGCGGAAAAAAACCCATAAGAAGTATATGATTTCTCATATCACCTATGTTGGTTAGCGGTGGTTAGGAAGAATATCGAATGCTTTCCCTAGATCCCGAAGAATCAATGTCTCTAATTTATGAAAAAGGCTTCTTTAATCACCGATTAAAGGAAGTAGATTTTTTAATCAGTTAAAACCTTATATGCTAAATATGCTAATATAGCAATATATGTGCCATAGATAGCTCTCAGTATGGTATTAATTGATGATTTGTGCTAATTCCCATAATCAAGTGTTTATAACGTTTTATAGTCCAACTTTCCAAGTTGGTATCATAAAAAAAACTACAAAAACAATTGGCACAGTCCGTTAATTGCATGTAACCATGCACATAATTGCATGATTACATGCAAGGCGAATGTTTATAAAAAGACGCTTGACAATCAAATCACGTTATCAATATAATACAGCATAACAAAGCCGAAAGGAGATATTATATGTTAGCAAAGGTCCAAAGCGGAGCAGTATTAGGAATAGATGCCTATATAGTTAAAGTAGAGCTTGATATAACAGAGGGTTTGCCATATTTCAATACCGTTGGACTTCCTGATACATCAGTTAAAGAGTCGAAGGACAGAGTTGCTGCCGCAATAAAAAATTCCGGGTTTAGATTTCCAATGAAGCGAATTACCGCTAACCTTGCTCCTGCCGATGTTCGTAAAGAAGGTTCTGCTTTTGATCTTCCGTTAGCAATAGCTGTGCTTTCTGCATTTGGGCAAGTTAGTATGGAGAATCTCGATGAATTCGCAATATTAGGTGAGCTTTCTTTGGACGGAGGCATACGTCCAGTCAAGGGAGCGCTTCCAATAGCTATAAGCGTTAGAAATGCTGGTATTACGGGATTGATTCTACCCAAAGATAACGTGAAAGAAGCTTCCGTTGTTAGCGGAATTAATATATATCCAGCGGAAAATCTTAGACAAGTAGTAGATTTTCTGAATAAAGATGAAATTATAGCGCCATTCAGTTATGACATAGCAGATGCTTTTGCGAAAGGTAGTGAATATTCAGTTGACTTTTTTGACGTAAAGGGACAAGAGCATGTAAAGCGTGCATTGGAAGTAGCGGCATCAGGAGGGCATAATATAATAATGGTTGGTCCTCCCGGTTCAGGTAAGTCTATGTTAGCGATGCGATTACCGACCATACTGCCCGATATGACGATTGAAGAAGCACTAGAGACAACAAAGATATACAGTGTAGCAGGCTTACTCCCTGCCAACTCAGCATTAATAGCAACACGGCCATTCAGATCACCACATCATACCACATCAGATGCTGGTTTGATAGGAGGAGGTAAGATACCACATCCGGGGGAAGTGAGTTTATCTCATAATGGGATATTATTTCTTGATGAATTGCCAGAATTCAATAAAAGCACTTTGGAGGTGTTGCGTCAACCTCTAGAATCAGGTGTGGTAACAATTTCAAGGGCTACTGCATCTTTGACTTATCCTGCCAACTTTATGTTAGCCTCAGCGATGAATCCATGCCTCTGCGGGTTTTTTGGCAGTCCGATAAAAGAATGTAAATGCACCCCAAGCCAAGTCCAAAAATATATGTCTAAGATTTCAGGTCCCCTCCTAGATAGAATCGACATCCATATTGAGGTGCCAGCAGTTCCTTATGAGAAGCTGATTAGCGAACCGACCGGTGAAAACTCTAAGGATATTAGGCAGCGAGTGAATAAAGCCAGACAAATACAGAATCAGCGATTCACCAAAGAACATGGTTATTGCAACGCACACATGCAACCCCGACAACTCAGAAAGTATTGTAGGGTAGAAGATGGCGCACAAAAGCTTCTTGAAACAGCCATAAAGCAGTTGGGATTAAGCGCAAGGGCTTATGACCGCATATTGAAAGTCTCCCGCACCATCGCTGACCTTGCTGAAAGCGATATTATCCAGACTGAGCATATATCAGAAGCGATACAGTATCGCAGTCTTGACAGGAATCTGTGGTTATATTGACAAGAATATTCTTATAATTTTATATGATGCTTGTATATACTTTTCAAACACGTTCTAACATTGTTATTTTGTCCAAACTCTGATAATGCCTAAGTCCTGTTCGAATATACTGTATATAGTTCTGGATATTATCTTTCTGACTAATATCAAGATGCTCATGAATAGAGAAGTGATAATCGATGGCAAAATATTTACTATTATCTGTAACAATGCAATCATATATCAGAATTAGTTCCAGAATAGACCTAAAATCTCTGATGGAAATATTTTCCATTAGCAATTCTCTGAGAATACGAGTTAAATTTTCAGACGTAACGGTTTCTAATATTGTTTGAGAAGGTCAGCAGGGGGGATAATGTCAGATAATTTCATAATATTCTTCTAATCTCTTTTCTTTAGCACACATGCCCGATAGGTCGGTGGTATGCTCAATCAGTATGTAGTTCACGTATATACCAGCGTAGACTTTGAGACCAGTAGCAGCATGGATCCGCCTATTCAAGCCTATGAAAGCCAAATACGAAAATATCGATTGATCATCAATTGATAAAGCAATTCGTTTTTTTACAGCAAACCTATTACTGAAATGATCGAGGCAAACCAGATCGATACTCGCTAAAGAACTGCCCAATTACATAATCCAACTCACGACTTGCATCGGTCAGGTAACGACGGACAAAATTGTTATAAGCTTGACTACCTGGCACAAGTCCCCGTTGAGTGATTTCATTGTCTAGAGCAACATAATGGCGATCAAGAATCTCCCGAATTTTGGAGTTATGCAATTGTCTTTTGCTAGCAAGTTCACCTGGAATGCCCCGCATGTTAGTAAAGGCATTTAATTCTGCTTCGGTAAAAGCGCCAGGATACCGGTCTAAAACCTGAAGTTCGACGGCATGATGAACTTGACCACCTGAACCCACTCCCAATTGTTGTGCGTATCCATCTCGCAGTCCATCAAATCGTCTACGGGCATCCGCTGCACGTCCAGTGCTTGTCGGTCGTATTGGACGTTGTGCTGAAGCATTACCACCAACATCTTCAACAATGCCTCTTTCAACCGCTGCGTCAATTTCTGGATCGATTCTTCGACTACGCAATCCTAATCGTTCTGCTACTTGGTCTAATATGCTCATGATTCGATTTTTCGCCCAATTAAAAGCATCACGTAACTTAGCAGGCGCAATCTGGCGAATTCGCGCCAAGCTATTACGTATGGGATCAACGAATCTACGAGCAAATATCGAAGCAGAATTTGCCAGTTGTGATAGGCGATTAAGCACCTTATTCCACTCTTCTATCCCAAATGCCACAAAGCGCGTCCAGTTACGTGCAATATATGACTGTAAACGACCCAGATCCGTAATCTCCGGCAGAATCAAACGTAATGGTCTCAGCAGTTCTCCTAAATGACTAAGCACCTCACCCACACCTTTAATGATAAATTTACTGGCACTTTTGATTGCGCTGCCGATTTCCGGAAACAATCCGATTAAAGTAAAGACCAAGCCTACCCAACGCATAAATCGGTCATACTGTCCTTTAAAAATCATATAGTAAACATGGGCAACAATATCACGAGCATCAGAGGCTTGATCTAAGATAGGCACAAGACTTACTCCTAGATCCACTCCTATCATAGCAAATGATGGGTCTTCATTAAATTCTCCCATCAATCCGCCGCTCATTGTGCCCCAAAACCCCGGACTATCTTCTTGCTCTTGTCTAGTATCTTCGCCTTCCTCTGTTTCACGCATAATCCCTTGTGTTGCTTGTTGTTTGACTTGAGTTTGTCGGTTATTAGGCACGGTAGCGATGTGTTTAGCTTCGGTTTCAGCAGAGGTCGTGGGCGATATTAACTGAAGCTGATTAGAATCTACATTCGCTCCCTTCTGTTGTATTACATGCGTCAACTCATGCGCCAGCAGTCGCTGTCCCGTTGATGTTCCCGGCGCATACTGACCCGCTCCAAACACTACATCCCGCCCTGCCGTATAGGCTAGAGAATTCACCGCCTGCGCCGACTCCGCCGACTGAGCGTCGGTATGCACACGCACCTGACTAAAGTCATGCCCGAAGCGAGGTTCAAAGATAGCACGAGTGGAACTATCCAACGGATGACCGCCCCCTGATTCCAATACTTTATTGACGATGGGTGGAACGCTATTTGCCGTCTGTTCTGCCTCCTTCTCGGATATATCGCCTGTTTGCTCAGATTCCTGCTTCATCTGAATCCCTATACCTTTTTCGGGTCCCAAACTTTGTGGTTGATAGGCAGAAACTATCTCTTGGCTTATTCGTGGCACGTTTTGCCTTTCCTCGAATATTGACTGTCTCACTGGGTATAAATTCCGCAATTCATCTACTCTTTCATCAGTAAATAAAGGTATATTTCTAAAGCTAAATCCTGATTTCACAGCGTTATTGTGATTTGATTGGGATTCGGATGTTAAGTCATTATCTACGTTCTGTGAAAGCGCAAAACTGCGTTGAGGAGAAAATCTATTCGACGGAATGGAGGTTTGTGCAGGTTTCTTTTTTGTCTCCATCATGGATGTAATACCCATATTCTCAATACTCCATTTATTCCATGTAAAATGCGTATTTTACTTACTCTTTTTCGATTATCACGTCAATAACTTCATCACGTCCTGCTTCGCATCTGATATTTTTCTTGGAAGTGTAAATCGTCTTATTGTCTTTATCAATCACCTTTACATAGAGGTCTGGTCTTTTTTCGAAAAGATCACGAAAATCCTCGGATTGATAAATAATTTTGTAATTGCCATCATTATCGGTAGTCTCTTCACTTAGTAAATCATCAAATATAAGGTCTTCATCAAAGAGCTTTATTGTTAATCCACCGATACCTTGTCCCTTTTCATCAGTTACCCTTCCCCTAACGACCCATGAAGACCCTGGTATAACTTTTTCGTCCGGTTCTGGTGGTGTGACAGCATCGCTATCCTTAGTAATGATAATCTCTCGATAATCAATCAGCCCTGGCATTATATATAGTGGTTCGCTTTCACGATGAAGAATTCGACGGTCTTTATCGGTAATCGTCAAAAAAAGCTTTTGTGATTTCAATGCTTTCACTTTTCCTTCTTCTTTCTCTGTATAAGTGATGGCAAAATACCCTTTTTCATCCGTGCTGGCATATTTCGTTTGCTTATTCCAGTTTCCTGATTCATTAAAAAGCGACACTGTCAAACCTTTTATACCCACAATATTCTCATCCAGAATACGCCCATGGACTATCCAAGTATCTAGGTCAAAAGCTGGCATTTTAATTTTTGATCTGTCAATCTCTATATCAATGCTTTCATTAAACGGTATAGCATAGGCTAGTTCCGAATCAATTTTTTTTACTCTTGGATGATCCTCTCCATACTTATTTATAAGTCGTATACGCTCTTTTTCCAATGAGTTGTTCTTTACATCCTGCAAGACTTTCAGTTTCTCAAGCCCATCGGCTCTTTGTCTATCCAAAGTGTCTAAGGCTTCATCTATCATACGAAAAGCGTCATCTTTACTAAAGTCCTTAATATTCATAGTTCCCACCTTTCCTATACATCACTTGCATCCATTGTCTTTTTAGTCCCTATATGTGTCCCCAATTTTTCATGATCGTCAATACAATCAGTTCCATAGAGAACCATATTGCCTGAATTTAGTGTAAATGATGGATTTCCATAGGCAAGTATGCAATGCGTTGCCTGATTTGCTATTGTAGTATTCATAAAAGCATAAGAGAAAAGTGAATAGCGTTTCCATTTTGTTCGTGTAATACCTTCTTGGAATCGGTTATTGTTTGCTCTCAAAGTAGCGGAACTGATGGCTGTATTTACAGTAATGATATTTCTCAAAGAATCACAATCAGATTGATTATTATCATAGGATATGTCACCTCGTGAGAAAAACTCTTGAGAACTGAAAACAATATTATTATCTCTGCTTTGCAAATCCAGTTTTATCTGATTATCTGCGAAAAGTATATTCCCGCTTGGTATGAATTGGGTATCCTCATAGGGAACTTCCTTGTTTTTGTCAAATGTAATGCCATTAGGATTTGAACTAGCGACATGCATGGGGCTCAGAAGCCAACTCAAATCCCTATTGACTCCAAGATTATAGATATAAACGGTTGCAGCTTCTTCAGATCGAGTATGTGTTCTAAAATCTACTCCCTGTGATGTTAGATGATTTCCTGTGACCGAAACAGGTCCAAATGCTATAAGTGATAATGCCCTTCCAACAGGCTGTGCTATGATATTATCATGTATTCTTGCCGCGGGTATGCCATCGTTGGAGGACCGTATAACATTAACTATTCCACCGAGAAATTGCTGTAGAATCATGTTTATAACAATGCCCCCCCTTAATCCCGCTTTAATGTTTGTATCGTCACCCAACACTCCTTGTCCATTGTTTATAATACGGTTATTGGATATATCAACCTTTTCACCATAAAGCATAAAAATACCGCATACCGGATCAATGTGACTCGTTCCATTGTTTTCAATTCGGTTCTCCTGAATTATAGCATTCTTGCAGTTAGCAAGGGCAATACCGCCGAATCCGACTTGGTCAAGCATACTAGGTGGAATCTCGTCAAGCATCTGCTGGACACAATTAGTGATAGTATTGCGATAGATAGTCAGGTCTTCTACAGTTATTATAAACCCAACTGATTTTAGGTCAGAGAAAGCTGTTACCCCAATACCGGATAATCCCATATTTTGAATATTATTTCCCTCAATCGTAAGCTCATAAATAACCTCGCGCGATTTTTTTAGGGAGGCTCTATCGTTATCAGATAATTTCTGGATAATTCCGAAATTTCTACCAAATAGTTCCTCAATTATAGCCAGATACCCAAGATTTATTCCGTTTCCTCGTCCACCGAAAATCTCATTATCGATGATTTTGACTTTATCAGAACCACCATCAATCTGAATGCCACCTTCTGCCTGATAATTAACTTTACGTGATTTTGGATTTGCTTTAAGGTATGCGTATGTCTCAGCCACAAAAATATGAACATCAAAATCTGATTTATAACTGTCATCTGGTTCTGCGCATGGATCAAAAATTACGACAGTCGGACCATGGGGATGTCTTCCGTCATAGGGGTCATCGGTATTAGGCGCAGGCACGACAACGATTTTGTTTCGCTCAATAAGAACGCTATCAGCATTAGAGAGTATGGCAGCGCCTCCGTTGGGTTTGTCTAACATAGCAATCTCGTTATATGCAATCCATATATTATTTTCGTCAGGCATATCTTCAACGTCGATCTCAATTGCATGTCTATAAGCAATAATACGATTATGCGCAATCGTAATACCCACAGAGGCAAGTTTTTTTTCGGCATCGTCCTCAATCTTTACCGCCGTTCCATTTTCAGCCATCATCGTTATATAATCAATCTTTATATTTTGAGAGGAGTCAATATCAAAGATCGGACTCGCAATATTATCGTAATCAGAATGTGGACGCACGATAGGATTCCCCCCACATCCAGTTATATGAATGTCTCTACGATTCCTTATCCTAACATTTGCGAAATGTTCTCCACGAAGTATGCAGATTTTACCGCCATCGGAAGGCAGGTTTTCTACCGCTTCTTCTATGGAGTCAAAGTCACCGTGAGAATGTATGCCATCTCCAACTGTATAGGTGCAACAGAAATCCAGATCGGTAAGCGGACGAAAAGTCCTACGGCAATCACGGATAACGTATCCCTCTACGCCATCAGCAACTGTCCAGTGAATTATGGCAAGAGGAGCATAGAAACGGTGTATTCCATGTGGGGGCAATCCTATCTCAAGTTCCCACGGAACAACCTTGTCAGAAGTTTCGGGACGAACTGCAATAACCCAATAATCACCGGCGACAAAATCTGTTCCGGTAAAAGTGATCTGTAATCCTGTCTTTCCCAATGTTACTGGTGTCCCGGGTGTAAAGCTAATATTCGGATCGGATGAGCGATCTGAACCACGATTCCAGACTCGCATGAAGAAGTATTCCTCAGATTCCCCTAATTTAGCGTGGTCAGTTCGCCAAGCCCATTCTTTACCAAAATCAGTAGGTAATGGAGGAGTTATTAGTGTTATTGTTTTTTCATCAGAATTATAGGATCCATCAATACGGCTCAAGTGTCCCTGAATTTCCGCAATTTTTTCACCATTTGGTAGAACTGCCGACCATGGCAAAATCTCAACAATCTGACCTGAAAGTGGCCAATGTTCCTGATCCTTGGGATCTGTGATCAATCTAATTGTCTTACCACTATTTTCTACCTGGACCCGATATAATGGTGAAGCATTGTCAAAACCCCATGTAAAGCTATTTTCATTCACCAATTGCACTCGTATTGCCTGATTTTCTGCCCCAAGATACCCGCCAACAACAGGAGGTTCGCACAGATCTTCTGAATCGCCATCATTATCAAACGATACTTTAAGCTTTACATCTGGAACCCTCTCATTTTCTTTATTTAGCATTCCTTTCTTTTCGGTGTTCCATTTTGTAATCAGGGCTTGCCATGCTCTGGCGCAGTCAGGGGTTCCGACATCTTCCTCAACATGAACTCTGCGCATATTTCGGATTCTTGTTGAAGTGTCAGGACCGCCGAGAGCGACCTCAAGTAATTCGTTATCTTCTACTGCAACCACCGGTTGTTGCCATGCTTCAAGATATACAAGATCAAATCGTTCTTTATCTGGTTCGATATTTAGAAGATGCGGTTTCTGTAACCAATCTCTCTGATTATTGTAGGTTTCATAGATTATTACATCTTGTTCGGTTGCTTCCATCTCAAGACGCAATCCACCAAGATAAAAGCTTCCGGGAAGAATATCAAATTCTATCACTTTATGGCCATCAATGTCTGTGATGCGTGGATGCTGACTATTTCCTCTGTTATTACTAATGCGGAATCCCTGGTTAGGACTACCATAAGCACCCACAATTTCTACCCTTGAACGACGGAGATCCTCATTTTCTATACGTTCACTCTCATTCCAATCGTCGTCAACAATAACCCGACCTTGTTGCATGTGAACGCTAGAATAATGCTTGCGTGAATTAAAAGCTATACGGGAAATATCTTCGGTTGACATGGTACTTACTCCTAAGTTTCATATATAAAAATTGGTATAAGCCCAAAGGGCATGTATTCGTTTATCTTGGCTCCCAAACTATCTATTTTGATCGGATTTTTGATGGCACTGAATGCGCCAATTTCTGAACCATTTTCAGCACCACGCAGAAGTTCCACAGGCGCTGTCTGACTAAGTTGAGCGTAACCGGGTTGCCCAAATTGGCGTGTTGTAAAATAATGATTAGAATCTATAATATTATATGATTCATAACGTTTTGGCAAACGACTATCAGCCAAAGCAGCGCCAAAACGAAAACATCCGTTTTGCGTGTCCGTAACTTGAGCCATGCCTGTAATTAAAGCTTCTGAAGCCCATAAACGATGAACGTTTACCGCACCAAAGATAGTAGTGCGATCAATATGAACTTCGCCTTCATCGAGCTTCAATGCCTCTTTGGATTGTAGTATTGAATCTTTAATAAAAAGCTTCTCCACCATACCATTGACCTGCACTACAATTTGACCGGTGATCGAATGATCAACAGTCATCTCCTCAACATCAGCCTCTACTATTAAAGCCACTGGTTTAATTTTGTCATCGCCCGGATCAATGGTTATGTGGCGTATAATAACCTTCTTAAATTTGCCGGTAAGAATAATCTTGTAGTCAGAAGAACCGCCAATCCAAAGCCCATCAAGAACTAATTCAGAATTTTCATCTGCCCCATCTATAACCCAATCTGATTCTAGGCGTATATAGGGACGCTGATAATCTCCTGCCTGCAAGGTCAGTTTTTCTATATACAACAGATCCTCAACAGGTCCGTATGTTCTGCTATCATCGATCTGGGTAATTCCATTAGTAACTCTATAAGTAACCCCATTAGTTATTGCAAATGCCTGAAGTGCGCCTCCATTTTTATAGTGCCTATTAGGTGTTGATCCCCTAACATCCTCACGAAAATAAGTTCCTGCGCCGATCTCTCCAGAAAATCCGTAATGGTAATCGACAATAACAGTGCCGTAGGGAGCGTTGCCCAAAAAGAGGAATCTTCCACGCTCCGGGTCTATAACTAATCGCTTACCAGAAATATTTGCTGACCAGTTCTCAAGATTGCCGGCAGTGATATTCTCACGAGTTATTTCTCCCTCTCCTCCGGGGTCGGGAACTGTTATTAGAATTGCCTTCGGCAAAAGGGCTTTTTTACCGCAGTCGTCAATTATCGAGTTTATCACCACATCATCTATTATACTTTTCAGAAGCGATGAAGTGATCCCCGGATCAGCATTTTTTATTAAGGTTTCCAAAGTCTCTCGTAAGCGGCTTTCACTCTTAAACCTCACTTCAATAAGTGTCTGCAAAGCACTAATCACTGAACTAGAAACCCCAAAGTTTTCATTAATTTTAGTCACCAATGTATTATCTATCTCATATTCTGAATGTCCAAGCAAACGACACCGAATCGGTGCGGGCAATTCCCATTCACTTGCTGAATGCCATTCATCCCATTTGTAATTGTCTGTGCGATTACGAGGCATAAATAACGGCACGTCACGCCCTGACGGGTCAAACGTAAATTGCGTTCCGTTGGCAATTTCACAACAAGCAGTAACGCCTTTCACTTCAAAAGCGGTCAAACGATAGAGGTGAAATGCCAGCTTGGGAATACCATAGCGCCCAAGAATTCCGCTATGTTGTCTCATATCCGCTGTATGATAATATTCATCAAATGGTGTATCAGTCAGCTCAGAACCTCGCTGTTGGCGAATGTCTGCCCAACCGCCCGGCAAGGTTCCTGTGAATTTTCCTGCAAAATCCGCTGGTTTTGGATCAAGCCCATGGCGCATGCGGCCAAGCCTGCGAAAGTTTTCTATAACCTTGCCATCCCAGGCTGTTATGTCGCTTATCAACTCCTCAAGCACCCTCAGAGTTCCTTTGCGTCGGCGATAATATATTGTCTTGGCGACGTCAATACGTCGGGCGCGTTCGTCAAGCACCGAAACTAAACGAGTTCCTAGCAGATTCGCAATGTATGGGACAACCCAGTCATCGCATAATTCAATGAACTGGTCCTCCCATAGGCGATCATGGCTTCGGCGTAGAATTGCCGCCTGTTCTGCAAGAATTTCAACTATGGCACGCAAAACATTGGGGTTTTCAGCAATGTCCTTGCCGTCCTCATGCCGATAGATCGCAGGGATCATCTCCCATATCTTTTCCGCGAAATATCGCTCAAAATTGTCATTGGGTTTGTCGGGCAATGCTATCCTCCTGACTGCTAATACCAATTAATCAAATATGTCATTCTGAGCGATAGCGAAGAATCTATAACTAATCAAAAGAAATTCACTCCGCTCAGAATGACAAACTTTATGTAGCATTTCAATTGGAAAATGGTATAATATTAAGC
>ERZ1292640.1286-Hain-H43-02um-R1-1286-length-20785-cov-20_pt1 | contig 20785 bp, 24 predicted proteins | sample MGYA00564404_ERZ1292640 | MGnify/ENA primary metagenome ERZ1292640 (study PRJEB36523, sample SAMEA6512636) | groundwater metagenome | collected 2019-01-08 | study: AquaDiva: Metagenomics assemblies of 32 groundwater samples
ATGGCAAGGACAAGGAAGCTGGCCATGCTTCCTGCGATCGTCATCACTGGCCAAGGAAGAGGCTCGACCAGCCACGCCCGCTGGAGGGTATTCCTGAACTGGTATGCCAGGATCTTGCGGCGATCCTCCTCACTGTGCACCGGATCGTGCACCACTACCACCGACGCCATATAGATAATACGGTAGCCCGCCCCTAGAAGACGCATGGCGAGAACGGTCTCTTCGCCTTGGCGAAAGAAATGGCCTTCATAGAAACCTACCGTCTCGAGCACGCTTCGACGAAGACAGTGCGCTCCACCATTGAAGACATGCACGTAGCGCTCCGCAAACCGGGACACAATCTTCACACCTCCCGGCGGAATCACACGGAATGTCGCCACAGCGATGGCACACTCCCTTTCCATTCGAGTTACCGCTAGGGAAATGGCATCAGCCCCGGCGAACCAGGCATCATCATCTAGGCTCACAATGTACTGACCGCGGGCCTGTTTCATCAGGCAATTGCGCGCTTCGACAAGCCCGAGGTTCTTCTCGAACGTCAGCAAGCGAACGCCTGGATAGCACTCTCGCACGAAGGACCCTGTCCCGTCGCTCGAAGCATCGTCAGCTACAAGAATCTCCTTGGGCTCGTAGCTCTGCCGCAGGACACTGTCAAGAGCTCTTCCCACCACATGTCGTCGGTTCCGTGTCGTAATGATTACGCTGACCAATGCTGCGCTCACCATCGCGCCTCGATGAGGTCGCGATACGCCGAGGCATACTGCTCCGCGGTCATCTCTACCGAGTAGCTCTGCTCGGCTTTCCTTCGTCCTTCAGCTCCGAGGCGAAGCAGAAGAGCGGGATCGTCGGCGAGTCGGATCATGGCTTGAGCCATGTCATCGTCCGCCTCCTGGGAGACAACTATGCCCGTCACATTGTCCTCCACCATGTCCCGAATCCCGGCGATGTCAGTCGTGATCACGGGGAGTGCCGACGCCATGGCTTCAAGCAGAACCATCGGCTGCCCCTCGAGCACACTCGAAAGAACCAGGAGATCGCTATCCCTAAGGAGAGAAGGCACGTCATTGCGAACGCCCAAGAACACAACGCAATCCTCAAGCCCCAGCTTACCCCGCAGATCCACTAGCTGCGACAAGAGCGGGCCGGTACCCACGAATGAGAGTCGCGCATGAGGATGCTTCGCGCGCAACTTCGCAAAAGCTCTCATCGTCAGCGCCTGATTCTTGTTGGCATCCATACGGCCTATCTGGAGTATGTGCGGCCACTCATCGCGACTGCTTGCGTCTGTGCCCCGGCGCCGCGGGCTGAACCTCGTCAGATCGACACCGTTGTGGATGATCCTGCAACGGCTCCTGGATATTCCTAGGTTCGCGATTGCCATGTCAAGGACTCGGTGGTTCACCGCAGCATACCGGACACGCTTCCACCTACCTGTGAATGAGTCGAGCATTCTCTTCAAGCCGGATCGCACTCGTCTCCTCTGAAACCACCAGGGATCGGTTCCATGGAGCGTCGACATAAGGCGCATCTGCGCTGAACCAGCCAACCGCGAAACAAGATCCGCCATGAATAGGTGACTGTGCACGACATCAAAAGCGCCACGTTGGAAGATACGGGAAACCGCTGTCCGAACACGCACCCACCGATCGAGCCGGTAGATGGACGTCGCAGGCACGTCTAGAGAGAGGCACGGCACACCCGTCTTGGTCAAAGACTCGGATATCTCAGATGACCTGCCGAACAGTATCAGCGACACCTCAATTCCGTGCGGACGGAGCCGAGGAAGCAACTCCTGCAGAAGCATCTCCGCGCCGCCGCGCTGCAGTCCCGGTATGACATGGCAGACTCGCACTGCAGATCTCACTTCTTGACGGCCGCTACCGTCACCAGATGGCCAAAGGCCTGTGGCATTGGCCGCACTCCCAGTAGTCTGTAGATGAACGCGTGGAGCGTTCGCACAACGAAACCACGAGCATTTAGGCCTCGCCAAGGCGCAGACCAACGCCAACTACGCATGTCCCTGATCGACGGGACGACTCTCGGACTTTGGAATCCAGCGAGTTCCAGCACGTGAATGAGGCTGAATTCCGTGAATCCTCCCCGGTGCGTATAGTCAATGTAGCGAATGTAGGGCCCCAGAATGCTCGCCATGTTGCCCGTTCGGACAACCGCACATCCTTGACCTCTCAGGCTTGCGTGGATGAGCCTGAGCAACCTCAGGACATCATCATGTGGCAGGTGCTCGATCACGTCAAAACATGTGATGAGGTCGTACTTCCTCTTCCGCCCTCGAAGGAAACTGAACATATCAGCCCGTGTCAGCCGAATCTCCCCTGGAAGACTGCGCCGCGCAAGCTGAATCTGGTCCCTCGAGAGGTCAACGCCTCCCAGATTACGGTAGCCCGCACACCAAAGACCCAGAAGCCCATGCCCGAGTCCACAGCCCACATCCAGAACAGCCGCGCCCTTGTTACGTGGGAGCCAAGGGGCACGAACAGCGTACCGTGCAGGGTTCGATCTAGCCGCCTCGAGGTCAGGAGGTGCATTGGCCCTCAGAAAGTGTCTCGTATAGCCCCTGTAGACATCCATCATGCCAAGTCTCCCTCCATCCGTGCCCAAAATGAGTGCAGCAATCTTCGAGCCTCGCCTGAGAGTACCAACGCGGAAAGAGCCCAGAGAACGACGCCCGCCGGAATGCGGATCACCAACGGTGTGTTCAGTCCGATAAGCCCGATGACGCCAGCGACCATCAATATCATATACAAGTAGGTTCTGCCATCAAGTAGCGGCACCTTCCGGCCTTGCAGGTTCGAGAAGGCATACATCAAACCTACGCTCACCACTAGAGTCCACATTCCAAGCACCGCACCCAAAATCCCCAAGCGCGGAATCGCAACAAGATTCACCGCAAGCTGGATCAGGGTCGCCCACATCGTCGAACGAACAATAATGCGCTCCCCATGACGAGCGACGAGCTGCGCAAAGCCAACGGCATTGAACGTGGCAAACACCACAGCCAACATCAACAAGCGCAGGCTCAATTCCCCCCCGGCGTACTTATCCGCCCACAGCAACCTCAACAGTTCCGGTCCAATGAGTGCCCCCCCAACTGAGAGAAGACCGCTCGCCAACAGGACGACGCGAAGAAACCCCGCCGCGCTCGCACCAGGCCGATCTCCTTCACGCGAGAGGGTCGGCAGGATCGCCGTGAGCGCCATGCCGAGAAGACTCTGGCAAATCTCGTACCACTTGTTTGCCATCGCATAGAGGGCCAGCGCCCCGCTAGAAAGCATCCTGGAGACAAGAACCCAGTCAAGCCGATTCTGAATCGTGGTCAGACCAGAAATACCAAGGTAGTCTCGGCGCAATACGCGGAGGACGTTCCTGAGCTGCACCGTTCTCTGGGGAGACATTCCGGCATGCACACGGAATTCACGGCGCGAGCGAGCGTAGCTTCGCGCCGACCACCAGATCACAATCTCAACAAATAGAAGTGCGCCGAACAACGTGGCAAGCGAGGGAACGCCGCGCGCATAGACAAGCCCCCCGAGAACAGCAAGCCGACCCAATGATCCGGATGCCAAGAGAGCATTGGCTGTTTCCTGTCGCTCAACTCCGCGCAGCCAGCATGAGTAGGTATTCGTCGATGTTCGCAGTATCTGTGCGGCCGCCGCAAACGCCACCGCAAGCACCAATTCCTTGCGCGGATGAAGTCCACATGCCCATAGTGAGAACACCAGTCCACATAGAGCAACTGGGAGTCTCCTGAGTCTCGTGGCTTCCATAACCACCAATCTCGGCGGATATCGATTCCTTGCAAACTCCCGCACCAGACCGGGAGAGACCCCCATATCAACTGCCAGTGACACAAACGCCATCGCGGCCATTAGACCGCTGTAGGCGCCGACGGTGGAAAGCGGGAAGCTCCCGAAAATCATCAGGTAGAACAGCAGATCAGAAACATGGGAGAGGGCCATCGCTAGATAGCCTGTCGTCAACGCGGCTCGAAGGGATCGGCTCGGTGATCTCACCGGTCTGCAATCACCTATGTAGTCCCAGCATCGCTTTCTCTCGCGGGTATCCCCGCGTTCCAGCGCACGAGATGGTTAGCCATTCCCCAAGACTGCCGGAAGGTGCATCCGGAGCCTGAGGATGGGCTCGCCTTGACTGTTCCGTCCCTCTGGAACCGCAGGGAACCCGAGGGACCAGAGCGAGTTCATCGCGAGAGCCGGTTCTCCGAATGCCGACATGGAATGCTTGGCACACCGCGGCAACTGTCACATCCACATTCTACAACCGGCCGACCCAAGCCGGGGACCTGTCCTTGACCTCTTCTCCTTCGCCGGAATCCATCTCATGGAGCATTGCAGTTCATCTTTGGTGTGTGCGATGGGTGCCTTCCCCGGAGGGAGAAGAAGCTGGACACCCGGGATCGCGCGGGGTCAGGTCCCATGCCGATCTCCTTCCGTAAGCCCGTATCGCGATGCCATCTGCACAAACGCGTCGGATTAACGATATTCACTCAGAACCCCATCCGCCCCTCAGGGGGGGGGCATAGTACCAATGCGAGGAGTGGAGTGCTCAATCACTATCTTCTAACGTGCAAGGGAAAGCCGGGGACAATGCCCGCTGGCGCCGTTATGCGATCGCCGGGGCTGCCAGAATCCCTGTCGCCGCGCTTGGAGATCACTGATGCTCTTGGACGACGCAACGGATTCGGTCGTTCAATACTCCGTTACGTGCCCCGATGTGACGCGGGCTATAGTGCAGTGTTGGGCGCGAACTTTGATGGAGACAGCCCTCCCCTGATAGGGCACTGTGATACCCACGGACTCTCCGGGAGCTAGGCGAGGGGCCGCAGCCAGTACCAACAGCCCACCATCGCGATCATCGAAGACTCTGACCAGCGGCGCCTCGTTCCACCAGCATTCCTTCGCAGACGGGCCATCGCGGGGCACCGCCTTCGAGAGGATTGCAGAGATGGCTGCAACTCGCTTCAGTCCTTCCATGAAATCGACCAGGCGCTCGTACGGTTGTGTCGTGGCCTTCGGTTCATATCCCCAGAGAACTACGCTGCTGGCACCGTAGAAATACGGCAGAATGGCAGCGGCTTCAGCCAGTGCGGGTGAGACCTCCTTCTGCGTCCGGTCTTCTAGGCGAAGCCACGCATAGGCATACAAAGGCTTTCGGCTCGCATTATTCAGACTGACGGCGTTCTCCTCGACCCCGGCGGTGTTGTAGTAGATCGAATCCGGCGTATCGCGGAAGTAGTAGAAGCCCACGATCGCGAAATCAATGAAAGGGTCTATCCGGCGCCAGAGCGCTCGCTGACGCATGCGATCCAACTCCCCCTCCATCCAGGGCTTTCTGGCATAGTTGCACTTAATAGGTTGCCTGCCGTAGATTCCGATCCGTTGATTGGGACGCGCGCTACGGGAAAGGCGGCACGGCAGAATGTACCAGTTCGCCAGCGCTTCGAGGTATCGATCGGCGAACTCACTGGCCGACGATGACCCGGAGGAAACACGAGCCCCTGCATCCTTGTAGGCGATGTTAGGATCGTCGCTGAACAGAAGCTCGATGTCGTTGACGAGAATCTCGGCCTTCCCGACTCGTGACAGATTGTCTTGAATGGCCTCCGACATTGCCACTGGCATTCTCCAGGGATTCGAGTGGTTCGACCCCCGATCGGAATGATCAGAAGCTGTCAGGCGTCCGCGGTCATCTCGGTAGGAGTCGATCAGGTCTACGCTGGAGAATCCGTGAGCCATTGCCGCTGCATCATCGATCACTCGGTCAGCAGTTGCCACATTCCAGAATGCCTTGAGCCCGCCCTCCATGTGGAACACCGGCAGTTGATCCCACTGCGGCGGAGCCGAGAGTGCACTTGAGGACAAGAGAGAAGCCGCCACCAAGATCCCGGCAATGCCACACATTCTGATTGCGCTAACGGCCGCCCAGAGGGTGTATTGGGGAAGAACCGGGGAAATCCGAAAGATAGATAGCATGATCGAGCCGGCAACCCCCGCGAGATTTCGAATAACCGGGGCCATACTTAACAAACTAACATTCTCGGCCTCCCCCCCACGAGGCCCAGCCTCCCGTTCAGGCCTTGAGCAACTCGAGTACCTTGAACACAACGATCGCCGGCCAGACACAGCCCTTCAGGAAGCCGACAACGCATCCCCAGAACCCGACCGCGTTCTTGATGAAATATACGATCGCTCCTACGACAGTCAGACCGTACGCGCCAGCCAGCGGACCGTGATTGTGCATGATTTCCTCCTATGCCCTGAACAGTCTGCTGATGGAGACTCCCAGTACCCGTGCCAGCGCCACAATGGTGTCCAGGGAGGGCTGCCGGGATCCCTTCTCGAGATGCGCGATAAAGTTCGCGCTCAGCCTGAGCCGCTCGGCCAATCGCTCCTGGGTGAGGCCAAGGCGGCGGCGCTCGGCTCGGACCCGCAGGCCCAGGTTGAGGGAAACCTGCGTCAGGGTCAGTGCCTTGGATGATTTTGCCCTTCGTGCCATGGAGCCGATGGTACCACAATGCGCATTGCCGGTCGGGGACCGGGGACATCTATGACTTCATAACTTCCCGCCACCGGACCGGAGGCCCGCCCGGAAATACATGGCGCCCGGCGGGAACCTTGAGATGCGGTTTTCTCCCCGGCTTACTGCAGGTCCCGCGGGCGCCGCGCCGATTGTCTCATGGAATACCCCGGCGCGTCACTCCCTGGCAGACTCGGGGACGCGATTAGCGGTCAGGGGCCGGCCGAGATATGGACGATCTGGCGCGAGTGGAGGCCCTGCTCCAGCATCGCCAGCAGCACCTCCGCCACCGTCCGCCGGCTGATGAACCCGCGCACCCGCTCCCCCGGCCGGGCGATCAGGTAGCTCGCGTCCGTCCGGTTGTCCTTGAGCATCGGCGCCCGCGCCACCGTGTACTCCGCGTCCGACGCCCTCAGGAGCGCCTCCTGCGCCGAGTGGTCGTCGAAGGCCACCTTGATCCGGCTCGTCCCGATCACGGCGCGCGCGATCCAGGGCAGGTGCGCCCACGACTCCGACGCCCCGATGGTCCCCAGCGCCACGTACCGGGACACCCCGCAGGGCTTCACAAAGACCGGGGCCATACTTAACAAATTAACATTCGTCCGCCACCGCTGACGCCCCAAGTCGCCGGCGGGGGCCTACGTAGACCGGATGGCGGGCGTTCAGACCAGGGATTCCCCGGGAAGGCACTTCCTCACCGCGTCCCGCGCCTTCCGGGCCATCTCAAGGGCCGCGGTCGCTTCCTCACGCGTGGGCGGTTCCCAGTCGCCCGGATACCGGCCCGCAGTCGCGTAAAGGCCATTGCGATGACGCAATGTCCTTTGGAAGCAGTGGAAGGATATTCAGCGAAGCCGCGTGGCTTCTAATCGATTCAGAGGCAGGACGTCATCGACCTTCAGGATCAGCCCTGCCCCACCGGGGATCAGCGCCATGATGGCTTCAAGATCATGGACCTTCGGAAAGTCCACGGCATGGGCAACGAGGAGGGTTTTGCCCGGCGATACTGAAATCCTCTTCCGCCATCCGGATCCAGGGCCGAACCCGGTCGGCGTCGTCAGTCGTGCCGCTCATACAGAATCCGGCCCTCCCGGACGGCCGGCCGGATGACGGTCCCCACTGCATCCTTGTCGCGCTCAACGTCCTCGGGCGTGGCCACGATGATGTCCTTGGGAAAACCGAATCCGATGATCGCGCGCTCGATTTCGGTAGCCATGCTCCGGCGCGATCCCTTGATGGGCATGACCACCAGGAAGTCCGCATCGCTGTCCGGTCCGGCATCCCCGCGGGCGTATGACCCGAACAAGATGATCTTGTCCGGCCTGAACCGCTCCGCGATCCGGTTGGCCATCTCCCGGATGATCCCGTTGGCGGCGTCGAGTGTCATTGCCTGGTTCCCCATGTCGTTCCTTACTTGGATTATAGCCCGGCCGTCCCAACCACGGAGAGGCTGCCCCCGGAAGAGGAATTGGGGGGGCTCTTAACAGCGAATGCCGGGGCCACCGGCGGACAGCCGGCCCTCGCTATAGCAGCAGGAAATCCAGGGACGCGCTTTAGATTCTTAGATCTTCGGACCGGATGAAGCCTGGCGTCCGGAAGGTGCCCATTGAGATGCAGCTTTTTCCGGTGCCGCTGGGTCCCCCGAACGCCAGGTGCATTATCGCACACGGAAAAGGGTGGGGGCGTGGCCCTGGTTGCCTAGTACTCCGTGGCAGGCCACAATGGCGGGATGAAGAAGGGGATGCCGAAATACCTGTCGACCCTGGAGGCCGCGCGCCTGCTGGAGGTTTCGACGTTTTCGATCCAGCGATGGTTCGACTTGGGGCTCTTCACGGGCCCCCACCTCCCGGGCGGGAAGCGGCGGATTACGCTGGATTCCTTCCTGGCCTTTGCGAAGAAGCACGGGTACGAGCTGAACCCCTCGGAGATCCGCGCCACCCGCGACTGAGCGCCGGGCCCGCAGAAGAGGCCGGGGTCATCCTTCGTGATCGCGCGGTTGAAGACGCAACCGTTGCGAAGATGGCGGGAATATCATCACTTCGCACCGGATTCTCCAGCGAAAGCCGGGAACATACATGACTCTGGAAGAACCGGGGACGCGAATAGCGACCAGGGCTCGGGTCAACCCCCGGCCGGGATATGGACGATCTGGCGCGAGCTGGAGCATGCTCCCGGCCGTGGCGATCCTGCTAGAATGCCGCCAAGGACACCAATGAAACAACACAAGCTCCCCCTGCGCCTGGTCCCCGGAGCCACCGAGTTCCGCGCCCGCATGGGCCAGAGGATCCGGGTGGCCCGCCAAGCCATGAACTACACCCAGGCCCAACTCGCGGCACGAAGCGGTATATCCACCAACTTCGTCGCCCACCTGGAACGCGGCACGCGGAGCCCGTCCATCGAGACCCTCAATGCGATAGCGAATGTCCTGACCGTCCCGGTCGCGGACTTCTTCATGACGGGCAAGGCCGGTTCCGCGGCTTCGCCCGGGCGCCCCCTCGTCCGCGCGATCCACCGTCTCCTGGCGCGGATGCCGGATGCCCGCCTGCGCCTGATCGCGGAACTGCTGGAAGCCATCGACCCCCGGGGCCCGGTGCTGCCCCCGCGATACCGGCGCCGCTCCTGACCCGCTCCCACCTCTGGGGAAACCAGGGGACGCGCTTCAGGGAAATCCGGGGACGTGCTTTAGATTCTTAGATTCTCGGGGTGGACCAGGGCGGGCGGGCGCGGAACGGATGAAGCCTGGCGTCCGGAAGGTGCCCATTGAGATGCAGCTTTTTCCGGTGCCGCTGGGTCCCCCGAACGCCAAGTGCATTGTCGCACACGGAGACGGGTGGAGGCGGACAAGATGGGGACACATATGACTTTATAACTTTCTGGCACGATCGGCGGCCGCGCTATACATCTATGGACTCCCGGGGCACGCCAGAGCCCGGCCAGGCGCCGAGATCCACCGGAAGGCGGTCTTCTGCCCGAGTCCCCGGTCGCACTGGAGGCCCGCACGGTGCAATGATACCCGCAGTAATGCGCCACGCCACCGCCGCGCTCCTCCTGGCCCTGTGGGCCCACCCCGCATCCGGCGCGGAACCCCAGGCCCTCGCGGTCCTCGACTTCCAGCCCACCAACGCCCCCGCTGGCGACGCCGGCGCCCTCATGGGCTTCGTCCGGTCCGCGTTCGTGCGGAGCGGCACCTTCGCCATCGTGGACAAGGCCAACATGGACCGCATCCTGCAGGAGCCATCCTCCCAGCGGGACGGATGCACGACCCCGGAGTGCGCGGTCAAGCTGGGACGCATGCTCAACGTGAACAGGATCGTGGTCGGCGAGTACACGGTGATGGGGACGACGCGGGTCCTGACCGCCTCCCTCGTGAGCGTCGACACCGGCCGGATCGAGCAGACGGCGCAGGTCAGGGGCTTCGACCTCGACTCCGCGGACGTGGCCGCCAACACGATCGTGGCCCGGCTCCTGGCCGGCGTCGCCGCGCCACCCGCCCCCTACCCGGCCTCCGCCGGCGGTACCTCGATCCTCAAGCGCGGCATCGTCGAGGTCGGCGTCGGCCCGGCGTTCATGACGGTCGGCCAGCGGATGCGCTTCGGCGAGCCGGGCGCTGTCTACGGCTCCCCCTACGGGACGCGTGCGTACGCGCTCGGCGTGGACCTGCCGGGGACCCAGCTCCTGCCGGGAATCTCGCTGGACCTCGAGGGACGACTGCCGGTCAACGAGGCAGGGAATGCCGGGATCGGCGTCGGGGTGTCCTCCGGCGTCCTGCGATCCCCCCCCGCGGTCACGGGGAAGGTGGACTACAGCCTCTGGGAGTCCGGTCCGGATCCCTGGGTCGGCCTCTACCCCTACAGCTACCTTATAGGCCTGGGTCGCGCCAAAATCACCGCGGTCTCGTCCTCGACGCCCGTCTTCGTCAAGCCGGCCGCCTTCATCTACCTCCGGGTGCATCCCCGCGTCGACGTCACCCTCGGAGCGTCGTCGATGTACGTGGGCGGGCTCAGCCGGAAGGCCACCATCCAGTTCGACGACGGGACGACGCACGTCGTGTCCCTCCCCCAGCGCGGCGGGATCCACGTGACCGCGTTCCAGGCCGGTGCGATCTACCGGCTCACCGCACGCATCTCGCTTGCCGTGGCCTACGACACGTACGGCTCACAATGGCTCGTGAACGGACCCGCCGTCAACGTCACGAACACCTTCCCCATGGCCTCCCTCTCCGTCCGCTACCGGCTGTAGTCCGCCGCCGGGGAGGGATCAGGAGAAGAGAGGGCCATACTTAGAGGCCGTAGCATTGGGGAACGGCCTCTGGAAGCAGCGGATGGATATCCAACGCGGCCGCGTGGCTTCTAATCGCGCCAGCCAGCGAAAGGGCCGGGGACGCGCTTCAGATTTTATGATTCTCGGGGCGGGGCGGTCGCGGAACGGATGAAGCCTGGCGTCCGGAAGGTGCCCATTGAGATGCAGCTTTTTCCGGTGCCGCTGGGTCCCCCGAACGCCAAGTGCATTGTCGCACACGGAGACGGGTGGGGGCGTGCCTCCGGTTGCCTTCTGCTTCCCGTCAGGCCACAATGGCCGCATGGCCACTCGCCGTCATGCCCAGCCGCGCGGTCGCGCAGGCGGGCTGGCCCGCGTCCGGAAGCTGAGCCCCGCCGCGCTGCGCCGCTTCGCCTCGCAAGGCGGCCTCGCCCGCGCCCGGAAGCTTCAAGGAAGAAGACGGGGACACGCGTAAGGGGAAGATTCGGGCCGAGGGAGAAGAGGGTCATTCTTCGTGATCGCGCGGTTGCAGACGCAACCGTTGCGAAGATGGCGGGAGGGTCCGGGCGGGACGAATGGCCCGCCTTAAGGAAGCTGGTCAAATCCGGCCTGTCGGAAGTGCCGGTCGGTTGTCACCGCGAGCGTGAGGCCGAGCCGGCGCATCAGGGCGAAGGACGTGCAATCGGTGTACGAGTAGTCCTTGTCCCGGTGGCGGACGAAGAATGTCCAGGCGTGTTCCTCGTCCTCCGGGAGGATTCGGACGCACTCCACGGACGGCGTCCCCCGGAGGGCCGTCCCGGCCCGAACCGCGGCGGCGTGCCCCAGCCTGAGGCTGACCAGGGTCACCACCTCGTCAAACACGAAGTTGCTGGTCACGAGCCGGGCCTCGGGGGGATCGAGATGGGGCCGGATCCGCCGGTGGTCGGGATCGTCCGCGCGGATATATGCGTACCAAGCCGAGGTGTCGACGAAGGCCCGGGGCAACGCGGGCACGCCCTCACCCCCGGTCGCCGTAGAGGATGCGGTCGTGGTCCCGTCCCGCCGGCCCCCGCCGGTCGGTCGCGATCCCCCGGATGTCGGCGAGGCGTGCCACGCGGCGGCGCCGAGCCCCGCGGCTCCCGAGGAGTTCGTCCACGGCCAGGCGCACGAGTTCCGACAGGCTCCGGTCGGTCTCCCGAGCCCATGCGGAGAGCGTCTCGTGCTGACGGGGTTCAAGAAGGACCTGGGTACGCTTCATGCCGTCATGTTACACCATTACACACCCATCACGCCAAAGGCCGGCGCCATCCTTCGTATCACCGGATTCTCCCGCGAAATCCGGGGACGCGGTTCAGATTTGCAGATTCTCGGGGCAGGTGAAGGCGTCGTCCGCGACGATCAGCGGCGGCGGACCGCCTTGCGCGTGTCGGCGAGCACTCGGAGGTATAGTTCGTCCTTCGGCCTCCCCAGCGCCCGCTTACTGGCGATGACGCGGTCGAGGGGCAGAGGAAATCCGGGGACGCGCTTTAGATTTTAAGATTCTCGGGGGCGGAGGCCGGCCCCTGCATCCGGGCCTCCACCCAGAGCCTGAGGTCCCGGACCATGCCGCGGCTACGGTTCCGGTCGAAGGCCGGGGACCCGTCAAGATCCTCGTACCGGTAGAGCGTCCCGTACGGGGTGAGCTCGTCGATGCCGACCAGTGCTTCGGGAACAGGGCACTTCCCCTGCTCAAGGACCTCGATCAGGCCGCGCAGGTCGTGCGTCCGACGGAAAGGTAATCCCAGATGCGAGAGCAGGGCCTTGAGCAACTTCTCGGCGGCCTGCTGGGCGTGGAAACCCACCACGTCATCACTCACCTTGTCCGAGGCAAGGATCAGGTCCAGGACGGCCTCGTCCTCGGCGGCCTTCTTCAGGAACCGGGCCGCCTGTTCAGCGGGACTCATACAGGACCCGGCCCTCGGTGGCGGCCTCGTATACCCAGTTGCCGGGAATGGCCGCCTGGTCCCGGAACGACGCCTCCCCGAGAACGAGGAGGTCGACGCAGACCCGTAGGGGGCTCAGCAGGCGCCGCAGGCGCACCATCTCCCCCACCCGGTCGGGCACGCCGGGCTCGACGACGAGCAGGTCGTAGTCACTGCCGCTGTCAGCCGTGCCGCGCGCCTGCGAGCCGAACAGGATGATCCGCGTCGGCCTCGCGGCGTCGCGCAGGACCTCGGTCATCCGGTCGAGCACATTCGGGGTGATCGGTATGGCGTTCATGGACTCTCTCCCCACCATGATACCCCGGGGGCGTCCGGACGAGGTGAAGCCGGGGACATAAAGAAGAGGGGGCCATACTTAGAGGCCGTAGCATTGGAGAACGGCCTCTGCAAGCAGTGGATAGATATCCAACGCGGCCGCGTGGCTTCTAATCGCGCCAGCCAGCGGACCGTGATTCAGCGGTAGACCTCACGGCGGTTGCCGACCTTCAAAGAAGCTGGGGCCATACTTAACATCTTAACATTCGTCCGCCACCGCGGATGTCTCGGGTCACCGGCAGCCGGCCGGCCCTCGCAGGCCGGGGCCATCCTTCGTGATCGCGCGGTTGCAGACGCAACCGTTGCCAAGATGGCGGGAATATCATCACTTCGCACCGGATTCTCCCGATTAAGAGGAGATCAGGGACGTATCTCAGTTACCATCAGGGCTTGACCTGTCAGCTCGCGGCCGTTGCCGCCGGAATCGTCAGCCCCCGAGGCGATCGAGCTACCCCGGCCACGCTCCGTGGTTGCGCATGGTCACCGCCTCACGCCCACAGGAAGGTCCTCGCCATTTGTGAAGTTGTGTGGATGCTGGCTACCGTCCGATATCCTCGCAACCATCCTGGTGACATAGCTGTTCAGCTCAAACAACTGAATCACGCCATCCATGTCGAGATCCGCCTCGCCCTGGAGGCCGGTGAGGAGGGCATACGTGAAGGCTCCGTGGCCACGCTTTTCACCGGGGAGCTTCCATGCCGCATCTTCCAGAGATGACTCACCGGCACGGCTGGCCGACAGAACGTACGTTCCCTCGGCTTGTCGCAATTGCTTACTGGCTTCTGCCAAGTCCTCTCCCGCCTCGCCACCCCTGGTCATCCTCCCCATATCGAGCTCCAAGGCCCCGGAATGACAGCTATCGTTGAATACGAGCAGTTTGGACACGTTTGCCCGGATCTTCCTGGCGCTGTCCTCGAAATCCGTCCAGCGCAAGGCATCCTCCGACAGCGTTTCAGCCGTCGAATCATACGTCATGAAGTAGTAAGCGTCAGTCGTCGCGTCCTTTCTGCCGTGTCCGGACAGGAAGATGACAACGACATCCTGAACGGAGGCTTGCCCTAGGAAGTGTTTCATCTTGCTGAGCACTTCCTTGCGCGTAACCTGCCCGTTCAGCAGGACCTGAACATGGACCTCCCCGAAGAGTCTACCTTCCTGGCTCTTGAGCATGGCCCCGAATTGAGACGCATCAAAATCGGCAAACTGCAGCGACAATCCCGCGTCGCGATATTTCGATACGCCGATGCAGAGAGCCCACAGATTCGTCTTGAGCGCCGGAGAATGCCCGGCCGGAACCTGCTTGCCGAGCAGTTTCCGGAGGAGGACGGTGGCCACCTTCGCGGCGTCCGCCGAAGCAAAACCCGTCGAGGATTCGGCACGTTCGGTCACGCCAGTCTTCGTGTCGACCAGACGGACGGACACCCGCGGAGTGCCCGCATACAGGGTGCATTTCCCGAGAAGGGCCTTTCTGGCACCCATGAGAGCACCCAGTTCGACCGGAGAGGTGTATGGAATGGTTCCGATCTGCTGGAATTGGTGTTCTTTCAGAGCGCGGTCCATGGTGGCACGGTCCACAACCCGATGCGTTCCGAGCTGGCCGGCGGCGTAACGGAGGATGTTGCTGAGCACGATGGCATCTCCAGCCGGAGCACCGACAGGTTCAAGATCCATCACACAGAGCACGGGATTTGGTTGGACGGCAGACGCGGCCTTCGGCATTACACCTGATTGCACCGCCGGAATAAGCAACTTGCGCATGAGCCGTCGCACCGCAGGATCGGCCTCCGCAGGGCTGAAACCGCCCTCCTGTACCGTCTTCACAATACGGCGCCCCTTCGTATCGAGGAGGTCAACCCACAGATAGCACTGGGCACCCAGATACCCATAGCTCCCTGTTGCGAGGAAGTCCACCACCGGCCCCGGCTCCCCAGGCAGTCCCTCGCTTTGCTCGAATCCCGTCGCCTGAAACATCGAATCCTTGAGCAACCGGAGGGCCTTCTGGTCGCTCTCGACAATCCGGTAGGTCCCCGCATTGACGGCCTCTTCTCTCACCATGTCCGCAAGAGAGGCTGCATCCACCGTGGAACTGAGCAGGGGTTCGAGATCAAGGATGGCCAGCGTTGGAGAGCCTGGCGCTCTTCCGGAAGGCTGTGCCGCGATGGCGACCGGCACCCAGCAAGACATCAAGAGGCAGGCGAGTGCCGTCATCGCTTGCGCATCACGGTCCGGCCTTCGAGGCGACCGGGCTTGCCTTCGCCCGGTCATCCTCCCCCGCCTCCCCATTCGCCAAGAACCCGTTCAATCTCAGGATCGGATTTCGCTTTGAGGTACTCAACCCATGCGGATCGGCACGCCCCCCGGCACGATGCATCAAGGCTGGCTGCGTCGGCGCGGGCGCGATAGCCGACAAGACCGAGATTCCGGAGAATCACCAGTCGCGCTTTCTCGTCGGAGGGCCTCAGGCCGGACAGGATTTCGTAGGCCCGGCGCGGCCGGCCGGCATCGAGATGGGCCATCGCCAGATTGTTTCGTGCCTGCAGGTCCCCCGGACAGGCCGCCACGGCAGACTCGTATTGCTGCTGCGCCTTGACGAGCATCTCCAAGTCGCCTCCGGCCCCACCCTTGCGCGCCCGGGGCGGACCGACCTTCGCAATGAGTTCCGGCTCGAGGCACGATTCGACCAGCAGGCTGGCGCGCGGGCCCTCCATGCCGGACTCCTCCCAGAATCTGAGGTGATACGCGCATCCGAGATTACCCAGCGCGGCGGCGCTTTGGGGGAAGAAGCGCAGGATCGAGGTGAAGGTGATCACTGCGTTCCGGTGGTCTCCCGCCTCGAGCTCACCAGCCCCACTCCCGAACGAGCCCGCGGTTTTCAGGATCTGCGCCCGACCTTCCTCCAACCGGGCCAACCGCTCAGTGCAGGACGGATGATCGGAGCCCTCGACCCCCGACAGCATGCCTTCGTCTCCGTAGGCCAGATCCCCGTACTTCTCCTTGATATTCCTGAGCAACCGCACCGCGCCGTCGTACTCATAGCCGGCCCGGAGGATCCAGATGGCCCCGAAGAGGTCCGCGTTGTACTCCTGCTCCTGCCCTTCAAGGACGACGACCGAGCGCATGGCCCGCCCAAGTACGTTTGTCATCCGTTCCCGCTCGCCTTCGTTCTTCGCGACCGCCAGCACCGTCTCATCCAGCCGGCTCCCAAGTCTGCGCAAGGTCGTGGCGGTCTGAATGCTCTGCAGGTGGTGCCGGTAGACCACATGAACGGCTTCATGGCCGAGAAGGGCCGCCATAGCAGCCTCGTCCCCAGCCAGCGTCAGGACCCAGTCCGCGGGAATGTAAATGGTCCCATCCGAAGAAGTGCAGGGACCTCCGGGATACGGATTACCCCCCTTTCTAGGTCCCACCACGAGCGCGCGCATGGACGCACCGCCGTCCGCGACCCGCAGGATCTTCGCAAGGATGGCATCTACCAGTTGGTCATGCCGAAGCGAGTACTTCCCCTCCACGGCCTCTCCCGAGATGGCGGTGGCATCGAGTGCCTGAAGGAATGCCAAGCCGGACCCGCGATCCGAAGCGCACCACCCGGGCATGGCGAGCATGGCCAGCATGACGCCGACGGCCGACCGCACGAGATACCGCCACACGGCGCCGGCTACTCGAGAATCAGCGCCCGGATGCGCGTCACCTCGCGATTCATGGCATCCACAACGTTCCCACCGGTGTCGGCCGCCGGCGCGGACTTCACTATTCCCGCGAGCGTCTCAACAGACGAGATCAGAGCCTCGGGAACGGCGAGTATTCCTATCAGTGACCGCTGCAGACTTTCCAGCCTCTCCGCCACCTCGGCGCAGTATTCCGCGCGCGGCGGCTCGTCCGTGCACGCGTCGTACGCGGAGGCGACCTGATAACCGAGGGACAGATAGGCGAAATCGGCAGCATGCCTGGTCGCAAAATCCTTGCGCACCTCATCGTCGAACCCATCAATGGCCCGGAAGAGGGTCAAACCGGACTCCCTGGATGACTGCAGCTGCCGACACCGTTTGAGCAAGGCCGTCGGCGCTCCCAGGCGCTTCAGGAGCTCCTGCATGCCCTTCAGGCGGGCACGGCACGCCGTTCGGCACTCCTTGGCGCCTTTCCCGGTGTCACCAGACCTGGTCCTGCAGGAGAGCCACATGGCCTTGAACGAAGCATCGCCGTACAGAAACAGCCGGACCTGCGGGGGCGTGACCTTCTGCCCGTCCTCCTCTGCCGCCTCATCCGACACGATTCCTTTCCTTGCGGTCTTCAATGCATCGAACCCAGCCAGACGGTCGGTGTCCGCCCAGCCGGTCCCGGACATAACATCTGACAGATGGTTCTTGCCGACAGGAGCGGGAGCTGTGGGGTTGGTGGTCGCTGCAGGCTGGGCGGCCGGAACGGGCGCGGCGAGTACGACGAGCATGAGCGTGAAGCCGGCGACTATCGAGTTCAGACACATGGACGGTACCTCCATCAGATGCATAGTGTGGTTCCCGGACTGCAACTCACGGGATTATACACCCCACAGGTCACAGTCCCTCGATGCGATCCCTCCAACCCCTGGGGATCGGCTTTGGGACCGGGAGCGGCTTCCGCCCTTCGATCACGATCTGTTCGCCCTCCTCGACCACCGCGCCCAAGCCTTTCCCCGCCTCCCGAGTGTAGGCCTTCATTCCCTCAGTGGTCTCGAGCTCCAGCAGGCGCGCCGAGGCCACCGCCGGGTCGGCGACTACGTCCTGCAGGATCCAGACGTGGCCCCTGAATACCGAGACCGTTACTCGCTCGTCGTCCCTCGCGACCTCGAACCAGGTCCCCTTCACGCCCACCAGGGCGTATCCCGCCTGCACCCCGAACACATAGCCGCCGGCGCGCAGCCCCTCGACCTCCGCCCGAATGACACCCTTGAGCAGGAGTAGCATGACGCTCCGACCCCAGGTCGAGGCACTCCACGTCAGCCGGACGTCGGTCAGGGGTCCCACCGAGAGGATCCGGCCGGTGTCCAGGGCGAGGCGGCATCGGCCACTGCTGAGCGTCACCACCTCCGCTCCATTGGCCAGCACCATGCCCGCGGAGGCTGCACGGAAGACGGTTGCCCCGGCATCCATGGCGCGCGTCATTGGCCTGACCATGGTCACGACCGCCCCCCGAATCTCCATCCCTTCACCGGTCCGCGAACCGGCGATCTTGAGGTCATCGCCCGCCATCGCCCGCCCTGCCCATGCCGCGAAGAGGATCCCGGCAGCCAGCGCGGAACGTATCCGTTCGCAACGAATTCCGCCCCGCCGGTTGCCATTCATGTTTACGCCCGCATTATACGCACACGAGGAGAAGAGAGGGTCATACTTAGAGGCCGCAGCATTGAGGAAGACAGGGGACGCTGTTGCGTTGTTGCGTAGCTCCCCGGATAGTGGACGGGAACGCGCTATAGACTCTTAGATCCCCCCGGCGCTACTCCTGCCGTGCCGCCTTCGCGAACTTCCCCACCATCGCCTTCACGGCGAGGGCGACTTCGCGCTGGCGGATGAGCTGTTGCGGAAATCCGGGGACGCGCTTTAGATTCTTAGATTCTCTGAGCGCACCGGGGCGGGCGGGGCCTCAGGCCAAGGATTCCGCGGGAAGGCACGTCCGCACGGCATCGCGCGCTTTGCGGGCGATCTCGAGCGCGCCGTCCGCTTCCTTGCGGGTGGGAGGCTCCCAAGCACCGGGGTAGCGGGATTCCACTGCGAAGCGGTTCAGGGAGATGACATCCTCTACCTTGAGGACCAGCCCGGCGGAAGTCGGCACGAGCTTCATCAGGGCGTTCAGGTCGTGAACACTTGGGAAGTCCACCGCATGCAGGACCAGCAAAGCCTTGATGTACTTCTCCACGCACTGCTGGGCATGGAAGGTGATGCCGACCAGGGAGGGATCCTCGACCCGCTCCATCTCGTGTGACGCGATGTGGAAATCCTCCTCGGCCAACCCAACCCATGGCCGCACCCGGCCCGCCCGGTCAGACGGGACGTTCATATAACGCCCGGCCCTCACGCATGGCCGGGCGGATGACCGTGCCCACCTCATCCCGGTCCCGCTCGACTTCCTCCGGCGTCACGACAATGACATCCTTCGGGATGCTCTCGCCAGAGATCTCGAGCTCGATGCGCGTAGCCAGGTTGCGCCGCGAGCCGGTCACCGGCATGACGACCAGCAGGTCCACATCACTGTCCGGCCCCGCCGTTCCGCGGGCATGCGAACCGAACAGGATGATCCGCTCCGGGGAGAACGCCCGCACGATCCGGTCCACCATGGCCCGGATCGACGCCTCCGTGTTGCGAACAATCACGTCTTTACCCATGTCCCTGCTCCACCTCCATGATACCCCCTCCCGCAGACAAACCGGTCGAAGATAGGACGAAGATAGGGGACGCTGTTGCGTAGTTGCGTATCTCGCCGATGGCCAGGATGCAGGCGTGGGAAGCCGCGGGGACGCGCTTCAGGGGAAGAACCGGGACGTTCTTGGGCCCTTCGACTTGGCTCAGGGCTGGGCGAGGAAGACAGGCAGCAAACGGCCTGTCCCGACTCTCGGATTCGTCAGGCGGCTTGGGCAGCCAGGACCTTCCGGGTGGCGTTCAGGATGGACAGGCCAACGATACGGCCCTCCCGCAGGCGGACAATGACGCCCTCGTCGGTCACATCGGCGTCATCCGCAGGCTGGGGTGCCCCGAAGCTGATGTACAGCACGTCCCCGTCCGGATCGTAGGTGAGCTTGGTTTGGTCGATCAGCGCGCTTTTTGCCATCGCATCTTCCTCCTCATGAGCTTACCATAGCGCGAGATAAAGAACGCCGTAATGACGAAGAAGGCCGGGGGACGCGCTTTAGATTTTGAGATTATCGGGGCACGGACGGGGGGACCGGGGGTACGCGTCAGCGTGCCGTCACGAATGCAGCGGTGGCATGGAGCTTGGGGAGACATGCGGGAGGGAGTCTGGGGCTGCGACGTCGTTGGTCGGCCCTCTGGGGCGTCATTGGGCGTTCAGCCATTCCTTCCGGTGGATCCCGGCTTGGCCCAGGATTCGTATCAGAAGATCGACGCCGACTTCATGCTGATGCGGGTTGGGAATTGTGAGCGCCAAGCCTTCCTTCAGCATGTAGGGGTGCTTGCCCTCCTGAAATGGCCCGTCGAATCCGAACCTGCGCAACCGTCTGACGAGCTCCGGCCACTGGACCGGGCTAAGTCTTGGCACCGACGGTCAGGCGGACCGGAGGCCGGACGGTCCTGCCTCCTACCACCGGGATGGCGAGCCCCTTGCGGAGTCGAAGCGCAATCCATCCGTCGAGCACCTCCCGCAACTCGTCCCGGCAGGCTTCGAGCGTTCTGCCAGTCGCCCAAACGCCCCTGCAGGCGGAGATCTCCCCGTAGTACGGCTCGGGGTTGTTCGCGATGATCTCGTACTTGGCCTTCGCCATTGCAGCTTCGACGTACTCGAGGATCATGATGATTTGATCATAGCATCACCGCCCATGGAGAAGAACCGGCAGATCAAAGAAGCTGGGCCATACTTAGGGGTCACTGAAAAGGACCGGGAAGGACCGGGAAGGACCGGGGACGCGCTTTAGATTTTAAGATTCTCGGGGCAGGTGGTCGCTTTCGGACGGCTCAGCCCCCGAGGATCCTCGAGAGGATCTCGCGGATTCGACCGAAATG
>ERZ1292640.1287-Hain-H43-02um-R1-1287-length-20778-cov-5_pt1 | contig 20778 bp, 16 predicted proteins | sample MGYA00564404_ERZ1292640 | MGnify/ENA primary metagenome ERZ1292640 (study PRJEB36523, sample SAMEA6512636) | groundwater metagenome | collected 2019-01-08 | study: AquaDiva: Metagenomics assemblies of 32 groundwater samples
CAGAGTCCGCATGTTCTCGATATCGACGAGGCTCAGGGGCGTTTCGCGGTGGCAGACGACAAGCCGCCGACGTTCCTTGAGCGTCACCATCGCCGCCCGCGTGAGCAGATTCGATCCCGACCCCGTCGCGATCGCGCCCAGGGAAGTGCTCGAGCACGGGATCACCACCATTCCGGCGTGGAGAAAGCTGCCCGAGGCGATCACGGCGCCGACGTCCTTGTGCGGATGGATGACCAGACGCCTGGCATGGTCGCCCGCGTCCTTGCCCGGCGAGAGCGCGGGCACGAGCGATGGGAGATCCAGGTCCTTGACGCCGGTCTCGTCAAACAGAAGGCGCCGTCCGTATTCACTGACGACCAGGTGCACCTCATACCCTCGCCCCAGCAGCTGCTCAAGCAGGCGCAGGGCGTACGCGGCCCCCGAGGCCCCGGAAATCCCGACCACAAATCGGCGTCGCCAGTCGTCCATGTGCCATGCCTTTCGGCCCCCGCCGATCGTAGGGATTCCCGGGGCGGGTGTCCGTGCTCGATTCCTCTTTGGAGGACTGCTGCCCCGCTTTGGGACGCGTAAAGTCCCTTCCGAACTCTGGTGCGTGACCCACAGTCGCCCACACCGCCTGGAAGCACATATGCCTGTCAACACACGCTCTTGCCGCTCGATCGTCTCTCTCGCACTTCTGTCGCTGGGCGGGCTTGCCGGGTGCTACTCGAGCTGGCCCCCCGTCGAGGGCGCCAGCCCCCTGGGAGAGGTGAATAACACCGCCAACGTGCGCGCCATGACCGTGGCCGGGCACTGGGCTCTGAACAAGGTGACGGGCACGCCGGGCGCGCAGGGCAAGCCGATCGTCTTCAATCTGCCCGCAGAGCTCATGCGCTCGAACGTGCTCAAGGTCGCGGCGGCAGCGGGCACGCAGCCCCTGACCGAGACCTCCGCCGCCGTCTCTACGATCGTTCACATGCCCCGCGTGTGGATCCGCCACGACGTCGCCGAGATCGACGTGGTCTATCCCAATCCGCAGGCGGGAGCCGAGAACCCGTACACCATGGCGACCCTGCACATGCGGTCCGACGGCGGCCTGTGGACCGTCACTGTGGCCAGGGAGTGGGAGTCACTCGTCCGCGAGGTGCCCGAACACCACTATCTCCCCGACTCGGACTACCCGCAAAAGAGCCCCGAGCCCGCCAGACCCCTCAAGACCAACTACAACACCGCCCCGGCTGACTCGGCGCGCTGAGCCCGCGACGCCGAATCGTGGTGTGTGTCGTTCACGCTACTCGATCAGGATCGAGGCGACGGTGACGTCGTCGGCCAGTCGCACGACGCGATCCACCGCGGCTCGCGAGCCCGAGCCGCTGACGTTGACCGGGGCCGCAAAGTCGATGACGGCCCGCACGAGCGTCTCGACGTCGACGTCGGGCGAGGGGCAGGGTTCCAGCGAGAAGATCGCACGATCGACGCCAAAGTCGTTGCCCTCGGGCGAGGTCTGCTCGACCACGCCGTCGGAGTAGACCACGATCCTGGAGCCGGCGGAGAGAACCATGGACTCGGACTCGTAGACGGTGTCGGCATCGACGCCCATGGGCAGGCCGCCGCGATAGGTGGGGCGTTGAACCCTTCCGTCGTTGGGCCTGACGAGCCAGTATCCGTGCCCGGCGTCGACGAAGGAGAGGACGCTCGAGCCGTCGTCGCGGGGCGAGAGCACACCGACCCAGAGCGAGATGAACTTGCCGTCGACGCAGTGGTGGGCGATGTAGCGATTGACCTCGTTGAGCGCCCGCCCGGGGTCGCCAAACTGACGCAGGGAGCCGTTGAGGTGCGACTGGGCGGTGGCCATGAGCAGTGCGGCGCCGACGCCCTTGCCCGCAACGTCGCCCAGGAAGAGGGCCACGCGACCGTCGGCGAGCGGGAACGCGTCGAAGAGATCGCCGGCGACCAGTCGCCCGGGGATCGACCGCATCGCGTAGGTGACGCGTCCCATCTTGCCCCGGGGCGGGGGCATGAGGCGCATCTGGGCGTCGTGGGCGGCCTGAATGTCGGTCTCGAGCTCTTTCTGGCGGGCGCGGATGTCCGACGCGCGGAGATTGCCAAGGGCCATGCCGGCGATCTTGGCGATCGCCGAGCAGAACGCGGCCGCGTCGTCCTGCACGCCGGCCTCGGTGTTTCTCGCGTCGAGGTAAATGAAAGCCGCCAGCGTGTTGTTGACCATGATGGGGGCGCAGATCGCCGAATGGATGCCCAACTGCACGATGCTCTGACCCCAGTTCATCGGGGCGGCGCCGCCCGCGTCCATGCGCACCACGTTTCCCTCGCCCGCGGCACGGATCAGAGAGCGTGAGAAATCGGTGCCGAGTTTGGGCCCGGCGCCCGGGCCCTTGTAGGAGATCAGCTCCACCTCGTCGCCGCTGCCCACGTGACGAAGGAACGCCGCACGGCTCACGCCCGTCCCGCCCGTGACCGCCTTGAGAACCGCCTCGCCAAGCTCGGTTTCGGAGTTGGACGCGGAGATCGTTGCGGCGGCCTCGGTGATCATGTCGAGCCGGCCTTGGGCGCGGATCGAGAGTTCGGCCTGGGGAACCTTTTGGACGCGCTGGGTCGACTGCACCAGGTCGTCGGTGGTGGTGAGAAACCCGGTGGTCGGGGGCTTGGCGGAGGTTCGGACGATGAAGGTCCAAGGTCCGATGCCCACCAAGTCGCCATCCTTGATCGGTGAGGCCTGGTTTCCCGCCAGGGGAACGCCGTTGAGTGTGGTGCCGTGCCGGCTTTCCAGGTCGCTGATGAGCCAGGTGTCGGCGGCCATCCAGACCTGGGCGTGGCGGCGCGAGACTGTCTCGTCCATGAGGCGGACGTCGGACTGCCCGCCACGTCCGATGATGTGCGGCTTGACGGACGAGACGATCACCGAGTCGGTGGCAGGACCTGCCAGGACATCGAGGCGGATTGTCTTCAAAGACTGTGAGGTCGCCATCCGGGGGGGTGCTCCTGAATCGTCCAACAGCATACCCCATGAAGCGTCAAAGCGGGCCGGGTGCGCATCGGCAATAATCACCCCACTCATGCCCACCGACCACGCACAGAACATCCTCGCCCGACTGTCGTCCAGAGAAGCCCTTGTCGCGGTCGTCGGGCTGGGATATGTGGGCCTTCCACTCCTGGCCGCTTTCCACGAGGCGGGACACCGGGTTCTGGGATTTGACACCGATCCGGCCAAGCCGCCCTTGCTCCGGGAGGGGAAACACTACCTGCCGCACCTGGGTGAGGACCTGGCCAAGGGCTTCAAGGGCAGCCCGCGCTTCGCCGCCTCCAACGACCCAAGCACGCTGGCGGCGGCCGATGCCATCGTCGTCTGCGTGCCCACCCCTCTGGGAGCCCACGGCGAGCCCGACCTGTCGTACGTTCTCAACACGGGTGAGATGATCGGGCGTCACTGCAAGCCCGGAATCCTTGTGGTCCTGGAATCCACCAGCTATCCCGGCACGACAAGAGAGGATCTGCTTCCTGCCATCCTGCGCGCCTCACCATCCCCTCGCACCTCGGGCAGCGATCTTTTTGTCGCCTTCAGCCCCGAGCGTGAGGATCCCGGGCGCAGCACGCACAACACGCGGACGATCCCGAAGCTTGTCGGCGGGCTTGACGCACGCTCGTGCGAGCTGGCCGTCAAGCTCTACCAGGGCGCGATCCAGACGGTGATCCCTGTGGGCTCTGCCGAGGTCGCCGAGGCGGCCAAGGTCTTTGAGAACATCTTCCGGGCGGTGAACATCGCCCTGGCCAACGAGATGAAGACGATCCTGGACGCGATGGGGATCAACGTGTGGGAGGTCATCGAGGCCGCGGCCACCAAGCCCTTTGGCTTCATGCCCTTCTATCCCGGCCCGGGGCTGGGTGGGCACTGCATCCCGATCGATCCGTTCTATCTCTCGTGGAAGGCCAAGGAGCACAAGGCGGCCGCCCGCTTCATCGAGCTCGCCGGCGAGATCAACACGTCGATGCCGGCGTACGTCGTCGAGCGGACGGCCCGGGCCCTCAGCGATCGCGGTAAGCCGGTGAAGGGGAGTCGTGTGCTGGTGATCGGCCTGGCGTACAAGCCCGACATCGCCGACGTCCGCGAGAGCCCGAGCTTTGAGCTCATCGAACTGCTCGAGTCCCGCGGGGCGCACGTGGACTACTCCGACCCTTTCGTGCCGCGAACGTGGAAGATGCGCAAGCACGATCTAGAAAAGTCGTGCGTGGCCGTCACCCCCGAGTCGCTCCAAACGTTCGACGTCGTCCTGATCTCGACCCACCACAGCGCCTTCGACTACGCGATGATCGCCCAGCACTCCCAGCTCGTCATCGACACCCGCAACGCGATGAAGGCCTTCGCGGGGGCGATGGGGGACCGGCTGGTCCGGGCCTGAGTGGCATCGCCTTTCCAGGCGATGTCATTGCCTTTTCTTATGCTACCCCCCGCCGACATCATTCGTCTGGCCCCTTCGCAAGAGCACCGGCGAGCGGAGTGGCCACAGGCACTTGCGCACTTCGACCCCGGCACGGCTATATCGCTCAAGAAAGACGGCCTCGACGGCGTTTGGCGCACGACGATCTACGGGCGAGACTTGGCCCTCAAGTGCCTCACGCACTCCTCGCCCCTGGCTTGCATCAAGAGCTTTTTCCACCTCTCGCGTTCGTTTCGTCAGTGGCGTGGTGCCGAGCTCCTGCTCAAGGCCCGCATCGACACGGCTGAGCCGATTGTGCTCGCCACGCGCTGCACCCGGCAAAAGGGACTCACGGCGATCGACACGCACGAATGGATCGCCACCGCCTTCGTCGAGGGCCCCACGCTTCTTAAACTCTTTGCCCAAGGCCGATTCACGACGCCTCTGGCCACCGCCGTGGGTCGACACCTCGCCGGCATGGCCCGCGGCGCGAGCCTCTTCAACCGCGACCACAAGCCGTCCAATCTGATTGTGAATCTCGCCGACGATCCCGAGCACTGCCGCATCACGATCCTGGACACCGTGGGGATCCGCACGATCTCCCCCGCGTCGCATCTTCGCTTCACGGCCCGCATGCTCGCCTCGCTCATCATCGAGCCCACAGGGTGCGGACACCCGCCGCCCGAAGCCTTCATCCGCGCGATCGCCCAGAATGCTGTGCCAGCGGGACCAATCGACGCCGATCGCCTCTTCAGCGCCGCTCTGGCGATCCGCAAGGAGCACGGCGACCCCACCCCCCGTGTGAACCCACTCGCGTGACGATCACCCGATGATCTTCCGCCTCTGGCTCACATAATCCCACAGCACAAACCGATCCAGATCCCGCCCGCCGGTGAAGAACACCCGCCCCTTGGTCGTCTCGGCGAGCTTCTGGGCGAACTGCACGTCCTCGTGGCTCTGATTCCAGTTCGGCAACAGAAAAATGTTGATCGTCATCCCTTCGCGGGCACACAGCTGCGCCTCGCGCATCGTCGCGTCCTCCGTGATCTGGTGCGGCGGGTAGAGCATAAACAGCGTCGAGCCCTCGAAGTGTGCCGTGGGCAGGCCATCGGTGATCAGAATGATCTGGCGGTTGGGTGTGTCCTGCACACCCAGCGTCTGGCGGGCGAGCTTCAGGGCGTGCTGGATGTTCGTGAAGTGCTGCGGAATCCGCAGCTCGCTCACCTCGGGATTGCTCAGGTCAGCCTTGAGCCGCACCACCGGCTGAAAGATCGTGACAGGCTTGGGCATCAGGGCCGGCACATCGGTGATAGGGCGGCGCTTCGCGAATGTGTACATCTCAAAGAACGCCAGGAAGTCGCCGGGGTACTCGGTGCGGATCAGCCCGTCGAGCGCCAGAGCCATGCGCTTGCAGTTGATGTACTGCCCGCCGTGGCGCATCGAGCCCGACATGTCCATCAGCACCGCCGTCGCACACTTGGGCGCGTTGCGCGTGCGGTGAATCTCCAGGTCGTCGATGGTGACGCGCGATTGGCCGCTGACGCCACCCCGCGTCCGGGCGGCCGCATTTGCAATCGACTGGCCAATGTCCAGCCCCGATACCGCGTCGCCGAATTCGTAAGGCTTGGTCCGCTGCAGCTCGACGGCCCCCTCGCCCATGATCGGCCCGGTGTGCCGCCCCGACCTTGCCGCCTCAAGATCGCTGAAGATTTCGGTCAGCAGCTTGCGCTGAAAGATCCGGTACGCCTGCGGCGAGAGCCGAAACCCCTTGGACGACTCGTCGAGCCCCTGTCGCCTGGCTTCCTCGCGGAGGTAGTCCTCGATCTGCTGCTGGATCTGGTTGAGACCCTCCAAGGCCTCTGGGTCGGTCATCTCGGCGAGTGCCTCCATGTCGATGATGGCGAGCTTGGCGTCCTTGGCCGCCTGCTTGAGCTGCTCGAGCAACTGGTCGATCGTCTCGAGCTCTTCCTTGATTTCCAGAGCCAACTCCACCGACATCGGCGTGTGCCCGGTGAACTCGTAGTGCGAGGCGAGAGCTTCGACCTGATACTGCTCGCCCATGCGTTCCATGATGTGGACCAGGGCCGTCGCGAATTCGCTCGACTCGTTCTTTTGCTTGTACCAAAGCTTTTCAAGGTCGTGGATCTGCTCGGCCTCGATGGCACGCCGAAACTCCTCACGGAAGGGCTTGGGGGACTCGACGTCCTTGGTCTCTTCGCGGAGATTCGTCCGGGCCTCCTTCTGAGCCGCCTCGGTTTCGTACGTCGACAGGATCTTCGCCCGACGTTCCTTCAGCATGGCCGCCAGCGACTCGAGGCTCGGCCCCAGGCGGGGGAACATCGAGGGATCGATGCGAACCGCGTTGGCCAGTTCCTCGGCCGTGAAGTCACGCATCGTGCCGAACTCGAGCATGTGCTCGAACGCGGCCCCGGCGAGATCGGGCGGCGGGGCCGTGGGCGATGGAAAGTTCTTGGGGTCGTAAGCGAGATAGGTGTGGACAATGCCGCCCGGGCCGGGAGGGGTGGGGGCTGCCTTGGGAAGAGAGGCATCCTCATTCGATGGCATACGTCACCCTTCCGTGGTGCATCGAGCGCGAGATCATGTCGCCCGCGTGCAGACCGGCGAGCACAAATTCAACGCAGCTCGCGCGAACACCCGCATCGGTTGCCGAGTTGACCTCGAAGGCCTTCTCCCAGACCTTGGGCACGCGCTTGAGCAGAGCCTCGTAGTGGGCGCTGGGCAGCATGTCGCCCACCTCGATCTTGACGCCCTTGGCGAAGACCTCGCCGATCTCCGCAAGGCCATGCTTGGAGACGTACTCGTCGAAGACAACCTTGATCGCCTCGGCCGCGATCGCGTCCAGAGCCTGCTTCTCGCTGAGCTGGTGCGAGCCCATGAGGTCGAGCTCCAGCTTGCCGATCGCGCTCGCGTGAAAGTGGGCGAGGTCGCTGATGCGGGGAACCGCCGACTTCTCACCCAGCTGGATCGCCCGGCGCCGAGCGTTAGCGACCATGGTGCGGTAGTTGGCGATCGAGAAGCGAGCGGACACGCCCGAAGTCTGGTCGATGAACTTGCTCTTGCGGGCGGCAATCGAGAGCTGCTCCACGACCTCCTTCATGAACCGCGGCACGAGCACCGGATACTCGCCTCCAACTCCTCCCTCGTCGATCTCCGCTTCGGCCTCCATGATGTCGATGCCGATGTCGCGCGTGCGGGGATAGTGCGTCTGGATCGTCGAGCCGATGCGGTCCTTGAGCTGCGGGATCACCTTGCCCGAGCGGTTGTACGTCCCGGGGTTGGCCGAGAACATGACGGCCACATCAATATCGAAGCTGATCGGAAAGCCGCGGATCTGCACATCGCGCTCTTCGAGAAGGTTGAAAAGGCCCGTCTGCACCAGGTCGTCCAGATCCGGCAGCTCGTTCATCGCAAAGAGCCCGCGGTGCATGCGGGGGATGAGCCCAAAGTGCAGGGCCTCCTCCGTGCCCATGCTCGTGCCCGCGAGCAGCTTGGCCGGGTCGATCTCGCCGATCAGGTCGGCGAACTTGGTCCCCGGAGCGAGCCGCTCGGCGTACCGCTCCTCCCGCGCCCACCACGCGATCGGCGCCTTGTCGCCCAGCTCGGCGATCATCCTCCGCCCCGCGCTCGTGATCGGATGCGACGGGTCCTCGTGCACCGGCGAGCCGGGAATGTCCAGGTACGGCACCACCGGATCAAGAAACCGCACGATCATCCGCATCAGGCGGCTCTTGCCCTGCCCCTTCTCGCCCAGAAACAGCATGTCGTGCCCGGCGAGAATCGCGTTGATGATCTCGGGAATCACCGTGTCGTCATAGCCCACGATGCCCGGAAAAAGCCCCGCGGCGCCCTCACCAGAGCGCAGAGCCTTGATGAGGTTCACCCGCAGCTCGTGCTTGACGGTTCGAGTCGTCCAGCCCGAGGCGAGCAATTCGTGAACAGTCTTGGGAGAATCGCTCATGTCGCCATGAGCCTAGGTTGACCGTCCGGTCCACATCGCACCGGCAACGATCGCGCTTCGATTCAGGGACTCTCCCCGTGGTGCGGCCCGGACCCGGACCGGCCTGCTCAGGCGGGCTTCTCCGGGATCGGTATGACGAACTGCATCTGTGAGTTCACGATCGGATACTCGACCCTCACGCGGAACGCTCGGAACTGAGTGAGGTCCCAACCCATCAGCTTGCACTGCGACTCCAGCAACTGTCTGTAGCGGGGCACCTCGGGGGTCTGCATCTGATGCACGCCCCCGACGCCAAAGACCTGGAGCTCGGTGTCGATGTAAAACTTGTCGTGTGTGCTCGGCGGGTCGTTGGGGTCCGCAAAGCCGCGAAGGCCGGTCGCCAGAACCTGAAATGTCGGGATGCAGGTGGGAAACACGTCCTTGTAGAGCAACAGGTCCACGATCGCCATGCGCGAGGGAACAATCGGCTCGGTGGCGACCGATCCGAAGCCCCTCTCGGGAACCCGGCGATGGCGCGTGACCGCGCTGCGGTAGATCTCTCGCACCACCACGTCGTGAGTATGCTCGCGACCGATCTTTCCGTTCCAATCCAGGCGATACGTGGCCTTGTCCAGCGGGCCGCCGATACGGAAGGTGGGCACCGGAGCCGAACAAAACTCCGGGAGAATGGTGCGGGAAGATTCGGCACCCGCGGCCGAGCCGGCGAGCCCCGAGTGCCCGACCATGCACATCTCACCCCGCGCACGCACCCGCTGGAATCCCATGATGCCGTCGACGTTGAGCATGTCCAGACGCTCGTCGGAACCAGGGGTCGGGTGGAACATGAACGCGGTGAAGTGCGTCTCGGCACACACGCCCTTGAGCTGCTTCATCCCTCGAAAGATCGTCTGACGGGCCGTGGTGTCGATCTGGACACGCGCATCGTCGACCCATTCGCTCATCATCGCGTCGAAGGTCATGCGATCACCCGCGAGCGATTGCACAAGGCTCCCGAACCTGGCCGTCGCGTCCAACGCGGCCTCACAGACTGGTTTGGCCACGCCCAGCTTTCTGGCCGCCTGCACAATTTCGGCCAAAGGGCCCGGTCCTGGAACAGTCATCAGAAGGTCACAGGGCGACTTTGCGGCCAGAGCGGTCACCAGGCGGTGCGCAACGGACTTGTCGGCCTGAACCGATCGCGCCACATCCATCGGACGTTCGGGCTTGCCTGGAAGAGCCGCCAGAAGGTCTCGAAAGGCCGTCTTGAGATCCTCCGACACCGCGAGGATTGCCGGCGAAGGCGAGGACGGAAGTTCTTGGTGCAGCTGTGTTTGAGTCATATTGTGGACCAGAATTTGCTCGATGACCGTGGAATTTCCAAGAATTCGCTTGCGTTCTCCACGAGAATCTTATACGATCTGCACAAGAAGAGCAAGAACAATCTCAGTTTCCGCTGAAATCGACCAGAAATCACCGCCAGACAGGCCACAGCGTACCCGACCCAAATCACGCTCACCAATGAAGCCAGACGGGTCAGAATCGGTCAACGCCAGAGTTTCCGTCCGTCGGATGTTCCGACGGTCTTCTTCGTGGGTTTCGAGAGAGGATCTAGAGACATGAGACACTTCCATTTCAGTGGCGCATACGTCGCCCTACTTGCGGGGACCGCCATCGGTCTGGCGGGGTCGCCAGCGGCCCACGCGGGTCTGCTTAATCTGTCCAACGTACTGGCTTACAAGGGTGGCCAGATTCCTGGACAGGCCCCGGGCGTCATCTGGGGCGCCCTGAACACCCCTTCGGTCGCCAAAAACGGGCGCGTCGTCTTCAGCGGAAGCATCTCCGGCGTCGCCGCCGCCAACAGCCTGGGAATCTTTAGCGGCACCACCAGCGCCGATGTCACCCTGCTCGTCCAGTCGGGCACACAGGCGCCCGGCGGCCCCGCCGGCGCGACAATGGACCTGAACGGCAGCTCATCGGGCTTCAACGCCGAGACCGCCAGGATCAACGCGGCGGGCGTGATCAGCTTTGTCTCACTCTTCACGGGCGGCGGATCGACCGCCAACGTCAACAACCAGGCGATCTTTACCGGCACTGCGGGCGGCGGGTTTGGCATGTTCGTCCGCCGGGGTGACGCTGCCCCGGGAACTGCCGGGGCGGTGCTCAACACCTCGTTTTTGACGTCTAATCCGATCAACGCTTCGGGCACGGGATTTTTCGCCGCGGCGCTCACCGGCGGCGACGTCTCGGGCACCACCAACAACAACGGCATCTTCGGCGGCATCGCCGGTAACCTGAGTTTGATCGCTCGGCGCGGCGGTGCGGCCGCCGGGGTGGCTGGGGGCACCTTCGGCACGCTGGGCAATCCCGTGCCGAACATGGCCAACGCGAATGGACAACTGGTCTTTGGCAACACTCTCAACTCCACCGGCGGTGTCACCTCCGCCAACGACTCGGTGCTCTACATGTACACGCCAGGATCGGGCCTGTCGCTCCTGGCCCGAGAAGGCAACCCCGCCCCGGGCACTTCGGGCGCGACGTACACCGGTTCGTTCACCATGAACACGGCCAACTTCAACAACGCCGGCCAGGCGGCCTATGGCGCGACGCTCGCCGGCGGCGACGTGGTCGGCACGACCAACAACGCGGCCTTCTACATCGCGACCACCGGTGGATCCACGCTCGCCTGGCGGAATGGAACCGCCGCGTCCGGCACCGACGCGACGTTTCTCAGCGCGAGTGCGTTCAACCTCGGGATCGACAACGCCGGACGCATCGTGCTGTCCGCGGCACTCACGGGTGGCACCACAACCACCGCGAACGACTCGGGAATCTGGTACGGGGCACCGGGCCTTCTTGAGCTCATCGCCCGCGAGGGAAGCGCGGTCCCCACACTCAACGCCACGTTCAGCAGCTTGAGCGCCGTACCCGCTCGCATCAACGCCCTGGGACAGCTCGTCTTTATCTCCAGCATGCTCAGCGGAGACGCCGCCCTCAACAACAAGCAGGGCGTGTTCGCCTACGACCCGATCCTTGGTCTCATGCCTCTCGCCTACGCGGGCATGCAGCTCGAGGTCTCCACCGGAGTCTTCAAGACCGTTGCCGGAATCCAAACCCTCAACGCGAGCAACAGCGACGGCTCCAGTTTCGCGCTCAGCGACACCGGATGGCTCACGCTCAAGCTCACCACCGCCGACTCCACCGACATCATCGTGAGCTACGCCGTCCCCGCACCCGGCTCCCTCGCCCTCTTGGGTCTTGGCGGCGCTCTCCTCGTTCGACGGCGTCGCTGAACACTCCTTTCCCTTTCACGCTGGCCGGGTCGCCCGAAATGGACGCCCCGGCCTTTGGATTCGACTCGCAAGCACACACGCACAGGAGTCCTTCGATCATGATCGCTCTTCGCACATCACGCTTCGCTCCGGCCATCCTCGCCTCTCTGGCCTGCCTCTCCAGCGCCCACGCTCAGGTCAGAATCAGTCAGGTCGGCAAGACCGGCGGCGTCAACGTCAACGCATACGACGGCCAGTACGTCGAGCTCTTCAACGCCGGCCCGACCGAAGTGCCGCTGACGGGCAAATCAGTCCAGGTCGCCAGCAGCGCTGGCAGCGGGTCGTGGACCAAGGTCGACCTCGAAGGCTCGATCGCCGCCGGTTCCTACAGGCTCATCAGGCTCTCGACCTACTACCCGCGTTCCTGGGGCATCCACTTTATCGCGGATCAGGAGCGGCCTGTCCTCTTCAACGGCACGCCGGCCGGCAACACGGCGATCGGCGACGGCGCCGGCAAGGCGGTGCTCGCCGACACGACGACGCTGTTCACCACGAGCGGATGTGCTGCGCCCGATTCGGCGCACGTTCTGGACCTTGTGACCTGGGACGATGACCCGTCCACCGCCGCCTGCCACGAGGGATCGGCCTGCGCCCTGATCCCGCGACTCTCGGGCGTCGGACCCACCTCGGCGACCCGCCGCTGCGGCGGGCTGACCGACACCAACGACAACCTGAACGATTTCGTCAGCACCGCACGCCCGCCGCGGAACAGCACGTGGACGGGTGCAGTGAACGGCCCCGCTGTCAACGCCGTGACCGAGGTCACCGGCAAGGCCGGCATGGGCACGACCACCGGCTTTGCTGGGCAAACGGTTCTCTTCACCTCCACGCCGACCACGTGCTCGGGTGCGGTGACGACCGTGAAGATCAACCTCGCGCCCGTCGGCGGCTCTGCCGCTCAATCGATGTTCGACGACGCCACCGACGGCGACGCGGTTGCCGGCGATGGCACATGGTCCTACCGCCACACCATCCCATCCTCCGCCGGTGCGCCGCTGGGGACCTACACCCTGGACATCACGGCGACCGACTCGGCAGGCCTGACGGGAACGGGGCTGGCCCAGATCATCGTCGCGCCAACACCACCGTTGAACGACCAGTGCGTCAACGCCGAAGTCATGGGCACGAGCGCGCTGCCGGTGAGCGTGAGCGCGTACGGCAACTTGGTCTCCGCAAGCCCGATCACCCAGGTCGCAACAGGATGCACCACCAACGGCGGCAACCTCGGGACCAGCCGCGATGTGTGGTTCTCGTTCACACCGGTGGAATCCTCGTACTACACCGTGACGACCTGCAACAGCGTGACCGTCCCAAGCTCCTTCACCGGCATGTCGACCAACCTCACCATCTTCACCACCTGCCCCGACGAGAGCGCCACCGACCTGACCGGCCTCTCGTACGCGTGCAACAGCAACGGGTGCAACAACTTCATCGGCGGTAGCCCCTCGACCATCTCGTCTCTATATATGGAGGCGGGCACGCCCTACCTCATCCGCGTCGCCAAGCAGGGCAGCGGTGATTCGGTCATCGGCGCACCGTTCCGGCTCGATGTCATTTCCGAGGCGTTCGGCGCCTGCTGCCTGTCCAACGGCACGTGCATCACCACAACCGAGTCCGCGTGCGCCACCGCTGGCGGCCAGTTCTGGGGCGACTTCACCACGTGCAGCACCGCCACCTGCCCCACGCCACCGGCCCCGGGAAACAACGAGTGCGAGAATGCCGTCGCGCTCACACCCGGCACTCCCGCCCCAGGAACGACCTACGGCGCCAGCGGCGCCGACATCACGACCTGCGGCCTGACGAGCTGGGACGTCTGGTACAGCTTCACGCCCACGGCATCGGGCCCGTTCACGGTCGACGTGACGCTCACCGGCGGTGCTCAGACCCCCGCCATCGCGATTTTCGCGAGCTGCCCGCCCGTCACCGACGGAAATCTCGCATGCGTGGGTGTGCCCGCCGCCGGCAGCGTGAACTCCCTGACGTTCGATGGCACATCGGGCACGCCGTATCTGATCCGCATCGCCACGAACTTCAGCCAGCGGAGCGAGTTCCAGGTTGTGCTGAGCACGGGCTGCCCGGCCGACTTCGATGGCGACGGCACGGTCGACTTCTTCGACTACGACGCCTTCGTGACCTGCTTCGAGGGCAACGCCTGCCCGCCCGGCAAGTCGGCCGACTTCGACGGCGACGGAAGCGCCGACTTCTTCGACTACGACGCCTTCGTGGTCGCGTTTGAGACCGCCTGCTGAGTCTCACCCGCCCGGCCGTTCACCTGCGGCCTTTGCATCCGGGCGGCCCACATGCGGTACGACAGGGCGATGTGCACGGTCTGGACACACGCCCTTGTCGGCCTCGCGCTCGGTCGCGCTCAAACCGCCCGACCGATGCCCGCGCGGTACTGGGTCCTCTCCGGCCTCCTGGCCGCCGCCCCTGACCTCGACGCCGTCGGCTTCTGGTTCGGAGTGCCCTACGCAAGCTTGCTGGGTCACCGCGGCCTCACCCACTCCATCCCCTTCGCCGCCACCATCGCCGGCCTCGTCGTCCTCCTGGCCTTCCGCCGCCCCCTGCCCATCTCCCGCTGGCGCATCTGGCTCCAACTCTTCCTCGCCACCGCCTCCCACGGCCTCTTCGACATGCTCACCGACGGCGGCCTGGGCATCGCCCTCTGGTCGCCCTTCTCAAACGAGCGCCTCTTCTTCCCCTGGACACCCGTCGAAGTGTCGCCGCTGTACCCCTCCGCATTCTTCAGCGAGTGGGGTTGGAAGGTAGTGTGCAATGAGGCGGTGTGGGTGATGCTGCCGACCGTTGGCCTTCTCGCCGGGGTCGAGGTCATCCGCGCTTTGAACGCCTCCAAGCGCAAGAGTGCGGCAATCTAACCGCCACCCCGTCCGTAGGCCTGGGCTCCGCTTCCAAATCGCGCGAATTTGCAATCGCGGAGATTTTGCTTGACATCGGGGGTCATTGCGGACATTGTGGTCTTGCGTACGCACGCGCAGCCTTCACGGCCATCGGCCCGGTTGCGGAACCTGTGCGTGCGCCCTGGGGGATTCCATGACCGGATTCACTCGTTCGTTGAGCATCGCCGGTGTCGCCACGTGCACGGCAGTCGCCGGCGCGCAGACCTTCAACTACGCCGACGACTTCAGTATCACCAATGGCAATCCAAATGGGGCCTGGGCCTACGGGTACATGAACTCGCTTGGCGGCCCGATGACGGCCCACGCGACGGCGATCACGTTCAACGACCTCGAATACTGGTACTCGGACTTCGGGCTGATTGTCCCCTCAGCCTTCAAGAACATTGGCGTCGGTACCACCTTTGGTCTTCTTCCTGGCGAGGCGGCCTTGCACGGCGGCAACGATCCGGGCCAATACGGCGTCGCGCGATTCTCCTCGCTGGGGCTCGTCGGCACCGTGACGATCAACGGCTCCTTTGGGATCGGCGATGCCGGCAACGTCGATGTCCACATCTTGAAGAACGGCGTCGCCCTCTTCACCGAGCTCGGCACGTTTGATGCTCAGTCCTTCTCGATCACGACGTCCTTGGCCGCCGGCGACACCATCGACTTCCTGGTCGGACGTTCGACGATCATCAACTACGACACCACGCCGCTGGACGCGACGCTCGTCGTGACGGCGCCAAACCCCGGGACGATCGCGGTCTTTGGTTCGGGTGCGGCGGCGCTGTTGCGCCGCAGGCGGAGGTAGACATCGCCAATGTCGGTGCGTGCGCGATGGCAGAAGGCCGCCTCTTTGCCCAAAGTGTCCTCGCGCCCCAGAAGAACGCGTTCATCGCGGCCATGATGCGGCCTCGAGCTGGGCTGCTTGATTCGAAGGCCGATGGCCCCGGTCAGATCGGCGCTTTGACGGTGTCGGGTGACCCTCACCTTGTCCCTCACCATCAAAGCATCTCGACACAAATCTGGTCGAGCGCCTTGCGTTCGAGATCGGGCACCATCGCTCCATCCGCCGGATATCCCGCCGGGATGACCACGAACGCCCGCTCGTGCTCGGGTCGCCCGAGCACCTTCTGCAAGAATCCCATGGGGCTTGGTGTGTGGGTCAGCGTGGCCAGTCCGGCCTGGTGGAGGGCCGCGAGCAGGAGGCCCACGGCGATGCCGACGGATTCCTCGGTGTAGTAGGTCTTGCCCTGGCGCCCTTGGGCGTCGGGGTCGGTCTTGACGAGCTTGAAGACCACGATGATGTAGGGCGCGATCTCCAGGAACGGCTTGCTGGCGTCCGTGCCCAGCGGGGCAAGATCCTCGAGCCATTCGGGAGAAGCGCGGCGAGCATATAGCTCCCGCTCTTCGATCTCCGCCGCCTCGCGGATCGCTCGCTTGATCGCGTGGTCGCCCACCACCACGAATCGCCAGGGCTGCTTGTGGGCTCCCGAGGGCGCGGTACCGGCCACCCGAATCGCGTCGCGGATGATCTCGACGGGGATTGGGGCCGGGGAGAACGCCCGAACGCTTCGGCGTTGATCCATGACCTTGAGAAAGTCCCGCACGATCTGGGCGGGGTGTCCCGCTGGGCGATAGGGACGCAATGGAACAAAGGATGGGGAAGACATGGCTTTGGGTTCTCCGTGGGGACACCCTATCCGGCAGGGAACATTGTTGCAGCCGCGGGCGGCGGCTCTCCGCGTTCGATTTGCCGCCCTTCGGTAGCGCCCCGCCTGCCAATGCGATACATTGTCTGCATGCCCCGCCCGGCCAAATCCCCCAACCCCCCACCGCCGCCCTCCACTCCCGCCCTCCGCAAGCGCGTCGCCAAGGCCCATGCGGCCTCGATGACAACCGCCGTGCCCAAGCCGGAGCAGGCGGCCAAGTCGGGCTCAGACGCACCGCTCGGGAGAGCGGTGCCACCAGGAGAGTTGCCACCTCCGATCCAGATCGGCAAACCCGGGCAGGAAGCCCTGCTCTACACCGGCGACTGCCGCGAAGTGCTGGCGGCCCTCCCCGAGTGCAAGGCCTCCAAGGTCGACCTCATCTTCGCCGATCCGCCCTTCAATTGGTCGGTCCCCTACGACCGCTGGGCCGACAACCTGCCGCACAACGAGTACCTCGACTTCGCCTACGACTGGATCGGCCTGTGCTGCGACTCGCTCCGCGAGAACGGCTCGCTGTGGATCAATATCCCCGACGACTGGGCCGCCGAGATCGTCGTCTATCTCAAGAAGCGCGGGATGAGCATGGTCAACTGGTGCATCTGGCACTACCGCTTTGGCCAGAACACCACCGGCCGCTTCATCTCCAGCAAGGTCCACGCCCTCTACTTCTGCAAAGGCGACAAACCGACCTGGAACCCCAAGGACATCTTGGAGCTCTCCGACCGCGCCACGACCTACGCCGACAAACGCACGCTCAACAAACGCGACGGCATGCCCCCGGGCATGCGCGTGCCCCTGGACGTCTGGTACGGCAAGAACCTCGGTCGCGTGCAGGGCAACAACAAAGAACGCCGGGCACGCCACCACAACCAGCTGCCCGAGGCGTACCTGGAGCGCGTCGTGCTCGCCTCGAGCAACCCCGGCGACCTCGTGCTCGACCCATTCCTCGGCAGCGGCACCACCGGCGTCGTCGCCCACGGGCTCAAACGCCGCTTCATCGGCATCGACTTCAGCGCCGACAACGTCAAGAGCTCGGCCGAACGCATCGCCGCGGGACCGACTCGCCCGCTGGGTCAGCCCGACACCGAGGGCAGCGCCATCTTCAAGCGATTGAAGCCGCTGGACCTTTCCTCGACGCAGCCGTTCAAGAAGCGCAAGCGCGGGTCGGGCTCACAGGCCGCGGCCAAGGACGTGGCCCCTCTCTGGGAGGAGAAGTGATCGTCAGCGATGAACCAAATCGCCCCGCGACGTCTCCCGCCGCCCTCATCGCCATCAAGGCCGTCCCCGGCTCACGCAAGACCCAGATCGTCGGCCCGCTCGGCGACCGCCTGAAAGTCAAAGTCGCCGCCCCGCCCGAGGACGGCAAGGCCAACGCCGCCATTTGCGAGCTGATCGCCGGGGCTCTGGGCCTTCGGGCCAAGCAGGTCACAGTGGTGCAAGGGCACAGCAATCCCGAGAAAGTGGTGCGCGTCGAGGGCCTTTCTGCCGAAGCCGTTCGCGCCCATCTCCAACTTGGCGAATAACCGGTGAAACTGGTCGCCCCAGGACGCACCGCTCTGGAGAGCGGTGCCACCTCGGCCCTCTACTTCACCGTCTGCTTCAGCACGATCGGCACATACCCAACCTCCATCCCTGCCGGCGGCGTCACCACCATCGCCCCGTCGAGGACTGCGAGCTTGCCTCGCGAAGGAGGCGGCATGTACTCTGCCGTCACGGTCCACTTCGCGTGCATCTGCTCCACGAGCTTCTGCAAGCGCGTCAACTCCGCTTCGGGGAGCTTGAGCGACACGATCGAGGGCTGATCAATAAACCGGTACCACGCGTACGTGACGAGCGACCCATCGGTCAGCGTCACGGTGATCGCCTCGCCCTTGGGCCCGGGCGTCTTCCACACGGTTCCCTCGTCCGTCGGCGACAGGTATCCCCTCGAAACCCGAGCCGGCTGGAAACTCTGAGCTTTGAGGCCGCTTGCGTCGGGCACGGCCGACGCCGGGATCGCCGTCAGCTTGCCGCGCTCCAGCTTGAAGTACTCGGGGAACGCGGCGGCTCTTCCTCCCGCTTTCGAGGCCTTCCACTGGAGCCCGTAGCTCGAAGTGCCGAGCATGGTCGTTTCGACCGTGCCTTCGATGCCCTCGATCTTGGTCTTGCCGGGCCCTTGCGTCACGGAAATCGGGCCCGTGGTGCACTTGGGAACAAGCGAGCCCTTGCGTTCAAAGCGCCCTTCTCTCCAGCCCGTCCTGGACCACGACCTGAACGATGTTGCCAACGCATCGTCGGAGTACAGCGTGAAGTCCTGCATCATCACCGTCTGTCCCGCGGCGTCGATGGGAAACTGGAGCCGCGGAATCCGCGTGTACGTCACTCCCTTCCCAAACGGCACGCTGAACATCGGCACCGTGTTGATCTCCATCGCCCCGCCGCCGATCACCCCGGTCCGCACGTCCAGCGTCCGCCCGGCCGCGGTCCGGTAGTTGTCGGCGACCCGGGTCCACGTCCTGGGCGTCCAGAAGGCGACGGCCCCTCGAAAGTTTGCGGCACTCACAAAGAGCGTCCAGCACTGATCGCCAACGGGCCCCGACGACCCGGCCGCGCGGGCCTGGCGCTCCATGATCGGCAGCGCCATCCACGCGGTGCCGAAGACCTCGCCGAAGGTCTCGCTCCTGAACGTGAGGCCATCCGGCGGCACGAGCAGGCGGTTGCTCAGCTGCGCCAGCCCCATCTTGTCGGGATCCAAAGGTTTGGTATTGCCAAAGCCCCATCCCGGCGACGAGATCTCGTGCGCGTAGCAGTTGGACGTCCCGTTCATCCGATACTTCGCGGTCGTCGAGCCAAACTGCGTGCTCCCCCAGAAGCCCAGCCCACCCTCGATGGTCTGGAAAACGTCGCGGAACGACGGCCCGCGCTCCTTCATCGAATCTCTCGCCGGTGTCCCCGGCGGACACAGCGGCTCCTCAAACTTGCGGTTCTCCGGGAGAATCCAGATCGACGGCAGACCGATCTGAAACCCCGACAGCGGCTTCTCGAGCAAGGGCCACACCGGCGTGTAAAAGCTCACACCCGACCCGAACCCCTCGGGCGGCTTCTCCACGTTCATGTGGATGTAGCCGTAGAGCCCCTGCGATTCCTGGCGGAGAGCGAGGGGATCGGGCGGGGGCTCCAGACCGGCCATCGCCCCCATCCCCCCCACCACCCCCATCGAGATCACCATCGCCGCAGCCAATGCTGAATCGGTCAAACCAGTTTGCACGGTGAGCCTCCTAGAGGCCTTGAGCATACTCGAACTCGTGGCTCACGCGCCTGTGTTGCCGCGCGGGCCTGCCGGCCGTGCGACAAGTGTCGCGCCCGCGCTTCCAAAAAACGCGAGGTCGCCTTTCGGCGACCCCGCGTCTCTCCCCTCTCTGACTCACACACCCAACCCCGCTCTCCACACCATTCACGCGACACTCTCTCCAGAGAGGCCGCGACTGTTGTTGCTAGGCCGTCGCACTGCACAACGCCGGCGCGGCACGGCGTATTGCAGTGCGCAGCACCATCGTCCGCAAAGTTTCTTTCAACACTTTTGTCGCTAAAAAACGAGCTTTCCTGAAACCGACAACGAAAGGGCCGGATCCGCCTTGCTCTTGGCGAGCGTCGTCTCCGCGTTATTGTCCAGGCGATACTCGCTCCACGCCGCCACGCCCACTGTCGCGTAGATGGTCAGGTTCTTCCAGACGTCCCAGCCGGCCTCGGCCTCGATCACAAAGCGATCGTCTCGCCCCACTCCGCCCGGCGCGGCGTCGCGCGTGTTGAGGCGGTACTCACGCGACTGATACTGGGCGCCAAACGCGAGATCGACCGTCTTGCTGGGCGCAAACTCAACGTACAGCCCGGGCTTCTGCCGCGAGGTGAGCGCCCACTGCGGCGCGAACTTCCACTCGATCCCCGCGATCGGCAGCACCTGAACGCCGCGGTCCAGACGCGACCTTGCTCCCAGACCCAAGGACACCGTCAGGTTCTCGTTGAACGTGTAGCTCGCGCCGCCGAAGCCGCCGCCCGTGAGCGTGTCGCCGAATTCGGCCCCGTCCTCGCCCGCGGACTTTCCAAAGCCCCGCACAAACCAGCCCCAGTGCTCGTCGCACTTGCCGGACAAACCGGCGCCGAGCTCGAAACTGAACGTGTCCCGCCAGGGCTTGTTGAACCCGGCGGCAAAGCCCGTTGCGTTCTCAAACCGATAGAACGACGACTCCCACTCAAACCCCACCGACCAGCGAGACTCCTGGGCCATCGGTCCAAAGACCGAAAGCTCCGACCCCACCCGCGTCACCCCAACCTTTCCGGGAAGGTCCTTGAGGTCCGCCGAAAACGTGTGCGAAATTCCCGCCGCAAAGGTCACACGCGTCTTCTTGTCATCGTCGGCTGCCGGCACCGCCGGGGTGGCCTCAGACGACTTTGGCGGCGCGTCGATCTTCGTTTCGGCCGGCACCGACTGCC
>ERZ1292640.1288-Hain-H43-02um-R1-1288-length-20772-cov-8_pt1 | contig 20772 bp, 15 predicted proteins | sample MGYA00564404_ERZ1292640 | MGnify/ENA primary metagenome ERZ1292640 (study PRJEB36523, sample SAMEA6512636) | groundwater metagenome | collected 2019-01-08 | study: AquaDiva: Metagenomics assemblies of 32 groundwater samples
CGTCACCTCCTGCGCAGGCGCGGTGGCGCGCAACGGCCCAGTCAGCGGCAGCGGCGGGCCGATCAGCGTCAGCGCCGCCAGTGCAGTCGACGTCAATCAAGCGATCACCAATCCCGCAAGCACCTCGCCGCTCACGATCCTGGCCGGCACCGACATCAACCTCAACGCGCAGATCGATGGACGCAATGCGAACGCGGTGGCGCCGAGCGGTGCGGTGACGATGAGCGCCGGGCAGAACATCAATCTCAATGACAGCATCGTCACCGAGAACGCCTCGATCGGACTCACGGCGCAAAACGGCAGCGTGACAACTGCCGCCGGCAAAGGGCTGTTTGCCGGATCGGCGCCGATTGTGATGGGCGCCAAGGGCAACATTACGACGGGCATGAGCAGCAGTGGTGCGCTCACCGTTACCTCGGGCAGCGGCTCGGTGGCCCTGAACGGTGTCATCGACAGCAGCACCGGCGCGGTCAACATCAGCGCCGGCGCCGATGTCAACATCAACCAGCCGGTGCTCAACGTGAGCACGGGGAACGCGCTCAATGTCACGGCCGGCAACGACATCAACGTCAACGCGGCGGTGGACGGGCGCGACGGGGTGGCGGGCGGCGCGGTGACGCTGAGCGCGAGCCGCAACCTGAATGTGAACGACTTCATCGGCACCAACAACGGCGCGATCAGTCTCACCGCCAGCAACGGAACCGTGAGTGTCGCTTTGGGCAAGGGCCTGTTTGCGGGGACGGCGCCGATTGCGATAAACGCCAAGGGCAACATAACGACAGACGTGATGAGCGGTGGCACGATTACCGTCACCTCCAGCGCAGGCGCGGTGGCGCTCAACGGCCTGGCCAGCGGCAGCGGCGGGCCGATCAGCATCAGCGCCGCCGGTGCAGTCGACGTCAATCAAGCGATCACCAACCCCGCAAGCAACTCGCCACTTACCCTCTTCGCCGGCACCGACATCAACCTCAACGCGCAGATCGATGGACGCGACGCGAACGCGGCAGCGCCGAGCGGTGCGGTGACGATGAGCGCCGGGCAGAACATCAATCTCAATGACAGCATCGTCACCGAGAACGCCTCGATCGGACTCACGGCGCAAAACGGCAGCGTGACAACTGCCGCCGGCAAAGGGCTGTTTGCCGGATCGGCGCCGATTGCAGTTACGTCGGGCGGCACACTTTCGACGGGAATCCTCACCACCACGGGCTCGTTGACGCTGCGCTCGACGGCAGGTTCGCTCGGTGTAGATACGCCGATCGACGGCACGACCGGCGCCGTGACGCTTACGGCCGCCGGCGCGGTCGACGTGAATCAGCCGATCGCCAATCCACGCAGCGACGCACCGCTTACCGTCACCGCCGGCACCGACATCAGCGTCAATGCGCCGATCGACGGGCGCGACTTGAACGCTGCAAGTCCCGGCGGCATGGTAACGATGACTGCCGGGCAGAACATCAATCTCAATCAGAGCATCGTGAGCGAGAACGCCGCGATCACCCTGACGGCGCAAAGCGGCGCTGTTACCACGGCTGCGAGCATGGGACTCTTCGCCGGCAATGCGCCGCTTTCGGTGACTTCGGGTGCGACCCTGGATACCGGCATCCTTGCCACCACCGGTGCGCTGAATGTCCGGTCTACGGCCGGCGCGGTCAACGTCAACACACCGATCGACGATACGACCGGCGCGGTGACAATCACCGCCGCGACCGCAGTCAACATCAATCATACGATCACCAATATCAAGACCGGCAATCCGCTTTCGATTACCGCGGGCGCGGACCTCAATCTCAACGCGCAGGTCGACGGCCGCAACGGAACCGCGGCGGGCGGTTCGGTGACGCTCACCGCGGGCAACAATCTGCGGCTGTTCGACAACATCGCCACCAATAATGGTGCGATCAACCTCAGCTCGACCATCGGGTCGGTGTTTCTCGCCCCTGCTTCGCAGGACGCGAATCGCTTGCTTCTCGCGCCGCCCAAGCAGGTGCTCGCGGGCAGCGCGCCGATTACGATCGTGAGCGGGGGGGACTTCTCGACCGGAGCGCGGCCGCCGCAGCCGATTCCGAACCCAACGCATGGCGAGACGGATGGCATCGCCTATGAGCGTGACTTCCTGAAGCAGTATGTCCAACTGGTGACGACAGGGCCGCTCAACATCACTTCGACCAACGGCAATGTAAACGTCGATGCCCCGATTTCGGACATGACAGGGCCGGTGACAATCACGGCAGGCAATGCGATCAATGTGAAGCACAAAATCAGCAGCGACAATCAGCCGATCACGCTCAATGCCGGTCCGGGTGGAATAACGACTTTTCCCGTTAACACCACCTGCAGCATCTGCCGTGATCCATTTGCTCCGGTAGACGCACGAAACGCAAACCTGACCCTGAACTCCGTCGGCAACGTGTTCATCACTGGGGGAACAGTCGGTACCTCGCAGACACTTACGATCGATACCCGTGGTCAGATCGTTACGGGAAGCGTAGGGCTCAGCAGGGGCCGTTCCCAATACCCAAGCAAACAAGTGTTGATCGCAGATCTTGGCATACCGAGTTTCAACACGGGCGAGGGTGGCGACATTTCAGCGACTTCGTCTGGCGGCTCGATCGCGCTGGCGATCCACTCGCCGTCCAAACTGCGCATCACTACGGGTACCCCGGGTGTTCCGGCGACCGACTGCCCCACCTGCGACATCACCACCGGCGGTTGGGTCGGCTCCGACGTGGTACTGAACGCGGGCGGCAGTGTGAATTTCAATGCTATCTACGGCGGCACCGTAACCCTGATTGCACGCGCAGGTGACGTCAACATCGGCTCGGTACTCCTCAACCGGCTCACCGCGAATGCCGGGCGGGATGTGAAATTGAACTCACGCGTTTGGATAGATATCGGCCCATTGGCGCTCACTGCGGGACGGGACATTGTGACCACCGCAAATTCGCCGATCCATGTCTCTGGCGGCCAGGCGTTCACGCTCAGCGCGGGGCGTAACGTGACGTTGAACCTGCTTGAGATGCTGGGGCCGGTCAGTATTACAGCCACCGCCGGCAATATCACGCTCAACAACCCCATCGGTCCGGCGATCACTCCCAGCTTCGATCCCGACCCGAACCACAAAGGAGTCGCTTCGCTAAGCCTCGGCGCACCATTGGGCGGCATCAGCATGACAGGGGCATGGGCGCAAGGTGCTATCACCATCGAAGCCGGTGGCAATCTCACTTCATCGCGCGAAATCGTGTCGGTTTTGGGTTCGCGTTCGATTTCGGCAGCGAATGGAACCTCGGGAATTGTGAATGCTCCCATTGGCACCCAGGATGAGATCGAACCCCCGGGGCTCGTTTTGCCCATGATTTCACCTGGCCCGACGATTCTCCCTCCGCCAGCGGCGCCCGGGCTGGCCGGTGCGCCCGCACCAGGGTTCCCCGTGCTGCTGGAAATCGCGGTGGCCGACCAACCAGGCTCGGTCGGCACGATTGCCCAACCCGGTGCGACGGGCGACACAGTTGCCCTGCCGGGCTCGCCAGGCGGCGCAACTGCGCCTGGCGCGGCAGGCGAGACGGTCGTCCTGCCCGGCTCGAGCAGCGGCGCAACTGCGCCGGGCGTGACGGGTGCGGTCGCCACCCTGCCTGGATCTCCCGGCGGTGTAACTGCACCCGGTGCGATCGGCGAAATCGCCGCCCTGCCTGGATCTCCGGGCGGTGTAACCGCACCCGGTGCGATGGGCGCAAACGCGGCGCTGCCCGGCTCGCCGGCCGGTGGCTCCGCCGCAGCACCTTCGGGTTCCACCGGGGAAGACGCGGCCGACAGCGCAAGCACGGAGCGCGCCCTCCGGCAGGGGACTACTACAGCAGCAGAAACGACCGGCGACGACGCGACGCTCGTCGTTTTGGCATCTTCAGATTCGGAAGCGGCCGATCAGCAGGAAGTGCTTTGTCCGGCTGGTGCCGCGCCCGGCAGTTCCGTCAAGACGAAGGACGCCGCCGGGAGAACAGTTACGGTGACGTGCAAATAACTGCGGACCGGGGCCCTCACCATGGTGACAGCACGAATAGGGATTGCCGCGGCGCTCATCGCCGGTGTAAGCATTGTGAGCGGCGGCGCGTTGGCTGCGTCCAGCCCGACCACGGATCCGATCCTGCGCGTGGAGACGGGCATGCATACCACGCTCATCCGCCGGGTGGTGGTGGATCCGCCGCGCAACCGGCTGATCACGGCTTCCGACGACAAGACGATCCGCGTCTGGCAGATGCCCGAGGCGAGGCTCGTTTCGATTTTGCGCGTGCCGATCGACAAAGGCCACGAAGGGCAGCTGTTCGGTCTCGCGGTGTCGCCCGACGGCAGGACGGTGGCGGCCGGTGGTTGGACCGGGTGGGATTGGGAAGGCGCAGCTTCGATCTACCTGTTTGACTTGGAAAGCGGCGAACTCGTCAGGCGCATCGGCGGGCTGAACAATGCGGTCAGTGCGCTGGCCTGGTCACCCGACGGACGGCATCTCGCAGTGGGGTTGCACGGTCGCGGCGGGTTTCGCGTCCTGCGCGCTGACGACGGCGCGATCGTGGCAAACGATCCCCAATACAACGACAAGTTGCTTGACATGGATTTCAGTCCGCAGGGTCGCATTGTCACGGTGGCGCTCGATGGCATGGCGCGGCTGTACGAGAAGGACTTCCGCTTGATCGGCCGGCGCATCATTCCCGGCGGCAAAAAACCGATTTCGATTCGTTACTCGCCCGATAGCGAGCTGATTGCGGTCGGCTTTGTCGACGCGCCGGCGATTTCGGTCGTTTCGGCGCGCGATCTTTCGCTGCTCTACCAGCCCGCCACGGCACAACTCGAGAACCAGGCGAGCTTCATGTCGGTGGTCTGGTCCTCGGATGGGAACTTCCTCTACGGCGGGGGAGAATACAAGGGGGCGGAACTCAATCCGATCTACCGTTGGCCGGACAAGGGCCGCGGACAGCCCGAGCGCATCCCGCTGCTTCGCAACCGCATTTCGGAGATACAGCAGATGCCAAACGGGCAGATTGCGTTTGCCGCCGAGGATCCGGGTGTCGGGATCGTGGCCCCGAGCGGAAAGGTCGTCGCTTATCGTGGCCCTGACATCGTCGACTTCAGCGACGCGCGCACTGACCTGAAGGTATCGGCTGACGGCGCTGTCATCAGTTATCCGCTCGCGCGGGATGGCAAGTCGCGTCACAGCTTCGCGGTATTGGGCGGGGGTGATCAGTCAACGGCAGCGGAGCCCGCCGCGCCCGTGTTTCCGCCACGGCTCTCGGCGCCGGAATTCGATATCGTCGACTGGAAGGACCACTACAAACCGGTGATCAACGGCAACAGCCCGCGGCTCGACGACTACGAGATGTCGCGCGCCTATGCCATCGCGCCGGACGGAAGCACGGTGCTGCTCGGCACCGAATGGGCGGTGCGGCTGTTCGACCGCGAGGCAAAGGAGATTTGGAGCCAGCAGCTTCCGGCGGTGGCGTGGAGGGTCAATGTGAGCCAGAACGGGAAGATGGCGCTTGCGGCGCTCTCCGACGGCACCATCCGCTGGTATCGCCTGACCGACGGCAAGGAGATACTGGCCTATTTCCCCCACGGCAACGGCCAGGACTGGATTGCATGGACGCCGGATGGGTATTACACGTCCTCCGTTTACGGGGACAATTTCGTCGGCTGGCATCTCAATCGCGGCAAAGACCTGGCGCCGGATTTCTATCGCGCGGTGCAGTTCGACCGCATCCTCTACCGTCCGGACGTGGTCGCCGATACGTTCCGGCTGGCGTTCGCGCCCCGCACGCGGGGTCTCGAAGCATTGGCGACCGACGCAGACTTTCAGATCGGCAAGTTGCGTGAAATCGCTCCCCCGAGACTTAAGCTCTCGCGCACTGCGCTCGTGGGCCTCGCCAGCGGCCGGCCGCGAGCGACGCTGCGACTCGAGGGCGAAAAAAATGCCCTCGACATCAAGGATTACACGGTATTCATCAATGGCGTTCCGGTCACGCCGAACGATGAGCGCAACCTCTCCGGCAAGGATACCGAGCGCTTTTCGCGCATGCTCGAAATCGACCTGCCTGCACGGTCCAACGACATCAGGGTGGAGGCGTTCAACGGTGTGTCGATGGGAACCGCAGAAACCTACATCGGCCTGCCGGCTGAGGTGCGTTCGGACGCCGTTGCCGGGAATCTCTACATTCTTGCGATCGGCGTGAACGTGTTTCCAAATCTTCCCGCCAACATGCACCTCGCTTTCGCCGCGAGCGACGCCGACGAGGTGGCGGCAACGCTGGAGAAGCGCGGAACGGGCCACTACAAACGCATCTTTGCGAAGGTTCTGTCCGACAATAGTCCCGCCAAACCCGACCGGGATGCAATCGTTTCCGCGCTGGACTTCGTGAAGCAGGGAAGACCGCAGGACACGGTCGTGATCTTTCTTGCGTCTCACGGGCTCAGCGACACGGCCGGCAATTATTACTTCGTCCCGCGCGACGTTGCGCGCAAGGATGTCGCCGCCGTTCAGAAAGGAGGAAAAGGCGATTCGCTGGTACCGTGGACCGCGTTTTTCGACGCATTGAGGGGTGCGACCGGAAAGCGCATCCTGATCGTCGATACCTGCCACGCGCAGCGCATTGAAGGGCGCTTCGAGTCTCACTCCCTGATGAAGCGCTCCGCATCGTCGCTGTTTCCGCTGATTGTCGCGTCGAAAGGCGAAGAGCAGTCGCAGGAGTATCCGCCGGAGAAGCACGGACTGTTCACCTATGCCCTGATCAGGGCGTTGACCCCGGAGTCCGATGCCAATCGCGACGGCGTGGTGTCCCTCAAGGAAGCCTTTGACTTCGCCATCCCGCTGGTGGAGAAACTGCGTGAGAAATCGATCGGTCCGCAGACGCCGCAAATCGTTGCGCCTCATTCCCTGGGTGAATTCACTTTGATCGGAGCGGGCTCATAGGCCTTTCGGGCGCATCCGGCGCGGGTCTGAGCGGACCGCGCGCCCGGCTGACCGCCACTACTGGAAACCATTGCATTGGACAAGACCTTGCTTAATCGTTCGCCCGGGGGAAAGCCTGTGAAGGCTCCGCTCGAATCCAATCTTCCCAGGCGCAAGCGTTACCAGTATTTTCTGGTAATAGTGGCCGCTGCGTTTCTGCTGGCGGAAATCGGCTACCGGTCCGGATTGTTGTCGACGGTGGAGTATGTCTATTCCGATTTGTGGCACCGCGTCAGCGCCGTGCGCTATACGCCGCAGCACGTGGCCTTGGTGGTGGTGGATGATAAATCGCTCGCCGAGCACAGCGATGACCCATTGGTGTTCTGGACGCCCCTGTTTGCGCGAGCAGCGGCGACACTGCGGCAGGCGGGCGCGGCGGTCATCGGCGTCGACTTTCTTTTCGCCATCACTCCGGAAAACTGGATCCGCAAACTGGATTTGCCTGTGACCGGCGTCCTGCAGAATTACGATCTGGCGTTCCGGCAGGAGTTAGGCGACGGCAGGGTCGTGCTGGTCGGGGCCGTTGCGCGGGGGATCGCCGGCAAGCCGGACATGCTGCTCCTCGCGCACCCCGACTATCTGCTGTCCCTCCCAAACATGGACTTCGTGTCCCACGTTGGTCTTGCCGATCTGGTTTCGGACCAGGATGGCGGCGTCAGGCGCTATGAGGTGGCGCCGGAGATTGCGCTGCCCAAGGAACTGGCCGCCGGCGCCCCGCGGTTCGCGCTGGGTGCGCTGTTGGCGATTCGAGCTGCGGGTCTGAACACGGCCGCCACGGAATGGCGGATCGGAAACCGGACGATACGCGCCGATCAAGTAAACACCATCAGCTACGCCGGCCCGCCTGGCACCATCCCGCGCGTGTCGATGGCACGAGTACTTGCCAAAGGCGCCGAAAACGATCCGGCGATTCAGGCGTTGCGCGGCAAGGTCGTCATCATCGGGGGTGATTTCCAGGGAATGAACGACGTCCACTCCACGCCCTATAGCGGACGCCTGGTGGGCAAGGGGGGTGCGCTGATGCCCGGCCCGGAGATTCAGGCCAATATCGTGGAGACGCTACTGTCAGGCAAGGCAACCGAACCGGCGCCGGCGTGGCTGCGCTGGCTGCTATTTGCGGCGCTCTCCGCGTTGACTGCCTGGGGATACCAAAGACGCTCGCCGTGGGCCGGATTGATCATGCTGGCTGCGGCAGGCGCACTGAGCCTGGTGCTCGCGTTCATCGCGTTCCATGCGTTCTGGCTGCTGCCGGCCGCACATCTGCAGTTGGGCCTGCTCACCACTTACGTCATGGTCTTCGGCACGCGCTTGACGCATGAAGAGCGGGACAAGGCGCGCATGAAAACAATGTTCGGGGGGTATGTTTCGGACGATGTGGTGGACATGCTGCTCAGCTCGGATCGTCGCATCGACCTCGAGGGCCAGTCGATGGACATCACGGTGCTGTTTTCGGATATCCGCAATTTCACTACCACGAGCGAAAAGCTTAGCGCACGCGAGACCGTCGAATTGCTGAACGTTTATTTCGGCCGGGTGATCACCGTGATCCGCGAGGAGGGCGGGAGGATAGACAAGTTCATCGGCGACGCGGTGATGGCCGAATTCGGCGTGCCGTATCCGTTCGCGGACCACGCGCTCCAGGCGCTGCGTGCGGCGACCCGGATGCGTGAGGTGGCGGAAGAGTTCAGAGGCTGGGTGCGTGACCGCTTTCCCGACCGGGACCTTCCCGAGTTCGCCATCGGCGTCGGCCTCCATACCGGAGACGCGGTGGTCGGAAACCTCGGTTCGAAGACCCGGATGGAGTTTACCGCCATCGGCGATACGGTGAACGTTGCCTCGCGCCTCGAAGGCGTGACGAAGCGCCTCAATTGCATTATCGTCGCCAGCGCCGCAACGGTGCGCGCCGCCGGTGACAAAGTGGAGACTGGCCAGCACGAAACGCTCAACGTGAGGGGACGTCTGGAGCCAATCGAAGTTTATGAAATCATCGGCATTCGCACATAAGGAGAAAGCCATGTTGAAGAACACCCGGGTTCTGTTGTTGATCGCTTTGTCGGTAGCCGGAGCGGCATGGGCAAGCGACGTCGCAATGCTCACGCAGGTGACTGGACAAGTCGCGGTTTCGGGGAAAGAAGGCGCCCGTGCCGCCGTTCCGTTTCTAAAGGTGAACGGGGGCGACAAGCTGACGCTCGGCAAGAACGCGCGCGTGCAGATGGTTTATTTCGGGAACGGGCGCCAGGAAGTGTGGAAAGGCGAAGGCCAGATCGAGATCGGAAGCCTGGATGGGCGCAGCCCGTCGCTCAAAGCCGAGATCTCGCAGTTGCCGCCCCTGGTCATCAACCAACTGGCGAAGACGCCGGCGGCGGGGCAGCAGGGTAGAACCGGAATGGTCATGGTGCGCTCGCTGGGCGATCCGGATGCGCAGGACCACCTCGACAAACAGTACGCGAACCTGCGCGCCGGCGCCGCGGCTGACGACACCACGCCCGAGGTGTTCTTGTTGTCCGGTCTGCTCGATCTGAAGGAATATGAGCGGGCCAAGAAAGTGCTGGGTGAGCTAAAAAGCAAGCAGCTCACGCAACCCGCTTACGAAGCCGTCGTTGATCACTTCGGACCGCTCGTCGAGCGCGCTGCTGCTCCACCCAAGAACTGAAAGGGATGTGTCCGGTATAAGCTGTAAATTATCCGTCGCAACGCACATTCATGCGCTTAGGCTAGCTTTCGAGCTGGCCTTTCGCGCTTTTGGAGGGCCGCAATACCGAAAGTCCGCGGGGCGGTATAGGATGTGGGACTCATACTCCTTTTTGTCCGTGATTCGGGTCCGGGCGGGGCCACCAAATTCAAAAAGCTTAGCTGATGGTATGTGCCAACGCTTTCTCATTTGGGGCCGGCCGCCAATCTGCTGCTGGGCGAGGGGCGCGGTTTCGAGTTTGCCCGGGGCCGGCTGGGTCCGGGCCGCATCCATCACTGCATGCGCCTCATCGGGCTGGCGGAGCGGGCGCTGGAGAACATGTGCCGGCGCACGCTGACCCGGGTGGCTTTCGGCAAGCCGGTGGCGGAGCAAACCGTGACACTGGAGCGCATCGCAGAGGCGAGACCAGGTGCTGCGTCGGGGGTGCAAACGGCCGCCGGCCAGGTTGCAAAGACTGTCGACGCAGAATTCACCCGCAGCCAGCGCTGGAAGCTACCCCTTCGCGGCCCTGACGAATGCGATCGAGGACTGGAATATCTGCAGGTCCTTTTCGTAATCGGAAGAGTTGTCGTGGTTGATCTGAATCCATTCGCGGGTGCTCTTCCTGCCCTTGGGTTCAAACGGAACCACGTTGTCTTTGGAGAACTGAAGGTTGGCAGCTTCGGCAGCCGGGAGTCTCACGCCCACGCCGCCGTTACAGATGCAGGCGAACATCTTCTTGCCAACGAAGTAAGCAAGGAGGCCGGTCATTTCTCCAGCTTCCACACCCGAGAGTTTCAGCAGCATGCCGTCCAGGATTTGCTTGTGGCTGAGATCGATAGCGGTGGGGGTCAGCATATTATCGACGCACATGCGCGCGCCAGGGTTAGCTTTGAGCTGATCAATCTGAGCGATGGACTTCGCAGAAGGGGCCCGCCAACCCGAACGCCGCTCCTGCCCGACGCTCAGGCCGCTATCGCCGGACTCCGGGGAAGCTAAAGGGCCTGTTCGGAATCTCCAGACCATCCGTCTGCGCCCTTTGATACCACTTGAGCGAGGTTTGGTAGTCGCGCTTGACGAAAGAATTTCCCGTGCCGTAGATATCACCCAGTTTTCGCTGCGCGAATCGGTTGTTATTCTCGGCCGCTTCCTTGTACATTTCCATGGCAGCGCGCAGGTCCCCCCGCCGCTCGAGTTCCAGTCCCGAGAGGTAAAGCGCCTCCTGGCCGTTGGGGACCATCCCAATCTTTTCGATGTCACTAGGCAGCGCCGTGATTCTTTCCCGTTCCCGTCCTGCGATCACAGCCTTCTCGGCTTCCCTGCGCGCTGCCGCGGCCGTCTCGGCTTCCCTGCGCGCGGCTTCAGCGCGGTCCGATTCCTTCCTCGCCGCCGCTGCCTTCTCCGCTTCCCTGCGCGCTGCCGCGGCCGTCTCCGCTTGCTTGCGCGCGGCTTCAGCGCGGTCCGATTCCTTCCTCGCCGCCGCCGCCTTTTCCGTCTCCTTCCGCACCGCCGCTGCCTTCTCCGCTTCCTTTCGCGCCGCCGCTACCGCCTCCAGTTCCCGGCGCGCAGCCTCGATCCGTTCCGATTCCCGCTGCGCTGCCTCTTTCAAAGCCTCCCGCTTGGCTATCGCGTTTTCCAATTCCTTTCGCGCGGCGTCGGTCTTCTCCATTTCCCGTTGCATTGCCTGCTCAAAAGCCTTGCGTGCGGCAACAGCCTTTTCCAGAGCGTCCTGCGCGGCCTTTTCGGCCGCCATCATCGCCGCTGCAGCTCGTTCCATTTCCCTTCGCCCTGCGTCAGCTTTCTGCAGTTCCTGCTGCCCCTGTTGCGCAACGATTTCCGGCCTCCCGCGCTCACCAACCGCAGCGGGAGGCGTGTAAGGCTGCCGGCCCGTTCCCTGCCGAATACCCGCGTCGGCGCCCAACGGTCGGGAAAGCGGCGGCTCGCCGGCGGCAGCCCATCCTGCAACCGTCATCGTCGCGCCCAACGCCATTACGGCCACCATCGCCGCGCTTCTATCCCGTCTATGGTTTTCCATGCTCATAGCTCCCGGTTGCCAGCTGCACTAATGAAATTGTAGATGACCGCGCCGAAAATCACCATAAGCAATTTTCATTCCTTAGGGGTACACGTCAGCGATTTCCATCGCCAAACGTTACTGCGCCATGATCCATGATCCGGCGCGCCGGGTTTGTCACGGTATTCAATGGGGATGGTGTGCTGGCGGTGAAAAAAGGGGGCTAGGGGAGCGCGGTCCCTTTGGCGTCCGCACCGATCATTTTGGCATCTTGATTTCGCAACTTTTTCGCGCGCTTGGCTACCCCCGCGAGGTCCTTCCTGGTTCTTTTCTTCGCGCGCCTGGTCTTCAACATCTGAGAGTGACTCATTGGAACCTCCGGCTAATTTGCTGTGGAATTGCGCTTTAGTTTGATCCGATTTTTCGTCCCTGGCTATCGGTGGTTCGATTCCGTCCTTGGCTACCATTCCCTAAAAGCGTGTACGCTGGTTTCGGGCCGGCCTTTCGCTTTTCCGGAAACGTGTATAGACCATTGGAACCAGGTATCAAGCGTCGGGAGCCCGGGAACCAGCTTTGTCCAGCGTCGTCTTGCCACGACATTTGAATCTGCATGAAATCAGATAGTTGTACTCATTCGCGTGTGCGCTGTCGCCCGGCCACGACAGTTTCGATGAGCCTCGCCTTGCCAGGTGTACGCTAAGCACCGGAATTTGCGGACTTACGGAAGATGGCACGATCGTTGCTCACGCTTGGATGTCGAAGCTTTGATCTTTTCCAGGAGGTGGAAGATGATATCAATCAAAAAAGGCGCAGTCGTCGCCGGGATTGTCGCCGTGCAGCTTGGCCTGGGTGGCTGTGCAGGCATGTCGACACGCGATAAGAATACCGCGGTCGGCGCCGCTATCGGCGGCGTGGCTGGATCCGTTCTTAGCAACGGTAGCGCCGTCGGAACCGTCGGCGGCGCTGTGGTCGGTGGCGTAATCGGGAACGAGGTCGGCAGGCACCGATAGTGGCGCATGCGGCTACGCCCTGACCACGGCGTCACCCGTCCGGCTTAGCGAGCGCGCCAGCGAGCGCGATGTTCACCGGCATTGGCCTCGAACGGCCAAATCGGCCCTCGGTTCCAATGCGGTACTGAATTAGGGGAATTGCGATGAAGCAACTCAGGAGAAGTGCGTCAGCGGTATTCCTTGCCGTCGCGTTGGCAACGATAACAGGCTGTGCGGCAACCCCCAGCGCGGAGAGCACGGGAGAGTACGTCGATGACACAGTCATCACGGCCAAGGTGAAGGCGGCGATACTGGATCAGCCGACACTGAAATCGTTTGATATACACGTAGAGACATTTAGGGGCAGGGTTCACCTCCGCGGCGTCGCCGCATCCCAGTCGATCATCGACAAGGCAGTCGAAGTCGCGCGTGGCGTCAGCGGCGTCAAGTCGGTCAAGAACGAAATGCAGGTCAGGTAACGGCGACCGACGACGCTGGATGGGATGCCGCCTGTTCTTGGATGGCGCAGCTGAAACTAAAGTTGGCGGGGGGAGGCCCAATTCAAGATGCCGGAACCAGCCCATCACCTAAGGCTATCCCAATAATGATTTGTGTTTATTCCCTCGCATTGAAAAATACACTGCTGTGTGCACTGGCGCACAGACCACGTACGCGTGCATGCATATTCTCCTATGTGGCAATGCGCGATATGGTTTGCGCGTGATATACGTCGAAACTCAACCTATAATTCCTGTCGATACCGGCCGGGATCAACGAAATAGGAGCATGAAAATGAAGATCTTCGAAAACCATTCAAAACCATTCACATGGTTGATGGCATCAATATTTGCGGTGCTTGTGGCCGGCTGCGGCGGCGGTGGGGGTGGTGGCGCCGCACCGGGAACGGGCACGCTCGGCGTTTCGCTGACCGATGCGCCGGCCTGCGGCTTCGACAAGGTATATGTGACGGTCACCAAAGTGCGGGTGCATCAAAGCAGCGCGGCCTCCGACACCGACGCCGGCTGGACCGATATCACGTTGAACCCCGTGCGCAAAATAGATTTGCTCAGCCTCAACAACGGCGCACTCGCCAGCCTTGGCGAGACACCGCTGGCCACGGGGCATTACACGCAACTGCGCCTGGTGCTGGACCCGAACACCGCAGTTGGCCTTGCGAACTCCGTCGTCCCCGCGGGCGGAATCGAGACCCCGCTCGTTACCCCGAGCGCGGTGCAAAGCGGGATCAAGTTGATCAACGAGTTCGACGTGGCATCCGGACAGCGCGTCGATCTGGTGCTGGATTTCGACGCGTGCAAGTCGATTGTGAAGCGCGGCAACGGAACCTATGCGCTGAAACCGGTAATCAAAGTACTCCCATTTGTGCTGAACGGCATTGACGGTTTTGTCGATCTGTCGTTGCTCGGCAGCGGTGTCATGGTTACCGCGCAGCAAAATGGCGTGATAGTTCAATCCACTGCGCCAAATACTCAGACCGGCGAGTTTTTTCTCGGTCGTCTCGCGCCGGGAACCTACGATGTCGTTCTCACGGCTAACGGTCGTGCCACAGCGGTTATTGCCGCGGTGCCGGTGGCGAGCACCACAAGCGTTATTAATGTTAGCAACAACGTTACGCCAATCACGTTATCGCCGTCCGCCACCCACGACATCAGCGGCACGGAAACCCTGAACCCAAGCAACTCGACTACAGTCGCTTATGTGGCAGCGAAGCAAACTTTCGGCACTGCTCCGACCGTGACGGTGAAGTTCGTCGCCGCTGATGATTTGGCGTCCGGCGCCTATACGCTGAATTTGCCCAGCGGCGCGCCCATGCTCGGCCAGTACAGTGCGACGCTGCCGATTGCACTTGCCGCGCAGGCTGGCGTGGCGGCCAAATACACCGTTGAAGCGTCCGCAAGCGGATACCAGACCCAATCGGTCAGCGCGGACATTTCCGCCGCGGATGCAACGCGCAACTTTGTTCTGGTGCCATGATTTAAGCCAGCGCCGAATCGGAAAAGAGGAGATCGTGAGGGGTCTCCTCTCTCTTTCCTCACCGGCGCCTGGATCGACGGGCGGAAAATCCCGCTCAATCCACTATCCAACGGCCGAGATTCCGGCTTACCGGCGGGTCACGCTGCTGCCCGACACCTTGACCAGATCGTTTTTGGAAACGCCGGGGTCGTGGTCGAACTCGAGTGTGCGTTCTTGACCGCTATCGAGACGGACCCTCACGGACCAGAACTTGGTGGACGTCAGCTTTTCTTCGATCTTGTGGCCTGCGTAGGCCCCGCCGGCCGCCCCGGCGATTGTCGCCACGTCCTTGCCTGTGCCTCCACCGATCTGGCGGCCCAGAACGGCGCCGGCAACCCCGCCGCCGATTATGCCTATCGGCCCGCCTTTGCCTTGTTTTGTTCCGGTCGTGACATCGACCACTTGCCCGCAATCTGCACAGGTCGCGACGCCCGGCTTGGCCTTGCCGTCGCTAGCCTGTTTTTGTTTTGCCGCGGCCAATGCCTTGGTGTATTCCGAATTCGCGTCCCTCAGGCATTGCATGCGAACGCCGGAGGTCGATTCCTCGGCACATAGTTTCTTGTCTGCTTCGTAACGGGACGCCGCCGCCTTTTCCGCGGCCTGGTAGGCATCGTTCGGTGACTTGGCGTCGGCGGCGACGACAGGAAGCGGACTGATTGCCAGGAACAGCACGAACCATGACGATACTCGGCTCATATGGGTGATCTCCATCTTGTGGATATGTTGTCAGAATAGAACAGGCGCCGCCAAATGCAAGCGCCAAAACTTCCCGCGCAGAATACCAATTTTCGAGCGCAGCGTCATGCGTAAATTGCATCACTTGATTCGATGAGCTCTGTCGCCGCGAGGTCAACCTCGACCATCGTGCGCGGCTGGTGATGACTCTCCCTCAGCCGCCCTTACAGGCGCTGCCGTTACTATTTGGGACGAGACCCGTGTGAAGGACCGGGCGTTGGGCGTTGCTCTCTTCCCGGGTGTGCGCCGTCCGGGGCCGGCCGCGGTCTTGAATTGGCGAATCTTTGACCTTTCGCATAAACTTTGCGCGATTGCCGTGCTAAAGGACAAGTTGAAGAAACCGCAAGTATTTCAACCGCCCCGACGGGAGATTTCACATGCGACTGGGCGAGACTCCATGAGGAAGTTATTGATCCTGCTCACTGGCGTCCTGCTGCTGGGCGCCTGCAAGACGACGCGCTATGAGCTGCAGGCGCCGGCGAGCGATGCCGGACGCGCCTGCGTCGAACAATGCGCGGAGATCCGTGAGAGGTGCCGAAGCAACGAGATTCGACGCGCCCGAAGCGAGCGGGAGGCCTGCGAGCATCGTGCCGAGGCATCCTTGCATGCGTGTATCGCCGGCGCCGATAACAGGGACAAGCTGAAGGAGTGCGACATGCATAAGCCGGGTTGCTGGAGCTTCGAAAACTACACTCGCTGCGAAGAGGATTACCGCGCCTGTTACGCACAGTGCGGCGGCACCGTGACCAAGATTGTCGAGTGATTGCGCCGGCGCGGCATGCCCGGCACACCGGCAAGCAGATGCATCAGGCAGACCCTCCGGGAAGCGGCTTGGGCTCCGCTTCTCGTGCTCTGTGCGGTTGTCGTCATCGACAAGATTTTCGACGCGTTCGCCCGGTTTCCATGGTTTGATGTCCCGGTGCATTTCCTGGGCGGCATCGACGTCACTTGCCTCTTCCGGTGCGCCGCCGCCAATGCCGACGCGCGTCTGGTTGCCGGCCTTTTGCCAGACATCAGGCAGGAGTTCATCGCATTCGGGCGTATATTGATTTCCAATCAGGGTCGTATCGGGGTCGCCCGAGGACTATCGATAGTGAACGACGATGCCTTGCCCATGAAACATCTCACGCCACGCTGGGCCGGAGCAGCCTCCGAGGCCGCGCACGCGGAGAAGCGGGCGCCCATGTCCCCGCGGGCGCTGATCGAACTGCCCGCCCGGAACTGTTGCAGGTTCGACGCGCCGGCCATTGCCGGGATGATCCCCGATGGATGAGCGCCGCTACTTCGGCCTGGACGCCTTGCGCGGCGGCATGATGATGCTGGGCATCGTGCTGCACGGCGCCATGCTTTATCTGGCAGCGCCTCCGCCGATGATGCCGATCCCTACCGATCGCAACAACGCCCTTGTCTTCGACCTCATTTTCGCCTTCATTCACAGCTTTCGCATGCCGACCTTCTTTGTCCTGGCAGGATTTTTCACCTCGCTGCTGGTCGAAAGGCGCGGCATCTGGGGCACCTACCGGGACCGCGCGCGGCGGGTTCTGGCGCCGCTCGCCGCGGGTATCGTGACGATCCTGCCGCTCACCGCCCTGTTGCTGTTCGATTTCATGCTCAGCGCGCGATTCGGCACACACGACATTCTTCCTGACCGCCAGGCGTTGAGGGCGCTTGGCCAGGAAATCGCGGCGAAGGGCGTTGCTGCCGACGGACCGAGCCTCGGCCATTTGTGGTTCCTGTATTACCTCTGCTTTTTCTATCTCCTGATCCCGCTGTGCCGGTTCCTGGCGAGGTGTACTGCGAAGTACGGGGAAGGGGTCACGCGCTGGCTGGTTTCGCCGTACCTGCTGCTCGGATTCGCGCTCTACACAGCGGCAACTTTGTGGCCGTTCCACGGCGGCCAGGTGCATGAGGGTTTCATCGCCCTGAAGCCGCACTTGCCGTCGCTTATCTATTACGGATCGTTCTTCGTGTTCGGTTACCTGTTCCACCGGCACCGCGAATTTCTGCAGGCTCTGCCGCGAAACGTTCCCGCCTGGGCGGCGCTCGCGCTACTCCTGTTTCCTGTTGCGCTGTACGCAAGCCACCTCGACAACGGCGCACGCGGCGCCAGCTTCCAGCTTCATCTCGGTGCAGTGCTGGCAAACGGGCTGTGCACGTGGACGCTGATCTACTTGTTCATGGGAAGCGCGCTGCGTTTTTTCGACCGCGAATCACCCTGGATCCTGTATGTATCGCAGTCTTCGTACTGGGTCTTCCTGGTGCATATGCCGCTGGTGTGCCTGGCCGGTTGGTGGCTGGTGCAATTCGACCTTCCCGCCGTCCTCAAATTCCTCCTCGTTTGCGGCTTTACCGCAGTCGCGGCGTTGCTTAGTTTTCACTACTGGGTGCAGAGAACTTGGGTCAGCAACTTCCTGCACGGACGCCGCTTCGACCTGGATTGGCCTTGGCAGGAGTCCAGGCTGGCGCGAAGCCGTTCGATACAGCGGGCGGGTCCGGGGTGAATAGATGCGGCCCAAAACCGCCGCGAATGACTTGATCGCCTTCGGGAATTTTTTCCGCCCCGGGATGCGCCGGCATCCGCCGCAAGTCGTCGTCATCCTCAATGAGTACGTCTTGTGCAGATGCCTTTCTATCAGGAGATCTCCGCAACGGCCTTGATTCTTGTCATACGGCCGGTCATTGACCGAAACATCGCTACCTTGAGGCCGTCAGTGGCCGCCATAGGCCGCTTAGGCCTGGGGTCCGGCATCGGGAAGTAGCGCAAACGGTCTGCAAGAAAAGCGTGAATGCGCATAAAATGTCGCCGGCGCTCGCGGACATTGACGGGCGACGGCTCGCACATATCGCCGGCCGGGGGAAAGATGGGCCGGTCATCGACAGGAAGGGAATTTGCAATGAGAACACACGCTGCAGCGGCCAAAGTGGGGGTTCGTGAAACCTTTTAGCCGGGACGCCGCTACCGGGACGGGCAAGACCGCACTCGGCCGGCGCGGATTCCTCCAGAGGGGCGCGGCGGTGCTTGCCGCGGCGAGCCTGCCTGGAGGGAGCTTCGCGTCGGTTCCGGCGACTTTCGCGCCGGAGCGCAAATTGCGATTTTACAATACCCATACGGGCGAGCAGCTAAACACTACCTATTGGGCGCAGGGTGCGTACCAGTCTGAAGGCCTCAGGGAAATCTACCATGTGCTGCGGGACCACCGTTCAGGCGATGTCAGTTCGATCGACGTGAAACTGCTGGATTTGCTGTACCTGTTGTCGGCTTCGCTGCATACGAGCGAGCGCTTTCACGTCATTTCCGGCTACCGCTCGCCTGCGACCAACGCCATGCTGTCGAGAAAAGGCGGCGGCGTGGCCAAACATAGCCTGCATATGGACGGGCTTGCCATAGATATTTGCATGCCGGGGCGCAATCTGGCGGATGTGCGCCGGGCCGCCGTCGCCCTGAATGGCGGCGGTGTCGGCTATTACCCCGCCTCCGATTTCGTGCACGTGGATGTAGGCCGCGTGCGCACCTGGTGAAGTTTCGGGGCAATTCGCTGTTTGCATTGCTTGGGTTCGTGCTCGGCAGTGCCGGTACGGCGTTGGCGAACGATCTCCCCCTCTGGTTCGTCGAAGGACGTCCCACGGCAGACGCACTTGAGGCAGCGCAAATCCTGAAGATGGCCGCTGCCGATGGGCTCAATCCGAACGACTATTCGGCCGACTTCATTGCGCAAGCGGTGGACAAGGCGTCTCAAGCGCCAATCCCGGCTGCTGATGCATCCATAGTCTCGGGCGTGCTGACAACGGCCGTAGAGGGGTACATTTCGGATGTTCATTACGGCCGCGTAGATCCGCGTGATGTGAACGCATCGTTTGCAGCGCCGCCGAGGCGACTGGATCCTCAAGTCTATGCAAGAGACGCTGTAGCCAGCCACACGCTCGCGGCCGCGGTCCGCGCCGCAGCGCCAAAGTTGTCGCTCTACCTCAGTTTGCGGCAAGCGCTGGCGAGGTACCGCCAACTTGAAGGCGACCCGGTGTTCCGCGCCCGGATTCCACCCCTGCCGGTACGGTCCATTGCACCCGGCCAGGCCTATGCCGGCACTGTGGCGTTGGCGCAGAAGCTGATGGCGCTGGGAGATTTGCCGGCAAATGCGGAAATTCCAGCACTGTATGAGGCCGCTCTGGTCGATGGCGTCAAGGCGTTTCAGAGCCGTCATGGACTGACGGTGGACGGGGTCATTGGCAGGGCCACTCTGGAACAGCTCAATACCCCGATGGCTGCGCGGGTGCGCCAGATCGAACTGACGCTCGAACGTTTGCGCTGGACGCCTTTGCTGTCGGGCAAGCGGATGATCGTGGTCAATCTGCCCGAGTTCGTCTTGCGTGCTTACGAGGTTGACGAAGACCGGATCAATATGAAGACCACGATGAATGTCATCGTCGGCAAGGCACTGGATACGCGCACTCCGATTTTGTTCGAGGATATGCGCTTTATGGAATTCAGCCCTTATTGGAACATTCCACCCTCGATCGCGAAGAATGAAACAGTGCCCAGCCTTCGTCGCGACCCCGCTTATTTCACCAGGCAGGGTCTGGAGTTTGTGCGCGGCGACGGACGCGTTATCCCGGCACTATCCGGGGCGAATCTGGAGGCGGTGTTGCGCGGGCAACTGCGCATTCGCCAGCGGCCGGGGCCAAGAAATGCGTTGGGCGACATCAAATTCATTTTTCCGAATGACGACAATATCTACCTTCACCACACGCCGGCACCGAAACTCTTTAGACGCGATCGGCGAGATTTCAGCCATGGCTGCATCAGGGTGGAAGACCCGGTAACCCTGGCAAGGTTTGTCCTGCAAGACCAGCCTGAATGGACCGAGCAGCGCATTCGCGATGCCATGGAAAGCGGCACCTCGAGCACGATTCGCCTGAAGCAACCGGTGCCGGTGGTGATTGCCTATGCCACGGCAATTGTAAAAGGCGATGGGATAGTCTATTTCTTCAAGGACATTTACGGCCACGATAAATTGCTTGACGCTGCTTTGAGAAGAAAAGGCAGTCTTATGGTTCCTGCTCCTGTCAGGCTGCCGCCACAGTAATCACGAAGACCAATTGGGCCGGCAGCCTGAGCAATCGTCAATTTCGCGCCGCCACCGGTGGCGCACCGCTACCCTCGCGATTGGCTGGGGGGCGCGCGCGTTTCCTTGCTGTCGCGGGTCAACCGCGTAGATGCCGATTCGTTATGCGAGCGCGCTCGCGTCGAATGCAACGCCCGTCTAGGGCTTCAGCGCACGGTAGAGGAAAGGCAGGCTCGTATCCATGCGATAGTCGACGTCGGAGTGGTCGTCGTCGAATTCTT
>ERZ1292640.1289-Hain-H43-02um-R1-1289-length-20771-cov-4_pt1 | contig 20771 bp, 18 predicted proteins | sample MGYA00564404_ERZ1292640 | MGnify/ENA primary metagenome ERZ1292640 (study PRJEB36523, sample SAMEA6512636) | groundwater metagenome | collected 2019-01-08 | study: AquaDiva: Metagenomics assemblies of 32 groundwater samples
ATTTTTGTTGCCGAAAAAATATTACAATTATCACTCCATCATATTCAGTCTCATATGATGTAAAAAAAATGTTTAATAAGAAAACCATAGTTATTCCAAATGGACAATTTGAACTAAATAATCGAAAGAGTAAAAAAAAAGAAAATTATTTTCTTTATATCGGGAATGCGCGGAAGCATAAAAATCAGTTAAGTTTATTTGCATTTTTTAATTCACAGGAATTTTCAAAACTTAAAGTTGTATCTGAAATATTCCCAATTCCAATTTTTAGAAATATTGAATTTTTAGGAAAGCTAAATTCGAAAAATGAAATAGTTGAATTATTGGAAAAATCTAGGGGAGTGATAATGCCTTCCTTTTGTGAGGGTTTTGGTCTTCCAATCATTGAATCTCTTCTCTTTTCTGGAAAGGCGTATTCAAGCGATATTGAAGTATTTAAAGAATTTTATGGGTTGAATATTGATTATTTTGACCCCAATAATTTAAGTCAGTTAATGTTAACATTGAATCCTGTCCCTCAAATTATACCGAGGTCAACTATGGAAATATCCAATTTGTTTAAATGGCAGGAATTGAAATATTTCTTTAAAAATGAGTTTTTGTGATTCTATTTTATCTTAATTCAAAAGTGATAAGTGGACATGAATATATGTTCAAGAGAATTTATAATCAATATGAATTTTCTAAAATATTATTAAATCGCATTACCTTAAGCAATTTAAGATTACTTTTTAATAGAAATATTATTATTAGTGCTGGTTCACCGCGTCAAAATCTCTTTTTGATTTTCTTTGCCTCTTTTTTATGTAAGCAAGTTTTTGTTTATACTCCTTTCGGCTTTGACCTTGTATATTTTAAAATTAAATTTCCTCATTTTAAAAATTTGATTTATGAAATATTGATGCAGAAAAAAAATATTTCTTTTGTAACATGTTCAAATGAGCAAAAAAAATATTTACAAAAAAGATTTCCGGGGAAACAGATTTTTGTTGTAAGAAACTATTATTTAAATAGTACGAAAAGCGATGAGCAATTGAATTTAAAAAAAAGTAAAATATATTATGTAGGTAGAATTGAAGAAAATCAAAAAAATGTAGGCTTTTTTATTGAATTAAAGCGAATGATAAATTTGGAAATCATATTGATTGGTTCCTGTTCATCAAATTCATTGATTAATAAGTTAAAAATTAGTGGAATAAGTATTCAGGAGGAATCAATTAATCCATATGCAAATATTTCTACAAATGATTTAATAATACTTCCTTCTATTTATGAAGGAGCGGCTTTAGTGGTAATTGAGGCAGCTCATTTAGGTATACCTATATTTTTATATAATAGTATTGGGAATAGAAAAATTACAGATAATCCAATATTGTTTGAAAACTATGATGAGTTAGTTGAATTAATATCATTATTTGAGCAGAATGACAAAGGTTTGAAAGAAAGAATATTAAAGTTTAGAAAAGAAGTTGTAAATGAATATTGTATAAAATCTTTTTTAGATGATATTAAAATATTAACATCAAAACTTAATGATTTAAATGAGAAATAGAGTTAGTTTATTTAATCCAACTGTTTCTAATATTGGATCCTTTGAGCGATTTTTAGCAAACAATGATATTAATTCAATTTTTGTGGATATTGATGATATTGTTGAAACAAAAACATTAATAATCTGCGGAGTTTCTGGGTTGTCACTAAAAGATGAAAATTATATTTTACATCTTCGATCTTGGGTGAGATCTCTATTAGCGAATAATATTAGGATTATTGGAATATGTGCTGGCATGCAAATGCTATTTTCTTTTACTGAGGAATCATCTGAAGAAATGTTGAGTTTAATTAAAGGAAAAGTTAATAAACTAGATTTTTCACCTCAATTAACAAATACATTTATTGGGTTTAGAAATGTTTTAATTCCAGGTACAAATAAAAATTCAAAGGCATATTTCTCTCATGGATATGGAATTACTGAGTTTTTCCCAGAGGAACTATTGAATTATGTAACTGTTGAATTGGAATCGAATCAATTTTTTCTAGTTTATTTTGAAGCTGATAATCTAATAGGGTTTCAATTCCATCCAGAAAGAAGTTCTGAAGATTGGCGTAACTATTTAATATCAAAAATTTTGTAAATGAGAATTAATTGCGGAGTATTTATAGAAGAGATGATTTCTTTTACTACCTATAAGTTTGAGAATAAAATTTATTTAGGGTGTCCACAAAATTCTATTTATCATTTTGATAAATATGGCTATGATGAAATTGTAATAATTAATAAAACTAAGTATATCGACTCTTTTCAGCTTTTGTTTTTAAAAATATTATCAGAAGCCTCATATAAACCTAAGTGTTATGGAGGAGGAGTTAAAAGTTTTTTGCAAGCCAAACATATTGTAGAAATTGGGTTTGAAAGAATAAGTGTTCGTGATCTATTTTTTGAGAGTAGAACAGAATACCTGAAAATCATACAAGAGATTGGTAGGCAGGGAGTTACGTTATGTATAGATGTTCAACTTTTTCAAGGGGTATATTTTATTGTTTCTAACAATAAAATAGTTATGCCGTTAGTTGAATTTACATTGGATGACGAAAATATGCCCGGCGAATTATTTGTAAATAATATTGATTTAAATGGGACATTATCAGGGCCTGATATTTTACTGCTCAAACAAATTATGGAGAAAAAATTAAAAACAAATATTAATTATTGTGGAGGTATAAGAGATATTGAAGATGTAAATATTGTAAAGCAATTTGGAATTTCTGCAGTAACAATTTTTACGGCTGCAAGTACAATCAATAATGGTAATCAAAAACTTATTAATAATTCCTTCTTCAAATGAGAAGTATAAATGAAATATATAATTTTATAAATTCTGATGTATTAATATTAGATAATATCATTAAACCATCCAAAGTTTGCAAGCGATGTCTGATGGATGATACTGATATTGATATTGTTTTTACAATAAATGGATGTAACCATTGTGAGAAAGCAATTAATAATATCAAATCAAATCATCTGAATATTGAAAAATCAAAAAAAGACTTTTTTCTATATTTAGATAGGTTAAAAAAAACAAATAAGGAAGTTGTGGTGGGATTGTCGGGCGGTGTTGATAGCTCATTTTTGGCTTATTTATTAGCGGATTATGGGTTAACTTTAAATTCAATTCATTTAGATAACCATTGGAATTCGCCTTTAGCTTCTAATAATATTTATAATCTTGTAAATAAATTGAATTTCCAATTCACAAACGAAGTTTTGAATTGGAAAACATTTAAAGAATTGCAGTTAGCCTTAATGAAGGCTAATGTTGTTGACCTTGAAGGGGCTTCAGATCATGCAATATTTTCTTCACTATTTAAGCATTCTAGAAAATTTGGGAATCTTCCTATTTTTCATGGAGTTAATATAACTTCCGAAAATATTATGCCGAATAGTTGGCTTTATTTAAAACATGATGCCAGAAATTTAAAATCAATATTAAATAAATATTATCCCAATAGTGAGCGTAATTATCCATTTATGAGTACGCTGGAGGTAATATTGCATAAAAAATTATATGGCATTAAATGGGTATCCGCATTAGATTATTTTGATTACAATAAATCTAAGGCAGAATCATTTCTAATTGAAAATTTTTCATATTCACCGCCCCAAAGAAAACATGAAGAATCATTGATTACTAAAATTTACCAGAGGTTAATTTTACCTATTAAGTTTAATATAGACAAAAGAAAATCACATATATCTTCTTTGATTGCATCAGAACAAATTTCTCGTGTCCAAGGGAAAAAAATGTTGGAGATGCCAGTTTATACTAGAAGCGAATTGATTTACGATCTTAATTTCTTTTTGAATAAACTATCCATTACAGAGAGCGAATTTTTATTTTATCTGGCTCAAGATAGAATTGAACATTCGACTTACCCTAATGAAAAACTGATAAATAATTTTATAACATATAAAAATAAAATCCTTTGAAAAGTATTTACAGAAAACTTATGTTTCGTGTTTTTTATGCTTTTTTATTCTTTTTTAGAAAGCTGTTTTCATTGAAAAATTACTTTTCCAAGTCTAGAAGTTACATTAAATTTCTGGGGTCAAAATATGGGGGATTTTATGTCAATGTTGAACACCCAGATTCAATAAAGAATCTTTTGTCCTTTGGGATAGGAAATGATATTACATTTGATTTGGAATTGTTTGAATTAACTAAATGTAAAGTATTTATGTTTGATCCAACAGAAGGGGTTTATAAATTTATTCAAAGTCAAAAGTTAAATATAAATTTCTTTTTCTATCCTTTTGGCATTTCAAATGTTAATTCTAAAACTAAATTTTATAGGCCATTAAATGCCGATCATATTTCTCATAGTTTAGTGAAACATAAAAACACCTCGAATGAGTTTTATTATGCTGATTTCAAAAAGTGGGATTCAATTTGTGAGGAATTAGCAATTGATGAGGTCGATATTTTAAAAATGGACATTGAAGGAGCAGAGTTTATTGTTGTTCCTCATATTTTGGAAAGCAATATTCTTCCAAAACAAATTTGTATAGAATTACATCCTAGATTTATAGAAAATGGAATAAACGAATTTTTTAAACTGATTTTACTTTTTAGAAGAAATAACTATAGTTTAGCCGCTATTAATTCATCTGCTAATGAATTTTTATTTATTCTTAATAAATAGGAAGAAATGTTAATCTTAAATAGATTTAAAATAACAATTGCATTAATATTTGGATTTTTGCTTTATGGCATATCTGCTTTTTTATATATAAAATTATTGGAAGTAGGTCACTTAAAATTCGACTATGTATTAAATCAATTCTTAATATTTCAAATTACAACGATTTCAATTTCATTTATTTATGAGAAATATCTTCTTAAGAAAAGCATTGAAATCAAATCAATAAGTCAAAAAAGGATTCCTAAAATTTTCATTTATCTATATTTCCTTTTATGTGCAATAGTATTTTATTTTTTTCCTTGGACAGATGATCGGGAGTCGAAAATGGCACAATTGGCCGGATTTCTAAGATTGTTGTGGTTCGTATTGTTAATTGATTCGCTTAATGGATCAAAAAGTGATTATAAATTTCTTGTTTTAAATGTAATTTTAATGTTTGTAGATAATAGTAGAAGTACTTTTGCCGCTATTTTGCTAGTTCATTTATTCAGAAGGCAAAAAATTAATATATTTTTGATTGGTTTTGGAATAATATCAGTTTTCCTGGTTGCCTCTTTAAGAAGTGGTATTTTTAGTTATGATTCATTGTTTGAATCCCTATTCTTATATGGATTTATTGGAGAAGGAATCAATGGGTCATTAGGCGCATTACAAGTGCTTACAATTAATACATCCTTTATTGAGTCAATCCTTATTTCGACTTCAACTTTCTTGCAACCATTTTTAGTATTGCCAAAGTATTTTCTGTTTCTTGATGTAACTAAATATTTTGATACTAGTCATTTTTATACTGTATTAGTTGACAAACAATTAGGTGAAGTATATTATCCAATGGCAGGTTTTTATTTAGTTTCTCAATTTGTGGCTTTGTCTTATCTAGGTTCAATTTTATTGTTATGTTATGTGATATTTTGTTTAAAAATAGTAAGGATTCTATTTAAGAATGCAGATTTTGCAATTTTGTTTACATTTTTATTATTAATGATGAAAATGAGTCCTTTTACTTTTTGGAAGTGGATAATTTATATTTTTATAATTAAAGTCATAGTTATGCTTTTGAAAAAAATTCAACTTAATAAAAAGTGAGAAGCTACAATCTAGATATTCTTAGGATTATTTTTGCATTATTGGTTGTAATAATGCACATAAATATTGATTCAATTTTCAAGCAAGTTTCTATTGTCAATAATGCTTATGTCTTTGTCGACTTCTTTTTTGTATTAAGTGCTTTTGTTCTATATCTAAGTTATGAAAGGCAGTACAAGTCAGATACAGCTTCTATTTTAATTTTAAAAAGAATAAAAAGATTGTATCCTCTTCATTTATTTATATTAATAATATTTTTTGTATTTGAAATATTCAAATACTATACAGTTGAGAAATTATTAAATTATAATACTAATGCTTTTAATGAAGAAACATCATTAGTGTCATTTTTGGCAAGTTTATTTTTGTTAGACTCATTTAGGATTTTTTCTCATAATATTTGGAATGCACCAGCCTGGTCTATAAGTGCTGAATTATATTCATATATTTTTCTTGTATTACTCTCAACAATAAAGAATTATATTAGGAATATTGTTTTTATTCTTGCTTTTTGTTTAATAGTTGTTTTTGTAGTCAATCGAGGATCATTAAATTATGGTTTTGATTTTGGAATATTGAGATGCTTATATTCTTATATGATTGTAATTCTTTTTTTTAGACTAAAACTAAAAAGCTTTATAAACTCATTTACATTTGTTTTGGCCATTTTGGCAGTATTGGCCTATTTCATTTTTCCTGAGGTATTTTATCAATACGAATATATACTTCCTCTTATTTTTACAATTATTGTGTTTCATATTTATTACAAATTCCCCAAATTTAGATTTAATAAAATTCTATTAAAATTAGCAGACTTATCATTTGAAGTATATCTAATTCAAGCTCTTGTTATTGTTCTATTCTCCGATATATTCATATTATTGAAAAATAAATGTAGTTTTTTATACCAGATTGAATCGAATGGCTTAGTCATATTCTTCAATTCTAATTATGCTATAATTAGTACAATTATAGAAATGATTATTGTTGTTATTTCTGCAACACTTATTTCAAAAGTTGTATTAAAATATAATTTTATTAAAAAGTTATGGATGTAATTATTGTTTCCATTGTACTTTATAATCCAGATTTAAATCAGCTGGTTCAATTGATTAAGCCATTTATAAATAATAAATCTCTGTTGTTTATTTTTACAGATCACTCAAGTCAAAGGTTAGATAATTTTGACATGTTTGATAATATCAATTATAGGTATACTCATGATTCCAGTAATCCTGGTTTTGGATCAGGTCATAATAACGCATTCAAAAGTGTAGATATTAATTTTAATTTTTTTTTAGTTTGTAATCCAGATATTCAATTTGATTATCAATCATTACAAAAAATGGTAACATTTATTGAATCTCGAAATCAAATTGGTTTATTAATGCCAATGGTAGTCTATCCAAATGGGGAAAATCAAAAATTGTCAAAATTACTTCCATCGCCATTTTCTTTGATTGTTAGAAGGATTCCTATATTACATAAAATTCAAAATAAATATACACTCAACCATTATAAATATAATTTCCCATTAGATGTACCTTTTTTAAGTGGATGTTTTTTATTTTTCAAATCTGATGTATTTAGGAAAATTGGTGGGTTTGATGAAAATTATTTTATGTATTTTGAGGACATTGACATTTGTAGAAATGTACGAAAATGCGGATTTAGGACTATGGTTTTCCCTGAAGTAAAAGTTGTCCATAATCATACATATAAAAGTATCTTTGATTACAATACATTTATTAATTTATTGAATTCGGCAATTATCTATTTCAATAAATGGGGGTGGTTTATTGATAATCAAAGGGTAATAGACAATAATTATACACTTTCTTTAATATCAAAGAATAATGATGTTTAAGAATGCTGTTTATGTGTTTGGGTCGACTGGATTTGTTGGTACTAATTTGCTTAGAATTTATAACGGTCTCAATTTTAAACCTATTAAGTTGTCAAAATATAAGCCAATTGAGGTTTATAATACATTTGCAATAGTTAATCTCGCCGGGAAAGCCCACGATTTGAAAAATGTAAGTGACTCTACAGACTATTATCAGGTGAATACCGATTTTAGCAATCGACTTTTTGATGCATTTTTGGCCTCTAATGCCAAGGTGTTTATTACAATCAGTTCAGTGAAAGCTGTTGCTGATAGCGTTGATTTTCCTTTAACAGAGGAGGATGAACCTTTCCCAAAGACTCATTATGGGAAAAGTAAACGATTAGCCGAGTATTACATCGTTTCCAAACAGATTCCTCCAGATAAGCGAGTTTATATTTTGCGCCCATGCATGATTCATGGTCCCGGGAATAAGGGGAACCTCAATCTATTATATAAAATTGCAAAATGGGGATTGCCTTGGCCACTCGCTGCGTTTGAGAATAAACGATCCTTTTGCAGTGTTGAAAATATTTGCTTTGTGATCAAGGAATTGCTTACACGTGAAGATATTCCTTCAGGTATTTATAATATTGCTGACGACGAAGCCTTATCGACGAATCAGGTTATTCAACTCATGGGAGAATCTTTGGGTAAAAAACCAAGGTTCTGGAATGTTCCTCAAATCCTCATTCGAATGATCGCACGTTTGGGGGATTTTACCCGTCTGCCGCTTAATTCAGAAAGATTATCCAAACTGACTGAAAGCTATGTGGTTTCAAATAAAAAAATTGTTGATGCACTAGGGAAAAGTCTTCCTGTTAAAGCGACGGATGGATTGAAATTTACTTTTCAATCATTTAGTAAATGAGTTTGATTTGCAGGAGAATATCACTTCTGAACTAAATTCGATGATTCGCTCGCTCGAGCGAAATTTGGCTGGGATCCCAAGCCCGTTGTGGAACCTGTTCTAGGTTCTTAATTTCTAATTGATTTCTTGATTGATTGCAGGCACGATCAAGGCATTGTATGCCTAATGCCAGAATCTGATTTAGGGCCACTTACAAACGATTTGTGAATTATGACGCAGTGATTTATTTTTTTGCCCCTAAAATTAATAATATATTACAATTTGCGCTCATTATTAATTTTTTTGCGCCTGTTTTTTGATTTAATATATTTGCGTATATTGCGCTTATTATTATTGTAAAATGCAAGATAGCGCTCATATTTCTAGTATTGCGCCCATTATTAATGGGATCCAAAAGCCTTACTCCGGATATACGGTAGGTTATGTAGCAATTATTCAAAAATTTCGTTTAGAAATACCTTACCCGCTTCTTTTGACAATGGTTGCAGAGAAAAACCAAAGTCTCGAAAATGAAGTATGGAGAGTTTTTCCCATAAGCTATTTGCCAGAGGATAATAGCGAACTAAACTTTATTAAGGCACTATATAATCACTTAGTATTTGCCTTAAAATATGAAGGGGTCAATCTATTAGTGTTTTCAAAGCTTAGTGAAATATTGACAGATGAGGAAATGCTTGAATTGGTAAGTATTGAACCAACTGGTCAGTATTCAAGAAGAATTTGGTTTTTATTGGAATGGATTGCCGGCAAACCAATCAAAGGGAAAGATGAACTAACGAAAAAAAGTTATGTACCAGTTGTTGATGAAAAATTACAATATGCTGTATCTGGAATTAAATCCCCACGTCATTTAATTTTAAACAATTTACCAGGTAGTAACAAATTTTGTCCATTAATATTTAAGTCTAAAAAATTAGAGAGACATATCCAAAAGAACTATCAAAATATTAACAAAAACAAACTTTCTATTGTAGGCAAAGATATATTACAAAGAGCATCTACATTTCTATTATTAAAAGATTCAAAAGCTTCTTTTACAATCGAGGGAGAAAGCCCAAAAAGTAAAAGAGCGGCTAGATGGGGAAATGCAATAGGGCAAGCTGGACTTAATGAACTTACAAAAGAAGAATTAGTTAGGCTACAAGATATAGTAATCGAGAATAGCAGATTTATTCATATGGGTTTAAGAATTCAAGGTGGATTTGTTGGGGAGCATGATAGGATTACAGGTGAACCAATTCCAGACCATATTTCTGCTAAATTCGAAGATCTTGATGAACTTATTGATGGATTGATTGAAGTAAATAAAATACTCATAAATAAAGATTTTGATGCTGTTTTAGCAGCTACAATAATCGCTTTTGGTTTTGTATTTATACATCCTTTTGAAGATGGGAATGGAAGAATACATCGTTACTTAATACATCACTTATTAGCAAAAAAGAAGTTTGTGGATCAAGGAATAATATTTCCTATTTCAGCTTCAATTCTAGATCATATAACTGACTATCGGTTTGTATTAGAATTATATTCTAAGCCTTTATTGGAATTTATTGAATGGAAAGAAACTTCTAAACATAATCTAATGGTAGTCAATCATACGAAAGATTTTTACCGATTTTTTGACGCAACTAAACAAGCTGAATTTCTGTTTGATTGTGTAGAAGATACCGTTGAAAATATAATACCTAAAGAGATAAAGTATCTTTCAAATTATGATGCTTTCAAAAGATATTTGGAGGAAGAATTTGAAATGCCAGATAAACTAATAGCATTACTAGTTCGATTTTTAGAACAAAATAATGGCCTAATTTCAAAAAGAGCACAAGAAAATGAATTTAGCATGTTAGAGCAGCAAGAACTTGAGGATATTGAAATAGAGTTTAAGTCTATTTTCATGTAAAATAGTTGAGATATCTGGTGCGCAGTTCAGTGTGCAATAATTGTTAACTATCTGATTATCAATATGAATTTTCCCATAAATTCGTGTGGTCTCGATTTTTGGTAACAGGTCAATTATGTTGACCACATTTTAATAATTAGTGCCTTAAAAAGAGCATTATAGTGCTCTAATTTGTAGATAAAAATCAATAATATAAAATTTTATATACAAAAGTGTATTAAATGGCCTATTTTATTGCATTTGTCTATAAAATTTCTATTTTTGCATAAAATAGAGCAATATGTCGCACCTTTCTATAGTGATCAAACAAATAAAAGAACGAAGAGAAATGCTAAAAATTACACAAGAAAATTTAGCAGATTTATCGGGAGTCGGACTTCGGACCATAAAACAGTTAGAGGCTGGCAAAGCAAATCCAACCTATAAAACTTTACAAGAAATTGCTGATGTGCTTGGTTTTGAACTAGTTTTACAGGTAAAAAGACTTGATAGTATATGAGATCAGGGCAAGTGTTTTATAAAAACGAATTAGCTGGTAAGCTGAGTCAATTAGATAACGGAAGTTTTATTTTTCGATATGATGAGCGGTGGTTAAATGATAGCAGCAAGCCATCGATAAGTTTGAAATTGCCAAAAACCAAAATGGAATTTCAATCATCTACACTATTCCCCTTTTTTTTCAATTTGATTCCGGAAGGGGTGAACAAGCGATTGGTCTGTAGTAAAAAGCGAATAGATTTTGATGATTATTTTGGTATTCTACTTGAAGTTGCGTCTGGAGATACGATTGGAGCCGTTAAAGTTATTAAAACTTAATAATCAACATGGAAATAAATAGATGCCCAGGAACATTAGCTGCGGGATTTACTACCTATAGCAGAACCTGTCTTAAGCGTGTATTTAATGGGAGTAAGGTAAATCATATGCTGCCGTATGCTTCTTTGCAGTCCAATCACAATAGTGATGATTCTTTTGAAGAGAATGCATCTCGTATGTCAATTTCAGGTGTGCAGGAAAAATTTTCTATTATTCAATTAAAAAACAAAATCCGTTTAACTAAAGAAGGCGAGCAAGGCACACATATATTAAAACCTATTCCAAGTATATCAAAAAACGCAGATCAAATGCCTGCGAATGAGCACTTGACTATGCAAATTGCCCAACAAGTATTTGGCATTGAAACAGCAGAGAATGCATTAATCTTTTTTGGTAATGGCGACCCTGCCTATATCACTAAGCGTTTTGATGTCCTGCCAGGTGGTCTTAAATTGGCCCAAGAGGATTTTGCTTCGTTGGCTGGCAAGAGTCCACCAACCCAAGGCAAAGATTATAAATACCAAGGTAGTTATTGGGATTTATTTGAACTCATGCGTGAAAATTTGCCAACCTATAAAATTGAATCGCTCAAATTATATAAATTGCTGATATTCAACTATCTATTTTCAAACGGAGATGCACATTTAAAGAACTTTTCTGTTATTGAAACACCATTAGGAGATTTCAAATTGAGCCCAGCTTATGATCTCTTAAACAGTCACATCCATATTGAAGATAAAGATTTTGCTTTAAATGAGGGTTTAATCCCCGCAAGAATGGGACAAGGAAGTATATCAAAACAATTTCAATTACTTGCTGGCTTTGCTGGTATTCCAGAAAAACAAATGAATTCCATCATAGCCTTGATGATCTCTAAATCAGACGAAGTAAAGAAACTAATTGATGCATCGTTTCTAGAAGAAAAAATTCAAAGAAATTATTTACAAGCTTATCAATTGAGGTTTAATAAGCTTAAATAGGAGTGATTAAAATGGTGCGCATTTCCGTGTGCAAAATTAACTAACTAATTGATAATCAATAGAAAATGCCTTATAATTCGTGTGGTCCACACGAAATTACACAAGCCTAAATCCGGACATGATTATTCCACGGTTACAGATTTTGCCAAATTACGTGGTTTGTCCACATCTAGCCCTCGGAGCACTCCGATATAATACGACAACAATTGGGTCGGTAAGACGCTAATCAACGGAGCCAATAATTCATCCACCTCCGGAACGACCATCACGTGGTCGGCCATGTCGCGAATTAGCGTATCTCCCTCCGAAATCACCGCAATCACCATGCCTTTGCGCGCCTTGATCTCTTGGATATTACTCACGATCTTCTCGTAATAGGCATCCTTTGTAGCGATAAATAGGACAGGAAGATTTTCATCCACCAAAGCAATCGGTCCATGTTTCATCTCCGCCGCCGGATATCCTTCCGCGTGGATATAGGAAATCTCCTTCAATTTCAATGCGCCTTCTAAGGCAACGGGGAAGTTATATCCGCGTCCCAAAAACAAGAAGTCTCGGGCATCCGCATAGTGTTTGGCCACTTCTTTGATGGCTTCATGTGTCGCCAAGGTGGTTTTTACTTTCTCCGGGATTAAGGCTAATTCAGCAATGAGTCGATCATATTCTGCTGTGGCTAATGTGCCTTTGGCCTTACCTATTTTCATCGCCATCATGGCGAGGACGGTCAATTGGGCTGTAAAGGCTTTGGTACTTGCTACGCCAATTTCCGGACCGGCATGCGTATAGGCTCCCGCGTGAGAAATACGTGCAATGGAAGATCCCACCGCATTGACCACGCCAAAAATAAAGGCTCCTTGTTCCTTCGCACGTTCGATGGCAACCAGCGTGTCAGCCGTTTCACCACTTTGGGAAATGGCGATGATGATATCACCAGGGCCAATGACCGGGTTGCGGTAACGGAATTCCGAGGCATATTCAACCTCCACAGGGATGCGGCAGAGGGTTTCAATCATATATTCTGCGACAAGACCAGCATGCCAGCTCGTACCACAGGCTACGACCACGATGCGTTTGGCCTGCGCAAAAACAGATAAATGTTGTTCCACACCCGCTAGCGTGAGTGTCATTTGTTCGCTATCCAAACGGCCGCGCAAACAATCCGTTAGGCTAGCCGGTTGGTCAAAAATCTCCTTCAGCATGAAATGGTCATAGCCACCCTTTTCAATTTGGGCTAATTCCATGTCCAATTGTTGGATATATGGAGTGATGGGCTCATTTCCTAAGTTCTTCAAGATGATTTCATCTTCGGAAATGATGGCCAACTCATAGTCGTTGACGTAAATAACTTTTTTCGTGTATTCGATAATCGGGGAGGCGTCTGATGCCAAAAAATGTTCGCCATCGCCCACACCGATCACCAAGGGACTTCCCTTGCGAGCAGCAATGAGTCGGTTCGGAAATCCTTCCTCCATCACGATGATCACATACGCTCCCACCACACGCTTCAAGGCGATACGCATCGCCTCTTCCAACGAATAATTATTGCTCTGTTGGATTTCTTCAATGAAGTTTACCAACACTTCCGTATCGGTTGCACTTTCAAACGTATAGCCCTTTTGGATAAGCTCCTGTTTTAAGGATGCATAGTTTTCAATGATCCCATTATGGACCAATGTTATTCTACCCGAATTCGATTTGTGTGGATGTGCATTCACATCAGATGGTTCACCGTGTGTGGCCCAACGGGTATGCCCAATACCCACCGTAGCCGTTTTCGTGATGTCATCCGTCCAGGCTTCCAGCTCAGCAACACGTCCTTTTTTCTTGAAATTGGTGATTGCTTTGCCATATAAAGCGATTCCTGCACTGTCGTAGCCACGGTATTCCAAACGCTTTAATCCTTTTAAAATAATGGGGTAAGCGGCTTGTGAGCCGATGTAGGCGACGATTCCACACATAGGATGCTTTGTTTTAGGGCTGTAATTAGGTACAAATATCTTTAAATATAGGTGGAAAAGCAAGAAACGCAAATTTGTAGGGGGTAAACGCTGCCGGGGTCCCTGACCCCGGCAGCGTTACTCAAATAACCATTTAATCTCCAGTTTTACTACCTAAAACATGATAATTTTCACATTTTTAGCCCATTTTATGCACTTTATTGAGGCATTTCACCTAATTTTAAGTCACAGGTTGTTGGGGTCCTGACCCCGACAACCTGAGCAAAACCCACCAAATTCATGAAGAAACTTATATTTTTCCTATTCACGGCACTAAGCCTTCCAGCCCTTCAAGCACAAGATTTACGAATCGAACCGTTAAACTGGTGGGTCGGCATGAAAAACCCCAAATTACAGCTCCTGATCCACGGAAAGGACTTAAACGGGAGTGAGGTCATTGCGAAGAAACCAGGCTTAAAGATACTAAAAGTACATAATGCCGACAGCCCGAACTATCTGTTCGTGGATTGTGAAATATCGAAAAACGCGCTGGCGGGGTCATATCCGATTGAGATCAAAAAAGGCAACAAAACCCTCCACCACATCAACTACAAACTCGATTCACGCACGCCCAATTCCGCGAATCGTCCATCCTACTCCACGAAAGACGTCATTTATCTAATTACCCCAGACCGATTTGCGAATGGGGATCCGAGCAACGATGCCGCTCCTGGCTACCGCGAACCGAATCCAGCTCGAAACGAAATGTACGGTCGGCATGGGGGTGACCTAAAAGGGATCATTGACCGTTTGCCATACATCCATGACATGGGATTCACAGCCATTTGGAACATGCCTGTTTTAGCAAACGACCAGGCAAAGGAAAGTTACCATGGCTATGCAATTACGGATCACTATTTGATTGACCCGCGATTTGGGACCAACCAACAATATAAAGAATTAGCAGAAAAGGCTGGCCAAAAGGGTATTAAGCTCGTGATGGATGTTGTACTGAATCACTGTGGCGATGGACACTGGTGGATGAAGGATTTTCCATTCAAGGATTGGATCAATTTTAATGGCAAGTTTGTTTCGACCACGCATCGAAGAGAAACGGTTCAGGATCCGCATGTATCCCAATTTGATGCTAAAATGCAGACGGAAGGTTGGTTTGTACCTGCCATGCCCGACTTGAACCAAAAGAATCCCTTTATGGCGAATTACTTGATTCAGAATACGATTTGGTGGATTGAATATGCGCATTTGGGCGGAATTCGTATCGACACGTATCCTTATTCGGAAAAACATTTCGAGGCAAGATGGTCTGACGCTGTATTAGCTGAATATCCAAATTTGAACATGGTGGGAGAGGAGTGGTCATCGAATCCGATCATCACGTCATACTGGCAAAAGGGTAAAATCAACCGCGATGGGTTCAAATCATCTTTGCCTGCATTGATGGATTTTCCCTTGCAAAATGCCCTTACGGAGGCCATGAATGAGAATGATCAAGATTGGGGCAAGGGATTGAACAAGATATACTCGGTGATTTCGAATGATTTGGTCTACGCAAATCCGGAAAATTTAGTGGTTTTTGGTGATAACCATGACATGTCACGTTTTTATTCGCAGGTCAAACACGATCAAGCCCTTTTCCGTATGGGAATGACGTATTTGTTGACGACACGCGGAATTCCGCAGATTTTTTATGGGACAGAAATCCTAATGGCAAATCCGAATTCCAATGAACATGGGGAAATTCGCGGTGATTTTTATGGCGGTTGGCCCGGTGATGCCAAAGATGCGCTTACCCAAAAAGGCTTTACAGCGGATGAGAAAAGCACGCAGGATTTCTTTAAAAAATTGTTGAATTGGCGGAAAAATAATTCCGTGATCCATGAGGGGAAATTGACGCATTTTGGTCCTGAAAATGGCGTGTACTTCTATTTCCGACATTCAAACAAGGGGAAAGTGATGGTCGTAATGAACAAGAATTCAAGTGCAAAATCACTGCAAATGGATCATTATGCTGAATTAATTAAGCCCGGAGCCACTTTGACAAATGTAATGACTGATCATTCCCACGTGTTAGGCACAAGCTTAGAAATTCCGGCAAAAACAGCCTGGGTGTTTGAGGTAAAATAAGTTTATTGATTTGATTTATAATTAGAAGCCCTTATCTTGGATGCTGTAAAGCCCTGTGAAGGCCCTAGTTCTAATTGAAATCAAATGAAAATAAGTAGCCTGTGGAAGGCCTTATGCTGTCTGTTGCTGCTTGTTTCTTTTCGAGGCTGGTCTGACAATGCTTATAATCCCGATAAATTTACGCAAGATTTACGTTATCAAAATCCACAATTCATGTGGGCGACTTGGGATCGTATTTTTCGTGAAGAAGGGAGTTTCTTTTCCAATGGGAATGCTCCGGATTTAGAACGAATTCTAGAATCACAATGGTCGGCGGCTGTGAAAAAGAAGCATTTGGATTTAATGATCAAAGCTGCGATTCCGCTAGCTATGGTCTATCATAATCAGGCCAAATTTACCCACGGCCTGCCTTTTTTTGAGTTTTTATATAAACATCAAAAACAAGTTCCAACCTATTATTGGAGGCAAATTCTTATCATGCTGGAGGAGGAATACCGGGGAAAAAATGAAATTGAAAAAGCTATTCCCATTCGGCGCTTGCGAATCAAAGTAGGTTATATCAAAACCTTTTGGGAAATCTACCGGGAATGCGGACTCTTTGAAGATGCATTGCGAGATTTTATACAGTTCCAACCGATGCCTCGACATGGGGACTACCGTAGGCTTTTTTATTTGCAACGCTTGGGATGGTTGTATGCCGACTTGAAAAATTATAAAAAAGCTCGTGACGTATATACACAAGGTTATAATGAAGTTGCGGAAGTGCGGGCGGCGGCGAAGGCAATTTATCTTCCGCGTGAATTGCGCTACTGGGAGGGCTTATTCAAGGGGTCAATTGCTGAATGTAATATGGAAATGGGCGAATATCGCAAGGTGATTCCGATGTTGCAATTTGATATTCAGTCCAGTATCGATAACCCAGATAATCAAATTGGGAAAGAAATTTTATTGGCCCGTGCCTACCTCCACTTTAGGCGTTGGGAATTAGCCAAGAATCACATGGATCATGCGCGCCTTATGATGGCTCAAAAAATCATTCGGCCAGTAAAATTAATGATGTTAAAGGGGTATGCGGATTATTATGCTTCCCAAAATCAATTTGATTCGGCGTATTACTACAATAAGGCGCTAAACGCCTACCAGGACACGGTGAATGCACACCTAAATCGGAATAAGTCCATTCTGCTATTAGGGAAAATAGAACTTGCCAAACATCGGGAGGAATCTCTCAAAAACAGGCATCAAGTTGAGGTATTTTCAGAGTCGTCCAAATTGCAAGAGTTTAAAATCAAATTATTGAGCATAATTATTGGTGCGATCCTTTTTGGTTCCATCTTACTATATGTCAATTTCCGCCAAAAAGGCTTATTGAATCAGAATCGAATACAATTAGACCTAGAACATGAACGCAACGCCGTGTTATTGAAGGAGCTGCATCACCGCGTGAAGAATAATTTGCAAGTGATTTATAGTTTATTAAATCTTCAAAAGCGGCGGTCCAAAAATAAGGAGTCCATCGATCTTATTTTAGCCTTGCAAAATCGAATTCAAACCATTGCTTTGGTGCACAACAATTTATTCCAATCCGATGAGATGGAATTTGTCCAATTAGATACCTACGTCAAGACATTAGTCGAGCACCTTAGTCAAATGTATGCACAGGAAGATGAAAACCGGGTAGAGATTCATTTCGATATTGATGCGCAAATTAAGTTACGATTTGAACGGATTGGAACATTTGGATTAATCATTAATGAAATTGTGTCCAATGCATTTAAGTATGCATTCGTTGAACATGTAAACGGAAAATTATGGATTGAAATCCGACAAAAAGGTGCCGAAGTCTATGTCGAAATTGAGGACAACGGGTCAGGTTTGGTGACAGAAATAAATCAAAAATCGAATTTAGGCATGCGACTCATTCGAATATTGAGTGAGCAAATGGGGGCCACTTATACCTTAAATCAAAGTAGGGGAATCAAGCATTTACTAACATTTAACATTTGAAATTTATGGAGCAAAGACGGATACTCGTGTTGGAGGATGAGATTATTGTTGCATTAGACATTAAGGAAATTTTGGAAAATCTTCAATATACCTGTTCGGTTTTTCATGATTTCGAATCGGCTTTGGAAGCTTATAAATCTTTTAATCCTCATTTAGTCATTTGTGATATTAATATCGGCGATGGTCCGTCAGGAATTGATTTTGTCAAACAAGTACAGTTGAATATGCCAATCGTATCTGTGATTTATTTAACCGCCTTTAGTGATCGGGAAATCGTGGAAATGGCAGGTAAAACGAATCCCGTGAATTATATATTAAAACCTTGGAGTGATCATCAGATTCGCGTATCTGTGGAAATGGCCTTCGATCATATTCACGTGGTGAGTGAACAGCATAAAATATTGGGGGATCTCACGCAGGCCGAACTCAAAATTCTCGAATTGATTGCACAAAATAAAAAGACCAAAGAGATTGCGGATCTCTTATTTATTTCAGAGAAGACGGTCAAAAACCATCGCTATCACATCAGTAAAAAACTGAATTTGTCCACGGAAAATAACAGTTTGCTATCCTTTGCATTTAGTCATTTTGGGTATAAAAATGAGGCCTAGGTCTCATTGTAGGAATCAGGAGAAGCGTGTTCCTTTGTGTAGTAAATAACCCTAGTTCTAACACCTTACTCGATTACCTAACCCTAATACCCTCAATTTATGCAAAGCCTCTGCTAGGGATAGTGGGGGCTTTATTTTTTTGAAATAAAAAAAGAGGCAAATATGCCTCTTTTGTGGCCCCGGAAGGAATCGAACCTTCATCATAGGTACCGGAAACCTACGTTCTATCCATTGAACTACGGAGCCTGGGTTGCAAATTTACGAATACTTCTCCAATTGTCTTACCAAGACATTGAAATCTTTTGGATAAGGGGCTTCTACGGTTATAGGACTTCCATCCATCAAGTTGAACGATAGGCTATGTGCGTGCAAGGCCACTCGGCGCATCAATGGACGCTCCTCCGTATCTTTTTTCAAATGAAAATTGCGTTTCAAATCTGATAAATAAACATCCTTGCCTCCATACATCTCATCGGCGACGATAGGTGCATGTAGGCAGGTTAGGTGAATGCGAATTTGATGCATACGACCCGTAATGGGCATGCATTCTACCAAGGTGTATCCTTTATAAACCTTTAAGGAACGAAACCATGTTTCTGCATGTTTGCCATTCGAACGGGCTATGATAACTTTTCCGTCTTTGAGGGGGAGGATGGGTAAATTCACCAACATGCCATCCCAGTCGTGCATGCCTTCCACTACTGCGTGATAGCGTTTTGCTGTTTCGCGGTGCTCAAATTGCATGGAAATATGCCGATAAGCCTCTGGATTTTTGGCAATGACTAAAGCGCCCGTCGTTTCTTTGTCCAAACGATGACCTACCTGCGCATCTTCGGAATAGACTTTGGCCATTCGCAAGATACTCGGCGCGTAATCATCCTTCCGCTCATCCAAGGTCGCAATGCCTGAGGGTTTGTTGATGACAATAAAATCGTCGTTTTCAAAAAGGATGTAATCTTGTAATTTGTATTTCATAAAACAGTAGTCAGTATTCAGTAATCAGTGGTCAGTCGTTAGTCCGTAGTCCTAAGTTAAACTCTTAACTCTTAGTTCTTAACTCTTACTTCTTAACTCTAAAGTAGTCAATAATCAGTCCGTAGTCCTAAGTCCGAAGTACAAATTTGAAATCTAAGTAGTCGCCAGTCTTATATAAAATTCTTAACTCTTAATTCTTACCTCTTAACTCTTAACTCTTACCTCTTAACTCTTAACTCTTACCTCTTAACTCTTAACTCTTAACTCCTAACTCCTCACTCTGTCGGCAGCTTCACGATGGTGAACCAGAAATCTATCGCGGACTTCATTACCGCCATGAACCGGTCCAGGTCGATGGGCTTGATGATGTAGCAGTTGGCGTGGAGACTGTAGCACTGGAGGATATCCTGCTCGGCCCCCGAGGTGGTCAGGACCACCACCGGGATGCGTCTCAGGTCTGGGTCCGATTTGATCTCCGCCAGCACCTCGCGGCCGTCCTTTCTCGGCAGGTTAAGGTCCAGCAGGGTCAGGTTCGGGCGCGCCGCGTTCGCGTACCTGCCCTCCCGGCGCAGGAAGGCCATGGCCTCCACGCCATCCTCGACCACGCTTACGTTGACGAGCACACGGCTCTCCCTCAGAGCCTCCCGCGTCAGACGTATATCTCCCGGGTTGTCTTCTACCAGCAGAAGCTCCACAGGTCCGGCAGGCGCACTGGCGTTCATGGCGGGTCACCTCCCGCCGCGGGTAGGGTGAAGTAGAAGGTCGCCCCCTTTCCCGGCTCAGACTCCACCCAGATTCGCCCGCCGTGGCGCTCCACGATCCTCTTGCAGATGGCCAGCCCGACACCGGTG
>ERZ1292640.977-Hain-H43-02um-R1-977-length-23720-cov-11_pt2 | contig 20753 bp, 20 predicted proteins | sample MGYA00564404_ERZ1292640 | MGnify/ENA primary metagenome ERZ1292640 (study PRJEB36523, sample SAMEA6512636) | groundwater metagenome | collected 2019-01-08 | study: AquaDiva: Metagenomics assemblies of 32 groundwater samples
CGACTCTTCCTGTATCCTACCACTGAGGTAAAGGAGCGCGATCATGCCACAGGATTTCATGCCGGGGCTCGCCGGCGTTCCGGCAGCCAAATCCGCCATCAGCGACGTGGACGGGCAGCGCGGCCTGCTGGAATATCGCGGCATCCGAGTGGAAGAGCTGTGCCTGCGATCCTCCTATCTCGAAACCGCCTATCTGTTGCTGTTCGGGCATCTGCCCACACAACCGCAGCTCGCGCGATGGCACGAAGACATCGTCCATCACCGCCGCATCAAGTTCAAAATCGTTGATTTCCTGAAATGCCTGCCGGAGCAGGGCCATCCCATGGACGCCTTGCAAGCGTCGGTTGCAGCCCTGGGCATGTTTTATCCTGGCCGGAATGTGCAGGACATCGAGAATAACTATTGGTCTGCCGTCCGCCTCGTGGCCAAACTGCCCACCCTCGTCGCAGCCTGGGCGCGTCTGCGGCAGGGGAACGAATACATTCCACCGCGCGACGATCTCGGGTTTTCAGAAAACTTTCTCTACATGCTGACCGAGGCAGAGCCCCGTCCCTTGTGGGCCGATCTGTTTGACGACTGCCTGATTCTCCATGCCGAACATACGATGAATGCCTCAACCTTCACCGGCATGGTCACAGCTTCGACGCTGGCCGATCCCTATACGGTCGTCGCCTCTTCCATCGGGGCCTTGAAAGGCCCGCTGCATGGCGGAGCCAATGAGGAAGTCGTGCAGATGCTGAAGGAGATCGGTCAGCCAGGAAAGGCCCGTTCGTACCTTGAAGAACAGATCCGCACGAAACAGAGGCTGATGGGCTTCGGTCACCGGGTCTACAAGGTCAAGGATCCCCGCGCAACGGTCTTGCAAGGTCTCTGCGAACAACTCTTCAAGGAGTTCGGCAGTTCCCCCCTCTACGAAGTCGCCCTTGAGGTCGAGAAGATCGCGACAGAGTTGTTACAGGGAAAGGGAATTTATCCCAACGTCGATTTCTACTCCGGAATCATCTACGACAAGATGGGCATCGAAACCGATCTCTTCACGCCACTCTTCGCAATGGCCCGGGTCTCCGGGTGGCTGGCCCATTGGCTGGAGCAATTGCGCGAAAACAAACTGTTCCGTCCTGACCAGATTTACTCCGGCGAACATGGCCAGTCCTACGTGCCGATCGAACAGCGCCAATAGCCCCCTTGACTCCGCCGCAGCCGGAATTATCTTTTTGATCAGACAGGCGAATCGGTGCGCGCCGCACATACGCTACGTAAAACAATGACCGGGAATGAGAAGGAGGTCTGCCCCATGACACTCGTACGGTGGGATCCGTTTCGTGACCTTGAAGATGTATCGGATCGGTTAAATTGGATGTTTCGACGTCCGGCTCTGCCTCGGACGAATGGCGCGAACAAAGAGACCATGATCGTGGCCGACTGGGTGCCTTCCGTAGACGTCAGCGAAACGGAAGGGGAGTACCAGATCAAAGCGGAAATCCCTGACGTGAAAAAAGAGGATGTGAAGGTGACGGTGGAAGACGGAGTCCTCACGATCCAGGGTGAGCGCAAACAGGAGAAGGAAGAGAAGGGCAGAAAGTATCATCGGGTGGAACGCTCCTACGGCAGCTTCATCAGAAGTTTCACCTTGCCCGATCTCGTGGATGAGGAAAAGGTGAGGGCAGAATTCAAGGATGGAGTGCTGAATCTTCAGCTGCCCAAGTCCGTGAAGACAAAACCGAAAGCGATTGAGGTTACGGTCGGTTAATCAAGAACGACCTCATCCGGTTTGAACAGAGGCCCGTTCCGGCGGGCCTCTTCTTTTTCCCGCTGCCTTCACCATTCCCACAGACAACTGCAAAAATCGATGCATACAAAACGCCCCAAGGATGCTCAAAAGGACCGTCAGCAAGGCCGCAGACGATGAAAACACCGGAGGCGTAGCCCCTGGCTACGTTGAGGATGCTTGCGAGGCGAGAACGCAGCTGACGGACTTTTTCAGCATCCGCTCGATCAGCCAACACTCTTGTGTAAGCAGGCTGCCAACGTTTATTATGGCGCCCGCGACAGCTAGCACTCTTACACCGGAGTAGTATCCATGAAGAAGACCAGGACTCAGTCAGCCCCTGCGACCAGAATAGAACGAGATACCATGGGCGAGCTGGCCGTGCCGACCACAGCCTATTATGGTGTGCAGACTGCCCGCGCCATCGAAAACTTCCCCATCAGCTCCTTGCGATTCCCCCGCGCCATGATCCGGGCGATGGGGATGATCAAACGGGCCGCCGCGACCGTCAACCAGTCCCTTGGCCTCCTCGGTAGGAAACCAGCCGACGCGATCACCAAGGCCGCGACCGAAGTGGTCGAGGGCCAGCTCGACGCCGAGTTCCCCGTGGACATTTTCCAAACCGGCTCCGGCACCTCGACGAACATGAACACCAACGAGGTAATTTCAAACCGCGCGACCGAACTGTTGGGCGGAGCGCGCGGCAGCAAGCTGGTGCATCCCAACGACCACGTCAATCTGGGCCAGTCCAGCAACGATGTCATTCCTACGGCGATTCATATCGCCGCCGGGGAGATGATGGAGCGGCAGCTCATTCCAGCCCTCACCTGCTTACACAAGGCGCTGGCCCGCAAAGCCAAGGAGTTCGACAAGATCGTCAAGATCGGCCGCACCCATTTGCAGGATGCGACGCCGGTGCGCTTAGGTCAGGAATTCGGCGGCTATGCCAGACAGGTCGAATTAAGCATTCAACGGGTCCGGCGCGCGCAAGACGCCCTCAGCGAAGTCGCGCTCGGCGGCACCGCGGTCGGCACAGGGCTCAATTGCCATCCGAAGTTTGCATCCAAGGTCATGGCCATCATTTCAAAAGAAACCGGCTGTACCTTCAAGGAAGCGAAGAACCACTTTGAAGCGCAGTCCGCTCAGGATTCCTTGGTCGAGGCGAGCGGGGAGTTGAAGACCATTGCCGTGAGCCTCATGAAGATCGCCAACGACATTCGCTGGCTCGGTTCAGGTCCCCGCTGCGGGCTCGGGGAGATCAATTTGCCGGAAACACAGCCTGGCTCGTCCATCATGCCGGGCAAAGTCAACCCGGTCATTGCCGAATCAGTCACGATGGTCTGCGCCCAGGTGATCGGGAACGATGTGACAGTCACAGTGGGAGGGCAGGCGGCCAACTTCGAACTGATCGTCATGTTGCCGGTCATGGCCTACAATCTCTTGCAATCCATCGAGCTCCTCTCAACCGCGTCGACCAATTTCGCGGTCAAGTGTATCGACGGAATTAAAGCCAATGAAGAACGGTGCAAGAGCTTGATCGAGGAAAGTCTGGCCATGTGCACGGCTCTGGCTCCGGAAATCGGCTACGAAGCGGCCGCGAAACTGGCCAAGGATGCCTACAAGTCCGGCAAGACCGTGCGCCAGATGGCCAAGGAACAAAAGGTCCTCTCGGAGAAGCGGCTCACCCAACTGCTCGACCCCTGGCGCATGACTGAACCGGGCGGGCCGGTTGGCAGTGCGGGCGGGTAACCCGAGCTTTGACAGCCCAAAAGTCCCTATGCTAACGTCCGCGGAACTGTTGAGGTTCTCCTCATTTCTCTGTTCACTTTATCTAGGAAACAACGCATGAGCGCAACGAACTCGCAGGTGATTATTGTGGTCGGCGCCGGGCCGGCCGGTATGGCCGTCGCCAGCAGCCTGGTGAAGGCAGGCCATGAGGTGATCGTTCTGAATCGGGACATCAAATTCGGCGGACTAGCTGAATATGGGATTTTCCCCGCGAAGCTGAAATTGCGCGGCGGATTGAAAAAACAATATTGGGAACTGCTCCAGCAGCCCACTGTCCATTACTTCGGCAATGTCACGATTGGAAACGGCAAAGACATCACGGTGGAAGACCTCCGCGGACTCGGCGCAACTGCCATTGTCTTTTCAACTGGAGCGCAGGGGACCAAAAGCATCGGCGTTGAGGGAGACTCTGCCCAGGGCGTCTTCCATGCAAAAGATGTCGTCTTCCATTTCAACCGGCTGCCAGGCTACGGCGATCGGCCCTTTGAAATGGGCAACCATGTCGGCATCATCGGCGTGGGCGACGTGATGGTCGATATCGCCCGGTGGCTGATCAATTACAAAAAGGTCGAGCGGGTCACCGCGATCGCGCGCCGCGGTCCCGTCGAACGGAAATACAATCCGAAAGAAATCCGCTCGGTCTGTTCCAATATGGACATGGAGGGGATCGCGACAGAATTTGTCCGGATCAAGGATCGCCTCGCGGCTGTCGGGCAGAACGCTGACGACGTGCAGAAAGGCTTCACGGACGAATTTGCCAAATGCGAACCGAAAGTCAGCGACACAAAGATGGGCTTCCGGTTTCTCGCTTCGCCGAAACGCATTCTCGTCGACGAACACAATCGGGTGCGCGGCCTTGAATTGGAAGAGAACAAGCTTGAGCCCAAAGGGGACGATACGGCAGCGGTCGGACTCAAACAGTCCTACGAATTCGTCTGCGACAGCGTGGTCTTCGCCGTCGGAGATAAAGTCGATGCCGCCTTGGGCCTTCCCTACAAAAATGGCGTGTTTGTCACGAACCCTAACAAGACCGGCAACGACCCGGACGACGCACTCTTCCAGGCTTACGACGAAACGACCGGCCAAGTCATCGACGGCGTCTTTCTCGCCGGCTGGGCACGCAAAGCCAGCGAAGGCTTAGTCGGCATTGCCAAACGGGACGGGGATTGGTGCGCGGAAGTCGTCAGCCGCTACCTTGCGACGAAGGCACCGGTCAACGCAAAAATCGTCCTCGACAAGCTCATCGCAGTCCTCAAAAACCACAAGAGCCACCCGGTCGATGTGAAGGGGCTCCGCGTGCTTGAATCGATCGAGAAACAGCACCAGAGTGAGACCGACTGTATCGGGGAGTTCAAGTATGCAAGCAACCGGGAAATGATCGAACTGATTGAGAAGGGGAACGCTAGGAACTAGGGCAGTCGGCCGAACGGTTACCCGTCCCCCCACTTGAGTTTCTCTCGCAGGACTTCATAGTAACCGCTTTCCGGAAAACGGATGAGTCTCGTCCGGTATTCGGACATCTTGATTTCAACCGTATCTCCCTGAATCATCGCCACCCCGACCTGACCATCCAGCGTCGCCATCGCGCCATCGTCCTTACTGGTGAGCGTCACCTCGATTTCGGCCGTAGCCGGGACGATCAGTGGGCGGTGGGTCAACGTATGAGGACAGATCGGCGTCACCATCAGCGATTGCACGGCCGGATTGATAATGGGTCCGCCGGCTGAAAGGGAATAGGCGGTCGATCCGGTCGGTGTCGTGACAATCACTCCATCGCCACGCAGATTGGTGACGAACTGTCCTTGAATAGAAATCCGCAACTCGATCATCCGGGCCAGCGTCCCCTTACTGATCACGACATCGTTCAACACCACGCCTCGCGCGACGGTTTCGCCATGTCGGTGGACATGCGTCTGAAGCATGAGCCGCTCATCGAGCACGAAGTCATTAGCAAACACCCGCTCAAGCGAGGGATACAAGTTTTCCAGTCGGACCTCGGTCAAAAATCCTAATCCCCCAAGGTTGACGCCCAGGATGGGAATGCTTCGTTCTCCAGCAAGTCTGGCCGCGTTCAGCATCGTCCCATCACCGCCCAGAACCAGCAGCACGTCCGCTTTGCTCGCCAACTGGGTTTTCTGAACGCCCCCCTGCTCGCCCAGCAAGGCCGCCGACGTCGTGTCCAAGATGACATTAATACTTCGAGCCCTGAGCCATGCGACCACATCCTGCAGAGTGTTTTTAATTTCGGGGAACTTCGGCTTGGTCAGAATTCCGATACTTTTGTTCTTCATAGAGCAAAACCAGTCGTGGGGCTATTAAGATAGCAGTGAAAAAGTCCGAGATTGTATCGGGAGCATTCTTTTGAAGTCAACGAACGAGAGAGGGATCGTCTGACTCGCAGCTGGTGTCATCTCAGTGGCTTTTTATCAGGCGGTGCGATTCCCTCGCAGCCTTGACACCTAAAATCCTTCTGGTTAGAATTAGACCAGATTTTTCGATAGGTTTGCACACCGTTACCTGGTAATTAGGCCCACCTAAAAGGAGGCAGGATGTTCGAACGATTCACGGACAAGGGTCGGAAGATCATCATCCTGGCGCGGGAAGAGGCAGAGCGTCATCAGAACGACTACCTCGGCACCGAGCATCTCGTCTTGGCTATCCTCCGTGAGTCAGACGGAATCGCCCTGATGATCTTGAAGAAGATGGGACTCTCGACCGAACAAATCCGTTTGGAGATTGAACGGAATTTGCCGGGTGGGGGAACCACGATGACCTTTGGGGAAATCCCCTTCAGCCCCCGGGTGAAAAAAGTCATCGAGTACGGGGTCGAAGAAGCCCGTCTGCTCGGACACAATCATATCGGCAGCGAACACCTCTTATTGGGGCTGCTTCGGGAAGAAGAGGGGATCGGCGGAAAGATCCTGCGCAGCTTAGGCGCGAATCTTCTGACCGCCAGACAATTGACTGTCACCTTCTTACGGAAGTCCGCTCCACGTGAGCGCGACCGGAAGAGCAACACTCCCGCGCTCGACGAGTTCGGCCGTGACCTGACCCAGCTGGCCCAGGAAGGGCATCTGGATCCCGTCATCGGACGCGCCGACGAAATCGAACGGGTCTTGCAGATCCTCAGCCGCCGTTCAAAAAACAATCCTGTGCTCATCGGGGAAGCCGGCGTCGGCAAGACTGCCATCGTGGAAGGTCTCGCCCAGCGGATCGTCCAATCGGAAGTGCCGGACAACCTGCTTTCACGCCGCGTCATTGCCCTCGACCTCGGAGCATTGGTGGCAGGGACGAAATATCGCGGCCAATTCGAAGAGCGGCTGAAAGTCGTGATGAAGGAAATCGTCCAGGCTGGGAACATCATCATCTTCATCGACGAACTGCATACCTTAGTCGGAGCAGGGGCGGCGGAAGGATCGATCGATGCTTCCAACATGCTCAAGCCCGCTTTGTCGCGCGGCGAAATTCAGTGCATCGGCGCTACGACGCTGGATGAATATCGCAAGCACATTGAAAAAGACGGAGCCCTCAAACGCCGGTTCCAACCGATTCACGTCCAGCCGCCGAGCATCGACGAAACGGTGCAGATCATCAGAGGGCTGCGCGACCGGTACGAGGAGCATCATGGCGTCGAGATTTCAGAGGAAGCCATTCTCGAAGCGGTCAAACTGTCCGATCGCTACATCAGCGACCGGTTCCTCCCGGACAAGGCGATCGATTTGATCGACGAGACCGGGTCGCGGGCGAAGTTACAGACCTATGCCTTGCCCTCGGAGCTGAAGGCGATGGAGCAAGAGCTGAAGAAAGTGTCTCGCGAAAAGGAGCTGGCCATCTCGATGCAGAACTTCGAGGAAGCGGTCCGCCATCGCGAGGAAGAGGAACGGTTGCGCAAACTCCTCGACGAATCCAAGCGCGAGTGGAAGAAGAATCAGGAAAAGAACAAGCCGACGATCGGGAAAGAAGACGTGGCCTATGTCGTCTCCAAGATGACGGGCATTCCGCTCTTCAAGCTCGAAGAAGAAGAATCGAACAAGCTCCTGCGCATGGAGGAATTCCTCCACAAGCGCGTGGTCGGCCAGAACGAAGCGATCTCAGCCGTGGCCCGGGCCATCAGGCGGTCACGCGCTGGTCTGAAGGAAGCGCGGAAGCCCATCGGCTCCTTCATTTTCCTGGGACCCACCGGAGTCGGGAAAACCGAGCTGGCGCGCACGCTGGCCGAGTTCCTCTTCAATAGTGAAGATTCGCTCATCCGGATCGATATGTCCGAATATCAAGAGAAGTTCACCAGCTCGCGACTCTTCGGCGCTCCGCCGGGATACGTGGGCTATGAAGAGGGCGGTCAATTGACGGAACGGGTCCGGCGCCGGCCCTATTCCGTGGTCCTCTTCGACGAAATCGAAAAGGCCCATCCCGACGTGTTCAACATCCTCTTACAGGTTTTGGACGACGGAGTGCTGACCGACAGCCTCGGACGCAAGGTCGATTTCAAGAATTGCGTTATCATCATGACATCCAACATCGGGACCAAGATGATCCAGAAGGGTGTCTCGCTCGGCTTCCAGAACACGGAAGGCGATCAGGCGCGCCACAAGAAGGAAGAAGTCCTGAGCGAATTGCGCCGCTCGTTCAGTCCGGAGTTCCTGAACCGGATCGACGAAGTTGTGGTCTTCCATCAGTTGGACAAAGTGCATCTCTCCAACATTCTCGATATCCTCTTGAGCGAACTCAATCTTCGTCTCATGGAGAAGGGTGTGGAGCTCGAGGTCGAAGACGACGTCAAACAGTGGTTGATCAAAGAAGGCTACGAACCGCTCTACGGAGCCAGACCGATGCGCCGGACGATTCAGCGCGCGCTCGGCGATCCTCTCTCCGAAGAGATGATCAAGGGCCGGTTCAAGGATTGCCGAAAGATCCGCGTGGTGCTGCGCGACGGTGCGCCAGCATTCGTCGAGCAAGAGGCCATGGCCGGAGTCTAAGGCCTGTCCCTGCGCGACTCATTGCAGAGATGAACGACACGACCCTTGTGGTATACGCCACAAGGGTCGTGTTATTTTAGTATAGTGAGAGCGGTTAACTTTTGTGACTTTGTCGACGAACAGGCAGCCAGGCTTCATGACTATGCTCGCACCACGCCCCACTTCAGCCTGGACGCCTGGCCCCATCCTAGGGATTGAAACGTCGTGCGATGAAACGGCCGCCTCGGTGCTGGCAACGGACGGCTCCGTCCTCTCGAACATTATTACGTCGCAACATGCTGTGCATCAGCGCTTCGGCGGCGTCGTGCCCGAGCTCGCCTCCCGTGCCCATATCGAATCGGTCGAACAAGTCTCAAGTGAGGCGCTGCAGCAAGCAGGTCTCTCCTGGACGGATCTTTCGGGCATTGCCGTCACCCAGGGACCGGGTCTGGCCGGTGCGCTCCTCGTGGGAGTCAACTATGCCAAAGCCCTGGCCTATGCCTTGAACATCCCGATGGCCGGCGTGAGCCACCTGGAAGGCCATATCGCCTCCGCCTGGCTGCAGGACCCGGCCTTCCCGCTACCCTGCGTCGTTCTCGTGGTGTCGGGAGGCCATACTCACCTCTACCTCAAAGACCCTCGCGGCCACTGCCGGCTCCTGGGCGCAACCAAAGACGATGCGGCAGGGGAGGCTTTTGACAAAGGCGCGCAGATGCTGGGACTGGAATATCCTGGAGGGCCCGCCATCGATCGCTTGGCTCGACAGGGAAATCCGCACGCCATTGCCTTCCCGCGATCCCAGCTCAAGAAGGGGAGTCTCGACTTTAGTTTCAGTGGTGTGAAGACATCTTTGCTCTATACAGTTCAAGCGATGCCTGAGCAATCTCGTCTGGTAAAATCTGCTGATCTCGCGGCCGGCTATCAGGAAGCCATCGTCACCATCCTGGTCGAAAAGGCCTTTGCCGCCGTCCAGGCATCTGACGCGCAAGCCTTGGCCGTTGTCGGAGGGGTCTCCGCCAATTCTCGATTACGCCGGCTGCTCCAGCAACGAGCCGATTCCGAAAATATTCGCCTGAGTCTTCCCCCGCTGAGCTACTGCACCGATAATGCGGCAATGATTGCCGCAGCGGGAAGACAAGCCCTTCGTGCAGGGATCCGTGCCTCACTCGACTTGGATGCCCAAGCCTCCATGGCTGCACCCTTCGCGCAAGCGATGTAACCACTCACACGAAGGATACGACGCCCATTCCTGAAATTCACGGACAAACGCTCGGTCTCCGCGCCAGTCAACTCGCCATGCTTGAGCGGCTCTATCGGCGGCGCATGCCCGCGGATGACGTCATCTCTTCTGAAGCGGCCAAAACTCTCGCCCAGTTTACCCTTGAGATTCGCCGTCCCATCGGCCTCGTCATCACCAGGCGTGGAGCCGTGCAAGATGTCCTGGTCGGGGCCGGCACCGAACCGTCGCCAACGACGCTAACCACGTTTCGGGCGACTCCTCGCTCGCTGAGGGGCCTGAGACTGATTCGATCGAGCCTGAAAGCAGAACCGATCAGCCAGGAAGACCTCACCATGTTGGGACTGCTCCGTCTCGACATGATCGGAACCCTGGCCGTCACCCCCAAGGGCGAACCAGGACTGCTCTCCCTGGCCCATTTGAATCCACCCAAGCCCAACGAGCCTCTGTACACGCTGCTCAAACCGACGCAAGTGCAGCAATGTCCGGTGAGTTTCGAAACCTTCATTCGTGAACTGGAATCAGAACTCCAGCGTGAAAGCGCATCGCACACGATGGCCCAGGGTCAAACCGCCATCCTCGTGAGCGCCTCACCCAAGAGCAAAGCCGAGCAGGAAGAGCGTCTTGCCGAACTGGCGGAACTGGCCTCCTCCGCAGACCTCACGGTCATCGACCGTCTTGTGCAGCGCACGCAGGGCGGCCACCATCGGTTTCAATTGGGAAGCGGCAAACTCAAAGACGTGCTGGGGCAGGCCATGCAAAAGGGGGCAGACCTCATCATTTTCGATCAAGATTTGGCTCCCGGACAACTGCGCGCCATTGCTGAAATCAGCGACCTGACGGTCATCGACCGGACTCAGCTGATCCTCGACATCTTTGCGCAACGGGCCCATAGCCGGGAAGGCAAGGTACAGGTTGAGTTGGCGCAGCTTCGCTATCTGCTCCCCCGCCTCTCCGGTCAGGGTACGAGCCTCTCGCGTTTGGGAGGGGGCATCGGCAGCAGGGGACCAGGCGAAACCAAGCTCGAAACCGACCGGCGCCGCATCAGAGAGCGGATCGACTATTTGGAGAAAGAGATCGAAGGCTTTGCCCGGCATCAAGATCAACGGCGCTCGCGCCGCGTCCGGCAGGATTTCCCAGTTCTGTCCATCGTGGGCTACACGAACGCCGGCAAATCGACATTGCTCAACGTTCTCACGAACAGTCAGGTGAGCGCAACCCCACGCGTCTTTGAAACGCTCGACACCACCAGCCGGAGGCTCCGTTTTCCTCATGGCCGGGAAGTGATCATCACCGACACAGTAGGATTCATTCGCGACCTGCCCAAAGATCTCCTCGCTGCCTTCAGGACGACTCTGGACGAGTTGCGCGATGCCGACCTCCTCCTCCATGTGGTCGATGCAGGGACCAAGGACCTGGACGCCCATATCGCCGCCGTCGATACCGTGCTGAAAAGCCTCACCCTCGACGAGCTTCCGCGGATCTTGGTCTTCAATAAATGCGACCAGCTTCCGGCCGGGCAGGCAGAAGTTCTCTGTCAACGGTACAGGGCAATCGGGATTTCCGCGCTACATCCGGAAACCTTACGCCCGCTCATCCAGCAACTGGAAGAACGGCTGGCCGTACTCGTCCCGGAGGGCGGCTCTTCCAGGAAATCAACGCCCCCTGGCCCGCTTGCATCTCAATCCTAACTCACGGCACAATCGCACGTCGTCTACCAGCCATGACTACGAAATCCTTACCAGCCGTGGATCGCCGAGAACGCCTCAAGGCCATTGCCAAGGCACTCCAGCGCACGATGCCAGCCCCCCAAATGGAGCTCGACCACCGGTCGCCATGGGAACTGCTCGTGGCCACGATCCTCTCCGCTCAATGTACCGATCAGCGAGTCAACCAGGTGACGCCGGCGCTCTTTCGCCGCTATCCTGGACCATCGGATCTGGCAGGGGCTAATCAGCTGGACGTTGAGCAGCTCATTCGCTCGACCGGCTTCTTTAAAAGCAAGGCCAAGCATCTGATTGGCTGCAGCAAGGCTGTGACTGAGCGTTTCGACGAACAGGTCCCCCAGACGATGGAAACATTGATCACCTTGCCGGGCGTCGGGAGAAAGACGGCGAATGTCATACTCGGAAACGCCTTTGGCCAGCCCGGCATCGTCGTTGATACCCACGTGAAACGCGTGGCCAAGCGACTGGGCCTGACCAAGTCCGACAATCCGGACCTGGTCGAGCAGGACTTGCAGCAGTTGATGCCGAGGTCCCAATGGACAGCCGTCTCGCAACGATTGCTGTTGCACGGCCGTTATACCTGTCTGGCGAGAAAACCCCAGTGCCGCACCTGTGCGGTCTACCGGCACTGCCCATGGAAAGAGAAAGGCCCGCAATGATTCATAGTATGACCGGCTTCGGCCGTCGACAGGCTCCCTGGCAAGATGGATCCGTCACGGTCGAAATGCGCTCCGTCAACCATCGTTTCCTTGAAATCGCCTGCCGCCTTCCCCGGCCCCTGAGCCATCTGGAAGATTCCTTCAAGAAAGCCATCCAGCAGCGCTGCACCCGTGGCCGCGTCGACATCACGGTGACGGTCCAGGCCGGCAAAGGCCGCGCCGGAAGCGTCAATCTTGACCAGGCGCTCGCAAAGCAGTACCATCAAGCCTTCCTCACGCTCAAGAAATCCCTGAAGCTGAGCGGGTCGGTGGATCTGGCGCTCATGGCTGGGCTCCGTGACGTGGTGTCGGTATCGGATCAGCCAACGGAAGACCCGAAACTGGCGAAGCTCGTGCAACAATTGATGACCAAGGCCCTGACGGACCTTGAGGGGATGCGGGCAAGCGAGGGGAAGGCCCTGACCGAGGATATGCGCGCACGGGTCCAAACCATTCGGGGCCACAAGGACCTGATCGCAGCCAGGACCCCGCTGCTGGCTCAAGAGGCCTTTGACCGTATGAAAACCCGTGTGGAGAAGCTGCTGGGGTCGGAAATCCCGGACCTCCCCAGGCTCTATCAGGAATTGGCCGTCTATGCAGACCGTGGCGACATCACGGAAGAAATAGTCAGACTGGACTCGCATATGATACAGTTTGAGCAGACGCTCAACCGCGCAGAATCTGTGGGTAAAACACTCGATTTCCTCCTCCAGGAAATCGGGCGGGAAGTCAACACGATCGGATCAAAAGCGAATGACGCCGACATCGCCGGTCATGTGGTTCACATGAAGGCCGAACTCGAACGTATTCGCGAACAGGTGCAAAACGTCGAATGAGCTCCATGACCACCGCAAGTTCCACAGCCCCAGTGTCCAATCCGCCGCGATCCTCGATGGATCGACGGGGGATTTTGTTCATTATCTCCGCACCATCCGGGACGGGGAAAACCACGCTCTGCAAACAGCTCACGACGAACCTGCCTGACCTGTGGCATTCCGTGTCCTATACGACCAGAAAACCGCGGCCCGGCGAAGAACATGGGCGCGAATATTACTTCATCGACGAACAACCGTTTCAGGAGATGGTCGAACGCAATGAATTCGTGGAGTGGGCCCGCGTATACGGAAACCTCTACGGCACCCCCTGGAAATCGCTGACCGAAAAGATCGATCAGGGGATCGACGTCTTGCTCGAGATCGACGTGCAAGGGGCGATGCAGGTCAAAAAACGATTCGAAGACTCGGTCTCTATCTTTATTCTGCCTCCCTCGATCGCCGTCCTCCGATCCCGTCTGCAGACCAGGGCCTCTGACTCGCCCGAAGAGATTCAGCGCCGCCTGCAGAAGGTCAAAGAAGAGGTCTGGAGTTATCGAGAATACGCCTACATCGTCCGGAACGACGACCTCACCAAATCGCTGCGCGACCTCGAAAGCATCTTCTGGTCGGAGCGATTGAAGACCAAACGATTGAACATGACGTGGATCGAGAATAATTTCATTCTTGACGACGAACAGAAGTCCTGAGATCGCGACGATCTTTCATCTCACAAAGGAGAACAGCATCCATGATCGACATGTTGAGACTCTTACCGCAATACGCGCCGGGCGAATTCGACTCACGTCACCGGCTGGCGATCATCGCAGGCCAACGGGCGAAGCATATCGTCCAGGGATCGCGTCATGCCCCCTCGCGCTTCACCAAAGAGACGACCATCGCCCTCGACGAAGTCCTCATGGGACAGACCAAGTACCTCGTCGGCGAAGAGGCCCGGGCGGCGATGAAGGAAGCGAAGCGCGGCAGGGAAGGCGAGATGGAGCGCATTGCCATGATGACCGGCGACGATGCCAAAGAGATCAAAAAAGAGCTGAGCGTCTATGTCGACGATACGCCGAAGCCAGTCGTAGGCGAGAGCGAGGAGTAATTCGTGGCACTCTCCGGCTCCAACGGGCCGACGTTGATCGGGACGCGAATCGTGCTGGGCGTGACCGGCAGCATCGCGGCCTATAAGGCGGTCTCGCTGCTCCGGACGCTGCTCCGCGAAGGCGCCACCGTCCAGGTCGTGATGACGGCATCAGCCACGAAGTTCGTCACGCCCCTGACGTTTGAAGTGCTCTCCGGCCATCCCGTCTCGACGGATGTGTTCGAGGCGCATCAGGAGATGAAACACTTGTCGTTGCCCGAGCAGGCGGATGCCATCGTGATTGCGCCGGCCACGGCCAATTGTCTGGCGAAATCGGCGCTGGGACTGGGCGACGATTTGCTCTCGACCATGCTCCTCACGGCGCAATGTCCCTTGATTCTGGCGCCCGCGATGGACGGGGGGATGTGGACGCACCCAGCCGTCACAGAACATGTGCGGACCTTGCGCGCGAGAGGAACGATCGTCGTCGATCCCGAAGAAGGACCGCTCGCTTCCGGGAAAGTCGGCCAAGGCCGCCTGGCAGAGGAGCACAAGATTCTCGCAGCCCTGCAGTCAGCCCTGGCGCCACAACGCGATTGGCAAGGACACCGGGTCCTGATATCTGCAGGCCCCACGCAAGAACCGATCGATCCGGTCCGGTTCATTTCCAATCGCTCCTCCGGCAAGATGGGCTATGCCCTCGCCGAAGCAGCCCAGGCCAGGGGAGCCCAAGTCGTGCTCGTCAGTGGTCCCACGGCCTTGCCCGCACCACGAGGCCTCGAGATCGTCCCGGTTGAGACAGCCGAAGACATGACGAACGCCCTGTCTACGCGTCTGGCCTGGTCGACCGTCGTGATCATGGCGGCCGCCGTAGCGGATTTTCGGCCCCTCCATCCCGCTTCACAAAAAATCAAAAAACAGGGCCAGACCGACCAGACGCTGAGCCTCGAACGGACCACCGATATTCTGGCTGCTCTATCGGCCCAACGAACGACCCAACTCCTCGTCGGCTTCGCCGCAGAGACCCAGGATCTGATCGCCCATGCGAAAGACAAGCTGGCAGCCAAATGGCTCGACCTCATCGTGGCAAACGATGTCACGACAGCAGGGGCGGGATTCGGCAGCGATCAAAACGCCGCCACGCTGATCGACCGGCAGGGGACTCTGATCGAACTTCCGCTGATGCCGAAACGGGCGATGGCCGATGCAATTTTGAACAAGGCACAAGCACTGCTCCGCGCCAGAGAATCGAACCAGGCCTCCAAGCCGGTTGCAGGGATGCGTTAGCACCCATGGCACAAAGTCATAACGCCGCAGAGACCGCGCTGGAAATCGACCGGCTCGCCACCCAGCTGGCCAAAGATCCTCAGTCCAAAGCGTTTCTGCCGTTGGCTGAAGCATATGGCAAAGCCGGCATGTGGCAAGAGGCGACAGGCGTGCTCGAAGATGGATTGAAATATTATCCCGGCTTCATTACCGCGATGGTGGCGCTGGGCCGTGCCTATGACCAGATGGAGCAGCCGGCCAAGGCGCAAGCGATCCTGGAAGAGTCTATCAAACTCAGTCCGGAAAACCTGCGCGCGCACCGGACCTTGCTCAAGATTTACCAGAGCCAGGGACAAAACGACTTGGCGCTGCAGTCCTGCTCCGCCATCCTGACCGCCAATCCGCGGGATGAAGAGGCCCTCTCGGTCCAAGCCTCGTTAGGCGGGCCAGTGAAACAGGAACAGGAACCGGCACAGCCCAAGCCATCGGCTCCTCGTGAGCCCCACGCCTTCGCCACGCAAACCGATGTCCAGTCAGACCTCCAGGCCGTTCCTGTTCCATCACCTCACACGGGAGTCGTGGTCCAGCTGGAAGCCTGGCTTCGCACCATCGAATCACGGCGTCGGGACCGTGCCGCAACAAACAGCGCTGACTTCAAGACTTCCCAATAATTTTGCGAGTTTGACCGGTTTGAGGCGGCCTGATACAATGCCGCCCTGCTAGACCCTATCACAAGGAATCGGCCTCACGTGCCCAGTCTGTGAAGAAAAGACATGTTACGCATACGAGTCTTACATGGCCCCAATCTGAATCTCCTGGGAACCAGGGAAGAGTCGATTTACGGCACCCTGTCCCTGGATGACCTCAACTCGGCCCTCCGGACGTTGGCGAAGGAGTTAGCCATCAAGGTAGACCTGCGCCAGTCCAATAGTGAGGGAGAGCTGGTCAACTGGATTCAGGAGGCGCGCAAGGAATACGACGGGATCATCATCAACCCGGCCGCCTATACCCATACCAGCATCGCGATCCGGGATGCGATTGCGGCAGTGGGCCTCCCGACGGTGGAGGTCCATCTGTCCAATATTCATCAGCGGGAGGAGTTTCGCCATCAGTCCTATATTGCGGGAGTCGCCCTGGGGCAAATTGCCGGGTTGGGGCCGACCGGGTACCTCCTCGCGCTCCGTGGACTCTGCGCCCATCTGACCGCAGCCAAACGACAGAAGAAGACGTCCAAGCCGGCCCCAGCGCGACGGACGGCAAAGGGCACAAAATAATTGCAGCGTCTATTGAGCGACCTCTTACAGTCCGAATGGAGTATTGAGTGATTTCCACGACAGATTTTCGCGGTGGTGTGCGGCTCATGGTTGATAACCAGCCGTTCTATATCATTGAGTTTCAACATGTGAAACCAGGCAAGGGCGGAGCTTTTGTGCGCACCAAGCTCAAAGGCTATCTCACCGGCAGCGTCATCGACCGGACCTTCCGGTCAGGGGAGCGGTTCGAAGAGCCGGATCTTGAAGAACGGGACATGCAATTCCTCTACGCCACCGACGATGCCTATACCTTTATGGACACGGACAGCTACGAGCAACTGACGTTCGAGAAGGGCAAGCTCGGCGACAATGCGGATCTGTTAAAGGAAAACATGATCGTGAAGATCCTCGTGTACGAGCATCGCCCGATCGATGTCGAGCTGCCCAACTTCATCGAATTGAAAGTGACGGATACTGAACCGGGGTTTCGTGGCGACACCGCCACAGGCGGCACCAAACTCGCCACCCTCGAAACCGGCGCCACTCTCAAGGTGCCTCTATATTTAGAAACCGGAACCGTGATCAAGATCGATACACGGACCCGGTCTTACGTGGAGCGTGTTCGGTGAGCAAACAAAAAACGAGCAAATCGAAGAAGCGCGGGACACGGATCATTCTTCCTCAGACCTTTGCCGGCCCTGCGAGCGGGCAGGGCCTGCCTCTGCTCTCGGGACAACAGAGCAAGCACATCCAGGAACTGATCGACCTGCTCAAGAAAAACGATTTGACCGAATTGGAACTGGAGCGCGAAGGCCTCAGAATCCGCGTACGGCACGAAGTCGAAATCAGAACGATCACGACCACCGTCGCCGATCAGGGGAGCTCCGGCTCAACATCCTCGTCTCAGCCAACGGGCGCGGCAAGCGCGCCGGCCGAAGACACGACTGGCATGATCACCATCCCGTCGCCGATCGTCGGGACCTTCTATCGGTCGCCATCGCCGGATGCCGACCCCTATGTGGAAGAAGGCGATTACGTGAAAAAAGGCCAGGTCCTCTGCATCGTCGAAGCGATGAAGCTGATGAACGAAATTGAATCCGAAGTGGACGGACGGATCACGAAAATTCTGGCCGAGAGCACCAAGCCCGTCGAGTACGGGCAGGCGCTCTTCCTCGTCGATCCGACAGCCACCCCCTAATCCTCGTCCCTGACCCACATCGGAGTATTGACGTGTTCAAGAAAGTATTGATAGCCAATCGCGGTGAAATCGCGCTTCGAGTCATTCGCGCTTGCAAAGAGCTCGGCATTAAGACGGTGGCGATTTTCTCAGAAGCCGATGCCGCGAGCCTCCATGTGCGCGCGGCTGACGAGAAGATTTGCGTCGGGCCTCCGGATGCCGCCCTGAGCTATCGCAATATCCCCAACGTCCTGAGCGCCGCCGAGATCACCGGGGCGGACGCCATCCACCCCGGCTACGGGTTCCTCTCGGAGAATGCCCACTTCGCGGAAGTCTGCGAGTCCATCGGCGTCAAATTCATCGGGCCGACGTCCGAACATATCGCGCTCCTGGGCGACAAAGCCAAAGCGCGCGAAATCGTCGCCCGCCGTGGGTTGCCTGTCACGCCGGGCAGTCCCGGCGAGCTGAAGAGCGAACAGGAAGCCCTCGAAGCCGCGGGCAAGATCGGCTATCCCGTCATCATCAAAGCCTCAGCCGGCGGGGGAGGACGCGGCATGCGCGTCGTCAACAAAGCCGAAGACTTGGCGCGCGCCTTTCAAGCCGCGCAAGCGGAAGCGAAGACGACGTTCGGCAACGACGCCGTCTACCTCGAACGATATTTCCTCGAACCACGCCATATCGAAGTGCAGATTGCCGCCGACCATCGCGGACATGTCGTGCATCTCGGCGAACGCGACTGTTCGATCCAGCGCCGGCATCAGAAGCTGCTCGAAGAAACACCCTCGCCCGCCGTTGATGAAAAGCTCCGCAAGGAAATCTGCCGCGTCGCCGTCGAAGCCGTCAAAGCCGTGCGCTACCGGAACGTCGGCACCGTCGAGTTCCTGCTCGACAAGGACCACAACTTCTTCTTCATGGAAGTGAATACCCGTATCCAGGTGGAACATGCGATTACGGAAATGGTGACGGGCATCGATCTCATCAAGGAGCAGATCCGGATCGCCGACGGACAAGCCCTCTCGTTCAAACAGCAGGACATCAAGCTCAACGGGCACAGCATCGAATGCCGCATCAACGCCGAAGACCCGGAGAAGTTCACGCCCTGTCCCGGCATGATCACCAAATACAGCGCGCCTGGCGGGTTCGGCGTCCGCGTCGACTCGGCCATGGAATCGAACATGATGGTCGTTCCATTCTACGATTCCATGATTGCCAAGATCATCACCCATGGCCGCGACCGGCCGGAAGCCATCGCCCGCATGCGCCGCGCCCTCGACGAATTCGTGATCGAAGGCATCAAGACGACCATCCCGCTACACAAACGCATCCTCAATGATCCCGATTTCCAAAAGGGCCATGTCTCCACCACATTCCTGGAGCGTTTCCTCGCCAGTTAGTCGGCGCATGACTGGCAGCGAGTCTTCCTTCCGGTTACAATCCTCAGCATGGCCTCAAGAACCAGCTCCAGCCTGAATCGCCTCTACATCATTCTGGATCCCTCTGTTTGTCCTGAACGTTCGTTGGTCGACGTGTTGATGGCCTCAGCTGAGGCCGGCGCCTCGCTCTTTCAATATCGCAACAAGACTGCCTTGATGAAGGAGGCCTATCAAGAAGCCTTGGCGCTTCGACAAGCAGCGGCGAAGGCCGGCGTTCTCTTCATCGTGAATGATCGCTGCGACTTGGCACTGGCTGTGGATGCGGATGGCGTACATTTGGGACAGGGAGACTTGCCGCTCGATCTGGCCCGCAAGGTCATGGGGCCAGACAAGCTGATCGGAATCTCCACCCACAATCCCGATCAGGTGCGGGCAGCCAGCGCCGGAAAACCTGACTACCTTGGCTTTGGACCGATCTTTACACCAGGCTCAAAACTTGATCACGACCCGGTGGTGGGGCTGGAGGGATTACGGGCGATACGCGCACTGACGTCGCTACCGGTCTTTGCGATCGGTGGCATTCAAATCGGACAGGTCGAGGACGTCATGGAAGCGGGAGCCAATGGAATCGCGGTCATCTCGGCCATCGTGAAAGCCGCGGATATTCGAGAAGCGGTCAGGGCCTTTCTTTCCCGTATGCCGACACCAGCTTCGCCAGCGTCATAATCTCGACCGCCCAGGCGAGTTGCATCATGCCGTCGTGCCAATACTTCGTCACGCCGGCACTGTAGGGGAGGGGCCCCACGACAGGGACCTTCGCTAGGCGTCGCAGCAGAGTCACCGTCGATTGTTCTTGCGCGCGAGCGATCGTCGTACGGACCGGCCGCAATCGATTCAAGACCAACGCGACGACAGGGATCTTCCGCTGACGGAGCGCGGCAAGCGTCAAAAGCGCATGATTGACTCCGCCCAGGCCTGACTGTCCCACCACAATAACGGGGAGTCCCATACGCTCCATGAGGTCCAGTCCATGGACGGTTTCCGTGATCGGCACATGCACCCCGCCGGCTCCTTCCACGACCAGCAGATCGTGCTTCCGATGTAGAGCACGGAAGGCTTGCAGGATGGTCGCCACCCGTATCGTCTGTCCTTCTTCCCGCGCGGCAGAGAGAGGCGCCATCGGCAATCGAAAGACATAGGGACAGACCTCTGCCATCGGATCATCACTTCCCGCCGCTCGTCGCAACCGTACTCCATCAGACTGGGCCTTGGTCGATCGTGCAACCCCAGTCTCAACCGGCTTCATCACGCCGACGTCGATCCCTCTCTGCCTCAGATGCGCCACCAATGCAGCAGCCACGAGCGTTTTCCCGACGCCCGTATCGGTCGCAGTGATGAAGACCCCTCGCGGGCTAGAATGGTGAGGCTTGATTTTGCTTCGTCCCATACTTGAAATCTTGCAGATTACAAAATGACCATGGCAACCCGTTCCCGCAGAATGCTCAAAACGTTCGTCCAGCAAGGCCGCAGCGAGTGAAGGCCCGAGTCGTACCCTTCAGGGTACGTTGAGGGTCTGAACGATGCGAGAACGACGCTGGCGGACGTTTTCAGC
>ERZ1292640.1291-Hain-H43-02um-R1-1291-length-20733-cov-5_pt1 | contig 20733 bp, 23 predicted proteins | sample MGYA00564404_ERZ1292640 | MGnify/ENA primary metagenome ERZ1292640 (study PRJEB36523, sample SAMEA6512636) | groundwater metagenome | collected 2019-01-08 | study: AquaDiva: Metagenomics assemblies of 32 groundwater samples
TGGCTCCAAATCACCCAATGAGCGTTTTGTTCCAGTCGCTAAATCATTATTTGGCTCTGTAAGGATGTGGTGCCTGTCATTGAATGAAGATGTAGATAAGTTCAAGGCATTTATTTCTTGCGGTGTCATTAAATCTAATCGATCCAGAAACAAGGTCGTTTTTTCATAGATATGGCTAAGATCACTTTTAGAAAAACGGAAAAGGTAGTCACCAGGGGGAACCACCACACTTGACCCGCTTTTTTCAGTAGGGGGGGTTAAATTTATTTTCTTAAAATCATCCAAAGCGTGTAAACAGGTGGGTTCGTCGTTCCAAACCACAAGCCACGGATTTGTTAAATAGTCCCAAAATGTCGAAGGGTTTTTGTAGGCAAGAGGCGCCCAAGCGTCACAATGGTCTGGGTAGATCCCATTTTGAATAGATTCTAGCAATGGGTCTCTAATGGATCGTGATATTCCAGAGTTGTCTGCAAGTTCTTTTACTTTTTCACGAAGACACTGTGCGGTATGGGTGTTTATTATGACTTCGCGTGCCGGCGAAATGGTGATTTGTTCAATTTGTTCATCAACATTGTTGGTAGTGCGCTGAGTGGTTGGATCAAATTCACGAATTCGCTCTATCATTGTATCGAAAAGCTCTATTCTTAAGGGCTTAGACCGGCCCGGTGGGAATACGTCCACAATTTCTCCGCGCGAGACAAAGCTACCGGGATCTTCAACCGGGTCAATTCGTGCATACCCTAAGTCTTGTAATGACGAAAGTAGAGCATTTCTTGATTCAACTACATCCGAGATGTTTAATCTAATGGAGCGGTCCAAAAACATGGAGATGGGCATTGTTAGCTGGCAAGCGGCCTGGATGGATGTTACAATTATCTTTTTCTTTGTCGAACTTACCAAGGAGCTAAGAACAGCTACGCGTTGCAAACGAGTTCGTAATGATAGTGCTATTGGACTGTGCACTGGACTTTCCCACGTCGGGAAATGGTGAATCGCAAGAGATTCTTTTGTGTCATTAAGCCCAGAAAGGCTTTCTAGATCCGTTACAAATTCTACAGCTGCATCATCATTTTGGCACAATATGACGATAGAAGCGTTATCTGAACAAAAAGAGTATTGTGACACAAGTAGTGCCGCTACTGCCGGAGTACCACCACTTACTCGGATTGGTCGGCCTGTAGTTTTAAGTGAAGAGAATACATCATTAGCAGTGCAGGGATGCATCGCTGATAATCTACTTGGCTTGACACAAAAATTCAACTTCAGTAGTCTTTTCGCTGGGTTTTGAAATGCCAAATAGCTTGGGTATTTATAACTTATTTTTTTTAGGATTAATTGCTTCTCTATTGCTGCCGGCAATATTATGGCTTTGCGCGGTTTTTTTTTCAAGAATAGGTCAAAAATTAATTATTAAAAAAGAATATTGTCCGCACCGTAGGGAAATTAAATCTGTTGTTTTACATGATTCAATTGGCAGAAAACTTAATACAAGATTTTTTTTGGTGGCAAGCACGTCTGTTTTATTTGTAAGTCTCGCTCTTAGCGTGGCCCCCTCCGTTGTTGTTTTTAGGAGGAACAGTAAAGATGATGTTGCCTTAGCGGCACTTATAGCCATTTTAACAAGCAGTATTATTATGCTGCTTGGCTTGATTCACTCACTTAAAAAAGGAGATATGGATTGGCAGGACGGAAAAACCAAGCGGGAATAGGAACGCTTCAGCGCGCCATAACTTGGGCGAGAAAAAGGTCATTATGGTATATAGCTGCTTGTCATGGTTGCTGTGCCGAAGAGTTAACGAACGTTTTAGGATGTAAATACGACATAGAAAGATTTGGTTGCATTCCACAAATTGATCCCAAACAGGCAGATTTATTATTTGTAGCTGGGCCAGTTTCATACAAGATCGCACCTTATTTGAAAGGGCTTTATGAAGAGATGCCCTTTCCGAAATGGGTCATTTCAGTAGGATCATGTACTAATTGCGGTGGTGCTTTTGCACCTGAGTACAGCTATTCTGTTATTGCCGGCGTAGATAAAATAATACCTATTGATATTTATATTCCAGGCTGCCCTCCTCGTCCGGAGGCGATTATGAATGGATTGATTAAGCTGATTGAAGTTATTTCAGGATTGGAAAATGGACAAAAAGACATTGCTATCGAAACTAAATGAAGTTGTTCCTGGTGCCGTTTTAAGAAAGCAACGAATGGGTCGTTCTGAGATGGTATGTTTGTGGATAGAAACAAAAAGCATTCAAAGGGTAGCCGAAATTATTAAACAAGATAATGAAATATCATTGGATTGGCTTGAGAATTTATCGGCGATGCAGATCGGAGAAGCGCTAGTTTTTACCTATGTGGTGTCTTCATGGAAATTTGGCAGTACACTGATATTAAGAGGTTCTGCAGATATAAATGTTTCTGGTGGCATTGTAAGCTTCCCGTCTGTAACTAAAACCTGGCCAATGGCTATAGCATTTGAGAGTGAGATCGAAGAGTTGTTTGGCGTTTCTTTTCAGGATGGGACATTACATAAAAAAGAAAAAAGTCTTTTGCTACACGGTTGGGTCGGGTTTCCATTAAGGAAAGACTATGTTTTTCCAAAACAAGTTTTAGGCATTAGTCATTGTCAGCAGGTGACTAGCAATGTTTGATAGTAGTGAGTGGCTAAATACCGATTTAAACACTTTTGAAATTGGCCCCTATGATTATAGATTACAGGCGCCGATGAAGCTATCACTGAAAGCTGATGGTGAACTAATTGTTTCTGCAGCTATTGAAACCGGTTTTTTACATAAAGGCGTTGAAAAAGCCCTTGAAATACAAAAGTGGAGAGCATCTATTGCCTATGCCGATCGGCTTGACTCTAGCGCCGCTGTTTTTGCCGAACTAGCGCTGTGCTTAGGTGTGGAAGAAATCATAATGCTTCCAGTACCACCCAGAGCACAAAAAATAAGGATCATTTTATCAGAACTTAACAGGATAAGCTCACATTTAGCATGTGTTGCAGCAGTTGCAAGATCGACCGGAGCTTTAGCAGTCATGCATCATGTATTAAGGGATCGCGAACAGGTTTTAGATCTTCTTGAGCTGGTTAGTGGGGCTAGATTTTCACCAAATTTCTTGCGGTTCGGTGGTGTAAAGGAGGATGTTAGTGATGGGTTTATCGAAAAGATGATAGAGACCTGTGAAACTATACTGATAAGGCTGAAGGAGTACGATAAGACGCTGATTTTTTCCGACACATTTATTGGAAGGGCAAAAAAAGTTGGATTGATAGAAAAGAAATTAGCAAACGAGACCGGTATGACGGGTCCAAACGCCAAGGCGACTGGCCTTATGTACGACGTACGCTCATCCTCACCATATAGCGGTTATGCTGACATTGATATTAACGTGCCCTTAGCCCCAGCGGGCCACGAGCACTTAGGAGATGCCTATGCCAGAATTTTGATAAGAATACAGGAGATCGCAACAAGTATAGATATACTTAAACAGGCCGCAGAAAAAATGCCCATAGGGGATTTTTGCAGCAAAAAACCAGAAGATGAAATTATCGTTCCACGGGGTGAGGCTTATATACGCGTGGAGAGTTCTAGGGGGCTTCTTGGTTGTCATGTAGTTTCAGACGGGGGACCAACACCAGCCAGGATTCAATTTAGAACACCTTCTATGGCCGGAGTTATGGCGCTGCCGAAAGTTTTACCAGGGAATAAATTAGATGATCTATCTGTAATTCTTTCTAGCATGGATTTAGGAATGTCTGAGGTTGATAAATGACTCCATGGACCAGTTTTTTTCCATGGGTAAATGATTATTTTCCTTCATGGGTACAATCTTTTTTTGGAGTGTTTATCGCGACATTATTGGTCATCGTTCCATTATTAACCATATTTGTATATTTAAGCCGAAAAATATCTGCAGATATTCACGCTCGCATAGGACCGGCGGTTGTCGGGCCAGCCGGGATGTTTCAACCAGTTGCTGACTTATTAAAAATATTACAAAGACACACAGTTGTTAAAGAAGCCCCATTGGCGCCACTGATATGGTTTTATCTAAGGTGGATGATTTTTTTTTCAACTATAGCAATAATTCCCCTCGGCTTTGCTGCATCAATATTTAATTCTGAGCTTGGTATATTGTTTTTTTTCTGGATCGTACTTGCCGCGATGCTTGCTACCATGTTTGTTGGGATAAGCCATGGGTCGGCACAGGGCTGGTTTTTAGGGATGCAAATCTGGGCACAGGCTGTTGCTGGGGCTTTTCCAGCGTCAGTAACCATAGTATGTGCCGCCCTTCATTCTGGTTCTTTTCAGTGGACGATGGTGGTTGACCAGCAGGGTTTTTCACCATTATATTGGTCAGCGTTTTCAAATCCATTTCAATTTATATCGTTTTTGGTTTTTCTTAGCAGCGGGGTCGCATTGGTTGGGCTGTCTAATATATTAGATGGTGTATTTGTCTATAATGATTATGGAAAAGGCATGAGAATTATTTTATCGAAGCTGTTGTATTGTTATTCGATTTTTCTTTGGTCGATTATGGCTGTAATTTTATATCTTGGGGCTTGGAATTTGCCACCACGGCTTATCTCTGCCGCCACATATATCGGTGGTAATCCAGCTGTTAATATTACACAACTTGGCTGTTTGTTTATTAAGTGTTTTTTTCTTATGTTGGTGATGGTTTTTTTAAATAATGCTTTACCCAGGAGGCGGTCGGATCAGATTACATATTACTGCTGGAGAATACTTGGACCGCTTTCATTATTGGCTTTATTTGGTGAGGGGGTGATTAATATTGGGGGCATGCTCAAATGATCGAGTCTGTTATTTCTAGTGTTTATGATTATTTTAAGGAAATATTTTTCAGATTTAGATCATTTACGGAACCAAGCATAACCGCCTTTTGTTATATGTTTAGTTTTGGTGAAAAGTATAAAGAGGTAACAGAACAATACCCAAATCCTATTTCTGCAAAGACCGCCGACGATCTTCCTGCGAGAAGCAGAGGGTTTTTGTTTAATGATATTGATAAGTGTACTGGTTGCGGGGCCTGTGTTGATGTTTGCCCAGTTAAATGTATAAGACTTGAGACCGAGCCTGCCTGGGATGAGAGTAAAACTTGGGTTTCTGTCTTTGATATTAACCAGGCTAAGTGTATTTTTTGTGGTATTTGCGTTGAGATTTGTCATCCCAATGCCTTGATTCATAGTAAGAACTATGAAGGGGCAGTGGATAATATGAATAAAATGATAAATTCCTTTGGTCGTAGTTTTGTAACAGAGGGGCAGCGGCGTAAGTGGGCATTGGCTAGAAAACAAATGGAAGAAGATTGGTTGACCCAATGATCCAGTTGGTTCTAGGGATGGTTGTTGTAGTTACCGCAGTATGTGCAGTTTTTTTAAATAACATATATAAAGCCGTGACTGCTTTATGGGGAACGGGCGTTGCTGTGGGATTTGTTTATATTTTATATGGTGCGGAGACCCTCGCTATTGTTCAGTGGATTACGTCAACATTGGTAACTGGAGCTTTTATTATAGCCGCAGCACTTTCTGGTGAACAGTTTTGGGCCACCTCAGAAAAGAAAAGCCGGTCTTTTTTAGTTACATCTATTTTTTTGGGTTTATGTTTTGCAGTAGTGGTTTTTTTAGGTATTGAAAAAATTATTGACATAACCACAAAGGAACATTTTGTTTACGATACGGGTCTTACTGCACTTGGGAAAATGGCCGGAGGACGTGGTTTTATCTCACTAGAGATGTTGGCGTTTATCCTGCTGGTCGCTTTGATTGGGACTGGATTTGTTGTTAGAACAAGTAGGCCAATGGCGAGCAATAACATTCATGTCGCAAAAAATATTGGGAGAGACATTAAATGATGGCGCTGTTGGCGGGTTTATTGGGTGGGCTTGGGTTTGTGTGTTTAATATCACGGCGAACACTATTTGGTGTGTTAATAGGAGCTAACATTCTAACAATCAGTTCATCTCTTGCCTTTGTAGCTGCAGGTCTAACCGTTACAGATGGACCAGGCGGGCAAATGGCTGGATTTTTTCTGCTGTTAAGTGGCATAGCTCAAGTGGTTGCTGGAATAGGGTTGACGATTCGTAGGCTTTATCTTCGCGATACGGTGAATGTTGATGATTTAAGGACCCTTTATAGATGAGTGTTATAAGTTCATTTACGATTTTTTGTTATCTAGTTTCGGTTTGTATGGCTCTGATTTCTTTTTGGTTATTTAAAAGCAGAAGAGAAAAAACTGGATTATGGCTAGTCGCGACCGGTGGTTTAATTTTATTGACTGTAGTTATTTTGAATTTATCGTCATTTTTCTATAGTGGCAATTTTTTTAGAGAGTGGCTTGTTAAGTGGGTTGCGGTAGGTGGTGATGAATTAGGAGTAATGAAGTTAGGTTTTTATCAGGGACCACTCGCAATAATGATGGCAATACTTCCCTTGGCTTTTTTGGGAGCGGCCTCAATAGAAAGTAGTTCGTTTAAAAAATACATCCCAGTTTGTCTAATATCTTATGTTGGGGTTTTGCTTGCCTGGGGCTCGATTACGCCATGGCTTGCGTTTTTTGGTTTTGTCATGACGATTTTAGGTGGGACGCTTTCATACGTATTTGACTGGAAAAATGACAAAGATGCAAAGAGTGTTAGTCGATTAGGTTGGCAGCTGGTTTCAGTGTTATTTTTAGTATGGCTGAGTGTCACAGTTTTAATCCAAAACCATGCCCCCGGTATGGTTAACATATGGATGCAGGATGAAGCTGTGCATGACGCTTTTGCGATGGGATATAAGATTACGGCCGGGCTGTTTTTTGTGATAGCGGCTTTGCTGCAGTTTTATGGCTTCCCCTTTTCTGGCTATTTACTTTCCACTACAGGTACTGAGGGAATCATAAAGGTTTTGTTGCGACAGATTTTTCCAGCGTGGGTGATGTTTGCCTTTTTAAGTCATCTTGGACATAATTTTAGGATTTCTAGCCAGGCATTACTTTCGGTTGGACTTGTGCCATTATTTTCATCCCTTCTTACCGCCGTTGTTGGAATATTCCAGTCTAATGAAAAACGAGCGGCAGTGTTTTGGATTTCCTCAGGGTTTAATCTTGCTCTGGCGGTTTCTTTATTCTGTGGTGACAGATATGGGTTTTCATTAATGCTTAGTGTAAGTTTGGTGTCATTCATGGTTGCGCTGGCGCCGCGTGATGCCATGCTTATTTTAAATAAGTGGAAAAAATTATTTATAAATGCTTTATCGGTTTTTTCTGCCGCGATAGGTTGTGGAGTACTTGGAACAGTTGGGTCGATATCATATGTAAAGATTATATCACGTGCTTATATGCAACCTGCGCTTTTGGTTTTTATATTGCTCGCTGTTTTTTGTGTGATGCTGCTTATGTGGAAGCTTTGCTGGCGTTTGATACGAGTAAAGTTGACTGGATATTCATGGCATAGACTGGTTGTCGTATCGGTAATATTATGTCTATCTCTTGATGTTTTATGGAATGGAATTACAGCAGAATCTTCTTTATTTAGTTTATTTTTTAGCCAAATACCGCCACAGGAGGTCGAAATAGGTTTTACACGAGCGGTGTGGATTTGTTTAGTTTCCCAGATATTTTGTTGTGGCATTTCGTATTGGCTGTTTTGTGGCAGATGGGATCCTTATTTATATATTCAGGCTAAATGCCCTAGGTTGACCGAAGCAACCTCGAGTGGCTGGTACATTGAGAGTATATTTATTCGGCTGGCCATGGAGACCGGAAGCGCGATTCTTTTTGTAGATAAGATCAAGGAAATGTTTATATCAAGAGTACGGCTAATTAAAAGAGTATTGGGATGTGCGGCTTCTGTAGTTAGTAAAGTGGATACAAGGATTTTAAACGGATTAAATAAAAGCATGTTTCGGTGGATCTCCGTGCCAGCCAAGCTTTTACAATTAGTTCAAAGCGGCGATGTACAATGGTATGTTATGTTAGTGGTTTGCTCTGGGTTGGCGATTGTTGTGCATTTTTTAAGAGTTTAATGGGGAGTTTTAGTGAAAGAGCATCTTGTAACATTAATGATTTTTTTACCATTAGCAGGCGTGATTCTTCAGCTAATTATACCGAGGGGTTTAGATCCTAAAAATAATTTTAAACGGTGGATGTTTTTATTTAGCAGTTTTGCAAGCGGAGCCTGCTTGTCATGGTTAATATTTTCTTTATTTTATCTGACAACCGGAGATGTACAGGCACCAAAATTTATTGAAACATACAAATGGATAGAGGCATATTCAATAAGTTATAGTGTAGCAATAGATGGTTTAAGTGCGTCGATCGCTATGCTTATATCAATAATATTTCCAGTCTTAATAGGGAAAGAATGGGACAGGTCGACAGGAAATTATGGTGTAAACAGTCTTTTTCTTTTATTGCAGACATCGCTTTATGGGGCGGTTTTCTCACAGGATTTGTTTCTTTTATTCTTTTTCTGGGCTTTTAGCAGTGTGCCGCTATATTTTTTAATCAGCATATGGGGAGGGAGAGAAAAAGAAAGTGCTGCATTTCGGTTTATGGTTTCTTCAGCCATTAGTAATGCATTATTATTTATTGCATTAATTCTCATTTATTATAGTGCCGATCCACACGGCTTTTTAATGGGTGAGCTCAGCGGTGGGAAGCTGATTGGCAAAACGGTAAGCATTTCTGGTATGACTATTTATGTCGCAAATTTTGCTTTTTTACTAATAAGCGTTGGATTTGCGATCAGAGCCGCAATGTGGCCGTTTAATGGCTGGTTAAATTCTGTGTCAGAACAAGCACCAGCGTCCATTTTTGTGGCGGTATGTTCGGTGTCAATCCCAGTTTCTATGTACTTATTTATTCGTTTTGCTTACACGTTGTTTCCAGAGATCACCGCGAGGTTGTCGCATATAATTGTCATTATAGGGGTGATGAATTTTATTATTGCTGGAGTTTGTGCGGCCACCCAAAAAGATTTAAGACGACTATTGGCATATATATGTACTAGCGGAATCGGCGTGGTTTTAGTTGGCATAGGCGTTATGACATCTCCAAGTGTTACGGGTGCAATATATGATCTTTTAGTGCAAGGACTTGGTATTGCCGGGGTGGGATTGTTTTCTGGATTTATATTTGAACGCACGGGCCAGATATATTTTCAAAAGAACAACGGTGAAGCAGCGATAGGAGGGGTGGCTTATAATGCACCGATAGCTGCAACTGTAGTTGCGGTTTTTGTCATATCTATCCTTGGTCTTCCTGGGTCTGGCGGATTTATAGGAAAATCACTGCTAGTTATTGGTACATATTCATCACACCCAGTAGTCGCTATATTAATGGTATTTAGTGCAATTATAGCTGCATATTACATATTAAATGTATATAGGGTCATCTTTTTTGGAAAAGAGGGTGTTAATACAAAAAATGTTAAAGATTTAAAAAATACTGAAAAGCTATATTTAATAGCATTGGCAGGAATTATTCTATTTCTAGGTGTATATCCGGCCCCACTGCTTGAACTTATTAGAATCAGCGGTTTACAATTGTTGCCGACATTAAGATGAGCATACAAGATTTTATTTTTGTATTACCAGAAATTTTTCTAGCACTCACGATATGTTTTATTTTAGTTGCAGAAATAACCTATCACGGCGAAAAAATCCGTCTTGTGTCTGCAACGGCGCTTGTTGGTTTAGGAACGGCGCTATTGCAAAGTGTAATTGTAATGATGAAAGGGCCGGCTAGAGTTTTTAGCGGCAGCATGGCGATAGATGGGCTGACATTTTTTTTTAGGATATTGTTTATAGGGCTTGGTGCTATAACGATAATATCTTCAGTTACATCAAAAGAAATTAATCCGACAATGAGGGCAGAATATACGGTGCTATTGGTTGCATCATGCCTTGGAATGTGTGTTTCAGCGTCGGCTACCGATGTTGTTTTAGGATTTCTTGCGCTTCAACTTAGTATTATGTCGGGCTATTTCTTGGCTGGATATTCAAAGTGGCATCCACCCGGGAATGAGGCGGCAATAAAAATTATGATTGGAAATGTCACGGCAGCGGCCTTTTTGGCCTATGGATTAGCCATGATATTCGCTAGCACTGGACAGTTAAACATGCAGGATATTCACATATCTTTAATGTCATCTGGGTTATCACAAAAAGAGACATTAATGACCTTCGTATTCATACTATTTGCCATTTGCTTCCCGCTAGGGATTTTTCCGTTTCATTTTTGGTCGCCCGATGTGGCCGAAGGGGCGCCAACACCAGTGTCTTCGTTTCTTTCTGTGGGCATTAAGAGCGCTGCTCTAGCCCTTGGCCTGCGTCTAATTATGGCCCTTTTTGCTCAGCCAGCGTTAACTTTAGGTCAGTGGCAGATTTTGGGCCAACTTGAGTGGCCACGAATACTGGCGGTCATATCTAGTGTGTCTATGCTTTATGGTGCGTTATTGGCTTTTAGGCAACAGAGCGCAAAGAGATTAATGGGCTATCTTCTTGTGAGCCAAACCGGAGCGCTTTTAATGGGGATGCTTGTTTTGGACGACAGGGGAATTACCGCGATACTTTTTAATCTTTTGGTTGAGCTTATAGCTGTAACGGGCGTGTTTTATGTTTTATCTGTATTTTATGATGAAGCAAAAACAGACAATTTGGAAAAATTAAAGCTGATAACAAAACGCGCCATCCCAGAAACAATAGCATTGATTTTTTTTGTTATGTGTATCGTCGGATTACCGCCAACGCCGGGATTTTTTGGCAAGTTTGCATTGTTTGAAATAGCACTTCGTTATGGATGGTCATTGTTGTTAATTGTCGCGATATTATCTATGACTATTTCGGTTATTGCAGCGTCTAGGCTTATATATAATATGGTTGGTGGTTTGGGTGCTGTTTATTCTGAGCGGGCGTTGGTTGTAGATAGCTGGCGCAGGGTTTTTATATATGTTTTGCTCGCACCCCTGGTGGTAGCTGCGGTGTTTGTTCAGCCGATCTTTGAATGGTTAGGTAAATCAATAAAATTCATTTTATGGTAGCACGCCGGATTTTGTAAGGCTATATCTTCAATTATGGCTTATCTACCTGTGTTGATGTTGCTGGTAATTGGTGCCGCGACAGGCGGTGTTCTAATTGTGTTATCACATATTCTTGGACCCCGGCTCCCGAACAAAAAAAAGGACTCTCCATTTGAATGTGGTATGCCTGTTTTTGGGACTGCAAGGCATCGTTTTTCAGTACGGTTCTATCTTGTGGCCATTCTTTTTCTACTGTTTGATGTAGAGGCGGTTTTCTTTTTTCCATGGGCAGTGGTTTTTAAAAAATATCTATCAATCAATTCTTTTATATTGATTGAAATGGGAGTGTTTTTTGGGCTTCTTCTCGTTGGGTACCTTTATGTGCTAGGGAAGGGTGCGCTGGAATGGGAGTAGGTTTGAAATGAGTAAGGACGGGGCTTTCGGTTTTCTTACTACGCGATTGGCAGAATTAGTTAATTGGGGACGAAAAAATTCTTTATGGCCGCTTCCCTATGGTACGAGTTGTTGCGGGATTGAGCTTATGTCCGCGCTTTGTTCTGATTATGATATATCCAGATTCGGAGCAGAGGTCGTACGCTTTTCACCAAGGCAAAGCGACCTTTTAATTGTCGCTGGGATCATAAATACTAAGATGGCACCCGTATTAAAGACGATTTATGATCAGATGAGCGATCCTAAATTTGTGATGTCAGTCGGGGCCTGTGCTTCTTCAGGTGGTATTTTTAATGTTTACAGCGTGCTTCAGGGGATTGATACAGTGATTCCGGTAGACGTTTATGTTCCTGGCTGCCCACCATCCGCCGAGGGGATCTTACATGCCTTACTGCGATTACAGGTAATGGTTTCAAGGGGTGATACTCATTCACAGAAAAGAATCATCGGAAGTAGAAAATCGCACACTTTAATTGACCAGATCAGGGTTTAGTTTATGGATATAAGGAAACAGGTATTAACAAATTATGGAGACTGGTTTACAAGGTTTGGTGATATTTGGAAAACGCAGTTATTGCAGCTTGGGCAACGGTTCGTAACCGAAATAGAACTAATAAGGACCCCGCCCGTGGATGCTACGGATGTTCCAATTATATTCGTAAAGAAAAATGCGCTGTTATCCATTCTTCTTTTTTTAAAAGAAGAGCCAGGTTTTTGTTATGATTTTTTATCGGATATAACAGCGACAGACGAAGAAAATGAACCACGCTTTGAAGTCGTGTATAATTTATTTTCAACAACGAAGTTTAATCGAATCAGGATTAAGACGCGAGTCAAAGACGGCGAGGACGTCCAGTCAGCGGTAGATATTTGGCCGGCAGCTAATTGGGCGGAGCGGGAGATTTTTGATATGTTCGGCATCAAATTTCTAGGGCATCCGGACTTAAGGCGCATTTTAATGGATGAGAGATTTCAGGGGCACCCATTAAGGAAAGATTATCCACTAAGGGGGTATCAAATATTTACGGAGCCAGAGCCGGTTAATGCCGAACTTTTAGATAGTGGCGCAAGGAAATAGCAGGAGTTTTTAATTCTGAGGAGGGCAAGTTTTGGCAAACGCAGTACATGACCCCGATGATATTTGGGATGATGCACGCAGTATTATCAACATAGGCCCAACACACCCAGCAATGCATGGCGCTCTCCGGATGGTTGCTAAGCTAAATGGCGAAACGATAGAAAGGTCATATTGTGAATTCGGTTTCACTCATCGTGCAAAGGAAAAATTAGGCGAGAACAGAACGTACCACCAGTTTATTGTGTATACGGACAGGCTGAATTACTGTTCATCACTAGCTAACAACGTTACATATGCAATGGCCGTTGAACGACTGATGGGGCTAGAAATTCCTGAGCGCGCGATATGGATCCGCATGATTTGCGCTGAGGTGGCCCGTGTTATTGATCACTTGATTTGCATTGGTATAAATGCGGTTGATCTTGGCGCGTTTTCATATTTCTTATACGGTTACCATCAACGCGAGGAAGCATACACGTTTATTGAAAAGCTTTGCGGCGCAAGGCTTACGACCTCATTTGTCAGGATTGGGGGGTTGATTTACAATGCACCAGAAGGCTGGGAGCGCGAGGTTGAGGCGTGGGTAAAGCGCACACGCGAAGTCGTTGATGAGATGGATAGGCTTCTTACTGACAATAAGATTTGGCGGAAACGAACCGTTGAGGTTGCAATTTTTAATAGGGAAGATTGTATTAAATATAGTTTCACCGGTCCGAATGCGCGCGCTGCCGGGCTTGATATAGATCTGAGGCGCGATCAGCCGTGTATGTTTTATAAAGAGCTTGAGTTTGATGTCCCAACTGCACAAAATGGCGATGTCTTTGATAGGTATATTGTCCGCCTTGAAGAGATTAGGCAGTCTCTTAATATTATCTTGCAGTGTTTAAATCGAATTAAGCCAGGCACGGTGTGGTGTGAGGATAAACGCGTTAGAATTCCTGATAAAGATGTCGTGTACAATACGATGGAAGGATTAATTCACCATTTTAAGTTTTTTATGACGGGGTTTGATGTTCCAGAAGGGGAAGCTTATACACAATTTGAAGCCGTTAATGGTGAGTTGGGGTTTTATATTGTGAGCAAGGGGCACCCAAGGGCGCATAGAATGAGAATTAGGGGGCCTTCGGTTTATCATTTTCAAGGATTATCTAAAATGGTGGAGGGCGAGAAAATTGCCGACATGGTAGCAGCGCTCGGCAGTATAAATGTTATTGCAGGAGAGATTGATCGCTAAGAAATTATTTGACTAGCGCTTTAAGCTTAGGGGTGGACATGGCAAAGAAAGTGCTTTCTGAAAAGTTTTATCTAGAAATGAAAAAAATCGAGGGGCGATATCCCACAAAAGTCGCTTTGATGTTACCAGCGCTGCATATGGCGCAAGATGAAAATAGTTGGCTTTCGCCTGAGGTGTTAGATGCGGTTGCCGAGTATCTTGATGTGCACCCAGCCCAAGTTTGCGAAGTGGCTTCTTTTTATACCATGTTTAATCTCAATCCTGTCGGCAAGTATCATCTAAAAATATGTACCAATGTTTCTTGTTGTTTAAGGGGAAGTAACGAAATCGTTAAATATTGTGAGAATAAACTAGGCATTTCTTGTGGAGAAACCACGAAAGATAATAAATTTACATTATCCGAAGAGGAATGTTTGGGTGCCTGTGGAACCGCTCCAGCTATGATGTTAAATAATGATTATTGTGAAAACCTGAGCATGGAGAAGGTTGATAGGCTTCTTGATAGGCTAACGTAGTTCGGGCGGCGGTGAGATGTTATGACTGAAGAAACCACTAATGAAACGCTTTTTATCCAACACTTCAACGAAGAGTCGCGCCCGCTGGAATACTATCTTAAAAAAATGAATGGTTATTCCACACTTAAAAAAGCACTGACTATGTCATGTGATGAAATTATTAATGAAGTTAAAAAATCAAATCTCCGTGGCCGCGGGGGGGCGGGGTTTCCGGCTGGGATGAAGTGGAGTTTTATACCTAAACAATCATCAAAGCCTAAATATCTAGTTTGTAATGCAGATGAATCAGAACCAGGAACTTTCAAGGACAGGGATTTGATGAGATATACACCACACCTACTGCTTGAAGGTATGGGAATAGCGGCATATGCGATAGGGGCTAATAGTGCATATATATATATCCGCGGTGAGTATGTGCGCGAAGCAAAACTCCTTCAATGCGCGATTGATGAGGCATACGCCGCAGGATTTCTTGGTAAGAACCTTTTAGGTTCCGGCTTTAATTTTGATATTACTGTTCATCGTGGGGCTGGGGCTTATATATGTGGCGAGGAAACTGGGTTGCTTAACTCGCTTGAAGGGAAGCGTGGTGAGCCAAGGGTTAAACCACCATTTCCAGCACAAGTTGGAGCATTCGGCGGTCCTACAATAGTAAATAATGTTGAAACGCTTTGCGCTGTCCCTTTCATTATTAGCAAAGGCGGGGAATGGTATTCTAAGCTCGGTCGACTTGAAAAATCTGGTGGTACACGTCTTTTTGGGGTGTCTGGCCACGTAAAAAAGCCTGGTCTTTATGAACTACCATCGGGTGGAGTAACTCTTCGAGAACTTATTTATGATTATTGCCACGGAATTCTCGATGACAGAAAGCTCAAGGCTGTAATCCCAGGAGGATCATCCACGCCTGTACTTACTTCCGATGAGATCGATGTTGTTTTGGATGTTGATCCTCTTATGAAAGCCGGGTCTATGCTTGGTTCGGCAGCGGTAATAGTCATAAGCGATGCCTATTGTGTTGTGCGTTTGATAGAACGGATCACAAAATTTTACGAACATGAATCTTGTGGTCAGTGTACCCCATGTAGGGAGGGGTGTCGGTGGATGGAAAACATCCTTCATCGCATAGAGCATGGCCAAGGGAAGGAGCAAGATCTTGGTTTGCTGCTAGATATAGCAGACAACATCAATGGGAAGACGCTTTGTGCGCTTGGTGACGCAGCAGCTGGGCCAGTAAGTAGTTTTGTCAGAAAATTCAGGGCTGATTTTGAAGCACATATCAGAGGTGGCAAATGCCCAAATGCGTGATTGACGGTCGTGAGGTTGAATTTAAACCCGGCGAAAATCTGATAGAGGTTGCGAAAAGAGTTGGGGTAAAGATACCGTATTTTTGCTATCACCCAGGTTTATCAGTGGTTGGCCAGTGCAGGATGTGTGCTGTTGAAATAGAGAAGATGCCGAAACTTCAGGCGGCGTGTTCTACTCCTGCCACCGATGGTATGATTGTTAAAACACAGTCAGAGCGGGCCAAAAAAAATCAGAAATCAGTGATGGAATTTTTGCTGATAAATCACCCATTAGATTGTCCAATTTGTGACAAATCCGGAGAATGTGATCTGCAAGATTTTTCGTATACCTATGGAGATGCGTATTCACGTTATACCGAAGAAAGGCGCACCTATGCTGATTTAGACATGGGGCCTGTTATCAAAAAGAACATGAACAGATGCATTCATTGCACCCGTTGTATTCGTTTTGGAGATGAAATTGCCGGTATTAGAGAGATGGTGGCCACACGCAGGGGAAACAATACTGAGATCAGCACCATGAATGGCATACCGCTTGAGACGGAGTATGCCGGAAATTATTCTGATATTTGTCCGACAGGGTCGCTTACACTGAAGGATTTCAGGTTTAAGAAGCGGGCTTGGTTTCTCAAGAAAACAGCGACGATTTGTGAGGGGTGCTCTCGTGGGTGTAATATGGAAATCCAACAGGACGGAAATATTATTTACCGTTGTATTGCACGGGAAAACTTAGAAATAAATAAATACTGGCTTTGCGATGAGGGAAGATTCAATTTTCAATATGTTAATGATGAGAAAAGAATCTGCAACCCACAGGTACATAAAGGAGAAGGGCTTTCCGCATCCCGATGGGAAGAGTCCTTAGGTATAGCTAAAAATGCAGTAACCGGTAAAAAGCCGTTGGTTCTAATAGGGTCTGATATGACTTTGGAAGAGACTGCGGAGATACTTAATTTTTTAAAGCAAAATTTTAAAGACACAACCACATTTCATTTTGGCACCCCAGGGATTTATTCCTCTACTAATGATGGGTACGAAGATGAAATTCTTAAGATGAAAAGCAAAACATCAAATCTCTGTGGGTTAGAAAAGATGGGCCTTAAAGGATTTGAGCATACTCCAGTAGGTGTTGATACGGCGGTTATATTCCGCGGCGGACGTGCCGTATTGCCAAATTTAAAAGGGATTAAAACGATAATTGGTATAGGTGTTTTCCTTCAACAACAAGCGAAAGACTTCCGGGTGATTTTACCTGGGTTAAGTTTCGCCGAAAAGAAAGGTACTATAATTAATTTTGAGGGGCGGGAACAAAAAATTTCACCGGCCATAAAGCCAGTAGGTCAAAGCATGGCGGTGGAAGATGTATTGTCTTTGTGGCAAGCGGGAGAGCTTAAAGCCACAACAGAAAGTAATACTGGCAAGAAAGAGAAAGTCCTGGAGCTATAAGTGATGACTGCTTTTAGTTTGAGCGTGATGGTTGTGAAGGTGATTTTTGTTGCGGTTGTACTTTTAACAACTGTTCCAATAATGGCATGGGTTGAGAGGCGTGGTTCAGCATTGATACAGAATCGCCTTGGGCCGAACAGAGTAGGCCCTCTTGGGCTCATCCAACCGCTGGCGGACGTAGTAAAATTTTTATGGAAAGAAGACCCGGTTCCAGCGCATGTGTCAAAGACATATTACGTATTAGCGCCGCTGATGGCACTAGTTCCGGCGTTTATGACTTTTGCTGTGATCCCTTTTGCTGGCCCGATCCAAATTGGGGAAAGAGTGATTACATTTCAGGCTGCTGACCTTAATGTAGGATTGCTTTATATTTTTTCGATAGCTTCACTTGGAATTTATGGGATCATCATGTCCGGCTGGTCCTCAAATAATAAATTTTCACTTCTTGGCAGCCTCCGGAGCTCTTCACAGATGATCAGCTATGAAGTTTCAATGGGCCTTTCGATTATTGGAATAGTAATGGCTTTTTCAAGTATAGACCTAGGCGAGATTGTAAGCGCACAGGGGCAGGCGCTTAGCCAAATTGGCGGGTTTACCGTTCCTAAGTGGGGGATTTTTATACAACCCCTCGGGTTTGTCATATTTTTAACAACACTTTATGCGGAAACCAACAGACTGCCGTTTGATCTACCCGAGGGGGAGTCAGAAATCATAGCGGGATATCATCTTGAGTATGGCTCTATAAAATTCGCGATGTTTTTTATGGCTGAGTACATGAATATGTTTACGGCGTCAGGATTGCTAGCGACGCTTTATTTCGGTGGATGGCAACTCTTGCCTGGAATGGGGTGGTTGCTTGGTGCTTTACCACTAACAGGGATGTCGCATGATTGGGCCCGCGTTATTCTTGAAATGACGTCTTTTTTTCTAAAGGTTGGATTTTTTATGTGGTTGTTTGTTTGGGTGCGGTGGACATTGCCGAGATTTCGGTATGACCAACTTATGGATTTCGGATGGAAGGTGCTTTTGCCCCTTTCTATGGCCAACATTTGCGTGACTACACTTATTATTTATTTTGGATGGGTTTAGGCGATGATTGTTAAAGGGAAGAAGAATTTTTTACAGCAGTTTTACGTGATCGAGATAGCTCGCGGACTTGGTATTACTATTAAGAACTTATTTTTTGCGCCAAAGGTGACAATCGAATACCCGGAAGAACGCCGAAAGTATTCCGAACGCTTCCGCGGGATGCATTATATTAAGGCCACAAATGGCGTGGAAAATTGTACAGCATGCATGCTGTGCCCCACGGTGTGTCCTGCTGAATGTATTCATATCGAAGCCGCTGAAAGGCCTGATAAGGAAAAATATCCAGTTAGGTTCGATATTGATGTTCTTAGATGTTGTTTTTGTGGGATGTGTGAAGAGGCATGCCCGAAGGACGCGATAAAATTAAGCACGATTTATGAGATGAGTTGTACCAGTAGACCGATCTATGACAAGGAATTTTTACTCGAACAGAGGGGGAGTAAGTAATGGATATCTCTCCATGCTTTTTTTATCTTTTCGCAGGGCTTGCAATAGCGGGGTCGTTGTTTGTTATATTGAAAAAAAATCCGGTATCTAGTGCATTCAGTCTGATATTGGTGTTTTTTTCATTCGCTGGTATTTATGCATTGCTTGATGCCCATCTTGTAGCGGCAATCCAGATTCTTGTTTATGCCGGCGCCATAATGGTTCTTTTTATATTTGTGATAATGCTGCTTAATTCAGACGTTGTATCTTTGGATATTGCTCGCGCAGGTAAAATATATAGGTTGTTAGCTGTTGCGGCCGGCGCCCTGGGGCTTTGCGTGTTTGTTTGGGCTTTCAGGCATAATCCCCCGCCAAAATTTACTGGAAATTTTACGATCGACCGAATTGAAGCGGCCGGTGGTAATACGCGGGTTATATCAGAAATGATGTTTTCAGAGTATATTTTACCTTTTGAGCTGACATCGGTCGTTTTGCTTGTGGCGATAGTCGGGGCGGTAGCCATCGCGAGACGGAAGCCATCACAGAACGAATCCGGAGGGCACAATGCCTAAAGTTGAACCGTGGGTGATTTTATCATTTTGTTCAATGATTTTTTTTATTGGATTTGTCGGATTGCTTATCCGGAGAAATATCCTGATCGTATTAATGAGTATAGAACTCATGCTCAATGCCGTTAACCTTTCTTTCGTTACGTTTTCAAAACAATTAGCCCACCCAGGTGGGCAAATGTCTGTTTTTTTCATTATTACTGTTGCAGCGGCGGAATCTGCAGTTGGTTTAGGTCTTTTGATAGCAATGTTCAGGACGCTTAGAAGCGTTGATACAGACGATATCAGGATGCTTAAGGAGTGAAAATGTTAGTGCTAATACCACTTTTCCCTTTGATTGGTTTCTTGATAAATGGGATTTGGTACGCTTTTTTTCAGTCCCGCCAAGGACAACCAAAAGCCGGAGCTGTTATTACCGGCACCATAGCAACGCTGAGCATATTCATGTCTTTTTTGGTTTCCGTCTTGCTTTTTCTGCAGCTTAAGGGTGCGCCAACGGAAGGTCGAGTTATTGAGCAGACGCTGTTTCATTGGATAACAATAGCAACGTCTTCTGGAGCATTTGATCTTCAAGTGGCGTTGCGGTTGGACGCATTAGCATCAGTATTCACGCTAGTAGTTACTGGGGTTGGTTTCCTTATACACTTTTATTCTATAGGATATATGGGGCATGACCCAAGCCCAGGGAAATTTTTCGCATATTTGAACTTATTTTGTTTTGCGATGCTTGTGCTGGTTCTTGGATCGTCACTACCAATACTTTTCCTTGGATGGGAGGGTGTAGGACTTTGTAGTTATCTGCTTATCGGTTATTGGTATGACGACATCGAAAAGGCTAGGGCTGGCAAGAAAGCTTTTGTTGTAAACAGGATAGGTGATTTTGGTTTTTTGCTGGGGATGTTCCTAATTTTTCAGAATTTTGGGACGCTTGATTTTTCCAAACTGTATGACGCTATCGCGCAAGGGCATGGTGCCGGACTGGCCGGTGGCGCGGGCAGCGCTCTCATTACAACGATTTGCATTTTATTGTTCGTGGGCTGCATGGGAAAATCGGCACAAATTCCACTCTATGTTTGGCTCCCTGATGCTATGGCTGGCCCCACTCCTGTTTCGGCATTGATTCATGCAGCAACCATGGTTACGTCTGGGATCTATCTTGTCTCTAGGTTAAGTTTTATCTATAGCTTATCGCCGGTAGCGCTTCATTTTGTAGCTATCATAGGAGCACTTACCGCATTTTTTGCGGCCACAATCGCGATTGTTCAGCAGGATATTAAAAGAGTTCTTGCCTATTCGACCGTTTCACAACTTGGTTACATGTTTTTAGGGTGTGGGGTGGGAGCTTTTTCGGCCGGAGTAACACATGTCGTGACGCACGCATTTTTTAAGGCGTTATTATTCCTGGGCGCAGGCAGCGTGATTCATGGTCTACACGAGGAACAAAATATTTTTAAAATGGGCGGCTTGAAATCAAAAATGCCGCGCACTTTTTTGACGTTTGCTGCCGGCTGGCTTGCTATTTGTGGGATCCCGCCGTTTTGTGGTTTTTTTTCCAAAGATTGAATCTTTAGGCAGGCATACATTT
>ERZ1292640.1292-Hain-H43-02um-R1-1292-length-20726-cov-7_pt1 | contig 20726 bp, 14 predicted proteins | sample MGYA00564404_ERZ1292640 | MGnify/ENA primary metagenome ERZ1292640 (study PRJEB36523, sample SAMEA6512636) | groundwater metagenome | collected 2019-01-08 | study: AquaDiva: Metagenomics assemblies of 32 groundwater samples
CAGTTTAGGGATTTCCGTCATAATCTGTCCTTCCCGGCAGCGATTAGAGATGCTAGGCAATTCTATCACAAGTTGTTTTTTCATATCTTGAACCCTCCTATCGGGTCTTTGGCTCTGGCGGTGTTCGTGCACTGCCAGGGCTTTCCTTCTGTTTGGCTTCTTCTGCTGTGACCCAGGCCAACAAACGAAGCGTGGTTTCGCCGCCAGGCTCTCTTCTGCCCGACAGCCATTCCGAGACTCGCGTGTGTGGGACGCCAAGGAAATCTGCTAACTCAGTCTTCTTTCCTCTTTGCCGAGTCGCGCGATTCAGGCGCGCCAACAGTGTCGCGAGCTTGGATTGCATGTCGGACTCTGTACCGTTTTGCGTTCCTGTAGTCAACTCCTTTTTTTCGTCCATATCACCCAAAGCTTTTGCAGTGTAGTTCGCCGCATCTTCTCCACTTTCGCGCTGTAGGGCTGTTGCGATTTCAAACAGTCGGCCAAGCTCGGGCACTTGACATAGGAGTTTCGCCTCAGGAATAAAGATATCAGGCCAGACGTGCAGGGCTGTTGCACCTTTAGGAACCAAGAAAACCGGCTCTTTTCCAGTTTTCAGCCAATCGGGATTCAAATGCAGAACCTCAATGATCTTCGCAACAAGACGCGCGCTTGGCCTGTAATGGCCGTTTTCAACGCTGCTGATTGTGCTGACACCATAGCCAGTCAACCGCGCCAATTGCGCCAATGTCAAGTGAGCTTTCTTCCTGGCGTCGCGTAAACGGTGAATGTGAGATTCGGAAATAGAAATATTGTCTTGCATTGATTCAGACACAGAATATAGTCGTTGAAAACAGTATGTCAGAAGACACGGTAACGACAAGCTTGCAAGCGGCGCCGCGACGGCGGGGAAGGCCGCCTGGCACCGGCGTCAAATTCCCCAACCTGCTTGCCGATGCCAAGGCGTTGGGAGTTTCAAAAACGCACCTGTACTTCTGCCTGTCGGGCCGGCGCCCGATGGGCAAGGTCCTCATGAATCGCTGGCTCACTCTCAAAGCCGCGCAAGCGGCAACGTCCGCTCAACCAAAAAACCCACCCCAAGAACCACTATGTCAGTGACCATCACAAAAATCGATCCTCTGTTGGCAGTCAAAGCTTACGCCAAGGAACGCGACGCGAAAGAGCGCGGAAGAATATATACGGACGACATCGACCCGCTGCTGTGCTCAGGCGGGCGCGTGCAATTCGAAAATCTGGGCATGGAATTCTCGAACCAGTTGGGGACTTTGAGCAGCGATTTGATTTCACAAAGAGCTTTAAGCCTGATCTTCGTGCGCCTGCCTCACTTGACGTCGATGATCACAGATTTCAAAGCGGAGACGGCGCGCCTGAATCAGACCATTTTCACCCGCAAACGCGGCCTGCCAACCGTTGGCGACTTCGGCGATCCGGTTTCAAGCCGCGCCGACGAAGATGTTCAACTCACTTTGGACAAGTTCAGGCAGGCGGCGTACAGCTACAGCGCGACCGAGATCAATTCCACCTCAAGAAACATCGTTGAGGAGGGCGCGGAACCGCTCTCAGCAGCGCTGGGCGCCGACATCGTAGATACTGTCTTCGCCCTGGTCACCGCCGACTTCACCTCGAAAACGACCATTGCCAGCGCGTCTGTGGACTTCGGACATATCACAGGCGCCTGTAAGGCCATGAATACCGCGGGTGTTCCAGGATACAAGCGCACCGGTGTGGTCAACTCGGACGTGGCCGAAGCTCTGCGCAACGATGAGCTTATGATCCCGAACCTCTCTACTGACGCCCAGAGTGCCTACGCGGTTTGGAGAATGTTGCAGGGCTTTGAGAATGTCATCGAATACCCGTCTCTCCCCGGCAACTCCATTTACCTGACGGCGTTCTTTTTCGCGCCCGAGGCGTTACTGTTGGCGACCCGCCTTCCGGTCAACCCTGCCGAAATGGCGGGCATGGGGCCGGGTGGCTACCCAGGCGTTCTGACGCGCATAGTCGAGCCGAATTCAGGCTTTGCGGTTCTGAATAACTTATTCGTCAACGCCAGCGATTTTTCGATCACTTCACGGCTCTTGACCATCTTCGGTTGTGCTCGTGGGGAAGTCGCGTGTGGTCATCGTTTCGTAAGCCAGTGAGAAGCGTTTTTTACTTTCGTCGCGGGTTGGAAACCCGTACGGAACGGCCTGAAAACAGGCCGGCCAGTTCAGTTCGTGTCATTGAAGGCAGCCGGGCCTCGCGCCTGGCTGCCTGTTTGTCCACGTTGCTGGCGAGGCTCAAACAATTTTCCGGCATCTCGTTCAAATTTCCCTTGTCGAGGGGCGGTGGGCGAGGAAACCGGCGGCGCTGGACGCACACTCCTAGCGCCGACATTCTTTTGCGGGTATGAACTACGCCCTCTCCCGCATCGGCCTCTATCGCGGCGGCGTCGATCCCAATCGACAGATTTTTCGGCACCAAGTTGGGCGAATGGACCGCATTGTGACCGAGCTGGAGAGGATTCACCACACACTGAGAGAGGGGGAGCAGTGGTGAGCCGGTTTTACATGACTTTCGGGCGGAGGCGCGCGGTAGGCGACATTGACGAAAGGGCGGCAACGTATCGGCTACGTTGCCGCTCTTATCTTTGCCTGCCCCGCCATGCAATCAACTCCACCTAAGCCTGTGAATTTTGAGTGTGCCACATCAATCTCGCCCCCCTTCCCTGAGGGCTTCAGTTTCCGCAAGCCCCGGCGACTGCCTAAGCTCCTGTCGCTGCTTAGCGCCGTTCATGTGGAAGAATTAATAAATCGCCTGGTCAACGGCCACACGTATAAACAAGCCCAGCATTGGTTGCAATACAAGTGTGGTGTCAAGGCAAGCAATGGGACGTTGTGCAGATTCTGGCAGCAATTCTGTGTCAACCGGCTCATAGCTAAGCAAGCGCCGCCAGTCAAGCCGGATGTCAGGAGGGTAGTGTTTGTCGTGGATTTCTTACCGGAAGGCGCACTTAGCGTGAGGAGCTTTGAGGCGCCGGTAAATGGAGGCCCGAGATGATGATTGCACGGCCATCCCACTTTCGCGCACAAATGGCCCAGGACGATTTGGGGGCTGTCTCTTCACCCGTCCAAGGGTGCAATCGCCCCGTTGCAACAAGGTGCAACGCCTTCCTGGCGATTTTAGAAGGCCGTTAGATGCCCGTTTTGGACCTGTGACGCCATGAAGCGCTTCAACCACCAGGAATTGGATAGCGTTCTTGAGAGCCTGGCCGCCAGGTCGATGCCAACGGCAGATGAGAAAGTCTGGGTCTTTGACTCCGCCTTCCGCCACTATGAGCGGCTTGTCGGAGAACATGGCAAGTGCGAACGCGCGGCCATCAAGAAATCACTCCTGGACTACCTTCTTCGCGATTGTCCTGGCCTGGCGAAGTCCGCTAAAGCCTTACATCGCGACTTTAACCGGAAGTTGAAAGCCTGGCGGGAATGCGGCCGCAGTCCGCAAGCCATAGCTGACAAGCGGCCCCTGCAATCGGGGAATTTTCGGCGGCCTGACTTCGCGGAAGACAGCAAGAAGGTTTTTGCAGAAGCTGTCCTTCATAATGGAAATGAAAGCCTGGCCTACCGGAAGCTGCGCCAGCGCGGCGAGCTAAGCCAGGAGTTCTGTCAGTATCACACGTTCGACATTCGCAAGCACAAAAGCTACGTGCCCGGATGTGTCCGCGACGAGGTGACGCCTCAAGTGGAAATGGTGCTTCCACTTCACAGAGGCCCTTTGGAAGCCAAAATGAAAGGCCCGCATATTCCACGCGACTGGTCTGGCGTCATGCCGGCTGATTACTTCACCGCGGATGATGTCACGTTCAATCATTATTTCTGGTATGAGGATGAAAACGGTCTACCCCAAACCACACGGGGCGAATGTCTCTTGGCGACCGATTTACGAACGGGCTATCCACTGAGCTTTTTGCTGATTGCCGGCAATTCCGGGAAAGTGGGCAACTCCCGCAGATCCTCTTACAACTCCGTCCATATCCGGTCTCTCATTCTGAGCGTGCACGATAAAGTTGGACTGCCCCACAAAGGGTTGTCTTTCGAACGTGGAATCTGGTCAGCGCGGCTGATTGACGGGGACCGCCGGCAAGGCGAGCCGATGCCGTGGCGCGAAACGGAACTTGGGCTGCGTGAGTGGGGCGTGGAAATGGACGTTCGACACGCCACAACGCCGCGCGCCAAGCCAATTGAAGGCTGGTTGCGAATCTTGCAGGTGCGAATGCAGACCGAGCCGGGTTTCGTGGGTTCTGACGAAAAGAAGGTTAAATTTGAGCGGACGCAGGATTTCATGGCCCGCGCGCGTTCCGGCAAAGAACATCCCGGCAACGAATTGTTCAGTATGGAGCAATGGAGGGATCGACTCATCCGGATATTGGAGGAATTCGCCAGCGAACCGCAGAACGGCAAAATGCTGCCGGGTATCTCACCAGGGGAAGCCTGGCAAGACGGCCTGGGCGTTCGTCCATTACGGCAGTTGCCCCATGAAGCCCGCTATCTGCTGGCCACTCACAAGGAAATTGTCACGGTGAGGCAAAACGGCATTAAGATTCGGGGGAATTATTATTGCAGTGAGCAAACCGGCGAGCGGATTGGCCAGCGCGTGTTGGCCTTTTTCAACATTGAGCAGCCAGAGCTTTTGACCGTGTCCGACTTGAACCGCCGAAATTACTTTGCTGTGAAACGGCTCCCTGAAGTGCCGGCCATGGACGCCACGCGCGAGCAGTTCGCCGAAGTGAACGCGCAGATTGCCGCACACCAAAAGGCCGCGAAAGTGCTTTACGGCAGCATCCTCCATCCGGTTATTGCCACCATCACACGAGATACAGACGTTGCGCCGGCCTCGATGGAACTCGGACGGTTTCACAATCAAGCTGTGGAGGAACATCGGACGGAGGAAGCCAACACCGCGCGCAAAATCCGACAGGCCCGGAAGCTTGCTGCGGCGCTGGGCACGGCGGCGCCGGCCACGGCTCAGAATGTGGACCGCGTGTTGAACGGTCAAAAACGGGAAACCGAAATGCGCGCGCGCCTAATGCAGCAAAACCGCCCAACGCCATGACTCCTATTCGCCCCGAAATTCTCGCCGGAAGGTTGCACCAGATCGGCTATGATGCCCCAGCGCTGGCGGAAGAAATCCGACGCCAGCCCCGCTTTTTGGAACTGCTTTGGTTTGTTCAGTGGCAATCCATGCAGCCCGGTGGATTGGAGAGATTCGCGGAGCAAGTGATTGAGAAAGTCCCTGATCGCTTCATGTCCGAAGGACAGTTGAAGGCTGGACGCCCCAAGGACAATGGGCGCTACACAATGGCGCAATGCTTGGATGTCTGGAAATTGGAACTGGAAGAAGACAGAATAGTTGTTTTGGGGGGCACTTCATTTTCCGATTGGGCATGCCTCAACTTCGATCCCAACCTGACGGCTGACCCCGTGCGCTGGACCAAGGCTTATCGAAAGGAAATCCAAGCGGGCATGGAACGTTTCGGCTATGACTACTTCTACGGAACGTGGCAAAAGCAGGCCCTACAGGGATTGATCAATGATCTAGCTTCGCTCCGCAACGGCGAAGTAGAGCGCCTTTGGGACGCTGAGGAATTGAGGTGCGCTCTCTTGGAATTCATGGATTGGCACTGTCAGGAAGTACGCAAGCAGATCGCCGACACGCGGATAACAAAAACGGTCTTTGACGAGTTGGACTTTTCTTTGGAATCCAAAGTCCCTGTGCCAATCGTGGGCGAATCCCGGCTTGGCAAAACCACATCGGTGGCCGCCTGGTGTCAAATGCGGCCCGGCGCGGCCCGGCTGGTGACTGTGCCCGAATCGAACCGCGAACGGGAGCTTTACGCGGCCCACGCCGACGCCTTCGGCCTAGACTGCACGCGTACAACGCCCACCAGCCGGCTGAAAGCCGATGTTGAATTCATCTGTCGGCACAGCGGCTTGTTCCTCGTCTATGACGAAGCTCATTTCTTGGTTCCGCAGAATTACTCCCGGACCACCCCGCCCCAGCGGTTGAACTGGGTCCGCTGCCAGGTTATTGACAGGGGCTTGGGCTGCGCGTTTTTTGCGACCCCGCAATCTTACCGCCAAAGCCTCGACCAGTTCTGCAAGACCACCGGGTATCAGATGCAACAATGGCTAGGCCGCCTGGCGCCGCCCGTCCTGCTGCCCGCCGATCTGGAATGGGATGATTCCCTTGCCGTGGCGCGGAAGAACTTTACCGATGTGCCGGAAGACTACTTGCAGTTAATCACAGCCCGCGCGCAACAAACCGACGCCCCGCTCAAGAGTCTTGAGATAGCGGCCAGCCGCGCTCGCTATTTGGCCCACAAAGCGGGACGGAGCGCAATCAGCCTGGCGGACGTGGAAGCGGCCCTGGTTTACATCACCCCGATGGCCCCCTTGCCAAAGGTTTCCCGCAAGCCCGCAGCAGCGGTGCAACCCCGCCGCACTGCCCCTGCACCAGGCTTGCATGACATGCGATTTCCAAGAGTTGGACAATCAGATTGCCTTATTGAAGGCGGCGCTCAGAACGAAGTTCAAGCGCAGTTCGCTGAAGCCTGACTTTGGTTGAAATTTGAAAATTCGCAAACCCGCTGAAAAAGCGGGCCTTTGTGCGTACACTCATTTCTCATTTTTCCGCCTTACCGAAACTGGGCATTCGAGACAACTTATGAGTAAAGGTGCAACGCTTGTCACGAAGCCGACTTCGGGATCCTCCTATAGATTCGCAAGTACGCATCGGCGGTGGTTTCCCACGAGAAATCCGCCGTCATGCCGTTGCTCCGAATATGCGCCAGCAGTTCGGGGGTTTCATAAAGCACCAGTGCCTTGCGGATCGCCTTCGTCAAAGCATGAGCCGAGTAATCCATGAATTTAATGCCGTTCGCCTGCTCCGCATCTTCTGCCAGGTCGATCACGGAATCATCCAGGCCGCCGATCTTCCGCACAACGGGAATCGTTCCGTAGCGCAGACTGTACATTTGATTGAGCCCGCACGGCTCGAAGCGCGAAGGCATCAGGTAAAAGTCGGCGGCTGCTTCAATGCGGTGCGCCAGATCATGGTCATATCCGATCTTAACAGCCACTTTGGCGGGATAACGCTGAGCAAGTTGCTGGAAGGCCATTTCGTAGAGCGGATGGCCGCTGCCTAACAGAGCAAACTGCATGTTGGCGGCCAGCATTTCTTCCAGGGCCTCGAGTTCAATATCGACACCTTTTTGCTCAACCAAGCGCGTGATCGCCCCAAAAAGCGGAACAGTTGCCGAGGCGGGCAAGCCAAGTTCTCGCTGCAAAGCCAGTTTGTTTTCGGCTTTCCCGCTCAAGTCCTTGGCATCATAGGCGGCGGGCAAAAAGGGGTTGCCGGCCGTTTTCCATTCGCTGTAATCGACCCCATTGAGAATTCCGGTCAGCGCATCGCGGCGGCTGCGCAAAACCCCATCCAATCCGCAGCCTAACTCTGGAGTGATGATCTCACGCGCATATCGGGGGCTGACCGTGGTGACGGCATCGGCGTAAATGATGCCGGCCTTAAGGCAGTTCAGACTGCCGTAAAATTCCACGCCTTGAACCTGAAAGTAATAAGCGGGCAGATTCGTCAGGTCGTACTTCAAGCGAGGGAACTGCCCTTGGTAAGCCAGATTGTGAATCGTCATGCAAGTTCGAGGAGCGGTCCCCCACCCTTCTGTAAACTGCTGATGGCGAATGAAAAGCGGAACCAAAGCGACCTGCCAATCATGGAGATGCATGATTTCGGGTCGCCACGGCAAATGCCGGGCCAGATGCACGACGGCTTTGGAAAAGAGAATGAAACGTTCCGCGTTGTCGGGATAATCAAGACCGTCTTCCTGATACAAAAAGCTCCGATCAAATAACTTAGGACAATCTATGAAGTAAAGGGTTAATCTTGGCTCGGCTTCCAATTCCCAAACCAACGCCTCAACTTGTTTAGAACCGAGCGCCAAATCCAATGCGTTTTCCAAAGGCCGCAGTTCCCGATATTGCTCCCGGATGCCGCGATAAAGCGGAGTGACGACTCCCACCTGATGGCCCGCTTTGGCCAGAGATTTGGCCATGGCACCGACCATGTCAGCCAATCCTCCCGTCTTCGAATAAGGATAAACCTCACTGCTGGCGAGGAGGATTCTCATTTTGCTTAGACACCGATCCGCTCTGCTTTCAGGTAAGGCTGCAGCGGCGCAGGAATGCTGAGCGTGCCATCCGCTTGCTGATACGTTTCCACCAACGCCACAAAGAGCCTGGCCAGCGCAGTTCCGCTTCCGTTTAAGACATGCGGAAACTTATTACCTCCGGATTCCGCCTTAAATCGCAGGTTCATGCGCCGCGCTTGAAAATCTTCGCAGTTCGAGCAACTCGATACTTCCAGGTATTGCCCCTGCCCTGGCGCCCAGACTTCGATATCGTAGGTCTTGGCGCTGGCGAAGCCCATGTCGCCCGTGCAAAGCTGCACCACGCGATAATGCAGGCTCAGTTGCTGCAGAACAGCTTCCGCGTTAGCCGCCATTGTTTCCAGTTCATCGTAGCTGACCTCCGGTTTGACGATTTTGATCAGCTCAACTTTGTCAAATTGATGCACCCGGATCATGCCGCGCGTCCCGACACCGGCGGCCCCGGCTTCGGCGCGGAAACAGGGACTATAAGCGCAATAGCAAATCGGCAGTTGGCTTTCCTGGAGGATTTCCTCCCGATGAATGTTGGCCACGGGCGCTTCGGCTGTGGGAATCAAATACATCTTGCCTAAAGTGCCGGCATCCTGGCCTTCTTGAACAGCATACGCTTGGTCAAGGAACTTTGGGAACTGCCCCACTCCCACCATGCAATCGCGGCTGATAATGTAAGGCGGCGAAACTTCAACGTAACCGTGCGCGCCGGTGTGCAGGTCAAGCATGAACTGAATCAAGGCCCGCTCCAGTTTCGCTCCCCAGTTCGTGTAGAGCAAGAACCCGCTGCCGGAGAGCTTCACGCCGCGTGCGAAATCTACCAGTTTCAAGCTCTCGCAAAGCTCAGTATGATCCTTGGGTTTAAAGGAAAACGACGCCGGGCTTCCCCATGTGCGGATAACGGGATTATCCTCGCCGCTCTTGCCGACGGGAACCGACGGATGCGGCAGATTGGGCACTCGAAGCAAAAGCTCTTCGCGCGCCTGTTCCACGGCTGCCACAGAACAGTCCAACTCCGCGATTTTTTCGCCGATGGCGCGCGTCTCGCTTTTCTTGGCCTCGGCCTCAGCCAATTTCTTCTGGCCCATGAGGGCGCCGATTTCTTTGGAAACACGGTTGCGAGAGGCCTTAAGGCCTTCGACTTCGGTCAAGAGATGCCGCCGCTTTTCGTCCAAGGAAAGGATCTCATCGATCTTGATTTCGTCCCCTGCCCCGCGCGCGGCCAAGCGTTGACGCGCCAGATCCGGCTGATCGCGAATGACTTTGATGTCCAGCATCGCGGCATTATAGAAAGGCGGCTTTGCAGGGCAAGCGTGCAAACAAAAAACGGAACGTGCATCCACTGAAGCCGGCTGATGGCCAACTCGCCTCCAGTGAGCCTCAGGCAAGCGACTCTTCTTTGTGTTTTGGCCCGTCCTGGCGCGGCAAGAAGGGGTGTATCAGGCATGGAGCGCAGATGTCCATATCCGCGATAGTAGCGGTCCGCATCGTCGGCGGACATAGGCGTCTGCGCTCCAATTGCCAAGAACTGAGATGCCCCGGGGTGTGTCATGGGTGCTACCGACGGCTTGACGCCCGCCCTGAGGCGCGCATGATTGCCGTGTGATTGTCGCCAAGCGCAAGATAGTTCGCAAAACCGCTCGCCATCATCGGATCACGCGACGATGGACCTTCGACGAGCTCGACGCCACATCGCCGGAAACCAACTTGCCCACGGAGCTGTGGGATGGAGAGTTAATCATGGCCCCAGCACCGTCATTTTCCCACCAGGAAATCGTGGACCGTTTTCATGACGCTTTGAAGACATGGGTTCGATCTCGCCGCTTGGGCCGAACCGCGACCGCTCCGGTGGATATGGTGCTATCTCCGCAGCGCTCGACTCAACCCGATGTGCTGTTTGTCGCGCGGGACCGGCTCAGCATGGTGAAAGACCAGCTTCGCGGCCCTGCGGACCTTGTCGCGGAAATCATTTCCCCGGGCTCACGCCAGCGTGACCGCATCGAAAAGCGCGGTCTTTACGAACAGCACGGCGTGAAGGAATATTGGTTGATTGATCCGGAAGCGCAAACGGTCGAAGTGCTCTCGCTCGAAAAAGGCCAGTACCAACTGCTGGGCCGCTGGCGACCCGGCCAGCGAGCACAATCCCGTCTCCTGCCTGGCTTCGCTTTAAACGTCGCGGACATCTTCAGGCAGGAGGAGAACCTCTGATTCGGATTCTCGGCTTCGCCTGCGGATTAATCCACCGCGACGTTCATTCCTTCTTCGCCACCTTCAACTCGATGTGCAGATCGCGCAGTTGCTTCGGTTCCACTGCTCCCGGCGAGTCCGTCATGAGGTCGGTGCCTTTGGCGGTCTTGGGAAAGGCAATCACATCGCGAATGCTTGGCGTGCCGCAGAGCATGGCCACCATCCGGTCAAAGCCGAGCGCAATCCCGCCATGCGGCGGCGCACCATAGCGAAACGCTTCCAGCATGTAGCCGAAACGAGCCGTCACCATGTCGGGCGGAATTTGCAGAATCTCCTCGAATATCGTCTTCTGGACGGCGGGTTGGTGAATTCGAATCGAACCGCCACCCAACTCAACACCGTTGACCACCACGTCATAATGCTGGCCGCGCACTTTCTTCGGATCGCTCTTCAGCAACGGCACGTCCTCCGCCACAGGCGCGGTGAAAGGATGATGGCTCGAGTACCAGCGGTTCTGTTCCTTGTCGAAGCTCAGCAGTGGAAAATCGACCACCCACAGGAAGTCGAACCGGTCGGCCGGAATGGTCAGCCTCCCCTGCCCCTTCAAAACCTCCGCGCAATAGAGCCGGATGCGCCCCAGGATTTCGCATGCCGTGAGCCATTGATCGGCCGCAAATAAGATCAAATCGCCTTCCTCCATGACCAGTTTCTGCCGGAGCGCCGCCTTCTCGGCTTCGCTGAAGAACTTGACGATGGGCGATTTCCATTCGCCGCCTTCCACTTTGATGAAAGCCAATCCCTTGGCGCCGAAGCTCTTGGCATGCTCGGTCATGGTATCAATCTGGCCCTGAGTCGCGCTGGCCAGTCCTTTGGCATTGATGGCTTTGACGACCCCGCCATGGGCAATCGCGCCGCTGAACACCTTAAACGTGCTGCCGCGGAATTCCTCCGTGAAATCGGCCAGTTCCATGCCAAAACGCAGGTCGGGTTTGTCGATGCCGTAGCGGTCCATCGCTTCGGCGTAGGTAAGGCGCGGGAACGGCGTGGGTATATCAATGTTCAGCGCCGTTTTCCAAACCTGTTTCAGCAAGCCCTCGACCAGATTGTAAATGTCCTCCCGGTCGATGAACGACATCTCAAGGTCGATCTGGGTGAATTCGGGCTGGCGGTCCGCGCGCAGATCCTCGTCGCGAAAGCATTTGGCCAGTTGGAAGTACCGCTCCACGCCGGCGACCATCAGGATTTGCTTGAACTGCTGGGGCGATTGCGGCAGCGCATAGAACTTGCCGGGGTTCACGCGGCTCGGCACCAGAAACTCGCGCGCGCCTTCCGGTGTCGATTTGAACAACAGGGGGGTTTCTACTTCCAGGAAACCTTGCTCATCGAAATAGACGCGCGTCGCCGTCGCCACCTTGCTCCGCAGGCGGAGGTTGCGCGCCATTTCCGGCCGCCGCAAATCGAGGTAGCGATACTGCAAACGCAGTTCCTCGTTCACTTTGCTGGCCGCTTCGGGATCATCCACTTGAAAAGGAAGCACATCCGATTCATTCAGAATTTCCAGGCCTGAAGCCATGACTTCGACTTCGCCCGAAGCGATCTTCGGATTGATCGTTCCCGACGGGCGTTGGCGCACTTTGCCGGTCACAGAAATGACCGATTCGCTCCGGAGGGAGGCGGCGCGGTCGAAAACCTCCCTGGGCAGGTCGGAGGGATCAAAAACAGTCTGAGTGCGTCCCTCGCGGTCGCGGATGTCGATAAAAATCAGTCCGCCCAGGTCGCGGCGTGAGTGGACCCAGCCCGATAATGTCACGGTCTGCCCGACGTGCGCCGGGCGCAGTTCACTGCAATGATGCGTTCGTTTCATGAATTCATTCCGCTCCCCATCCATTCGACATGGCAGCCGCAGGCTTTAGCCTGCGCCTGGTGGCAAAGCGAACGCGGATGTTGGCGGGAAACCGCGCCGATTTCAAAGAGAAAAGCGCACTTTTTGCCGTGCGATGCGCTCGAAATTCGGTCAATGATGATGCGATGGACGACAGTTTAAAGCGGGAAACCGAGAAGCTGATCAAGTCGTGGATGCAGTACGACGAAGCGATCCTGCGGGATTATCTCGTGGAAGACGTCGAGGATCCACGGATCAACGTGCAAAGCATCCTGACGCGGCATTTTCTGATTGATGCATTGTTTGGCGACCGCTTCGCAGCGCTCATGGAGCACGAACTGCGCTTTGGCATGGTCATGAACTGGCTGCTCAAACTGGCCAAGTCAGCAGTTGGCACCGAGGATTTTCAGGCCATCCACCATGCGTTGCGCCAGGGCGCCGATAACGCCGAAGGGCTGCTCATCCCGCAATTTGTACTGCAAACGTTCGCAGCCTTGCCGGCCAAGGTCGGTAAGACCGTTGTGCCCAACTACCTCGACGGACTCCTGAGCGATGCCGTGTCCGCGTCGGAGAAACCTGCGCTCGAGGCAAGGAACCTGGCGGCGTTCGAGGTCTTGTGGCAGGAGGCGTTGCAGAAGGAACAACGCCAGGGCATCTCCGTGCTGGAAGCGGCCTGCGGATCAGCCAACGATTACCGGTTCATCCATGCTTATGGCCTCGGAGGGTGGCTGAACTACGCCGGATTCGATTTGTGCGAGAAGAACATTCGCAACGCGAGGGTGCTCTTTCCCAAAGTCGGTTTTGCGGTGGGCAACGTCATGGCCATTGCTTCGCCCGACAAAACGTTTGACTACTGTTTCGCGCAAGACTTGCTGGAGCATCTTTCGGTCGAAGCGATGGAATTGGCGGTCGCCGAATTGTGCCGCGTGACCCGACAAGGGCTTTGTCTCGGCTTCTTCAACATGCATGAAGGTGAAGATCATGTCGTCCGGCCAGTTGATGATTATCACTGGAACACCCTGAGCATGGCCAGAACCAGGGATCTGTTTGAACAGCTTGGCTTTGCGGGCCAGATGGTCCACATCGACACCTTTCTCAAATGGCGGTTTGGCTGCGAGGAAACCCACAACAAGAACGCTTACACGTTCGTGCTTTCTGCCCAGTGCTGATGAGAGGGGCGGCAACCCCACTGTAACAGTGCAGAGATGACAAGAAAGCTCTTCCCGGCGTCCTTCGCGCCTCTGCGGTTTACACGCCTTGTCATGGCAAGGATGGAAAACATTGCATCTTCAGCACCAAGGCACGCCGGCCTCTGATCACCCCTGCGCTCCGCGAAAGACTCTGGCCGTTCCTGGGCGGCATCGCGCGGCAGAACAAACTGAAAGCCATCGAGATTGGCGGGAGTGAATCTCAGCCGTCCCTTCGGGACTTGCGCTCTTGTCTTGTGCCATCGCACCCAGCGTTAAAACGCTGGGCTGTTTTCGGTTGTCCCTCCGGGACAGCAATTTTGCGTTCTGGACCTGCGGATTTCCGAAATGGATGAGGGTCAGGGCCGTTTGACTTACTTTTTGGATTCCGCTTCGGCCAGCGCCAGTTTTGCCACGACTGAATCCGGATCTATTCGGAGGGCTTCGCTGAATTGACGAGCGGCTTGGTCAAAGCGGCCCGCCTTCAAGAGGACGTCGCCCAACGCCAGTTTCGCCTGTAGCAGTTCAGGACGAAGCTTCACCGCGTTTTCGTATGGCGCGATGGCCGCCGGGTAATCATGAAGGTCAGAGAGCAGGTTCCCAAAGTTGACGTATAACTGCCAATCGTTGGTGCTCTGCGCAATCGCCTGACGATAGATTTGAACGGCGCGGGCCAGGTCCTCGCGCTGGAAACTCTTCAGGCGGCGCGCCACCATCGTCTCGGCGCGCTCTTGCCGCTCCGCGTGCTCCAGTTGATCAAGAAACGGCGGCTTGGACGTCATCCTCGTCATCGCAGTGGCGACGTTTAGCTCGTCCCAACTCGTGAACGCAAGCAGGTCAGCGCACTCCTGGCGGTTTGGGATTTGCGCGGAGGATGGGCCAAGCCCGAGCGCATTCGTCACGGCGGTCAGGACGGTCTTGGCCAGCAGGTAATCGCCCTCGAAATTGAAATGGACCTGGTCATTAAACAATTTCTCGCCCGGGACATTGTGCTCGCTCGACAGGCTGCCGGCAAATGCTTGCTCCGCATCCACGAGGCAGACTCCCCCACCCTCTTTCGCGGTACTGGTCTGGCGAATAATCTCGTTCAAGCGGCTGTCTATGCGGAACTGCAGCGCGTCCCAGTCCCGGGCCAGACGGTAGTGGTCACGAGCCTTACTGGCTTCACCGGTCGCAGCGTAGCATCGGCCAAGACGAAAATGCAGCTCTGCGAAATGGTCATCCACACGCAGCGCTTCGGTGTACTGCTGGATCGCTTTTGCGCGGTCGCCTCCCTTCTCCGCCGCCATGCCTTTCGCATACACCTCTTCCCAGCCGGTTTTCTCAAGCTCGGTCAGGTTCGGGCGATGCAAGGAAGCCAGGGGAGGAAAGTCTTTCAAATTGACGGCCACGGTTGAGACAATGGCTTTCGCCCCGGCCTTTTGCATCGTCCGGCAGATATCCTCGAGGTTGGCTTGGAAGTTGTCATAGACCGCTCGCCGGCGCAGATCATCGGCTGCCAGGCGATGTTCCCGGAAATAAGGCATGTCTTGCTGGGTTGATTTGGCGGTGTCGGGCTTCATGACAAGGCGAATCCCGGCTTCGATCAACTGCGCCAAACGAGCCGCTTTCATCCATTGGCCAAGGCGAAGGAGGGTCAAGCAAGGTGTGAGATGCAGGCCGCGCGGCTCCGGGCCATGGAGGCCGATGGCTTCATTGTTGCCCATGTACACGATGAAGAGGTCGGGTTGGAGGCGGACGCACTCGCGGGCGATGGGAAGGATGATGTGCGAGTTGATGCCGCGCATGGCGGCGTTGATCACTTCGATCCGCCTGTCAGGAAATTGGCGGCGCAACATCACTTCCAGAATCCGGGCAAAGCCAAACGCCGGGTCGGGCGTGCCCGCGGCAGCGGACTCTCCCACGACAAAAACGCGCAGAGTGCCCGCTTGTTTTTGAGCCGGCAGAAATACGGGGTGTGGGCGCGTCGCAGTTTCTCGAGAATAGAATTGCCAGGCGAACTTTGGATTCGTGGTGTAGGTCTCGCCGTCGCCTGCTTTTACGAAAAACGTCGTGGCATATCCATAGCCCGACAGCCGAAGGATTCCCTCGATCACACCCAAGAACAGGCACGGCAGAAAGAGGATCAATGCCAGCCAAAACAGACATAGCTTCCAAGTCGGGAGGCGGTGATTGCCCGGTGGAGAAGCGGGGACTGAAGACACTTGAGATGAATCTGAGACCTGGTGTGGCGGGTCGGATCGGCGTTTGTGCTTAGGCTGAGAGCGCGTTTCGCTTTTAGGAATTCGTTTTTTCAGGACGAACGGCAGGATAAGCCTGCAACGACCCTTGTCGCAAGGACAAAGCCGACCTTGTCGAGCCGGACGGCGTGACCGAGTGAAGCCGGAACTCACGACTGAGCTCCAGACCTGAATAAAAAAACAATTCCTGGCCTGAGCCGGATGCCGGTTGATTCTTCGTTTTCGCGAGATTGCTTGCTGGGACCGTCCGCATCCAAAGCGGTGTGTGCCCTCATCCCCTCATCCCCTCATCCACCGCACTCCAAAACCTCGCGGCAACTCGAGGCGTGCGGTTCAACGCGCCAGCGTCTTGGAATGCGGGGGCTGGCGGGGAACGGGGCTGACACCGCTTTCGCTTGGATCAAGGTGCGGGAAACAGAGTTGCGGTTGAACCGGGAACTGGACTTATCCCAACCGCCGCCCGTCGCGACGAAACTTTGATGCATATGCATGAAAGATTCGTGATAGGCTAACGCGGTCGGATCGTGCGAAATTCGGAGGTCTGAGACTGCTGCAAACGCATCCCACACAAAAAAAAGACCGGATGCAGTCGCATCCGGTCTTTCTGAGGTCAATGTAAGACGAATTAGTTGCTGCGAGCGCGGTAGAACTTGGTGCCCGTCATCGAAACCGTCCACGGACTGGTGGCACCGGCCACGTCAGTGTAAGTGCCTGGCACGTTAGCCGACGATTGCAGCACTCCGGTGTAGGTCAGGGTAATGGTCCCAGCCGCTTGGTTGACAGTGTAACTAAGCGTTGGCACTGCCGGTCCTGCGACACGCGCGCGGTAAGACTTCAGGGCGGTGGCATTCTCCCGGTCGTTCAGCAGAATCTTCTGACCGCTCGTGGCGACTGAGAACCACTCAATGTTCGCGCCGCCGCCGCCTTCAAACCAGACGCAACGCAACGGATAAACACCCGCCTGCAGGACGTTGACCACAAAGAGGGAATCAGACGCTCCGCGACCATCGTTGAACAGCCCGAGCCCGTTGATGGGCGCAGGCGTGATGCTGACCATGACCTCGCCCTCAGCCAAACCAGCCTTGATCTTGGTCCCATCGGGCTTGCTGATCATGACCGCCGGTATATTGACGGCGACGCCGCCCATGACGATCGGCCAGATGCCATCAGCGCTGCCTGGATCACGGCTGTTGGCCATCACGACCGCAATGGCGCCGGCGGCCTGGGCATTCTGGATCTTGAGCGAGAATGCGCAGACGGCGCGATCAATCAAGGCAATGTTGCCGCGAATGGCATCGGGGTTGGTGAATGCCGAGCAGCCATTCGCAGGTTCAGCATAGACTAGTTTCCCGGTAATTGGAGTGGTGATGGTTGGAGCGATGCCACCGTTGTCGCCACCGGCAGAAACGGCATAATACGCGCCAGCGGCGGAGGCTGGCCCACTGACGACCAAAGCGCCCGTGCCGGTTGGGGGCGTGTCCGTCGCGCTCACTTGGAAACCATCGTCGCTATTCACGCCCATGAAGTAGAGGCCCCGAGCCGGGAACTCGACATAAGTGATGATTTCACCCGCAATGTTGTCAGTGTTTGCAGCCGCGTTGCTGCCGGTGCCGGGAATACCGGGAATCGCCGCGTCAGGCCGGCTCGGATCGCTGGATGACTGGAAATTGCCTTGCTCGCCGGTTGCAAAGTCCTGATTCCAGTTAATGAAGGTGTCCATGTTGAAGAGTCCATCAACGGCTCCAGTCAGGTCAGCCACGTTCGGCCCAATGGCACCTGCCAACTCCTGCTCCGCTCGTGAGACTCTATTGATGGTAGCAGTGGCCCCCTGCTGATTGACCTGATAGATTCTGGCCTTGAAGCCGGGCTTGCTCGCGTCGCCTGATCCAATGGGCGTAGCTAAGGCCGCGGGCAACGTGATCGTGTTGAGGTCAGCTTGGCTCAAGGCTGCGCTCACAAAGGCCGGGGCAATGGGTCTGAGATCACCTGCGGCGGTGCCATCGTCAGTCTTGCGCCAAGCCACCTGGCAATAATCGCCGCCGGTACCCTCTTTATACAGCGCCACGACGTAATACCGCTGCCCGGCCTCCAAATGAATGGGGGCGGCGGTGGTCTCCTCTGCGCCTGCGCCTGTCTCCTGGAACGCCGCACAGCAGCCTGTCTCCTGGGCAATCGGAGCCGTCGAAAGGTTGGCCGGATCGTCATCGGCGCTGATGAACAATTGCGACGCATCATCGCTGCGGATGAAAAAATCGTAATCGCCTGTCTCCGTTGGGGTGACAAACCCGCTAATTCTGGCGCCGAAGTTTTCGCCGTAAGAAATCGGGCTGTCGAATCCGACAATCAATCGGCTGGCATCCGGACTATTCGGGTACTTCGCGTTCCCAGTCATATCGGACACGGCATTGCCGCCGATACCCGTATAGACCTGCCATTTCAGAATACCGGCCAAACGGATCAGCGACGTGAAGCTCTTGGAGTTTCCGGCTGGGTCCATGGCGTTCGGCGGGATGGCCGTGTCGGTCACATTCGCATTAACCGTCACGGTGTAGGAGGTGTTTTCCGCCTGTGCGCTGGTCGTCATGCGCACCGTGGTGGGATTAACCACCGCCGCCGCAGTGATTGTCAGCCCTGGGATGGAATAGTTGCCGGACGTTCCAGCTCCAGCAGGGGCAAGGGCTTCGGAGAACACCAGGGTTACGCTCTTGAGGTTATCCCCAGCGACCGCGCCCACGACTGACGGTGGCGTGGTGTCGATCTCCACAGTTAACGTGACCTCAGCGCTGGGAGTGCTCTTTCCGGGCACGGAAACCGTGCAGCGATACTTGGCCCCGTTTTCCAAGGCCCGCTTCAGCGTCGGGGTTGTGTAGGTCGCGCTGTTAGCACCCGCAATATCCGCAAAGGTGGCACTGCCCGGTGCGGCCCGCTGCCACTGGTAGAGAACCGGCGCTGGCGAACCCGTGGCCGCAACCGTGAAGGTGGCGGTCTTGTTCTCGGTCGTCGAAGCGTTGGCCGGCTGCTGCGTGATGTTTACGGTAGCCGCACCCGGGTTGGCATACGTTGCCAAGTACGCAGCTCCGATCGGCTGCAACTGGCCAGCCGGTGTGGTATCACCCTCTTTGCGCCAAGCGACCTGCATCCAGTCTCCGCCGCCGGCTTCCTTATAGATTGCCTCGAAGTAATACATTTGCCCGGCCGTCAACGAGATGGGATCGGATGTCTCGGTCCCCGCGCCGGCCCCGGGTTCCTCAAAACCACCGCAGCAGTTTGGCTCTTCGGTGATGCGAGTCGGACCCAAGTTCGCCGGATTGGCATCGGTGCTGATGTACATCTGCGAGGCGTCGTCACTGCGGCTGAAAATACGCCAGTCACCACTCGTGGGCGGGGTCAAAAAACCTTTAATCCTCACCCCAAAGTCGTTTCCTTGTCCGGGATCGTTTCCAAACGTCGGGATTGTATCAAAGGGCGTGAAGAACACCGTCCGATCCGGCGTGCGCGCCACATATCGCGGATCGGCCATGACCGCCTCCAGATCGCCAATCGCCGCACCGCCGACGCCGCCGTAGAATTCCCACGTGAGGAATCCGCGACTCAGCACGAACGCGGTAAAGGTGGCTGTCGTGTTAGCCGCGATGGTGTTGGGAGTGGTGGCCGTGTCCTGAATGTTGTTCACGGTCAAAGTGTAGCTGGTGCCGGGCGTTTGCTGGCTGGTCGTCAACTGAACGGTCGTGGGGCTGACAACCGTCACACTCGAAATTGTGAGTCCGCCGCTCAAACCGTAACTGCCTGCGGTCCCGGCAGTTGCCGCTGTCACAGCCTCGGAGAACACGACGGTTACGATAGCGAACGTTTCGCTGCCGGCCACGCTGGTGATGGTCGGCGCCGTTACATCCTGATTAACCGTGAGCGTCGCCTCAGCAGACATGATGCTTCCTACGCCGTTGCTGACTTGCGCCTTGTATTTGGCTGCGTTGGCCGTGAAAGGCACATTGGCGATGGTGTAAGTGCGATTGGTGGCGTCGGCAATCGCCACATTATTGCTCAACCACTGGAAGCTGAAGGGTGGCGTTCCATCCGGCAGCACCGAGAAGGTCACCGGAGACCGCTCATTGACGGTTTGGTTCTGCGGCTGGTTCTGGGCGCTGATGGTTGGCGCGACCGGCGCTCCGGCCACAGCCGTAGTGATGCTCAGATTATCGATCCAGAGGTTTTCGTTCAGCCCGCCGGTGCGTGCACCCATCGCGAACCGCCCGCCCGTGATGGGCGCATAACCTTCCAGGTACAGGTTGGTATAGACCATCTGCCCCTTATAGACGACGTTCATGATGCCATTGGCGTTCAGTTGGATGACGACATTGGTGAAGGCGTCGGAAAGGATGTAGAAAACGTCAACGACCTTGTGGGCAACCTGGACGCCATTCACCATGACATCGATGGCTGGCGCTTCGCCGCCGCCGTTATCGTACGTGTCAAAGGAAACCGTGATTCCGGCCGTGCTGGCCGGTCCTTCCTCGCCGAAATTGGCGTTGGCATCAATATCACTGCCAAAGAAGAAAGCCATGCCATCCGCCGGGGTGGAAGAGCCGCCGCCGATGCGCATATTGAAAGTGACGGTGAAGCCGCCCATGGTGGCTCCTGGGTCCAGTTCATCGAAGACAACGCTGCCTTGCAGGCTGTTTTCGGCGTAGGTCAGTGCCAAGTAGCCATTTTCGATGGCCGGGTACGGGGTGACGCCATCGGCCCGCGTTCCGCCATTGAGCGTGAAGCCCGTTGGCGTTGGGTTGCTGAAGTCGTTGGTGTAAGTTCCCGCATAAGCCGCGGCGGCGCACATAAGTCCGGCCGCAAGTGAGGCAAGTGATTTGAGGAATGTCCTGCTTTTGATGGTTTTCATAAAGCTTTCCGTTTGTTTGGTTGTTTAACTGGCTGAGATCAACGTCATGAATTAGCAGAAACAATACCGCCATTAAGAAGCCTTGCGCAAGGAAAAAGAATTTCAGAAAAAAGCACTTCAAGGAATGTTAAGCGGC
>ERZ1292640.1293-Hain-H43-02um-R1-1293-length-20721-cov-11_pt1 | contig 20721 bp, 17 predicted proteins | sample MGYA00564404_ERZ1292640 | MGnify/ENA primary metagenome ERZ1292640 (study PRJEB36523, sample SAMEA6512636) | groundwater metagenome | collected 2019-01-08 | study: AquaDiva: Metagenomics assemblies of 32 groundwater samples
GCATTCCCCTTCCGCGTGCCGAAAGGCGACGCGCTGGTGGAACCAAACCCACTTTACGGCACTACGCCGGACGAACCGGAATTCCGCGTCTCGACAATAGACTTCGAGTTCCGCACGTGCATCTGGCAATCGCAAAACAAGCGCGCGAACCCGGCGCCTTAAACCACGCCAACCGGCCTGCGTTTTACTAGCACCTTCTCACCGCACGACGGGCACACGTATTCGAAGCCCTCCGGCCGGGGGGTGATGCTCGACGCGCAAGACGCGCACATTCCATTGCCGCAGTGAGGGCAGAAGACCACGCGCGCCGTCTTCGCCAGGCAGTTGGGGCACGAGCCCTTCTGGAAAGGCGTTTCGGGCTTCGCGCCCGCCGCAGTTGCCGCCGGCTGCGTGGTTGCCGAAAGCTCGTCAAACAAACTCTTGCTTTGCGCCGCGGCCTGCTGAACTGCAGACGGCTGCGATGAAGTTTTGGCGCCCAAGCCAAGCTCGTCGAAAAGATTGGTTCCCGCCTGTCCCGCTGCCCCCGCCAGCTTCACATCGGCGGCAGGCTTCCCGGACGCGGGAGCGTCAGCTTGCGGTACGAACGGCTTTGAAGACTGCACGACTGGAGCACCAGGCTTCCGCTCCGGCTGCTTCTTCGCCTGGCTCTTCAAGTCCTTGCTCAACAACTCTAACTCCTCGCGCTCGCTCAACCGAGGCTCGGAAGCCTGTCGCTGCGCGATTTGCGAAAAGCTCTGCTCGAGCGGCGCCTCGCGAAGGCCTCCCGGCAGTTCATTGCCGCCCGCCGGTTGTTCGTAAAGCCTGTGCCTGCGGGCGGGTTCGGAATGCGTTGAAAGCAAAGGCATTGGCTCCACAAACGAAGGTTCTAGCCGCACTGCATTAACACTGCTTGCTGAAGCCGCTCCGCCACTCCCCGCGCTGTTGCCTCCACCCGCGCCGTTGCCAACCCTCCCGCCGAACTCCGCTTCAATCTGCCTCAACGGCTCGGAAGACTGCGATAAGGAAGGCTGCGAAACTTCAGAAGGTCTTGACGGCTGCGCGGAAGCGACGGAAGACTGCGGCACGACAACTGCCGGTTGCGGCGCTGGCGGCGCCGGGGCTGCCGCAGGCTGCGGAACTGGCGCGAGGGGCACTTCAGTAAACACCGGCGAAATACCTTGCTGGCCCGCAGACTCGGGTTGCGGCGGTTTCGGCTGGGGCACGCCCAACGCCATTGCCGCAAGCTTCAACAACAAACCCAACGCCAACGCGACCAGCACGAAAACTAGCGGAAAGTACCCCGACGATTCAGGCACGCCTTCAAGAAGCTCGCCACTAGCGAAAACAACGTAATCCGCAGCCAACGCCACCGCGAATATCACGACGCCAAGCGCGAAAGCCACGGCTATCCTCGCCAAGCCTTTCTTCGGCAGCAAGCCAGCCGCCGAAGCGGCCAAGTGTCCCACTGAAACCGCGCCTACAGCGAAAAAGGCGTAGTACGCCAACAACAGTTCTTGCGAGAGGGGCATTTGCGAATAAGAGTACAGCGGTTGTGGTAAAAAGGCTTTTGCAACCAGCGGAGTTTAAAAGCCCCGCGGCGTAATCACGGTATGGATCCGGGCGCGCTGCTTTACGAAGCTTGGCTAATACTGCTGCTATCAATACTACTCTCGGCCGTAGCCTTCCCGTTCGTCGTCTGCCTAAGCTTCCTCTACAAGCTCTTGCGCAAGCGCTACCCGAAAACGCCGGGAGTGCTGCTGTTCGCCGTGCTCACGTTCGCAGGCACCCTCGCCTTCCTCGTGCTGCTCGAACTCTACCTCGGTATTACGGTAGGCCAAGCGGCGGCATTGCTGAAGTAAACCCCCCCCCCCTGAAGACACTTTCGCAAGATTCGCCAATACGCGCGCCAAGCCAGCCGGGAATAACAAGACTCTTTAAAAACAACTTTGAACTAACGGTTAGCGTATGCGCCGGGGGTTCCCGCTGCTCGCCGCAGCGGTGTTCGCAATATCGCTGTTCCAGCCTTTCGCCTACGCCGCAGCGTGGCAGGAAGAAACAATCTATCTCGCCGACGCGCCAGCGGCTTCCAAACCGACCGCGGCTGCGCCAGAACCAACTACGTTCACGGTGGGTTCGTGCACCGTCACGAGCTTCGACGATGCTGAAGGCAAGCGGTTCTTGGACGCAGTGTACGGCTTTACCGGCAAGGAAATCACTGAGAAGAGCGACGCGCAAATCCGCACGGCCACGCCCGCCGACGCATCCACGGTAATCAACAACAACGTCTACAACTTCCCGGCAGACGAGAACGGCTACTTTATGACTGTGCGCGAGTTCGCGCAACTCTCGGGAATTGCTGAGAAAGACATCATTGAAGAGCTGGGCTTGGGGGGCGGTGCGGGCACGGCGGAGGATGGCACGCCTTTGCCGGCGAAAGACCCTGCCGACGAGATGATTACCGTATCGCAAGCCCGCGCGGTTGCGCAAAAGCGGCCTGAAGGCGGTGACGTGATGGCGAAGTTGCGCTCTTGGATGGCGAGCAAAGGCAAGAGCAAAGACCTCGTGCAAGTGCCCGGCTTTGAGACGATGAAAGTCCGGCTGCCGAACCAAAAGGAAATCGCGTTGCAAGACATTTACCACTACCAGTCGCTGCGCAACGCGGAAGGCACGGGCAAAAGCTGCCTACTCGACAACACTGCGATAAACGGGAAAGTCACTTACTTGGGGATGCTCGACGCGAACTTACTCCTCGCGGCGGACCAAGCGCCGAAATCGCTGGAGCACAACCAGCACCTCTCCACGCAAACCCTGCGCGCCTCCGTAACGAACTATGATGGGAACATCGTCATACCAAGCTTCTACGAGAAAGCGGTTGCCGCACTGAGCTTTTGGACGCAGCTGGACTTGATGATAAGCGCCGTTTCCACCGTTTACGCGTTCAACAGCGTGAACCGACTAAAGAAAGAGATTGAAGACTCAAGCAAAAAGTTAGACCGACTTGAAAAAATGAAGATAGCCCCCCCGCCAATAAGCGGTAATGATAAAGGAATGACTGAGCTCGCAGCGCTTGTAGAACAGGAAAAATCTGCTGACATCACAACTGCAACCTCCGCCAGAGAGAGTATAGCCGAAATTATGGCGAACCGCAAAAAAGTTGGCGAACTGCAAAAAGAATTGCTAGCCCCGTCAACAATCGCTGAAAGAAAAACAGAGATTAACACCGAGCTTGCCGTGCTCAATGGAGACGAACGGACTAGAGCGCTAGTAGAAATCGATCGCAGAAATCTCGCCATTTCTGAAGATATGGGCAAACTTAGCGATGAAATGACGACAAACGAAGAAACCGTCCGCGAGCTGGGCAAGCTTTACACGCTGGCCGAAAGGCGCACGTGGAAAAGCTTTGTGATGGGCGTGGCGTGGCTCGGGCCGGCGCGCCTCGCATTGGAGCTTGCGAACCAAATCACGTTCAGCGCGTCAACGCCGCCCGCGGCAGACAAACAACAGGCACTCGAAATATACGCGAACACTAAGGTCGCGGACACCTTCCGCAAAAGCTCCAACTACTTCTTCATCGGCAGCATGATTGAAGGCATTTCAGACATTACAAAAACCGGCGTGCCGTCAAAGATATTCAACTCTGGGCCGATGCTGCTCCTCCAGTCGCCCGGCGAAGCGGGCAAGGAAAAGTATTCCACGACCGGCTTGTCCACCACCCCCGACGGCAACTGGCTAGTCAGCACGAGCTGGGAAGGAAACTCGCAAGTAACCGCTTTTGAAGACATTCACGATGCGAGGAAGGTGACTTCGCTGGCGGTGCGTTCAGTTTACCTCACCATCGGCGGCACGCTGCAACGAAAGGATGAATACCAGAAATATTACGGCATGATATTCCTGGTTGCGCCACTCCTCACGTGGAAGATACTGCCCGCAACTGCAGACGCGATAAAACCCGTAGCTACAATCATCCAATTGATGCTTACACAATTTTACATAAACAACTTCATAGACCCCTCCGACTTCGACCAAAACGCGCAATGCTCTCAAGAAAAGCTTGACCGATATTTGCTGTGGTACAAAGGAATGGTAGCCGCAACGATAGTTGAACAGTTCGCCATAACCGCAGCAGTTCCCGGCGCGGCGGCAGCCGGCGGCGCTACGGGCGTGTTGGCCGCGATAAACGCTATCGTAAATAGAGCTGGCAGCTTACGCGAAGCGATTACCGAAAGCCAAATAATTAAGCTTAGTCAAGCCCGATGGAAAGCAGTCACGTTCGTTGCCGACCCGCTTGAAGCCGCCAAGGCGGTGTTAGGCAGCCGCGTAATCGCCTACGCCTCTGCCTGCAAAGACTCCGAGTACAAGGTGCTGGCTTACCAGAAGCTCGAGACGAACGTGCCCGCCGCGTCGTTAAAGAAGCTGCAAGCCAAGACGAACGACCCGCTAGGCATAAGCAAGATTGCCAGCAGCTTGGGAATAGGGCAGGCGTTCGCAGGCGTTGGCGAGAAGGTGGACACGAGCGACTTGAAAGAAATCCTCAACGTGAAAGCACTCTTGAGCGAACAGAAAGGCACAATCACCCCCTCCGAGTTATATTATTTGCATCTTGATCCTGACAGCGCGAATATGCAGTGGTTCAACGTGTTTGAAGAAAACGCTTGCTTCCGCGAATGCTTGGACGCGGGAGACAAGTTCGTGTGCCGCGACAAGACCGGCGCGTATATAGTGGACAAGAAGACCGGCGCGAAAACGTATGTGGCGAACCCCGAACAAGCGATGATGGGCGACTTCATCCCAGGCTTGGGAATGGTGATACCTAACAAAATAATTTCAACGCAACTCTACTGCCCCGGCGCGGCGGTAATGAAGATAAACGGCGACGGCAAGCTTGAGATACTGAACGACGCGTGCCCCGCAATGGCGTGCAGCATGGCCGCCTTGACGAAAGTGAGCGGCACCAACCCCGGCAGAACGTTATCGAACGTCTTGGGCAACGTGGAAGCCATCTACACTACGCAAGCCCGCGGCGCGCCTTCCGGTGGGGTGGTGACGATGTTCCGCACTACGGGAACCATAGACACGCGAGGCGCTTTGGGTTCGGCCGCAACTTACGGCGATAAGTACTCGCCAACAAGCCAAGCGGAAGCGACCGGCATCGGGAAAGTCGCTGACGTGGCGAGCACGGTGGTGACTGGAAAGGACATTAGCCTTGCCGGCCGCGAGTACCGCGTGCCTTCACTCGAAGTGTTCGGCAACCCGGCAGTGCGCGCCTCCGGGTCGGACAAGCCTGAAGACCAGTTCGGCGAGCTGCGCACGATACAGTTGGAGAACGGAGTTGTGCACTACAACCCCGTAACGAGAAAGCTTTACATTGCTTTGAAGAAGCTTTCGGAAGTGCCTGCGCACGGCATTGAGAGCATCAACAACCAGCCTGGCACTACGAGCGTGTCGAAAGAGTCGCTGAAGGCAGAGTACAAGCTCGTGCAAGAGCTCTTGGCGCGCCTGCAAGCGGGGCAGCAACTGTCGGAAAGGCAGTTGGAAATACTCCGCAAGGCACTCGAACGCCCCACGGCCACGGGCGGAGGCCTTACTGCGAAAGAGCAGGCGTTGCTGCAAGCGGCGATTGCGAAACAAAATTCTGGAGGCGCGTTGAACGCACAGGAACAGCAGTTGTTGGAAAAGGCGAGGCAGGCGGAGAAATACCCGGGCGTGGTGGTGTTCTCGCCGCAACAAGCGCTCACGGTCGAGAGGGCGTTGAAGGCCGACGAGAAGGTGGACGGGGCGAAGGCCACGGAAATTTCTGGGAAACTCAATTCCGGCACGCCGCTCACTACGGAAGAAAAGCAAACGGCGAGCGCGGCGCTCGACAAGGCCATTGCCGCGGCCGGAGGGCAGCCGGCTGAAGTGAACGTCGTGGCGAAGGGCGACCGCATTGAGATAAACGACAAGCTCGACAAGAACATTCCGTTGACTACCGCGCAAAAGGCGCAAGTTACAGAGGCGTTAAGCAATGCTGCCAAGCTCGGCGAAGTCACGCCCGCGCAGGCATCAACGATTTCCGGAAAGCTTTACGACGGAAGCGCGTTGACGCCGGCGGAAGTGGCGAGCGTGAGGCAAGCCGTCGAGACGAAAACGACGGCGGCTGGCGCGAACACCGCCGCTGCGGAGGCCGTGGAAGCCAAACGCAGCCTCGAGAAGGCGGTGGCTCCCACGCAAAACGCGGATGAAGTGATAAGCAAGATAGAGTCGGGCGGCGATTTGACGCGCTCGCAACGCAACGCCGCCGTAAACGCGGTGCAGGCCGAACGCAGCCGCGTGGAAGACCAGCTGGCGAACGCGCCGGCAGCAGCCGTCCCCGGCATCAAGCTCGACAACGCCGGCGCGAAGGCCGGTAGTGAGGACAACGCGCGCGACTTGAACAAGGCGTTGGGGCAGGTGGGCACGCTCACGAACTTTAGGACGGACAACAAGGACGTGGCATTTACGACGAACGAACGCGGCGAGCCTGTCGTTAAAATAACGGAGCGCGCGACTGGCAAGATGGACGAGTTGAAGATAACTGGCGAAGCCACGCGCGACGGCTCGGCAATCTCCTACCCGACTGCGCAAGGCCCGGTGAAGGTGGAAGTGTCAGTCAACAAAGATTCTGGACAACCGATTTTCAACCTCAACGCTCCGAACAACATTCAAGAAAAGGCGCCGCTCATACTGGCGCAAGGGCCGCAAGGGTTGCTTTACTACGACCCGCAGACCGGCAGTTGGCGAGTGCAAAACGGGCTGGCCGTGCCTACAGACCCGAGTTTCGGCACTAAAGGCGCGTCGTTCTTCGGCACGCAAAACGGCGTTAGCGGAGTTCCCGACAGCGACCGCTTTGGCCTCCAGCGCGAACTAGCGGCAGCGCCTTCGGGCTACGGCGCGCTCTTGTCGCTGCCAAGCTGGCCAGAAAACGCCGCGGCGGGAGCGGCACTCCTGGCGATAATACTTTGCGGAGTGGCAATAGTGAGAAGAAGAGAGATAGCAGCGTGAAAAGCTCGAGGCGCCAGAACATCGCCACGCCTGCACTTATGCTAAAGACCGCTTCTACGTAGTCGTGCCAGACGCTCAGCCGTATTGCTTGCTCCGGGTCTTCGGGGAGTTTCTGGCCGCCGGGCGAAATCACCGTCACGCTCGGCCTCGTGGGCGCGCTTCGGCCACGTGCGCCTGCCTTCGTCATGCTCTTCAACCTCTGCCGGCAGCAGGCCTTTAAGCAGCCTTTCCCTCGCGGCGTGAAGCATTGCCGTTGATTGCAGTAGCTGTTGCAGCGACAACCCGCGGAGAGAATGAATGGGACGCACGCCCAGAAGCGGGGCGAGGGAATTGTGCAAGTGCATCACGCGCGATAAATGGTGCACGAGGGGCGCGCGGTGTTCCGTCGCCATTATGAACGCCAGTGCAACATCGGAGTTTCCGACGTTCATCTCCTGCCAAGTCGGCGTGTGGCGCTGCCCGGTCGCAGGTTCTTCGCCGGGCGTTACGGGACAGTTATAGAAGTAACAAAACTGCGCCCACAAGTGTTTATCTAACGCCGTCTGTTTAACTTCAACCCTTGCAATCTCATCGGTTTGCCACCCAAGCTCAGTTTCAAGCCTACCCCGCAACGGGTTTCCCGCAGACATTCCCGAGAGCGCTTTAGTTATCCTATCGCGAGCCGCTTTAGCGCCAACAAGCGCAGGATTCTTGGCGAGGTTCTTGAACGTAGCTTCCCGACGCAAGTGGTACTCGGGGTGTATTCCGGACCAGTCTTGCTCGCTGTGAGGCCCGGGCTCCATATGCTCGTGAACCTTGGCTATGCTTGCCTTAAGCATATCCAAAACCTCTTCCGTGCGCTCGTCACCCAACAAATCGCGCTTCTCGCGCAACGCTTTCAGCGCCTCGCCGTCAAACCGCGTTTTTTTAACTAGGTTATGGTACGCTTCCGGCAGTTCGGGCGCGCCTATTTCAATGCGTTCAGTCATTTCAAACACCCGTGCGATGAACCGATAATTCAACACTACTTCTTTTCTTCAGGCTTCTTTTCTTCAGGCTTCTTTTCTTCAGGCTTCTTTTATTCAGGCTTCTTTCGGGGCGCTCTGACGGCAGCTTCAGCCAACCGCTGGTGCTCTGCTTCAAGCGCCTCTTCGGGGGTCATCCCGTAGCGCGCGGCGCGCTTTCCTGCAACGTGCGCGGCTTCCTCCGCATTCGGCGTGGCGAGCGCCTGCCTCAACAAACGCATTTGAGCCAAGTCGCGAGCGAGCTGTACGATGCGCCTCTCGCGCGTGGCAGTCGGGTACTGCATACGGGCGGTTATGTGCCGCACGTGCTCCAGCAGCGCGTTATCGTCCTGAATGTCCAAGTTGGACTGCAACAACTGCATGAAAACCATCCCGCGAGCCTCGTCGCGGCGCTCGGGCGTGTCAGCCTCGTAACCTGCAGGCTTGAAGTAGTAGTCCGGCCACCGAGACCGCATGCCGGCCAAGATGTCAATTTCCCTGTGCAAGTCCCACAGCCTAGCCGGTTCAAGGTTGTTGCGAACCTGCCAGAAAAAGTGATCCAAGTCCGTGTGCCCGAGACCCAGCGCATTGACTATGCCCACGGCAGCAGACTCTTGCTTGCGCGTAGTGCCAGTAGGTATCCTGTCAGCCGACTCGGAGTCGGGCATTATGGCCTTGCGAACTGCAGCCATTATCGCGCCACGGCGCTTGCTTAACGTCATTCCGAGGCTGTGGCCCTCGTGGGCGTAATAACGCTTTATGACTTCAGGCACGCCGGGCGCCGTGAAAAGCACGCGCCCCAACTCGCTCCGCCGCGTGGAATCAAAGTAACTCTGATCTAGAACCAATGCAGGATCCATAACCACGGCTTTCGTGCCATCAGCGTCAACATACTTTTGTGAGTTCACCATTACCCCGCCAGAATGTTCGCTTAAGAAAAACTTTCCGCCGCCCTCAACGCGCGAGGCGCGGTTCTTCAGCTCGCTTGCTTCTTCCACGCGGTTGTAGAGGTTGTAAATCTCTTCCAGTGACATAGTGTTCAAAGGCACGCGCACGCCGTTCACCACCGCGCCCCGGATGTCGCACTTGCCGAGGTTGTTAGCGAGAATATCCCTCACCAGCAGGTGTGCGTACTCGTTGACCGCAGGGTTGTCGTTCAAAATACTCCGCATCGTGCCAGTACGTATGCCCTCGCGCTCCCCCTCTAAAACCTGGCCTAAATGCATGCCTCGCAAGCCGTAGTAAGAACGGTTGAGCGCCCGATTGCGCTGTACGTCATCTTCAGAGTAAAGCTGGTGAATGTTCGTATCCCACCAACGAATCACGGGATCGCGCACGTAACGCCGCCAAGTGTAACGCCACGTTGGAAGCACCTTGGCATCCTCGTGAACCGAAAGTTTCTTTCGCTCTGGCAACAAACCACCGGTAACAATATCCCCGCGCGCTTTTTTAAATGCGCGCAGGCGGCAAAACGCGCGCCAGCCGAGGCGTCCACCCCCCTTTTCCCCCGCGGTTAATAAGCAGCTTGCGGCAAAATACTTACGGAGCCTCAAACAGCCGCCCCGTCGGGACGGCGGGAGGAGATTCTCGTGGCGGTATTGCTGGAATTTGAAGGCGGTAAAGTAACGGTTTCCGACGCGGCAAGCGTGCAGGCGGTAGACAAAGGGTTTTTCGGCAACCCGGTTAACGGCAAGCGGAACAAGCTCGAGCTGTCGCCCGAAGAAGCACTCTACCTGATGGACGTGCGCAACGCCGAGTGCGCGCACGCCGGCAAGAAAGTTTCTTTCAACCAACTGGCGGAAGGCCACGCTGGCGAGCGAAAGTTCCTCGCGCGCTACTTTTGCTACCGCGACTGGCGAGACCGCGGGTTGATTGCACGGCCGGTCGAAGAGGCTTCCGGCGAGTACGGCCGCAGCCCCCTCGTTAAATACCCGTCGCAAGACTACGCCCCGCCGCGCGTGAAAGCCAAGGCGCTGTTTTTTTCGGACGACCTGATGGGAATTATTGACGACAACGAAGAGGGACAGAAACTTTACGAAGAGCATTGGTTCGGCCAGTACGGCACTTACAAAGCCAAGAAGCACGGCCAGTTCCTCAAGCTCGACGCGTACGAAACCCTCTTTCTGGCAAAGCACGCCAAGCTGAAGTGCAGCGTAAAGCCCGAAAAGCTGGCGGAAGACGCGGCAGCGCGAAGGCAGGATTTCAACGCGCTTTACGAAGTGTACGAAGACTGGCGGCTGCGGGGGTTCGTGTTGAAGACGGGCTTCAAGTTCGGCACGCACTTCCGCCTCTACTTCCCCGGCGCGAAACCAACCTTGGAAGGGGACGAGTGGATGCACAGCAAGCACGTCATCCACGCCTTCCCGCGTGAAAGCAAGCTGCTCATCAGCGAGTGGGCGCGCGCAATAAGAGTGGCGCACGGCGTGAAGAAGACCTTTATCCTGGCGATTCCCGGCAAGCGCGGCAGGCGCGAGGCGCAGCTCGACTTCCTCCTCTACCATCGGAAAGACAACCAGATAGAAAACCCGAAGGCGGGCAAGCCGCGGTTCGCAATGCTCGCCTTGTCAGAAGAGGAAGAGATAGGCGGAGAGGAGTTGTCGGCGGCGATTGGCGAAGCGAGGCAACTGGGGCTCGACCTGATATTGAGCATTTGCGACCGCGAGACGTCCGTCACGCACTACGTCGTGAAACGCATCGCCTTGGCCAAGAGCAAGTACGAGTACTACGAGATAGAGTGGATACAACCGTGAAGTGATAGAATGCCTGCCGCCAAGCGTTTTTGGTATGACTTGAAGCGAGCGCCGAAGCATATAGCCGAATTCAACGAAACGCCGCTCTTGCTGCACCACACTACCCCGTATAATGCGGTAGGAATAATCAAAGGCGGCATATTCTCGCACGCTTTCGCAAACAGGGTTGGCACTAGGCTGGGAGGGTTCCCTGCAACTCAGCTTGATGACGGCATGGGCAACGTGAGCCTTTTAGTTTCGCCGTTCGCCTTCACGCATTCAAACAAAGTGACGTTCATAATGTCGCACTTGCGCTTGAAGAGAAGGAATCAACTGCGCGAACCAAAAAGCCTGCGCGCCAGCAACGGCGTAATGCCGGAAGTTTACGCCAAAGTGCGAATCGCGCCGAGAGATTTTATGGGCATTCTAATCGGCAGAGACTGCGAGAGCTACCTCGCCAATGAGATAGTTGAAGCCGCCTCCCGCAAAGGCATTCCAGTCTATTCGCAGAAGCACGACGACGGCCGCAGAATCTGGCCGGAAACCGGAGGAAGTTGATATGAGGATTCTTGAAGGCATTCGGAAGGCGCGCGAAGCCACGGGGCGGCGGAAGGAAGAATACGCCGTGAGGGCGCGCGAAGCCGCGGAATTCCGGAAACAATTCGGCAAGGCATTGCTCGAACAGGGCTTCAATAAGGGTTGGGGGCAAGGCGCTTTCGCTGAAATACAACGGTTGTTGCCGTGCGAAAACCGGGATATGCCCCGGCCTGCGATGCTGCGGTTTACAGCCCCGCTTACGCAATTTCGTTTCTTCAGTCCAAAGCCCGAGCACGTGAAAACCGCTAAGCAAACCTCGGAGTTCCTGGATAACGGCCTTAGCGAAAAGTTACCGAGTTACGTATGCTTTAACGCCGACCCTCACTCGCTCGTAGTGTGCATGCACGGCTCACGGGTAAGAATGTTCCTGCACCAGCACTTGAAGCATCAAGACGAGGCGCATTACGTAGAATTGTCGCCTGAAGAGGTGGAAAGCACGGCCGCGAGGCTCTTGCGCGAAACCAGCTTGGCACCCTTGCTGCACGACGGCGCGGTATACTTAACGAGCTTTTCGCGAGAGAACGGAAGAGAACGGCAAGCCCTCCGCGCCCAGCCGCCAACCCGGTGATTACTCGTGCGCTACCTAAAGTCTAAGGAAGCGGAATTGCACGCTGCGAGGAACTATCCCAAACAAGCGGGCAGAATCCCGCACAAAGTCAGGGAAGCTGCGGCAAGCGACCGCGCCGGGGCGCGCCGTGAAGCGGCAGTGAAACTAGGGCGAATGGACAACGCTAAAGCCGCCTCATTGCTGCTGAAGCTAGCTGAAGATGACGACTGGAGAGTGCGCGGCACGAGCGTGCACTCACTGATGAACCTGCACTGCTACGGCAAAACGCGCGCCATCCCGCGCGAAGAGATTGCCGAAGCGGTAATGCGGCGCTTGGTGTCCGACGCGAGCGAGTACGTGCGCTCCGCTGCGGCAGGCCACTTGCCGGGCATTGAAACCCAAGGCGGCGTGTTCGATGCGTGCGCACGCCTGCAAGCCGAACCGCATAGCGAAGTGCTGTGCCGGCTCGTGAGCGCGTTAGGCCGCTGCAAAGACGATTACGCGATAAGGTTCATACTGCCCCTCGTCACGCACAGGCATTCCGCAGTGAGGTCGAGCGCGGTGCGCGCACTCGCGAGGCTGGGCGCGCCAGCGCGCGTGGATGAGGCGATTGCGCTGGCTGGAGACGCATCGGCGAACGCCAGAATGACCGCCGTTCCAATCCTCAACAGACTGCACGCGGAAGGCGGCGAGGTTTCAAAACGCGCGAGAGCGGCGTTGAATAGAATGGCGGCGAACGACGGCAACCTCAAAGTACGCAAGCAGGCTGCCGGCGCCTTGAGGATGTTGAAATTCAAGCAACAAGCCGCGCGCCTTTCACGCCTTTAAAGTGTGGGTCGCCAGTGATGAGCACTGCGTCATTCAAACGCGCTGCTGCGAGCGCAAGGGCGTCCATCGCGTGAAGGCCGTATTCGTGCCGCACGCCCACTGCTTCAAGCGCGACGCTAGAGTCCACCGCAACTACGCGCGCATTCGCGGAGATGGCGGCGACTGCTTTCGCCGAAGCCTCTGCCCCCTCCTTGCTTCGCACACGGTGAGCTACCTCGAAAAGGTTGGTTGCGGCAGTGATTATTTCTTCCGCGCCGTTGATTTCCTGGCTTATCGCCTCGCTTGCAGGCGTGCCGGCAAAATACTCGAGCCACGCCCACGAGTCCAACAATATTTTCATCGCGAGTCCTCCGCATGCTGGTGCTTGAATTCTTTCAAATCAAGGTTTTTCATGCTGCCGCGCATCTCGCGTAAGGAATGCACCGTCTTGAGCCGCAGTTCGTTTGGCATTACTTTAACTGCGAAAGTCTCGGCGCCAATCTCTTCGCGCACCTTCTTCGGCAAGAGAATGCGCCCGAACTTATCAACAGTAACGAAAACATTTTCCATTGCAACCACCGCCAGAACTATGGTTTCTGGCAAATAAAAAGTTTTTGGCAAGGATGGGTTGGTGGCAGTATGCGCGCCGTCACGCAACATTCCCGCAGTATGCCGAAGATGGGTTTCAAGCCGCGCGAGGGAAACGCTGGAAAGGATGGCGGCAAGCGACGGCAACCTCAAAGTACGCAAGCAGGCTGCCGGCGCCTTAAAGACGCTGAATCAAAGGCCAGGCCGCTAGCCCGAAACTACCGTTCCCGCGTGCTTCCCGCCCGCGATGGCTCGCTCTACCTCGGCCAAGTCCCTTCCCGAAACGAAGTGCAACGGAATGTTGCTGCGCGCCGCAATCTTCGTGGCAACCACGTCGAACACGAAGTTCGTACGCGCTTTTCTTGAATCGTCCCTCTCTGCCAGCGCGAGAAGTTGAGCGTGAGTCATCTGCGCCAAGCGCTTCGCGCCGGGGTTCTTCTTAGGGTCTGAATCGTATATCGCGTCAACGTTGCTCACGTTCACCAAATGGCCCGCGCCAAGCCGCTCGGCCAAAAGCGCCGCCACCGCGTCGGTAGTCATCCCCTCCAGCAAGCCCGCGCCCACCGGCACGAGACCCTCGCGAAAGGCGTGGAAAGTGTCGTCAATGTCCTTGATGACCTTCGGAAAAGCGTCCTCGCCAAGCGCCGCGATGACGAGCTTGGCGTTAAGCCGCGTTGCGTCAATCGCAAGCCTGTCGGCGAAAAACTCGCTGGCAACAAGCTCGCGCGCTGCGTTAGCATACTTGGCAGCAGTCTTGCCGCCCCCAACCACCACGACGAGCTTCGCGCCGCCGCGCTTGAGGCGCGAAACCATACTGCAAAAGCCCTTCACGTAAGCAATGTCTATCTCGCCATCCCCGCCGAAGAGCATCGAGCCCCCGAGAGAAATTACTACCGGCCGGTCGTTTGCAACACTCTTCAAGAACCATCCCTCCTGAAAAGGTTTCTACCGTCTCAAATATATTAACGCGCGCCGTAACAACGTTTAAGCAACCGGAGTGCTAAAACGGCCGGAATGCGGCAAACGTAATGCGGTGGGCGTAATGGCGAAAAAAAACAAGGCAATTGCGGCGGGCACTACGGCAGACGTTGCAGTGCCTAAAAGCCTCGTCGAACAAGTAATCGGCCAAGAAAAGGCGGTAGACGTGATAAAGAAAGCGGCTCGGCAGAAGCGCAACGTGCTGTTAATAGGCTCGCCCGGCACCGGCAAGTCCCTCCTCGCGCAAGCAATGGCAGAATTATTGCCAGCAAGCCAACTGGAAGACATCCTCGTCGCGTCAAACCCCGTGGACGAAAACCGGCCGAAAATAAAGGTGGTCAAGACGGGCGACGGCAGGAAACTGGTTGACGGCGAGCGGCTGAAGAACGCAGTGCCTGCAAACAACCTCAACCTCTTAATAATGGCGTTCCTCTTCATCGCCGGCTTCTTCCTCCTCTCGTTCGGCAGGCAAAGCCTCGGCGACGTGATAACCGCCGCGCTGCTCATCGGCCTGTTCGTGATGACGGCAATGATGATGTTCGCGTCGCAAGTCGGCCGCAAAGGCATATTCGCGATGGGAGGCGACGCGATGAAACTCCTCGTCGACAATGCCGGCAACAAGAAAGCGCCGTTCGTCGAAGCAACCGGTTCAAGGGCAGGCGCGCTGCTCGGCGACGTTAGACACGACCCGCTTCAATGCATTCCCGGCGGCGAGTGCGTGGTTGACGCGCTAGGCAACTTGACGCCCGTAGAGAATATTGTCGATAAATATTTCGCGGCAGGCGAAACCGGCGAAAAGACCCTAGCCGGGCAGGACGAGCGGGTAATGGGCGGCACCGACGGCAAGTTCGCCATAGAACCAACGCGAGTCTTCAAGGTTTTCAAACGCAAGTTTGAAGGCAACATCGTGCGAATCAAGACGCGCAGCGGCTGCACGCTCAGGGTGACGCCCAACCACCCGCTGGCGTCGCTCTCGCCCGAAGGCCAAGTGGAATACGTGCCTGCCGGGGAGATAAACGCAGCCCGCCGCGTGGTAATACCCGAACGGTTGCCGCTCAAACCCGGCAAGGGCATTACCCGGGAACTGTCGCTGTTCATAGCCGACGTGCTTGCTGACGGCTGCCTGGCGCAAAGGCGCGCCGAATTCAAGTTAAAACGCGAGTTCAAGATAAGCCAAGTGACCGCGGACATTAATGCGATTGGCATAAAACCAACGGTACGCCAGTACGCCGGAGCGACCATAGTAAGCGCGAACAGCGCCGAACTCGCAAGAAAACTGGAAGGGATGGGCGTTAGGGAAGGACGGCTGAAGTTCGTGCCGCCCGCCATCTTCGAGCAGCCGGCCGATGCCATAAACGCGTTTGTAGCAAGAATAATGTCATTGGACGGCTATGTCAACCCGCAAGGCCAATTCGAGCTCATGTCCGCAAACAAGCGGTACTTGCTGCAAATCCGCGCGCTCTTGTTCAAATCAGGCGTGAATGCCAAGTACTACACGCGGCTCGACCGCGGTTTCGCAAAAGGAAAGCTCCAGCACATCTTGCGTTGGAACAGCTTCGAATGGGCTGCAACCTACTACGAGAACACAATAAACCCGTTCCACCAGAAGAACCTGTCCGAGTACTTCGCCACCACGCACTCCGGCAACGAGTGTTTCGACGACGTTGTTCCGGTTGATTTCACAACCCTCGAATCCGCACGGTTGCGGACCGGAGCTTCCAAGACCGCGGTTCACCGCGATTACTACGCCTTGAATCCGTCGATAAATCGGTCGAACAACCTCACGCGAGGCTTGCTGCAGAAAATCGTGCAGAAGCTAGGCGAAAAACTGCCGCAAGACGCGGCCGTATCCGCCCTCTCGACGCTAGCCCACGGCGACTATGCGTTCGACGAGATAACTGCCATAGAGCTAGAGCCTTACGACGGTTTTGTCTATAACCTCACTACCGAAACCGGCAACTATTTCGTCGATTTCGCGCTTACGCACAACACCGGCGGGTTGGGCACGCCGGCGCACTTGCGCGTCGAGGCCGGCGCGATACACAAGGCCAACGGCGGCGTGCTTTTCGTCGACGAGATGGCCACCCTCTCGCCCCGCGGCCAGCAGGAACTCCTCACCGCGATGCAAGAAAAGAAGTACGCGATAAGCGGCCAAAGCGAGATGAGCAGCGGCGCGCTAGTGCACACGGAACCCGTGCCGTGCGACTTCATACTCGTCGCGAGCGGCAACGCGCAAGACTTGCGCAAGATGCACCCCGCCCTCCGCAGCCGCATCCGGGGTTACGGGTATGAAGTGTTCATGGAAGAAAATATTTCCGACAACGCCGAGAACCGCGCGAAGCTCTACCAGTTCGTGGCGCAGGAAGTCATTAAGGACGGCAAGATACCCCACTTCGAGGCGGCGGCCGTCGAAGAGATAATCGCCGAGGCCCGCAAACGCTCGGGACGCAAGAACAAGCTAACGCTGAAGCTGCGCGAGCTCGGGGGGCTCATACGCGCGGCGGGCGACTTGGCGAAAGAACGCGACCACGAAGCGGCGACCATTGCAGATGTGATGGACGCGCGCAAGATAGCCCTCACGCTCGAACAGCAAGTGGCGCACCAGACGATAGAACTGCGCAAAGACTACCAAATTTTCTCCACGCGCGGCGCGAGCGTAGGCAAAGTCAACGGCCTCGCGGTGATGGGCGACGCGGGCGTGATACTCCCGATAGTCGCCGAGTTCGCACCAGCTTCAAGCCGCGAGGAAGGCCGCATAATCACGACGGGCAAGCTGGGCAGCATCGCGAAAGAAGCGGTGGAGAACGTCTCGGCAATCATAAAGAAACACTTGGGCAAGGACACGTCCTCGCTCGACATACACGTCCAGTTCCTGCAGACGTACGAGGGCGTCGAGGGGGACAGCGCGGCTGTAAGCGTCGCAACCGCCGTGATAAGCGCGATTGAAGGCGTGGCGGTCGACCAGAGCGTCGCGCTGACAGGATCCCTCTCCGTGCGCGGGGAGGTGCTGCCAGTTGGCGGCGTCACGCAAAAGATAGAAGCGGCGATAGACGCGGGGCTAAAGACCGTGATAATCCCCAAAAGCAACTTGGGCGACATCGCCTTGCCCAAACGCCAGCTTGAAAAGATAACCATCGTGCCAGCGGCAAGCATTTGGGACGTGCTCCAGCACGCGCTCAAGGACAGCAAGAAAAAGCAGGCGCTCCTCTCGAAAATAAAGCTGGAGTTCCCGGCGTGAGCCAACTCGCGTAACCTTACGGCCGCCTCTCAATCGTTACTATCGCCGGGCTGCTCCAGGACTGCCCCGCATTCCGGCCGTCAAACGTAACACGCAAATCCGGGGCATTCGCCAATCTTGCAACTTCGTTTATCCACGCCACCTCTTGCCTAGCAAGCCATCCCGCGCGTCCGACCCTTTCTGCACTCGTTTTGTCAATCAGCTCATCAAGTTCGCCGTCAGGCATTTCTTTACGGATAGACGTATGCCTAAGCGCTTCCCGAACCAAGCAGCGCCCAGCTTCGCTCAAAACGCCGGGGCCGTAGTTGGCGAAAAAGCCCTGGATGCGCGATTGTAACTCTTTCTCCAAATAAAGATTCACACCCGGACGCCATTGGACTACGGCCTTTCCTCCGGGCGCGAGCGCTTCCGAAATATTCCGGATGGCAACATGCGGCAGGAGCGAATATTCGAGGGCCCGGTGAGAAAAGATTACGTCGAACTTCCGGCGGAACTCTTCAGGCAAGTATTCTGCAGTCAGCAAGTGGAAGAAATCTACGGGCTCCCGCGGCTCGTCTTGAGGGCTAAGCGCGTGCGTTTCAATTCGCCCGCGTATTTTCCTCCGCAGCTCTGCAAGCATCTTAGCGGTGGCCGCGCCAACATCCAAAACGCGTATTACGCCCGCTTTCTTCGCAGCTACTTCCCGCGTTATTTTCAGCGCATCAATGCCGCCATTGCGATAGCGCTTGAGTTCTCTGGAGCCCTGCAAGTACAGCTTTCCGCCGCCTTGTTCGTCGAAACTTTCTGCCCGAGCATACCTCTTTCCGTCGGAAAATATCTGGAGAATCGTCGAGCGGCGCGGCTTAACCAGCCGCATTTGACTCCCGACGCGCAGCTTTGCCTTGCCCGACGCCAACGCTAACGCTTTTTCGGCGAGCCTGTTTACCGCAGGCCGAGAATTGCGGCTAGTAGTAAATCGCTTGAGCAGTTGCAATTCCCCCGCAGCCAGCGGGGTTAATGGCTCAAACGCAAACATTCTTGCAGTAGAACTCCGGACTTCTCGCGGAGAAAATGAAAAGCTTGGCCGCGCGCCAACCCGACCCAGTTCCCTCAAGAGCCGCCTTCGGTGCTGCGGCCCCTTCACCGGCTCGTACGCGGTTTTTATCATCGCGAACGGGTTTTAATCAAGACGCTTATTGAAACTTTCGTTTGGCGGCAGCCATATCATTCCATTTTGCCCCGGCCGCCCCCGGCTCAACCGGCCGCTTGCTATGCAGAATGCCGATAGGCCGGCCATCCGCACGCCTCCCTCCTCCCCCCAAAAAAAGCGGCCTGCAGCCCCGAAGTCGGCGTTAACGGCATCGCGCGTTTTAAAAAGGTTTGTGGCCATTATTTGGCTTGCGCAAACAGGCTTTTCAGCCCGCGGAAATTACGTTTGGAGGATGAGGTTGCAATGAGGCGTTTAAGCGAATTACCCGGCATAGACATTTACACCGACCAAGCCAAGTTTATGGGCAAGACCCACGACTTCATAATCGACCTGCAGAAGGGCGAGGTGGCGCGCGTCACGCTCCAGCCGATAGAATCCTTGATGGGCATGAGCCCCCAGTGGATAAAACAAAACACGGTCTCGTACCACAACATTGTTTCGGTCGGGGACATCATCGTAGTGTCAAGCAAGCCCCGCGAGGAACCGGAAGAAGAGGCGCCAGCCGCGCCCCAAAAACCAAAGTATTCGTTCGTTCCCGGAAGGTACCGGTAAGGTGATTTCATGGGCATTCTCGACAAGATTTTCGGAAGTTCCGCCGCAGGCAACCACGGCAGCCTAGAAGAGGCGATGAACGCCCTCGAGGACGAGGACTTGGACGTGCTGCACGCGCCCGCAGATTACTATGTAAAGCCCATGGCGCTTGAAGGCGACGGCGACCTCGCCACCATTGAAGGGGAGTTGAAGGCACGCAACGTCGTGCTGCTCAACATAGCTCCCATGGCACGCAACCCGCCCAAACTCAAGGAAAGCCTCTCCAAACTCAGCAGCATAACCCAATCCGTAGGCGGGGACATTGCACGCATAAGCGAAGACAAGATACTCCTGACTCCGGCGCGCATGCAGATAAAGAAGAGTTCCAAACGCTGAACGGGGCGGAGACGCAAGCAAGGGGCAAATATCGCTTAAAGTGGAGGTTGTAAAAAATGGAAGATATTGTCAAGAGCGCGCTCGTTTCAAGCAAACCCGCTGCAAGGCCTGCGGCAGACGACGGCGAACAGATAAAAATCGTGGTCATAGGCGTGGGCGGCGGCGGAAACAACACCATCAACCGCATCAAACGCCTCGGGGTGAAGGGCGCAACGCTCGTTGCATTGAATGCCGACCGCCAGCACCTCAACACGGTTGACGAAGGCGTGATGAAGATACTGATTGGCAAGAGCGTCACCAAAGGCCTGGGCTGCGGAGGCTTCCCCGAAATGGGCGCCAAGTGCGCGGAAGTCGACCGGCAGGCAATAGAAAACGCGTTGAACGGCAGCCACCTCGTGTTCGTATGCGCAGGCATGGGCGGCGGAACTGGTACTGGCGCAGCACCAATCGTGGCGCAAATCGCCAAGGAACTGGGCGCGATAGTCATCGCCATGGTAACTTATCCCTTCGCGCTCGAGCGCGCCCGCACGACAAAAGCCGAGGCGGGCATAGCCGCGCTGCACGAAATCGCGGACTCGGTAATCATACTCGACAACAACCGGCTCGTGCAACTCGTACCCAACCTGCCGATGAACCAGGCGTTCATCGTTGCCGACGAGATACTCGCCAAAGCCATCGACGGGCTCGTGTTCACGATAACGCAACCTTCCCTAGTCAACATAGACTTCGCCGACGTCAAGGCGGTGATGGGGCAAGGTGAAGTCGGCATGATTGCAGTAGGCACCGGCAAGGGCACCAACAAGGTCGAGGATGCGGTCAACAGCGTGAAGACCAACCGCCTGCTGGACATGGACTTCAACGGCGCGAAAGGCGCGCTCATCCACATCGCAGGCGGCACCGACCTGACGCTGGGCGACGCGATTCGCGCAGGCGAAATGCTCACTGAAGAGATGGACCCGCGCGCAAGCGTCAAGTGGGGCGCAAGGCTCGTCCCGCAGCTCGACGGCCAGTTGGAAATCACGGCGATAGTTGTGGGCTTGTCAAGCCCCCACATAACCGGCCGAGGCATAGCCAGCAAGACCGCGGCGGCGCACTCCAAGGCCAAGAACGACTACTCGGACATCGAAGTCATAGGCTAA
>ERZ1292640.1294-Hain-H43-02um-R1-1294-length-20710-cov-8_pt1 | contig 20710 bp, 17 predicted proteins | sample MGYA00564404_ERZ1292640 | MGnify/ENA primary metagenome ERZ1292640 (study PRJEB36523, sample SAMEA6512636) | groundwater metagenome | collected 2019-01-08 | study: AquaDiva: Metagenomics assemblies of 32 groundwater samples
AAGATTATCATACTTCAAGAAGATTAAGAAGGGCTAATTTATACGCAAAGCCTAAATAACCTAAAAGCTTAAATATTGCTGAAGAATAATAAATAAATGAATCAGTATGCTGGAAATAGAGAGGATTGTGCATGGGCAAAGGATGGCTCTCGTCAGCCACTTGAAAGTTTTCTTCAGAGTTATTTTGCTGATAATTTAAAAAAGCTGAACACTGCGAGAGGAATAATTCTTACTTTTCTTGATGATGGAGTGCCAAGAACATATGTTGGTGTACCTTATGGAATTGAAGAGGGTGAATTGATTGCTGGTGCATATCAGCCAAGCAAGGGGGAACCTGAACCTATTGATTTTGAGCAGATGACTAAAAGAATAAACCTGCGGGATATTGTTGCGTGTAGGGGTTTTGAACTTCCGAGAGAGCGAAAGTTTGCCCCAGATCTTAGACATTTTGGCGCAAATGTTGAGTTCTACGTTGGAGCGAAGGGCATAACGTTGGGGAAAGGGACATAATTGACTAAAACCATACTAAAACAGAAAAATAATAAAGTACCCTTTTTAAAAAATAGTAGTCGAATGGTGTCTTTTTATGACATAAATGTTTAAGAATGTTGGTTTATTGGGAAATAAATGCCAAGAGAAAGTCAAACGAGCAAGCTTTTATCTAAATTGCCTATTGTTGAGATGAAAGAGGGTGTAAGAGTATTTCAAAGAGCAGAAATTGAATTTGGAGGGTCTGGATATAAAAAGATGGTGTACGTTGCTGGAAAGTGCCTTCATGAGGGAGAGGAGCATTTAGTTTATGGAGACGGGCTTGGTCGCGATAACAGAATTGCGCAAGAAGGGAATGTTTTCGATGCTATTCCTTTTTCGCAAATTAGAAGATATTCTCCTCTTAAAAAAAGATAGATTTAATTAATATTCTTTCTGCTTGTTAGAATGAAAATTGAGTATATTGGAAAATGCCTTTTGATTGAAACTGGTGGGGAGAAAATTCTCGCAATTGGAGATTTGCATCTCGGATATGAAGAGGCGCTTGAAAAGAGCGGGGCGCTGGTTGGACGCAGAATTTTTGCTGAAATGATTGAAGAATTTGAGGGCTTGTTTGGGCGTGTAGGAAAAGTGAATGAAATTGTTTTACTTGGAGACTTGAAGCACGGACTTTCTGAATTGGGACAACAAGAAAGAGAGGAATTGATGGGTACGTTTGATTATTTGTCTGGAAAATGCGAGAAAATTATTGTTATTCGTGGAAATCACGATAATTACCTTTTAAATTTAACTGCAAAGAGAGGTATTGAAGTCAAAGAGCATTATTTGAAAGAAGAGTTTACATTTTTTCATGGAAATAAAGATTTCTTAGAAATTTATGATAAAAAAATAAAATGCTGGATAATGGGGCATTTACATCCCGCTATTAAACTCTTTGAGAGGAGAGGAGTTAAGGCAGAGAAATATAAGTGCTTTCTTGAAGGAAAGTTTAAGGGAAAGAAAATAATTATTGTTCCGAGCTTTTCGTCTTTCAGCGAAGGAACAGATGTTCGCGAGAGCGAGATGGATATGCCTTGGAAATTTAATTTTGAAAAATTTAGAGTGCTGGCTGTCGGAGAAAAGCTTGAGGTTTTAGATTTTGGGGAATTAGGAAGATTATGAATAATGAACTAAGCAAGGTAAATGTGAAGTTTACTTCTGCGGCTGGTCTGCGGGTTTGGCCTGCAACTGAGGCATGGGAATATGATATGGAATTGCGATATCTTCTTCAAGAGAGAGGGCTTTTGTAGAACATTTTTTTAGAATAATGTTAAATAAGAAAAGGCGCACTTGGCCGGGAAATTCCTTCTTTTTCCATGACTTAAACATATCTTTTGATTCTTCTTTTGTTGCTGAAAGCACGAGATTGCCTTCAAACAATATCTCTCCGTTTTTATCTTCTTTTTTTTCCTCTTCTATATATGAAATTGAAAATTTAAAGGAAACGCGCAGAGCGTCTGCATCTTTTAAAATCTCGATTTTCTCTTTTTCAAAGCCGGTAAATTCTATGTTTGTATTTATGGCGCTGCCTAACTTAAATTGGGGAGTTTTTTCTGCTGAGATTTTTGTGAAATTAAAACCTATTAATTGCATGTTTATGTTTGTTCGATGCTGTTTTTAAATATTATTGTGTATCTGAATTAAATTAAATCCTCTTCAGAGATAACGACAAAATCACCTATGGCTATTATTGTATTGTAGGGGATGAGAACTTCTTTTGCAGAAGAAATTTCAAGATTTAAATTTCTAGTATATGGGGTAGGATCTTTTACTATTAGCTGAATCAACTCTCCTGTGCGTGTTTCAAAAGTAATGTCTTTGACCATTCCTAGTCTTTTGCCCTCTTTTGTAACGATAAGTTTGCCTATAATTTCTCTGTAGGGTTTTCTATCAAGTGCCATACTAAACTTAAAAATGGTTTATATATAAACTTTTCTCTTATTGATTATATATTTAAAATAGATAATAATGCGCGATTGGCAGATATTTAAAAATTTTTATTTCTATTTTAAGAGGATTTTTTTATTTTGACGTTGGATTTTTTGGTTTGTTTAATTGATTATTAATTTTGTTACCTTTCTGTTATAGAGGGCGTCGAATAACCCTCCAATTTTTTAGTTATGGATAACTGCATTACTTGTAGCTCTCTGTGTTGCAGTTCTCCAGACAGAAAACTGCGTACAAAATATGCTACAAACTACACAGTTTTCTGTATTCGGGATTTTCAAAGCTCTTAGAGGATTTGAGGGGTTTTTCCAAATTCTCAATATTAAAGGATTTGGTTGCTTTTTATTTTTAGTTTTAGTGTGATGGGATTCGATATACCTACCCTCCCCCTTATTGCGTATGGAAAAAATAAAAAGGTTTAAAAAGGAAAAGTTGATTTTTTTCTTTTTATTTTTCATTTATAAATTTTTATATTATATATTATATATTATAGAATATAATATATTGAATGATAGGTGTTTGTTCGTGTTAATACATCGTAATGGAAAATATTTTAAGTAATAAGTGTTTGTTCGTGTTAATGAGATCTAATAAAATATACGGCATAAGTAGTGTTTGTTCGTGTTAATGTAACATAATAGGAAATAGGTCAAGTAAGATGAATATGGGCAAGCTGAACGAAAATGAAGCTCATTCACCGCAATATGCCTTTGAGAATAGTATATAAAGAATAGTATATAACAAGGGGAGATATTTTCTTGAGCGTGCAGTGGAAACGATGGTGTCAGGCAGAGAAGGAGCAAACAAACTATTTAATTGGAGAAATCAATAAAAAACGACAAAAAAGCCACGCAAAAGTAATTATTTCCATTGGAAATAGAGCTTTCAGAACAGATAAGTTTATAATGATATTAAAGTTGTAAATCTTGCTTAGAAAAAACGGTGAAAATGAGTAAAATTGATAAGATATTTAATTCGTTTGTAAGTCATGGTTTATTTAAGGATAAACGTGTTTTGCAATCTAATTATCTTCCTGAGAACATCGCCCATCGAGATGAGCAGGTCGAAGCAGTTGCGTCGATTCTTGCACCATCCTTGAGAGGAGAAAAAATAAGTAATTTATTTATTTATGGAAAAACAGGAACGGGAAAAACTTTGAGTGTACAGCATGTTGGGGGGAAAATTCTTGAGAAACTAAAAGAGATAGAGCAGGAAAGTGTGCAATTTGTGTATATTAACTGCAAATTAAAAAAAGTTGCAGATACTGAATACAGAATTTTAGCAGAGATTATTCGTGAGCTTGGAGGAACTATTCCGGCGACAGGGCTGCCGACAGACGAAGTCTACACGAGATTTGTAGATTTGGTGGATAAAAAAAAGCAAATAATTATTCTTGTGCTGGACGAGATTGACCAGGCAGTGAAAAAAATAGGTGATGGTTTTATTTACACTTTAACGAGATTGAACTCAGAATTAAAAAATGCGCAAATAAATATAATTGGAATAAGCAATAGTCTTACATTAATGGATAACCTCGATCCGCGAGTAAGAAGTTCGCTTGGAGAGGAAGAATTAGTTTTTTCGCCGTATAATGCTTTACAATTGCAGGATATTTTACGAGAGAGAGCAGAAAGCGCGTTTAAGGATGGAGTTTTAGAAGAGGGAGCTATTTCGAAGTGTGCAGCATACGCAGCCAGAGAGCACGGAGACGCCAGGAGAGCCTTGGATTTATTGAGGGTAGCAGGAGAGCTTGCCGAGAGAGAGCAGAGCGAAAGGGTTGTTTTGAAACATATAGACATGGCAAAGGAAAAAATTGAAAGAGATAAAATGCTAGATATTATTGAGGGGGAGCCGCGGCAGTTTCAAATTGTTTTGTTTTCAATAATGCGTTTGAATGAAAAAAATAAAGGAGCAGAGATCTCAACTGGAGAGGTGTATAATACTTATAAAGAGATATGCGAAAAAACCAAGAATGAAATACTAACACAAAGAAGAGTTTCAGATATTGTTTCTGAATTTGACATGCTTGGAATTATAAATGCACCAGTAATTAGCAAAGGCAGACAGGGGAGAACCAGAGAAATAAAGCTGGCTTTGCCGTCAACAATAGGCGAAAAAGCAAAAGAGATTTTAGACAAGGCCTTGTGCCTATAGGAGTTTTTATGAATGAAGAAATTTTGAAAACCATAAGGGAAAAAGGGCTTTTGCTTGAAAAAGAAGTATATGATTTGGTTGGAAACATGGATAATGCGGGTGCTGCTAGAGTATTCTTGGAAAATCTTGAAAAAGCATCCGGGCAGAAAATAATTACGAAATCTGTCCTTTCTAAGAATATAGAATATGTTCAGAGATACTTTGAGCAGATTTCTGGAGGAGAGAGCATTGTTGAAAATATTTTTATTAAGCTCGGTTTAAGTCTGGAGATACGAAAAGAGAAAGAGATTGCCAAAGAAGCGGGAAATAAAAAGCCGGAAGAGCAGAGCTATCAAGTTTTTTATGCAAATACCAAGGCAGATAAAAAATTAGAGGTTTCAGATTTTACTTATTATTTTAGAGCCAGATATCAACAAATTCAGAGAATCCTTCTTCAAAGACCAGACCTGCTCCATCTTATTTCTATCAACAAAATTTCAGGGGATAGGCAAACAATAAATATCATCGGAATTGTAACTGAAAAGAGAGTTACTAAAAATGGAAATCTTATTGTGAAATTTGAAGATTTGACTGGCAGTATAAATGCTTTGTTTAAAGGGGACAACAAGGAAGTGTTTAGCAAAGCAAGGGAGCTGCAGCTTGACGATGTTGTTGCTATAAAAGCCGCAGGCAATAGGGACATGCTTTTTGCTTATGAGCTATATTATCCAGATTCATTTTTGACAGAAAGAACAAAATTCAACGAAGATGTTTCTATTGCTTTTTTGTCAGATGTACATGCTGGGGGAGGCAAACACCTTGCAAAAAGTTTTAACAAATTTTTGGAATGGATAAACAGCGACAATGAAGATGCAAAAAAAATAAGATATTTATTTTTTGTTGGAGATAATATAGATGGCGTAGGAATTTTTCCAGGGCAGGAAAAATTACTTAGCCTAAAAAGTATGAAAGAACAGTATAATCTGCTTGCTTCTTATCTGCAGAGGATTCCTAAAAATATCACTATGTTTATGTGTCCTGGGCAGCATGACGCTGTGAGGGTTGCTGAACCTCAGCCAATACTTGATAGAAAATATGCCGGGGCAATGTATGATATTGAAAATCTTGTTCTTGTGACAAATCCAACGCTCGTTAAGCTGATAGAGGGCGAGAAGGAATTTAAAGTTCTTATGTATCACGGGGCAAGCATCCACGATTTCATAAATGAAATTCAGGAGTTGAGAGAAACTAAAGCACATTTATACCCTGCAAAAGCGGTAAAGCACATGCTTAAAAGAAGGCATTTATCCCCCACACACTCGAAGGCAACATATATCCCGAATGCGGAAAAGGACCCGCTGGTTATTTCTGAAGTGCCTGATGTGCTTTGCACAGGAGAGGTGCATAGATTAGATATTGAAAACTATAATGGGACTTTGATATTTACTGGAAGCTGCTGGCAGGCGCAGACTGCTTTCGAAGAAAAAATTGGAAATGTGCCGGATCCTGCAAAGATTCCTGTTTTAAATTTAAAGACGCGAGAGCTGAAGATATTTGATTTTACAGAGGAGGAGGAATTTAAACGTGAAAGTTGAAAGAGAGATTAAAACTGCGGAGAGTTTGGAAAGGAAGCGGGATATTATTCTAAAAAATTTGGGAGGAAAAATCTCTTTTTAAAATGAACATTAAAGAATATTTTAATTGTTTGGAAGAGCAAGTAAAAGTAAATTATGCGGTTGCTGGCGAGGCGCGCAAAAAAGGGATAGATCCTTCGGAGAGCGTAGAAATTCCTGTCGCTACGACTCTTGCAGAAAGAGTTTTAGGGCTTGTTTCTGTTTTATACCCCCAGATTATGGATACTAAAATTGCTGTGCGAGTTTCAGAGCTTGAAAAAATAAACGGGCCTCTGAATCCTGCTGTGGCTTTGACTATTGCTGAAGAGGTTGCTAAAGAAAAGTTCTGCAAATTCAAGAGCCATCTTGAAGCAATGGAGGCAGGAATTAGAATTGCCCTGGGTTATCTCACTTTAGGGTATGTTTCTTCGCCAATCGAAGGATTTATCCAGCTGAAACTGAAAAAAACTTCAAAAGGAGAAGATTATTTTGCACCGTATTATTCTGGACCAATAAGGTCTGCTGGAGGAACAGAAGCAGCATTCTCTTTAGTAATTATTGATTATTTGCGGGAGATTTTTGGATATGCAAAATATGACCCCACAGAAGAAGAAATTAAGAGAAGCATACACGAACTTTATTTATATCATGAAAGAATTACAAATTTACAGTATCTTCCTTCTGAAAAAGAAATAGATTTTATTATGCGAAACATACCTGTGCAGATTAGCGGTGATGCGAGCGAGGAGCTGGAGGTTTTTAATTACAAAGATTTGCCAAGGATAGAAACAAATTTTATCAGAAGCGGATTTGCTTTAGTTTCTGGAGAAGGGCTTGCACAGAAAGCGCCAAAAGTTTGGGGAAGAATTGCCAAACTGAGAGAAAAAGGGTTTAAGCTTTCTGGATGGGATTGGCTGAAAGAGTTTGTTGAGCTGCAGAAAAAAATAAAGGAAGGCAAGGCGGCGAGCGCTTCGAGAGCAGGAGCAACTTATATTCAGGATTTAGTTGGAGGAAGGCCTGTTTTTGCGCACCCTTCAGAATCTGGAGCATTCAGGCTAAGATATGGAAGATGCCGCAATACTGGCTATTCTACATTAGCAGTTCATCCTGCTACGATGGCTGCAACAAATGGATTTATTGCAATAGGCACACAATTAAGAATCGAGAAACCAACTAAAGGATGCACGGTTGCTTCTTGTGATAATATCGACGGGCCAATTGTGCTGCTTGAAAATGGAGCAGTCAAAAAACTAAATAATTTTGAAGAGGCGAAAAAACTTTATCCAAAAATTAAAAAAATAATCTATTTGGGAGATCTTTTAGTTCCGTATGGGGATTTTTTTAATAGGAATCATGTTCTTGAAAAAGCAGGGTATGTCGAGCAATACTGGCTGGAGCATTTGAAAAAAGCAGGAGGGGCAAGCAGTCTTTCTGTTGATTTTGATATAGCGATTGAATTATCGAATAGATTTAAAATTCCTTTGCACCCGAGCTATATTTATTATTGGAGAGAAATAGACGTTGATAAATTTAATGGGCTTTTAGATTGGGCTGCACACGGATCTATTAGAGGAAAAATACTTGCTTTGCCGTATGGCAGAATCGATAAGGAGAGATTCACAAAAGGAAAAGAGGCGCTTGAATTAATTGGGTGCGAGCACAGTGTCGCGACAGAAGATGTTTTGCTTTCTGAAAAAGATACGGCGGCATTATTATTTAATCTGGGAATTTTGGAAATACCTGAAGAAATTGAAGAATCAATTGATGAAGTAATAATTAAATCTGCTTCCATTGTTAACGAGGGAGAAAGCAGGGTTTTGAATATTATTAACTCTCTTTGCCCAATTAAAATAGAAGATAAATCGGGAACCTTTATCGGTGCGAGAATGGGAAGACCGGAGAAAGCAAAGCTTAGAAAATTAACTGGAAGCCCGCACGTGCTCTTTCCTGTGGGGGAAGAGGGGGGAAGACTTAGGAGTTTTCAGGCTGCGATGGAAGCAGGAAGAGTAAAAGCAGAATTTGCTATTTATTACTGCGAATCTTGCAAAAGCGAAACAGTTTATCCCCGATGCGAGAGGTGCGAGGCAAAATGCCGAAAATTAAACTTTTCAGAAGAATCTTTTATAGGGGGAGAGAAAAGAGAAAAGGAATATGCTGAGAGGTCAATTGATATCAGGCATTATTATGATAATGCGAGGAAAAAATTGGGTTTGAGACCAGAAGAGTTACCTGCAGTTGTTAAGGGAGTCAAGGGAACGAGCAATAAAGACCATACATGCGAGATGCTTTCTAAAGGACTGCTAAGAGCTAAATATAATTTACATGTAAATAAAGACGGAACAATAAGATATGATATGACTGAAATGCCAATTACACAATTTAGGCCTTTCGAGATTGGAACTTCTGTTGAAAAATTAAGGTCTTTGGGATATGAAAAAGATGTAGATGGAAAACAACTTGAGAAAGAAGACCAGCTGTTAGAAATATTTCCGCATGATATTATATTACCTGCCTGCCCTGATTCTCCAGACGAAAAAGCAGATGATGTTTTTTTGAATGTGGCTAATTTTGTAGATGCTGAGCTTGAAAAAATATACGAGCTGCCAAAATTTTTCAATACGAAGAAAAGAGAGGACCTTGTGGGGGTGTTATTTGGATGCATGTCCCCCCATACTTCTGCGACAGTTGTTGGCAGGCTGATTGGATTTTCAAAAACTCTCGCGCTTTTAGCTTCGCCTTATATTCATGCAGCCATGCGCCGCGACTGCGATGGCGACGAAGCAGCAGTTATGCTTTTAATGGATTTATTGCTGAATTTTTCACGTAAGTTTATTCCTTCGCACAGAGGAGGAACGCAAGATGCCCCGCTGGTATTAAACCTGCGAATACGTGCAAATGAGGTCGATGATATGATTTTTGATTTAGATGTTTCAGAGTATATTCCTTTAGAATTATATGAAGCGGCGATTCTGCACAAAATGCCTTCTGAAATCAAGATGGAGCAGATAAAAGGAAGGCTTGGAGGCAGCGAAGAATTTACTAATGTGGGGATTTCTTATGATACTTTGAATATCAATACAGGGCATTTGTGTTCGAGTTATAAATCTTTACCGACTATGAAAGATAAAGTGGACTCTCAAATGGAGCTTTGCAAAAAAATAAGGGCAGTAAAAATTGCAGATGTTGCAAGACTCATGATTGAAAGACATTTCATAAGAGACATCAAAGGAAATTTAAGAAAGTTCTCTCAACAGGAATTCAGGTGCGTTGCATGCAATAGCAAATTTAGAAGACCGCCTTTAACTGGAAAGTGCACAGCATGCGGAGGAAAAATTATTTTTACTGTTGCTGAAGGCAGTGTTATTAAATATATGCAAACAGCTTTAGATCTTGCAAGAGATTATCATGTCGAACCATATTTGCTTGAAGATTTAGAGCTTGCTGAAAGGTATATTCAGAGTATTTTTGGAAAGGAATCTGAAAAACAAGAAAACATTAACAAATGGTTTCAGTAAGAGTTACTTTTTAGCATTATATAAGTAAAGTATGAGATTATAAAAATATAAGCGACTTCAAAGAGCAAGGGAAGTGTATCCATGCTGTCAAAAATAAATTTATCTATATAATCTCCAAGAAGCAGAGGCCAAAAAAAGATAAAGAGGGGAACATCTGACCATTTGCCGCTGCAAAAATTAAGGGCGCGAGAGGAGCTTTTGTCGGCGATTGCTTCGCAGGTAATCAATATTGTGATGTTTAAAATAACAAAGCTTAATATGATTAGAACTATAAGAGCTATTGTTTTTAAGGTACTCACTTTAAAAAATTCCGCTAATCCCATTGATAAAGAGAGATTTTAGCATTAATAAGGCTTTTTGTTTAATCGAAAACTTTATATAGGTATACACAAGTGTATACTCATGATAATTGAAAATATATTTGAACAGCAGGAAAGAGTAGTCCGAAAAGTAAACTTAACTGGAAATGGAGCGCACACCTTCGTTCCAAAAGAATGGGCAGGTGAAGAGGTATTAATTGTAAGAATATCTAAATTAGATATAAAAAAAGAAGTTTTGAAGGTCTTAGAGCCTTTTATGGAAAATATTATCTGTGTTATTTTATTTGGTTCATATGCAAGAGGGGAGCAAAGCAAGAAAAGTGATATTGATGTTCTAATTATTTCAAATAAGCAATTAAAATTAAAGCAGAAGGGAATGGATATAATTATTATTACTGAAGATAAAATAAAAAAAGCAATCGACTTAAATCCTATTCTAATTTACTCTGCAATAAGTGAAGGAGTGCCTTTAGTTAATTCTTTTTATTTTGAAAAGTTAAAAAAAGAGAAAGTGAAGCCGGAATTGTTCAAAGAATTTTATAGATCAACTAAACTAAGCTTGAAAAGCGACAAGGAAATCTTAGAATTAGACAAAGAACAAAACTTAAATTACATTTCTAATAGTGTAATCTATTCTTTATTTTTGAGATTAAGGGGAGCGTATATTATTAAGCGTATTTTAAAAGGGGAGAAATATTCAAATAGAAAATATAAAAAATGGTTAATGTCTAATGTGCCTGACTTAGATTACTCCTCTTTTTATTCTATTTATGCTTCTATAAGAGATAAAAGAAGTGCAGTCGACAAGATAGATATAAAAGTGGGGGAATCTTTGATTGATTTATTATCTGGGGAGATTAGAGTATAATGGTTAAGAGAAAGAAAAGACTTCAAAAAGGAATTGATTCCTTAAGGGAACAAATTAAACTACATGAGGATAAATTGAAGAGTGCTGAAGAAGAAGGAATGAAAGAACTTGTCGATTATTATAATCGTGAGCTTGAAGCAAAGAAAAGAACATTGAAAGAGAAAGAAGACATTTTAGATAAGCAATGAGGAGCAATACTTACTTCGCATATAGTAACTATTATTTATTTTTTTCCATTGTTTGTGAATGCACTAAAAAAGAAATTACAGATAATTCTGATAGTTAGTATAAATTTTGTTCAGAATTCTCTGTCTGTATAATTCTGAAAAAGAATGCTCTAATCAACAGAATTATCCATAAAAGAAATATGAAATACTTCTTAGATTTGGTTTTTAGCGAGTTCGAAGAAAAATGCAAAGCATTCAAATGAAAAAACAGCTAATTCATTCTTTTTAGTTACAGAGAATTTAGATAATTTACCTTTGGTTCCAAATTCTCTGTCTGGAGAATTAGGTACAAATGCAGCGTAATCAACCTAATTCTCCATAATTAGTGTAACCATATCTGCGCAGTTATCTATATTTAGAGCAAATAATAAATAATCGCAGGGACTATAAGCGAGGACATGAGATTAATTCTTTTTGAATTTGAGAGAACTGCAAAAACTCCGAGGGCTGCAGCAGTTATAAGGACAATAATGCCCAGCCAGTTTGTGAAAACAACGTTTACAAAAACTAAAATTCCGATGACTAGGATATTTAATTTCGCGTAGGGTATTTTGTTTATATTTTTCGCTGCGAATTTTGAAAGGATTATGCCTAAAAAGAAAGCAGCAACTCCCGAAAGAGCAATTGCAATAAGAATTATTGTTAAGTCATAGGGAGTGATTTTTTTTAGAAGAGATAGAACTGCTGCTGCACTGCCCGTGCGCGTTTTGCCTATTGTATAAGCAGTTACGAAACTTAAACCCATTACAATGGTATTTATTGCTCCCAAAAGAAATAGAAATTTTCTATTTGTCTGTTTTATCATTTCTGAGCCAAGAACTGCTGCGTGACCGGCGCCAATGCCCGGAAGGAAAGAGCAAAGGGGAGCGGCGATTGCGGAGACAAGAGAGGTTTTAAATAATTCTGAGCTTGCGAGTTTTATTTTTTTTAGAGGGGAAATTATCTGCTTGTTTATTTTTGCGTTTGTTTTTAGGGAAACAAGAAGTGAAGAGAGACCGAAGAGACCAGAAAGAAGGGGAAGCAGAGGCTCTTTGACTGGAAGAGCAAATGTTGCAAATCCTAAAAAGCCAGCCAAGAGAAAAACAATCAGAGAGGCCAAAAACTCTTTTTCTCTAAAAATAATAAACAGCGAAGCAAGGAGCAGCAGAAATGGAATTATTGTTTTGATTGCTGCAAATAAGGAAGGCAGAAACAAAATGAAAATTGGAGTAATTATGATAATTATTGGAATTGCAATTAGGGAGCCATAGGCAGTGAGCACAAATGCTTCGTGGCCCTTTCCTTCTTTTAACAATTGATGACCTGGAAGAATTGAGAGAAAATTATCACCTTCCGGAGCGCCAAGATAAATTGAGGGGATGAAGTCAATAAATGTGTGAGTTATTGACATTGCGACGATGAAAACTGACAAAGCAAGCATTGGAATTTCAAGAGAAGAGAATTTGCCGAGAGAGAGCAGAATAAAAGAGGCAACAAGATTAATATGGATTCCTGGGGAGAGGCCTGTGAAAGTGCCTGCGAGAATGCCGAGGAGCAAAGCGGCTATAAGGGCTAAAATCATGGGTTTTAGGGCCTCTCGCATTTGTTTTTTTGCTTGATTTGGTGGCTACCAAACCCGACTTTATCTTCGGAGTTTTTTATTGCTCTTTCTATCATTTTATCGTCGACAAACTATTTAAATGTTGTTTCTTACAGAGGATTTCTGACGAAATCTCTGTCTCTTCAATTCTGACGAATTGCAGATAATGTGGATTCCCTGACTAATTCTCGAGTGGTTTTATGGTTTTTGGTGGTTTCTCGAAGACTTTTCAGGAACTCGTGCATTACTCGTGTTAAATTATTGAGCCCATTAGGATTATTAAGGTTGTGCTAAAAAGGGCACTAGAAACAACCCAAACAAGGAATTCAAGGGGTTTTGAAGGGAGATAAGGGGTCATTTTACATGATTTATCGGGAAATCTACTATGATTAGTGAATAATAGAAAAATTAAGAGAATAGAAAGATATTTAAATCCATTATCTTTAGAGAGATAATGAAAACCATTAGGTTTTCAAACATTTAAACTTCAGGGAAGTTCAAATATAATGGTAATAGTAAATGAAATAACAATGAACATCGTGAAAAATGCTGAAGATGGAGAAAGTATCTATAGCCTGGCTTCCAGGATGGGATTCGCTTATTCTGCAGTTTACAAATGGATATCTGAATTAGAAAGATATGGGGTAATCAGTTTAATTAGAAAGGGGAATAAAAACGTTATTAAGATTAATAAGAATTTAATTTATAAGAAATTTAAAGAATTAGATGATGCTGTTTCTGTTATCGAGAAGGATAATACTTTTTGGAGATTAGTTAAAACTTTAAAATTAAAGATGAGATTTGTTAAAGGAACCGCCGCGACTATCTGGACTAAAGGAAGTTTTATCACTGGAGATTTTTATGATAGGATTTATTTTTTAGAAGTTGAAAAGAAGGATATAGATAATTTAAAAAAAGCTTTGAAGAAAGAGGGAATTGCTTATACTGATGGAGAATTAAATAATAAAAGACCTTTAGTCTGGATTATAAAAAAAGAAAATTTGAAGATAGAAAAAAAAAATGGTTTGCCTGTTATGCCTTTAAGAGAATTGGTCGAGTGGGGAAAAGAATTGCATTTAGAAAATATTTTGGAACAATTAAATTTATTATACAATTTGAGATTAAATGTTAAGTATTCAGAGGTTTTAACAAATGTCTAAGGTAGATTCAAGGGCCGGCTTGCTTGAAAGAGAACGAGAAGTTATGAAGATACTTAATTTATTTATAGATAAAAAATTAGACTTTGTTGTAGTTGGGGGATATGCAATTTCGACGTATAAGAAAAGGTTCTCTATAGATTTGGATGTTGTAGTAAAAGAAGAAGATCTTGAAAAATTTGAGAAGGCATTGGAAAAAGAAGGGTACGCATTACATTATGAAAAAGAAATAGCTTTAATGTATGGAGAAAATTTTAAACGATTTATGAAAAAGATGAAAAACTTACCGGTTGATATAGACTTATTAATTAATGGACTTGTTTCTCGAACAACAGGCGCGACTTGGGGATTAGATTATATCAAGAGAAATTCTATAAAAAGAAAACTAAACAACTCTGAATTTCTAACTCCTGAAAAAGAGTTGCTTATTGCAATGAAATTTCATAGTGGGAGATTGTCTGATATTAGAGATATTGTTGCATTAATGCCTTGTGACAAAGATAAGCTAAGAAAACATTTGCTAAACGGAGATATCAAGAAGCTTAAAGAGTCAATAGAAAAGCAAGTAGCTTTCTTGGATAAGCCACAATTTAATGATAGTTTTAAAGGAATATTCGGACCTTTTTCTTACAATGAGGGGGATGTACAAGAAGTCCAAGAATTGATTAAAGAAATCTTAAAAGAAAAGGATAAAAAGGGGGAAAGGGGCGTATAAATCATGGCGGTGATGGGGGGAAAGAAGCTGATGGTATTAAAGATTTTCATAAGCATATGAAAGAAAGAGAAGATCGAGAGGCTGAGATGAAGGGTGAAGATGAGGATGAAGGAGGAGATTGATGAGAATGACAAATGAATTAGTAGTTCTTAAAGAAAATAAAAATCCAAAAAGAATTGGAATTGATACAAGTGTAATTGTAAATTTAATTATAAAAAATATAGATATATTCAAGTTCAGGGAAAAAGAATTTTTAGGAAGCGATTTTCTTTATTATGCTTTGAGAACAAAATATGAATTTAAAGGAGTTATACTAAATAATTTCGGATTTAATAAAAAAGAGAAAAATAAGTTATGGAAAAGGGCAAAAAATGCTCTCAAACTCAATCCAATAAAAATTGGCAAAAGAGATATTTTGCAAGATTTAGATAAAGCAAGAAAAGCAAACGCCGCTCTAATTGAAAATGTTAATCCTCAATTTAAGGTTAGTTATAAAATTGGAGCGGAAGATATTGAAATCATTGCCAATTTCCTAAAATGGAAAATAAGTAAGGTTTATACCTCTGACAGAGCTTTTTATGAAACTTGCAAGGTTCTTGAGTTAAAAGCTAAATTAATCCCAATATCAGAATATCTCGATATGAAAAAGAGATTGTAAGGGAAATTTTGAAAATTATTGCGAGGTTTTAGATTCATAAATGCAAAGTTATTCATAACTTTCATTAATAAATTTACTATAAATCATTCCAAATAGCACGTTTTATCGGTAAAAAACCGATAAACCATACCAAATAGTAAGATTTATAAAGTTTGAAAAGAGATAATAATTATGGTCACCAAGTATGATGTTTTTGAAACGGTTTACAAATATCAACATCCAATAAAGCCCATAGAAGTATTAAAGATTTTAAATAAAATCGAAAGAGAGTATGATAATATTCTTCGTCTTTTTACGGAGTTAATGAATGAGAATCTTCTGGTAAAAACCCCCTACGGCTTTCAAGTTAAGAAAAATGATAAGTCAAAAACTCTTTATGACATTATTTATCATTGTTTAAGTAACGATTTGAATTATAATTCTCTTATAGACCCAAGTCTTATGCGATTTGTAAGTTTAGCTTTAAAACAGAAAGAAATAACTTCTAAGGATGTAAACTTAAATCCAAAGACTCTAAAGAAATACATCGATATCTTAAATGAAAATAGTTTAATCTTAATCATTTCGGAAAAACCCCTAAGAGTTAAAGTATTTTATAATATTCTTTTGAATAATCTGCTTGTATATTTCGGATACAAACATGAAGTCATAACAGAAGACAGCACAGATTATCTTGAAGAAATCTCTAGAGAACTTATTTTGTTTAAAAAATTAAGAAAGGGCAAAGAACAGAGACATAAGCAGATAATAAAAGAATTAGAAGTGTATTTTATTTATCATAGTCTTTCTTTAGAAGGTAATCCCATCACTCTCCCCCAAACAAGAAAAATATTGAGGGACAAAATAATCCCTTCAAACTTAAGAACAAGTGATGTTGATGAAATTAAAAATTATCAAAAAGCTATTTTCCAAATGATACAAGACAGTCAAAGCAAAAGACCGCTCACAATCCCAACAATCCTTAACTATCATGGATTGGCTATGGCTCATATTCCCGAGATAGCTGGCAAAATAAGAAAAACAGAAGTTTATATTAAAGGCAACCCTAATTTTAAGATAACAAAGGCAGAAAAGTTAGAAGAAGAGTTAAATAAATTGTTAAAGGTATATAATGAATTTATAAATAAAAAATCTTCTTTAAAAGAAACTTTGGCTTTTGCAGTTTATTTTCACAATGAATTTCAGCACATTCATCCGTTCATAGATGGGAATAGCAGAACAACGAGATTAATCACTTTTCATTTGTTGCAGTCAAAAGAGATTCCTATAACAGATATACCCTTTGGTCTTTTAGACGAGTATCTTAATTATACTAAGGGTTCAAAAAAGAGAGAAGACCCTAAACTTTATAGAACGTTACAGAAAATATTGCTTTTCAATCTTAAGAAGATAAATGAAAAGCTGAAATAAACTCTTGCAATGTTTGAGGGAATCTGCACTTATCCATTAAAATGGAAAAAGATTTTTAGAATATTTTAGCCTCTATATAGGGTCACTCTTATGATTTATAGGTAAGAAAGGGGCTATTTTATAGAGGACTTTGAAAAACCCCAAAGTCCTCTATCGAACCGCTTTGAAAACCTCCCCGTAACTACAAAATTGGAGGGCTATTCAAAGTTCTCTATAGTGATAAACCATTTAATTTTATTTAAAAAAGATAAAAGTTCTTGAGGTTTTAAGGTGGAGTTAAAACCAGAAGGGTTTTTGTGAGACTTGTGAATTATGATTTGATTTTCTACGCGGTTTCTAAATTATTACCTAAATTATACATCTCTAATAAGTAAGATTTATAAATAACTTTACATACATAGTAAGTATGGGAAGAGAGCGATTAGAAATAGCTATAGCTAAGCTAAGAGAAGATATAAAAAAATGCGAAAATTACAAAAAAAGAATTCTAAATTATGTTGAAAATGCAAAAAATAGATTTCTCAATAGGGAAATAAAATATTATGAATATGAGGAGCTTATAAGCCAAAAATTTGGCGGTAAAACTTTACAAGAATGGCTCGATATTTATGACTTTCATATCTCGCGTTTAGAAAAGCAGATAAAAAAGGAGGAAAGGCGATTCAAAACAAATAAGATTTTGGTCGTATTTTTTTCGTTTGCCTTTATATTCATGCTTTTCTCGGCTTTTTATTTTAAGCCAGCTATAATCGGTTTTTTCATAGAAGATAAAGCGCAAACAACAAAAACAGATATACAATCAAATTCAGAAGAAATGCAGGGAGCTCCTGAAAAAACGAGTCCTTCCCAGGAGCAGGAGCCCCAGCCTTCTGAAGAAACAGCAGGACCTGAAGAAACACAAAAAATTCCTGAAAAAGAGCCAATCGGAGAAGAAAAAGAAATTTCTGAGAATAAATCAAAAGAAAAGATTTCTGAAGAGACAACTAAAAACAAATCTGAGCAAGAGCAGATAGAGAAAATAAAACCAACGCAGGAAGAGGCGCCTCAAGAATTTCCAGATGAAGAAACTAATGCAACGCAATCGCCAGTTTTAATTAAAGAGATTTTAGATATAAAAATTAAAAAGAACAATTTCATTGAAATAGATTTAGCTCAATATTTTAATAATATTGAAGAATACTATTTATTGCAAACAGAGAATATTTCAACAACAATTTCTGGGCAAATAATAAAAATTCAGCCTGCAGAAAATTTCATAGGAATAAGAAAAAGCAAAATTACATCTGTTAACAAATTTGGGGCCATAGAAAGCAATTCTTTTAATATTATTGTTTCAGAAGAAACTCTTGAATTAATTCCCGAAATGCTAAAAAATAAAACATTAGAAATCCCGGCGCCTGAAATTAATGCAACTCTTGAAATAAATATTACGAAAGAAGAAATTAAAGTTAATGCTACGATAAACGCGACAATAAAGACAATTCAATACCAAGCAGTTCTTGGCAAGCCCGTAAAATGGAAAAAACAAATTACTCCTGAGAACATAGGAAATTTAACTTTAAAGCTTCCAAATCGCGCTGAAAATATCTCTGTTAAAAAATCTTCTCAAAAACAAGAATTAGATTCAGAAGAAAATAAGAAAGAGGCTCTTCAAAAAATAAGCTCTTCCCAAAAAACAGAGGAGTCTCTTTCTTCTGAAAATGAGAAAATACTTGAGCAATCTCAAAATTTTAGCTCGGAGGCTCTTAATAAAACAGCAGTGCTTGGAACAGCAGGAATTACTGGAAGAGCAATTTATACAATTAAAGGTGCAAATGAAGATAAAAGTTTTTTCAATATTTTAAAAGACTTCTTCAGAAATTTCTTCTCAAAAATGACTGGAGCAATTACTGGCAGAGTAATTGCTCAAATAGAAGAAAAGCAAAAAACAGAAATTGAAATTGAAATGGAAATTGATGAAATTGTTGAATATGACTTAGAGTATGAAACTCCTGCGCCGCAGGCTTATGAAGAAGAAATTTCAGCAGGAAAAAAGCAAATAACAATTTCAGGACCTGATGAGCTTCATTATGAAAATATCCTGGCATTTACTGAACTGCAGAAAGAAACTACTCCTGAGAAAATTCATCTTTATCATCTGCTTAACGGCTCAAGAACAGAGGCTAATGTCAGTAAGTATGACATTAACAATAATACTTTAATTGATTATATTGAATGGGTTGTTCCATCGTTAAGCAACCAGACTTATGAGCTTATTATTGAGATAAGCAAAGCAGAGCATTTGGATGAAAACAAGAGTTTTATATCAGATATTTATAATGAAACATATGAGCTTGATGGTATTTGGAGCGAAACAATTTCCGAAGGGCATTATGCAAGAGTCAGTTTCAGGCAGAACCTCACTTCTGATAGAGATATTACAATTTATCCACGGATAGTTTCAGGAACTCCAAAAATTGAAATTTATGAAATTGATAAAAATGAGAAAATTGCTGAATTCACAAATATAAATAATAATGAATACAACAAGGTTTATCTAACTAATTTGCGGGGAGAACAGGGGACTTTTGATTTGAAAATAATCGGGGGAAGTGTTGAGTTTGATTATGTAGTGGACCCTGTTGAAGATTCAGGTAAAAAAGATATTATCTCAAAAAGAACAATAAACTCTAAGCATTATGCCAACCAAGACGGAAGTTTCACAGCGGAGATTTATTCAGCACCGATTTTCTATAAAAACGACAGCGGACAATGGGATGACATTAATACATCTTTGGAAATATCAACAGAGCCTAACTATGATTATATGAATATTAAGAATAATTACAAAACTTATTTATCTAAAGATTCGCTTAAAGGAGATTATAATGTTAAATATGAAAAAGGCGATGCGTCAATAGAGTTAAAAACAATATCTAAAATAAAGATATTGAATGATACAAAAAATGTCTCAGAATTAAAGGCAAACCTTCCAGATAAAATAAAAACAAAGTTACCTGATGTTACAGCCAATAAAATACAATTTCCGAATACTTACAATTTTAGCAACAAGATAATGAATATTGAATATGAAGTTTTAGATAACAAACTGCATGAGGAGTTTATTTTAAATGAGCTACAAAATTACCCAGAGATAGAACAGGAGATAAAACTTAATAACGCTTACGCTAAACAAGTCGGAGATGAGATATTTATTTTTAATAAAAAGACTGATGAGTATTTATGGACTATACCTAAACCTGTAATGTTTGAGAAAAACAATCAATCAAATAAAAACTTTGGATTGCATTATGAGTTTTCAGATTTAAGTAAAGATGTTTTTACTATCAAAAAGGTTTTAGATAAAGAGGGTGAAGATTGGTTAGCTTCTTCGGAGAGAGTTTATCCTTTGGTAGTGGATGCGGATTTTACGGGAAGCACTGCTGATGGATATGTATATGGAAAAAATGTTACATATGCAACAGCAAGAAGCACAGCTACAGATATTGATGTTACTGATAGTGGAACTTTTATTGGAAATGATTTAATCGGTGCAAACTACTATGTTTTAAGAACATTCTTGAAATTTGATACCAGTTCTATTGGTCCTTCAGGCACGATAACCCAAGTTAATTTAAAATTAACAACAACTTCAAGTGACCTTTCTGATGTTGATTTTGATGTCCGAATACATAAATATGATTGGTCAGGAACTGACCCGATTACAGCAGCAAATAAGGAAACACCTTATGATGGTGCATTAGCTTCAACTTATGACGCTAATTGGAGAAATACATTAGGAATATCTACCGACACGCAATATACGAGCAGTAATCTGGATACAACTTGGGTAAATAAAACAGGAACAACATATTACGCTCTTTTGAATAGTAACGATGTTAGTAATTCTGCACCAACAGGGTTTCAAAGAATTGGAGTTTACTCGCAAGAGCATTCTACTGCCGCGAATCGTCCAATTTTAAATGTTACTTATACCATGCCAGCAGTATATCCCATATTTTCAAATTATTGGGATAATAATGCAAGTTTAATGGTTAGCG
>ERZ1292640.541-Hain-H43-02um-R1-541-length-30857-cov-39_pt2 | contig 20706 bp, 22 predicted proteins | sample MGYA00564404_ERZ1292640 | MGnify/ENA primary metagenome ERZ1292640 (study PRJEB36523, sample SAMEA6512636) | groundwater metagenome | collected 2019-01-08 | study: AquaDiva: Metagenomics assemblies of 32 groundwater samples
TTCAGGTTGTGCTGCAATCCCGCGCCGAGTTCAACGTGGGCCACCCCGACGATGCGCGGCCCGCCATCGCCTTCCGCGCCCAGGACGTGAGCGCCGTGGACAGGACGCTGTTCGAGCCGGGCCTGGAGACGGCGGCCTCGGAGACCTGGACGGGCGCGCGCCGCCCCGACGGCGAGTGGCAGGCCTTCCACCGCGCCGGCGGCCCGAGGCTGGTGAACCGCTTCCCCAACGACCAGGTGGCCCGTTGCTTCGCAAGCTGGACCGTGCGCGGCGAGAACCGCGTCACGCTGGCCGTCTGGTCGAACCAGCGCACGCTGGGGCCGGGGGAGAGGCTCAGGCTGGACGCGCTCTACGCGGCGGAGTAGGATAAGTCTCCCGACTTGTCGGGCCTGACAAGCCGGGAGGCTTATCCTACCTGCGCGTACTCCGTCAACGTGCGCACACTCGCCTCCGGCGTGTCGGGCCGCAGATGTGCAGCCGTACCCGCTGGTCACGCCCCGTTTCACCGACGGCCCTGGTCGAAGGCTTGCCGGGCCTCTGTCCTGGTACGGGTGTGCCTGGCACAGGGGCATCTGTCGTGGGGGCTATTTGCGGCCATGGTGCGGCGGATCGCGGCGCGGCGGCACCCGGATACCCGGGGAGCGTCCCGGCCCAAAATGAGGCTCCGGGCGCTGCCACGGGGGGTGTATATTTGACCTGTCCGGGAGTGCAAGAATGATGACCAGCATGAAGACGGCCTCCGTCATCTTTGCAGCCCTATGCTTGATGTCCAACGCCGCTCGTGGCCAATCGCCCGACCGATCCGACGCGATCCTGCGCGAACTCCGCAGCCTCAAGGCGATGGTCGCGGATCTTCAGAGCCGGGTGGAGCGGATCGAGAAGGCGCTGGCGCGCGGGGCCAGCCCAGGGGCGCCGCTCCCGGCCCCGGCGGCTTCGGCAGCCCCGACCGCCGCCCAACCAGCCGAACCGAGAGTCTCACCCGCGCCGACCATGCCATTGACGACCACCACCCGCCAGCAGTGTGCCGCCACCACCAGGAGGGGGACGCGGTGTTCGAGGATGGGGCAGGCGGGGAGTGCGTATTGTTGGCAGCATCGGCGATAACGAAAGCCCGACACCAAATGCGCATTCCCGTTGCCGCGAGTGACCGGGCGGACGTTGTGGGCGAGGCTGTGTGCGAGACCATGGCGGGTGGGAGCGAGGAACAACAGCACCGGGGAGCGGTGGGTCCATCATCCCGAGCCGTAAGGCAACCAAGAAGTACCTCCGTAGGGAGACCCAAGACGATGAAGCTTGATCCATCGCCGGTTCTGTAGAGCGAGGGGAGTGGCGTTCGATACGACGGCTGGAGGAGGAGCGGAAGCGTTACGCCCGGTACGCGGCCGCCACTTTTCGAAAGGACCGACGGGTCAACATTCGCATCTCCAGCAAAGATCTGGAGGCGATCCGGAAGCGAGCCCTGGAGGAGGGCCTGCCGTACCAAACGCTTATTTCGAGCCTTCTTCACAAGTACGTGTCAGGTCGTCTGCGGGAGGCCTGACTCGGCGCTGCCAGGCGACCCGCGAAAAGCACGGGCGCCTGAAGGCCCGCCGCGCTCTACGCGCCTGATTGCCCCACGCGCGCATATTCGGCCAGCGCGCGCACGTTCGCCTCGGGCGTATCGCGCACTACTTCGCACCCGGCGCCGGCGATGTAGCGCGGCCCCGCCTGGCGGTGGCATTCGGCGATCACGCTGGTCACGCCTTCGGGCGAGCCGTTGCGCAGCACGCCCACCGGGTCGATGTTGCCGAGCAGAACCTGCGCCGGCCCCATGACGAGGCGGGCCTCGCCGATCGGCGCCATGTAGTCCAGATCCACGATCTCCGCGCCCAGCTTCCCCATGCCCGTGAACAGCCGGCGCGTCTTGCCGCAGATGTGCAGCCGTACCCGCGCGCCCATGCTGTGCAGGCAGTCCACCAGCTTCTTCTCGTAGGGCCAGACGAACTCCTCGTAGATCTTGGGACCGACCAGCGAGGCGGCGGCGTCGCCGATGCCGATCAAGTCCGCCCCGGCGTCAAGTTGCGCCCGCGCGAAGGCCAGTTCCATCCCCACGCTGAACTCGAACAGGTCGCGCACGAACGCCGGGTCGTCGAAGAAATCCACCATGAGCGTGTTTATGCCGCGCAGGTCCGCTCCCATCGCGCACGGACCCTCCACCCAGCCCTCGACCAGCTTCTCCGCGCCGATGCGCTCCTTCAGCAGGGCCACGCCGCGCACGCGGTCGGTCATGCGCCCTCCGCCGAGCGGATCGGGCGGCTTGATCCGCGCCAGCATCGCCTTCTCCGCCAGCAGGGCCTGCGATTCGACGATGGCCGGCGGCTGGTCCGCAAACCACTCGATGACCGCGCCGAGGTCGGCTGCCTCGCGCGCGGGATCGGAGATGACCGAGACGTAGTCGAAGCCGAACCGCTCGGCGGTGCGGATCTGGGCTTCGGCCAGGACACGGTGGTCGGTGACGTAATCGCGGTAGGGGACGCCGATCCGGTCAGCGGCGAACATCATCGTGATCGGCATCAGCGGCAGGCGATCCACCGGGCGGCCCTCGAGGTGGGCCAGGATGCGATCGCGACCGGTCATGCGGGTTCCGCTCCAATGATCCCTTCGTCATAGCGGGCGACGATGCGCCCACCGGGCGGGACAACCAGGAAGTCGCCGTCGTCCCATGGGCCGTCCACCAGCCGCTGGATGAGTGCCATGTCGCCCCTCACCTTCTCGAATTGCCAGCCGCGCTGCTCGGCCTCCTCGCGCGTGGCGCGCTCGAAGCTGCCGTCGGGCTCGATGCCCATCTCGATGAAGGTCAACTGGCGGTAGTGGCGCCGGTAGTCGCCGAGCGTTTCCCAGAGATACTTGGCGTTCTCCTCGCCATACTTGGCCACGAGCTCCTCGTAGCTGCGGCGGCCGCCGAGCTTGTCGTGCATCGAGAGCTGGCCGCCGAGCTGTCCCAGGTTCTGGCCGCGCTCGATCCAGCCGCTGGTCTTGAAGTAAACGCCGGGATGGTTCTGGAAGTACTCCAGGTAGCGCTCCTTGCTGCCGAGAAACAGCGTGATGCAGTCGTGGGCGCGGGGGGCCACCAGCGGAATCGAGCGCGCCGCTAGGCCGGCCAGCCCGGTGCCGCACAGCGCGTAGCCCATCAACGCCGCCTCGTAGCGGGCGCCGTCCACGCGGTCCACGGCTGTTTGCAAATGTGCGAGCATCTCGGCCGCGCCCAGGTCGTGCAGTCCCTTGGGCAGGAACTCGACATCAACCTGGTTGGGCGAGCGCGCCACCGCCGCGCACATCTCGCGGTAGAAGATCTCGCAACTGATCAGCTTCAGCCGCACTGGGCTATTTTACGACGCTGGGCCGGGCGAGGGCCCGTCCTACTCGTAACGCAGGCACACGATCGGGTCGAGGCTGGCGGCGCGGCTGGCCGGGTAGTAGCCGAAGAAGACGCCGACCGCGGCCGAGATGAGGACGCCGAGCGCCATCCACAGGTAGGAGAGCGTGGCCGGCACCGACGGCACCAGGTAGCGCACCAGTTGGGCGGTCCCCACCCCGAGCAGGATGCCGAGCACGCCGCCGACCATGGTCACCATCATCGCCTCCATCAGGAACTGGGCGCGGATGTCGGCCCGGCGCGCCCCCATCGCCTTGCGCACCCCGATCTCCATCGTCCGCTCGGTCACCGAGATAAGCATGATGTTCATCACCCCGATGCCGCCCACCAGCAGCCCCACCGAGCTGATGACGCCGGTCAGGATCACCAGCGCGCCGGTGAGCTGGTTCCACAGGTCGGTGAGGAAGTCGGGGGAAATCACCTCGAAGTCGTTCTCTTCCTTGTGCGGCACGCGGCGCCATCGGCGCATCGCCTCGATCACCTCGTTGCGCGTCTGGGCGATGCCGGCGCCCTCGGCGATCGAAAAAGCGTGGAAGACTTCGCGGATCTCCGGGTAGTGCTTGCGAAAGTTAGTGAGCGGGATGCAGGCGAACATGTCCACTCCCGGCCCGCCGAACAGTCCTGGGTCTTTGGCGAAGACGCCGATCACTTCGTAGAGCCGGCCGTTAAGCCGCACCGCCTTGCCCAGCGGGTCGCGGTTGGCGAACAGCGAAGCGGCGATGGCATCGCCGATCACCACCACGTCGCGCGAGTGGTCCACGTCATAGCGCGAGACGAACCGGCCCTGCCCGATGGCGAACAGCGGGATGGCGTCGGCGTACTCGGGTTCGACGCCGCGCACGATCAGGCGCTCGACCCGCTCGCTCTCGTAGCGGATTTCGTTGGGCTGAGGCCGCAAGAAGCCGCCCTCGCCGGGGCTGGGGCGGGTGGTGAAGCTGGTGACGAAACTCAGCGACGGCACGGACTCGCGGAGGTAGGCGGCGTCGGACAGGGTCAGGTGCTTGCGCTTGCGGATTTTCTCCGGCATCCGCCCGAACTGGGCGAAGGGAATCCGTGAGAGGAAGAAGGTCCGCGAGCCCAGGCCTTCCACGCGCTCCTGGATATGGCGGTTCAGCCCCTGGATGATGGCGGCCACCGCGATCACGCTGGTCACCCCGATGACGATGCCGAGCACGGTGAGGCCGGAGCGCACCTTGTGGGAGCGCAGCGTATCCAGCCCCACCAGCAGGTTCTCGCGGATCTCGGCGCCGGTCATCGTTCCTCTCACTCGCTCCGCAGGGCGGTGACCGGATCCAGGCGGGCCGCCCGCACGGCCGGGTAAATCCCGAAGAAAAGCCCAATGGCGGAACTCAGCCCCAGGCCCAGCGCCGCCACCCAGGTCTGGACCGAGGCGGGAAAGGAGGTCAAGGTGCGCAGCGCCAGCGCGCAGGCGAAGCCGGCGCCGATCCCGAGCAGGCCGCCCACCACGCACTGCATCACGCTCTCGGCCAGGAACTGGCGCAGGATGTCGCGCTGGGTGGCCCCGACCGCCCGCCGCACCCCGATCTCCTTGGTCCGCTCGGTAACGCTCACCAGCATCACGTTCATGATGACGACGCCGCCGACCACGGCCGCGATCGAGCTGACCATCACGAACACGGCGAAGAAGGCCGAGCTGATGCTCTTCCACAGAGCGATGTAGCTCTCAGCGGTGCCGATGAAGAAGTCCTCCTCGCGGTTGCCGGTAATGTGCCGGCGGGCGCGCATCACCATCCGCGCCTGGTCCTGGGCCCGCTGAAAGACCTGGTCCCCACCGGCGGCCTTGACGTGCAGCACGACGCTGAAGCGGCTGCCGCGCATGCGCTGGAAAACGCCCATCGGGATAATGGCGAAGTTGTCCTGTTCCTGCCCGAGGATCGCCCCAATCTTCTCGTAGGTCCCGATGACGGTGAACTCCTGGTTGCCGAGGCGGATCACCCGCCCCAACGGATCGGCGCCGGAGAAGAACTCCTGGACCAGTTTGTCGCCGATGAGGCAGACCTGGGACCCGCGTTGATCTTCCAGCTCGGTGAAGTAGCGGCCCTCGGCGATGGTGCGAGTGTCGATGTCGCCCATGGCCGGCGTCTGCCCGACCATCCTGGTGTCTTGAAGTTCCCGGTCCTGGTAACGGCTGCTGCGCTGGGTGTCGTCCTGGGCGCCGACCGCCCGGCAGTCCGGGCAGCGCTCGGCCACCGCCCGCAGGTCATCCAGGGTGATGTGCTTGTTCCGCAGCGCCTTAATCAGGACGTTGAAGTCGGTAACGGCGAAGGGCAGCCGGCTGATCTGAAAGACATTGGTGCCGAGGTTGGCGATCTTCTGCTCGACGTAAAGGTTGGCCCCCTGGACGAGGGTCATCACCGTGATCAGGGTGGCCACGCCCATCATCAGCCCGAGGACGGTGAGCGAGACCCGCAGCTTATGGGAGCTGAGCGAGCCGGTGCTTTGCGCCAGGTTGTCGCGAACAGCGAGCAGAGTGGCCCCTCCTTATCTTGCCAGACTCGGGGCCGGGCGCACCCCTACACTGTTGTCTACGAGGCCAGGCGGCGGTAGAGTTCCAGCAATTGCCCGGGCGAGAGCTGCTCGGCCCGCAGGCCAGCCTCGGCCCACCCTTCGATCAGACCCTTGCCGTAGACCGGCGCCAGGTTGTTGCGCAGCGTCTTGCGCTTATGCCGGAAGCAGCGGCCGGCGAACTCGAGGAAGCCTGACGGCTCGGTGAGCAGCGGCCGCGGCGTCAGCCGTACCACGGCCGAATCCACTTTCGGCGGCGGCGAAAAAGCCGATGGCGGCACGCTGAACAGTATCTCCGGAGCCGTATAGACGCTGGTCTGGACGGAGAGAAAGCCGTACTGGCGCGTACCTGGGGTGGCCGCCAGCCGCTCGGCCACTTCCTTCTGCACCAGCACGACCGCGCGCCGCAGCAGCGGGCCCAGCGCGAAGATCTTCTCCAGGACCGGCGAGGTGATGTAGTAAGGCAGGTTGGCGGCTACCACCGCCGGTCCCCACTGGGCCAGATCGGTTTTCCGCGCGTCGTCTTCGACCAGCGTCAGCCGCTGGTCGCCGGCGAACCGCCGTCGCAGGTAATCCACCAGCCCGGCGTCGATCTCGATGCCGACCACACGCTCCGCCCGCGGCAGCAAGTACTCGGTGAGCGCGCCCCGGCCCGGCCCGATCTCAATGACCAGCGGTTCGGTGGCGGGGCAGGCGGCGGCGGCGATGCGCTGGAGCACAGCGCGACGGGTGAGGAAGTGCTGTCCTAATCGCCGCCCGGCCACGCCACGTTGTACTGGATCTTGCTGAAAGAGACGAAAACCTTGCCGTAGGTCGGCTGGCCGAAAGAAGTGGCGGGCGTGAACCCGGTGAACAGCAGGTTGTTCTCGATGCTCCGCCGCAGGCGGATGTCCTGGCGCAGGCAGTCCCCCTCGGTGATGGAATAATCGACCATCCGGCCCCGGTTGTCAACCATCACTTCCAGCACGAAATCGTCGTCGTTGAAGCCGAACGGGGCGGTGCTCTGGATCGTGGCATCCCGGTACAGGCCGAGCAGCGGCACGTCGTTGGCCGAAGTGTGACGAAACGCGATGCTGGGGAACAGGATGCTGAACAACACGATGGCCGAGACGAGCCCGCCGGCCGCCGGCAGCGCCACCGGGCGCATCAGGTTGTCGAACCACAGCCAGGCACGCCCGGCCAGGTAGGCCAGCATCGCCGCCGGGCTGCGGCGCAGCAACCGCCGCACCCGCTCCCGCGAGGCCAGCACCCGCAACGCCGTCGTCAGCTCTTCCGGCGGTGTGCGCGCCGGCAGGCTCTTCAGCGCCGTTCGCACCCTGGACAACTGCTCCCGGTTCAGCGCGCAATCGCGGCAGTGGGCCAGGTGCAACAACACGCGCCGCCGCTCCTCTTCCGAAGGCCACCCGTCGAGGTGGGCGGAAAGTGAATGTTGCACGGTTTGGCAATTCATAGTTTCACCGCGCCGGTTCTGGCGTCCAAACGGGGCTCGGTTCCGGCTCCAACCGATCCGCCAGCTCCTTCCGCAACGCTTCGCGCCCGCGCAGGATGCGCGACTTCACCGTGCCCAGCGCCACCTGGAGCACCTGGGCGATCTCCTCGTAACTCAGCTCTTCCACGTCCCGCAGCACTACCGCCGTCCGGAAACTCGGGTTCAGCCGCGCCAGCGCCGCCTCGATCATCGCCTGCTGCTCCTGCTCCACCGCGTAGTCGAAGGGGGTGCGGCCGCGGTCGGCGATCCGCTGGCTGAAGCTGTGTCCGGCCCCATCGTCCCCCTCCAGGCCTACTTCCTGCCGGCGATGCCGTGAGAACCATCGCTGGTGGTTGTACGCCTCGTTCACCGCGATCCGGTAGATCCAGGTCTTCAGGCTGCTTTCCCCGCGGAAGGCGCCCACCTTGCGGAAGATCTTCAGGAAAACCTCTTGCACCACGTCCGAGGCATCGCCGGAATCGTTTAACAACCGCGAGACAAGGCTGTAAACCGGCTGCTGATACCGGGCGATCAGGGCTTCGTAGGCCGCTTCGGCTCCCTTCCGCAGCCCCTCCACCAACAGCGCTTCGTCAGCGCGATCCGGACACTCCGGCCCCCCATCGGGGATCCCGATGTCGCCTGGCCGGTCCATCCGAAGGCTGTTCTCCGCCACCGCGACGCCTCGCTGGCAAACTTACCTTCAAAGTAGCAGGAATTGGTTTCTACTTCAATCAGTTGGACGCCGGCAGCCGGGAGAATGTTCCCGTGGTGTCAAAAGTGCCGGCGAAGGTGGGAAAACCCCTCCAGCACCAGCAGCCGCCTGCCGCCCTCCTGAAGTTGCTGCCGCTCCAGCGTCCAGGTCCGGGCATGGGGGACGTAGACGGCCCGCAGCCCCGCCTCCAGCGCCGGATTGATGTCGGATTTCGGGGAGTTGCCGATCATCCAGGTCCGCTCCGGGTCGGTCCCGAAGCGCTCCACCAGGGCCCGGTACGCCGCTGCATCCTTCTCCTTCACCACCGCGGTGTGGCGAAAATACTCACCCAGTCCCGAGCGGTCGATCTTCAGCTTCTGCTCCTCCGGGTGCCCCTTGGTGAACAGGATCAGCTCGTGGCGCCCGCGCAGGTACCCCAGCGTCTCCTCCACCCCCTCGATCAGCTCGATCGGCTGGCCGAGGATGCGCTCGGCCAGCGACATGATGATTTCCAGCTCGCGCTCCTGGATCCTGCGCTCGTTCAGGTGTTCGTAGCACTGGCAGAGGTTCCGCGCAAAATTGGCCGCCCCGTAGCCGTGGATCTTGTTGTTGGCCAGCTCGATCTCGTCGAGCACCGCCCGGATCTCACCGGGCGTCAGCGTCGAGTGGTCCAGGAAGCTGACGAACTCCTCGAAGGCCTGCTCGAAGTAGACGTTGTTCTCCCAGAGCGTGTCGTCGGCGTCGATCAGCAGGAACTGTCCGGTGAGCCCCGGCGCCGGCGGCTGCATGCTACCATTATGGCTTCTTTGCTCTCGGCCCCATGCGCATCGACGGCAAGGTTGTCCTCATCACCGGCGCTTCGGAGGGCATCGGCGCGGCCTCGGCGCGCGCTTTCGGCCGCCGCGGCGCCCGCCTCTCGCTGACCGCCCGCTCGCTCGAGAAACTGGAAGCCGTCGGCGGCTCTGAAGCGCTGGTGACCGCCGGCGACCTCACGGACGCCGAGGTCTGCCGCCGCGTCGTCGGGCGCACGCTGGAGCGCTACGGCGCCATCGACGTGCTGGTCAACAACGCCGGTGTCGGCCTGTACACGCCGGCCTGGCGCGCGCCCATTCCGCTCATCCGCCAGATGTTCGAGCTGAACTTCTTCGCCGCCCTCCAGATGACGCAGCTCGTGGTCCCGCACATGGCCCGCCAGGGCGGCGGCATGATCGTCAACGTCGGCTCGATCGCCGGCAAGGTCGCCTTCCCCTGGCTGACCGTCTACTGCGCCACCAAGTACGCGCTGGGCGCGCTGGGCGACGGCTTGCGCATGGAACTGGCGCGCGACGGCATCCGCGTGCTGACCGTCTGCCCCGGGCACGTCAAGACGGGGTTCAGCAGCCGCGCGCTGGAGGGGCGGCCGCCCGAGAAGCTGCCGCGAGAGCGGTTCGCGATCACCGCCGAGGAGTGCGCCGAGGCGATCGCCCGCGGCGTCGAGCGCAACGCGCGCACGGTGGTCGTCCCGGCGGTGGGCTGGATTCTGGTGGCGGTGGCGCGTCTGCTCCCCCGGCTGCTCGAAGCGCGACTCGTCCGCCTCTACCAATCCACGGAGCGCGCCGGATGATCGTCAAGCTGGCCAGGACGCCCGGCATCTACCTGGTGGGCTTCATGGGCAGCGGCAAGACTACCGTGGGCCGGCTGCTGGCCGACCGGCTGGGCTGGGCCTTCGTCGATCTGGACGCCGCGATCGAGGCCCATCAAGGCACATCAATCGCCGAGATCTTCGACCGCCGCGGCGAACAGCACTTTCGCCGCCTCGAGACGGAAGCGATTCGCGGGCAGGTGCACCGCATCGGGCTGGGGAAGCCGGCGGTGGTCGCCCTCGGCGGCGGCGCCTTCGCCGAGCCGGTCAACTATGCGCTGCTGACTAACAACGGCGTGACCATCTGGCTCGATTGCCCGCTCGAGCTGGCCCGCCAGCGCGTGGAGGAGAACTCCAACCGCCCGCTGGCCCGCAACCCGGTGAAGTTCGAGGAACTCTACCACGTCCGCAGGACCAGTTACGCCCGCGCTGATTTCTGCGTCGAGGCCGCCGCCGGCGACCCGGACGCGGTGGTCGAAGCAATCTTGGGACTGCCGATCTTTTAGCCATGGCACAGCCCGAACGAAAGCTCAGGAAGCAAGCGCAGCTCATTTTCCGCGCCGCCCTCCGAGCCGCCGACCCACTGGAGGCCGTCCTGCGCCACCTGCGAGTGGAAGGCGACACGCTCATCGCCGGCCGGCGCCGCTACCGCCTCGGCGCCTTTCGCCACATCTACGTGACCGGCGCCGGCAAGGCCAGCGCGGCCATGGCCGCCGGTGTCGAGCGCGTCCTTGGGCGTCGCATCCGCGACGGCCTGGTCAATGTCAAGTACGGCCACCTCGCGCGGCTGCGGCGGATTGAGCTGAACGAGTGCGGCCATCCCGTACCCGATGAGAACGGCGTGCTCGGCGCTCACGGCATCACGGCCCTCGCCGAGAAGGCCGGCGACGGCGATCTTGTCATCTGCCTGATCTCCGGCGGCGCTTCGGCCCTGCTGCCGGCGCCCGTGTTTCCCCTCACCCTGGAAGAGAAACAGGAGACCACCCGGCTGCTGCTGGCCTGCGGCGCCAGCATCCACGAGATCAACGCCGTCCGCAAGCACATCTCCCTGATCAAGGGCGGCCAACTGGCGCGGCTGGCCGCGCCAGCCACGGTGATTTCGCTGCTGCTCTCCGACGTCATCGGCGACAACCTGGACGTGATCGGCTCGGGTCCGACGGCGCCCGACGCCTCCACGTTCGCGGACGCGCAGGGCATTCTGGCGAAGTATGGCCTCTGGGAGCGCGTACCCGGCGCTGTTCGCCAGCGGATCGAGCGCGGCCTGGCCGGCGCCGTGCCGGAGACGCCGAAGGCCTCTGACGGAGCCTTTCGCCGCACCCAGAACCTGGTTATCGGCAGCAACCGCCTGGCGGTGGATGCCGCCGAGAAGAAGGCGCGGGAACTCGGCTTCCGCACGCTGGTTCTATCGACGCTGATCGAGGGCGAGACGCGCGACGTGGCCCGCATGCATGCGGCCATCGCCCGCGAGGTGCTGGCCACCGGCCGCCCGCTCAAGCCCCCGGCTTGCCTCATTTCCGGGGGCGAAACCACCGTCACGCTGCGCGGTAAGGGCCTCGGCGGGCGCAACCAGGAGTTCGTGCTGGCCGCAGCCATCGACCTGGCCGGCCTGCCCGGCGTGGTGGTCTTGAGCGGCGGCACCGACGGCACCGACGGTCCCACCGACGCCGCCGGCGCCATCGCCGACGGCGCCACCCTGGCCCGCGCCGAACGCCTCGGCCTCGACGCCAGGCATTTCCTGGCCGAGAACGACTCCTACCACTTCTTCGAGCCGCTCGGCGACCTCCTCAAGACCGGCCCCACCAACACCAACGTGATGGACGTGCGAGTAATATTGGTGGGGTGACTCCACGCACGACGGTTCTTAACGCGCTGTTCCTGGTCAACTCCTGTTGTTGGGCCGCTCAGCCAGCCGCTCAAGCCGTGCTGGTGGCTCGTGGATTCCCGGCGGTGGAAGCGATCGCGGTGAATCCCCAGGGCTCCCCGATGGTGGCCCCGGCCAGCCCCGGCGGCGCCATCGCGCGGGTCCTGCTCCGCTCCGGTTCGGTCGCGCTGGCGGAGACGGCCGGCCGGCCGGCGGGACTGGCCTTCGACGCCGCCGGTGATCTCTACGTCACCGACCCGCAGTTCGGGGCAGTCTTCAAGGTCAACCCCTGGGGCCAGATCCTGGCCGTGGCCGAGAACCTCGCCTCGCCGCAAGGTATCGCGGTCGGGCCCGATGGCCACATCTACTTCACCGATCCCGGCGGCTCACGCGTATACCGCGTCACTCCTGGCGGCGAGACGTCCGTGTGGCGCTCCGACCTGCCCGACGCCAAGGCCATTGTAGTTTCGGCCGCCGGCGGCCACATCTACGTCTCCGACACCCGGCGCCGGATCTGGCGGTTCACGCCCGACGGCAAACAACGCGCCCTCTGGGCCAGCCTCACCGACGAGGGCCGGCCGGCCGCAATGGCGCTCGACGAAAAGGGAAATCTCTACGTGGCCCGGGATGGCGGCGGCAAGGTCTCCGTACTCAGCCCCGAGGGCAAACTCATCCAGGCCCATCCGGTGCCCGGACCACGGGTGACCGGCGTCGCGTTCGGCGGCTACGACTCGAACGTCCTCTTCGTGACTGAAGCCGAGACGGGCGCCATCTACAAGCTGCGCGCGCCGCACCGCTCGCAACGTCTGCCCTGGGAGCCGGACCAGCCGCTGCGCATCCTCCAGCCCGCCGACGGTGCCATCCTCAACCGGCACGACGGCGAACCAAGCGCCGCCGGCTTGCGCATCTCCGTCAGAGGGATCTGCCCGGCCCAGGGCGCCGTCAAAGTCAACGGCGCCGCCGCCGCCGTGCGAGACGGCTCCTTCGAGGCCTCCGTTCTGGTGCGGGACCGCGAGAGCAAGATCGTCGCCGAAGGGCCGGGCGGTTTGCGAGACTCCGTCACCGTGCTCTGGGACCGCGATTCCTTCCCGCGCTACCGCTTCTCCACCGACGACAACATCTGGTTTCTGCGCGACATTGCGCGCAACGCGGCGAAGTACCAATCGATCTTCGACAACCCCTATCTCGCCTTCTGGCGCGAGATGCACCGGAAACACGGCGCCAGGATTCACCACAACATCTACTACGAGACCGCCGGCTTCAACCTCTCCCAGATGCCGGACAAGTTCCGCCCCGAGTGGCAGCGCAACGCCGACTGGATGCGGCTCACCTTCCACGCCCGCGCCAACGATCCGGCGCGGCCGTACCTCCATGCTTCGCCCGAGAAGATACGTGAGGACTACCGCCTCGTCACCCGCGAGATCGAGCGGTTCGCCGGTAAGGAAGTGCTCAGCCCGGTAACAACCATCCATTGGGGAGCGGCCACCGCCGGGGCGGCCGGGGCCTTACGCCAGGAGGGCGTCCGGGTGCTGCTCGGCGTGGACTGGTTTCGAGACGACCTGCCCTACGTCGGTTACCACCTGAGCATCCCGCAGATGCGCCGCATTCTCGGCCGCGACTACTGGAAGGACACGCAGCAGGACATCATCTTCATCCACCACGACATCGTCGTCAACAACGTCGCGCTCGATCAGATTGTGCCTTTCCTGGAGCGGGTGGCCGCCGATCCGCACGAATCGGAGGTGCTGGAGCTGATCATACACGAGCAGTATTTCTACCCCGAGTACCGTGCCTACGAGCCCGATTACCGGCAGCGTTGCGAGCGCGCGATTGAATGGGTCACGCGCCGCGGTTACAAGCCGGTGTTCTTTGAGGAAGGATTCCTGGGGGCCGGGCGTTAGCCGGAAACACGCAGGCTGTCCCCGGTTAGTGCTTCTGGATGCGGATGCGGCCTTCGCCAGCTTCGATCTCGATGCGGTCCCGCTTCTTCTCTTGCGGGGGCTGCAGGGCGGCGCCGCTGTCCTTGCGCACGGTGACGGTGCCCCGGCCGGTACGGAGGCTCACCAGCGGCCCTGTGCCCACCGCGCCGCTCAAGGTCGCGGCATGCTGGCCTTCGCTCTCCTCCTTGAGGGCCGCGCCGAAGTCGTTGGCCACGCTGCCGCGGCCGGTACGCGCTTTCAGCTCGAAGCCGGCCGACTCCGGCAGCGCCAGCTCGATGTTGCCGCTCCGCGTCTCCACCTGCATGGCCGCCAGCGGCAACTGCGCCGGCCGCAGGGTAACGTCGCCGCCCTCCATCGAGATCTCCAGGCCGGCGCTGAATCCGTCGATCTGCACGTCCCTGGCCTTGGAACAGGTGAAGCGGATCGGACCCACAAGCTGGGTGCCCGTGAAATCCCCGAGGTTCATCTGGATCTGCCCGGTGACTCTCTCCACCCGCAAGGTGGTGAACGGGCTCTCGATTCGCAGCGGTCTGGCCAGGTTGGCGAACCGCAGGTGTCCCGAGTACAAGCCCTCGATGGTCACCGGGCCCTGAATCTCCTCCAGCTCGAGGTCGTCTCCCCGCTGTGCCGAAACCTCGACCGTTCCCTTGACCTTCGCCGCCCGGACCAGGTCGCTGCGGCGCAGCTTCACCAGCACGTTGCCGCCAACGTTTCGCAGCCGCACACCGGCATTGTCGCTGTTGATCTCGACCGCCCCCTCCAGGTCGGTGATCTCAAAATCCCCGTACCGCCCGCGTCCTTCCACGCTGGCCCCGCGGGGAACGGTGATCTCCAAATCCGCCGACACGCGGTGTTCACCGGTAACACGGTCCTGGTTAGTGCGCACCACGAACTGCTCGCCGGTCCCGGTAACCTCCAGCGGGCTCTGCTGGTTGACCTGCTCGGCATCGCGCTCTTCGAGCGCCCGCACCGTCTTGCGTCCGCTGGCGCGGATCTGGTCGGTGTCGGCCCCGGCCACGCGGACGTTCCCGCGCAGGTTCTCGATCAGAATGCGGGGCGCCTTGCCGGCCGCCTTCTGTTGCTCGGCGATGGCGAAATCGTATTGGCGTCCGAAAATCTCCAGCCGCCGCGCCGCGAACGGCCCAAACCGTTGCCAGGGGCGTTGATGGTGCACCCAGCTCAGGCTCGAGCCAGCCAGGCACAGGAACACGATCAGGGTCCATTCGCCGCCGGTGACGCCGCTGGCCGGCAGCGGCCGCGAGCGCACTCGCCACACCACGATCTCGGCCAGCCGTAACACGCCCCACCCGATCAGCAGGAAAGGCCAGTAGGTGGCCAGCACATCGATCAGCGGCAGCTCCGGCCGCAGCGTGTTGGCCAAGAGCAAGCCGCCGATAGCGATCAGCAGCATTGGCCCGATCACTGAGCGCGGTCTCATAGCCCGCCTCCCCCCGTCGTCTCTTGCCCGGCGCTTCCGGCCAGGTGCTCGGCGAGCTTCATCAGGCCGAACATGATCAGCAGCACCGGGAAGGTGCGCGAGAATGAATAATCGCCGAAGTGGTCCAGCGCGAACAGCGAGCCGAGCGTGATCAGCATGATCGGGCCACGGATCGCGCGGACGAAGGCTCTAATGCCGTTCATAGGGCCTCTCCTCGCATCCGCAGTCCGGCGAGCTGCCCGTCAGGCGGCAGTAGAGCATGTAGCTGCCCAGCCCGATCAGGATCACCGGCCAGTAGCGGATCAGCCGCTCAAACTCCAGGATGTCCATCGTGTCCAGCAGGAAGAGCACGCCCAGCGCCATCAGCAGCACCGGGCCGACCGGGAAGCCGGTCCTCGGCGCCCGCACCGGGAGGATGCTGGAAAACTCGTCCACTGCTTCCCCGGCCTGGCGCCGGCGGGCGGTGTGGTAGGCCTCGAACGGCATGTAGATGTAGAAAGCGCCGATCAGAATGCCGAACAGCGGCTCGAAGCCGCCGACGGCGTGCGCGCTGGTGATGCTGATCAGCAAGCCGAAGATGAGCACGTGCACCAGCCCCTTGGCATACTGGCCGTTGTAAATGGCGCCGACACCTGGAATCAGCCCGAGCAGGAAGGCCAGCCCCGGCGAGGTCCCGGTCGCCTTGGCGGCAACCGGGGCGGCCGTGGGCTTGACTGGCGTCGGCTCCCCGGCCGGAAGATGACGCTCGCAAAAAATGCTGCCCTGCGCCGGGCGCTGGCAGGCCGCGCAAAGCGACTGCCCGCAGTCTCGGCAGTAGGCCACCGCCGCCACGTCGGGATGATTCAGGCAGTTCATAATGTCAGGCTCCCCACTCGATTAACGTGATTTGCCCGGCGCTTGTTCCGCGCCTGGGCTGGCCGGGCGCTGCCCGGCCTCACCGCCCGCCGGGCCGCCCGGCTCGGCGCCGGCGGGCCCAGAGGGCACCCCGCGGTCTTCCTCTTCCTGGGCGGTCCACTCGCGCAACTGCGACTGGATCTCGTAGACCACCTTCAGGCTCTGATAAAACTTCCCCGCCCGCTCCCAGGCGCGGTGGAGGCGGTCGTCCATCGCCTGCCAGACCTTGGCCGGATGCAGATCGGCCGGACTCAACTGGCGCGGCGTGATGCCGGCGAACTTGCCCAGCATCGAGAACGAAAGGATGGTCATCGCCATGCCCATTGCGAATCGCGGCTGGAAGATCGGGTGCGCCAGCCGTCCCAGCCAGCGGCTCACGCCGGCCAGCCGTTGCGCGCGGGTGTGGTGGCGCGTCGGGATCTGGAACAGTATCCGCGTGACCAGCTCGGGCGGCGGCTCCACTGCGGCAGCGCGCTCGATGAAGCCGACGGCGGCGGCGCAGTCGCCGGCCAGTTCCCGGCAGGCGGCGCAAGCAGCCAGGTGGCGCTCCACCAGCTCGCGCTCGGGCGCACGAAGGGTGCCGTCCACGTAGTCGCAGATCAGGGCTTCCAAATCCGCGCAGTTCATACCAGCACCTTTTGCCTTCGCAGTATTCGCGCCAGCTCCGCTCGCCCGCGGTTCAGCCGCGATTTCACCGTGCCTTCCGGCACCTTCAACACCTGCGCGATCTCGCGGTACTCCATCTCCTGGAGGTCGCGCAGGATCACCGTCTCCCGCAACTCCGGCGACAGTTTCCCGAGCGCGTGCTGGAGCGCCTCGCGGGCTTCCCGCCCGGCCAGCAGGCCTTCGGTCCGCGAGGCCGGCCCGCTGCGCTCCTCCAGCACCGCGAGCTGATCCTCCAGCGGCTCGGAGGCGCGCTCCAGCTTCGTGCGCCGGTAGTGGTCAATCAACAGGTTCCTTGTCAGCCGGCTCAGCCACACACCGAACGAACCCTCGCCGGCCCTGAAACTCTTCAGGCTCCGGAACACACGGAGAAAAACGTCCTGGGTGAGATCCTGCGCCTCCGCGTCGCTGCCGGTGAATCGATAACAGAGGGCGTACACGCGTCGCGTGTGCGTCTTGACGAGGTCCTCCCAGCCGGCTTCCTCGCCGCTGAGGCACCGCTCCACCAGTTGGAGGTCGGGGTCCAAGCTGTTGTCCGCTATGCTACCGATCCCCCGCCATCGAAGAGCGCCCGGCTCTCCTCGGCCGGCGCAAGCGCTCCCCGCCGCGGCGTTGGGAAAGAGTAGGGCGCTGGCTGCCATGGTTCGCCTCGTTTAAGCCGCCCCGCCGCGTGCCGGCCCTCGTCGGCCGCGTCGATTCAGGCTTCACCTTTACAGGACGAGGATTTATCATGGGAAGTTCAATCCAATCCAGCCCTTGCGCATGCAACGTCCCATTCTAGCCCGTTTGGGGAGCGACGGAAACCAGGCCGGCGGCGACCCAGGTACGCCGGCCGCGGCTCCGGGCGGAGGTTTTCCCCACTGGCGCTGGCCGGTCGCGCTTCTGCTGCTCACCGCGGTGGCCGTCGCGGTCGTCTACTACCGCATCCGCGAAACCGGCTTTCGGTGGGACGCGTTCGCCGCCAGCTTCCTGCGCCTGAGATGGTCCTGGGTGGGCGTCTCGGTGCTGCTGGCGCTGGCCACCTATTACGGACGCGCCCTGCGCTGGGCGGTGATGCTGAAGCCTCTGCGTCCGCGGCCCAACCTCTGGAACCTGTTCTCAGCGACCGCCATTGGCTTCACCGCCGTGGTCCTGCTCGGCAGGCCGGGCGAGTTCGTGCGGCCCTACCTGATCGCCCTCAAGGAGCGAGTGCCGTTATCCTCCCAGCTCGCCGCCTGGCTGCTGGAGCGTATCTACGACCTGCTGGCGGTCCTGATCGTCTTCGGCCTCGCCCTCTCGCAGGTCCACGTCCCCCGCGCCAGCCTCGGGCCGGGTCTCCAGTGGGCCCTCCAGGTTGGCGGAACCGTGGTCGCCACAGCCTCCTTCGCCTGCCTCATCGTTCTGTTCTTGCTCCGGCAGTTCTCCGAACCCATGCGCCGCCGCCTTCTGGACGGCATGGGGTTCCTGCCCGCCCACTACTTCCACAGGGCCGAGCGGGTGGTCACCGCCTTCGTCGAGGGTCTGGCTTCAACCCGCAGCGCCGCCTCGCTGGGGCTGATCGTCGCCTACACCTTCCTCGAATGGGTCCTGATAACGGCATGCTACCGCTGCCTCTTCCAGGCCTACCCCGAGACCGCGGGCCTGACGCTCGGGGATGTAGTCGTCTTCATGGGATTCGTTTCCCTCGGCAGCGTGGTCCAGATCCCCGCTGTGGGCGGGGGCATCCAGATCGTTGCCGTCCTGGTTCTCACCGAGTTGTTCGGACTGTCCCTGGAGCTGGCCACCAGTATCGCCCTGCTCCTGTGGATTATTACGTTTGTAGTAATTGTGCCATTCGGGCTCGGCTTGAGCTTTCACGAGGGCCTGAACTGGAAGCGGTTCAGGGAATTGGAGCGAGAAGCGGAACGGGCCGCCGCCAACCCGTAGGAAACAGGTATGAACTGTCCTTTCTGCGGCCACAAACACGATAAGGTTGTAGACTCACGGGAAAGCAAGGAAGGCGAGGTGGTCCGGCGCCGGCGCGAATGCCTCACCTGTGAGCGGAGATTCACCACCTACGAGCGCATCGATGAAGTGCCCTACATGGTGGTGAAGAAGGACGGCCGGCGGGAGAAATTCGATCGGCAAAAGGTGCTCAGCGGCCTGCTCAAGGCCTGTGAGAAGCGTCCGGTTGCCATCGGGCGGCTGGCTGAGATCGTCGATGCCGTGGAGGCGCGCCTGCTTGAGAGCCCGGACCGGGAACTTCCTACTACTGAAATAGGAGAAATGCTGATGGCCCGGCTCCGAAGCCTGGATAAGATCGCTTACGTCCGTTTCGCTTCTGTATACAGGGACTTCCAGGACGAGGAAGCTTTCTTTAATGAATTGAAGAACTTAATGCGCAAGAAGCGGACGTGAGAGAAAACCCCCGCCAGGCCGACTATGGCTTTTGGGGGTTCGCCCAACTGATAGAGCCGCGCCAAGCTGGCGGCTCAATTCCTGTAACTTATCCTACCCTGCTGCATCAGGTAGATTAGGGCTTAACTTCTCGGGCGATCAATGCTATGATCGAAGACGGCAACAGCGCCGGATTTCGCCGTCCAAGACTACTGGAAGTGCCCGGGACCATAAGACGCTAGGAATGCGCCCCATGATCAGGGAACTGCCTCGTGCCTTCCGAACCGGGGAGGTGATCTGAGTGGACCATTTTGAAGACCATTTCCTGAGCGAAACCCACGAGCCGCTGGGTATTCCTTTCGACGTGGAACCCAAGTTTTTTGAAGCAGATGAGTTGCATGGCGCGGAGGACTTCCACGCGGTTCAGCAGGTGGAGGAGTCCATTTACACGGACGATCCCGTGCGGGTTTACCTGCGCGAGATGGGTGCTGTCCCGCTTCTGACCAGGGAAGGCGAAGTCGATCTGGCCCGTCGGATGGAGCGGGGCAAGCTGCGGATGCAGAAGGCCATCAGCCGCTCTGCGCTGGTCCAGCGGGTGGTGGTCGATCTGGCCGACCAGCTCAAGAAGGGGACCGAAGACCTCGACAACCTGGCGGATTTGGGCGAGCCGGAAGAGGACATCAGTGTCGAGGCTCAGCGCCGGGCCGAGGTCCAACAGCTTTTCGCCGATGTAGCCGCCTTCTTCAAGCGGCAGCAGCAGTGGGCCGACAAGGTGGACGCGGTGCCGTCCTCGAACAGGCGCGCCCGGCTGCGAACCGCCGGGCGGGCGGCCCGCGCGAAGGTCGGGACCTCGCTGGCCATCCGCAAGATCCCCTTCCCGCCCCACAAGTGGAAGGAGTTCGGCAAGGAAATCGAACGGGCGGTCGAAGGGCTCAGCCACCTGGAGAGCGAGTTCAAGCGCCTCCAGGAGCGCAACGGCCAGTCGGTCCAGAGCAAGGCGAAGGAGTTGCGGCGCGAGATCCGCAGGCGTGAAGCGCTGGCCGGCGCTTCGCTCTCCGACCTGCGCCACACGTTGCAAGTCATCCGCCACGGAGAGATCGAGGCCGAGAAGGCCAAGAAGGACCTGGTGGAGGCCAACCTCCGGCTCGTGGTCTCGGTCGCCAAGAAGTACGTCAACCGCGGCCTGCACCTGCTGGATCTGATCCAGGAAGGCAACATCGGGCTGATGCGCGCCGCCGACAAGTTCGAGTACCGGCGCGGCTACAAGTTCTCCACTTACGCCACCTGGTGGATCCGCCAGGCGATCACCCGCGCCATCGCCGACCAGTCGCGCACCATCCGCATCCCGGTGCACATGAACGAGAGCATGAACAAGTTCCTGCGGGCCAACCGCGAGCTGGAGAAGGAACTGGGGCGGAACCCGACCAACGACGAGATCGGCCGCCGCATGGACATCACGGTCGAGAAGGTCCAGAAGCTGAAGACCATCTCGCGCGACCCGGTGTCGCTGGAGACCCCGGTCGGCCGCGACGGCGAGTCGGCCCTCGGCGACCTGATCGAAGACCGCTGGGTGGGTTCGCCGGTCGAGGCCGTCATCGAGGCCAACGTGCGCGACGAGACGGCCAACATCCTTAAGACCCTCTCCCCCAAGGAGGAGAAGGTCATCCGGCTTCGCTTCGGCATCGGCTGCGAGCGCGAGCACACGCTGGAGGAGATCGGCCAGGAGTTCGACGTAACGCGCGAGCGCATCCGCCAGATCGAAGCCAAGGCGCTGCGCCAGCTCCGCTCGCCGGAGCGGGCGCGCCACCTGCGCGCGCTGCTGGCGGCGCGTTAG
>ERZ1292640.1295-Hain-H43-02um-R1-1295-length-20704-cov-65_pt1 | contig 20704 bp, 26 predicted proteins | sample MGYA00564404_ERZ1292640 | MGnify/ENA primary metagenome ERZ1292640 (study PRJEB36523, sample SAMEA6512636) | groundwater metagenome | collected 2019-01-08 | study: AquaDiva: Metagenomics assemblies of 32 groundwater samples
AAAGGCGTTGCGGGTGAGGAGAATGCTTTTCACCCTATACAGGGTCGCGCCTCTTAACTTTAAATTAATTTTTTAATATTGATTTTTTATTGGACTAGAATTTTTGCACCCAATCTATTCATTTCATTGATAAAATCTGGATATGATACTGCAACTGATTCATGATCTGTCACAATGCAATTACCTACATACATTCCAGATATGCAAAATGCCATGAATAATCTATGATCATTTTCAGAATTCAATAACGCGCCTCTTGATTCGTTTGGTGACTCTAAAATTAATCCATCTTCTTTTTCTTGGACTCTAATCCCAATTTTGACTAGTTCTCTAGATAAAATTAAAATTCTGTCTGTCTCTTTTAATCTTGCATGTTTCACATTTATGATTTCAATAGGATTTATTGTTTTTAATGCTAGAATTGCAAGTGGTGGAAGTAGGTCTGGCGAATTACTTAAATCAAATCGTCCACCATTAAGTTCTTTTGGTGATTGAATTGTTATTTGATCTTCTTTTATTGAAACTTTTACTCCCAACTGTTCTAGGATGTCAATAAAGACTTTGTCTCCTTGAGGTAAGTTCCCCATTCTACCATGAATTATGACATTTTCTCCATTTAATACTGATGCTGAAAGAAGTAGTGCTAGACTTGAAAAATCCATTGGAACTGTAAATGTAGATGGTTTGTACACTTGAGGCGCGATGCTGTATTTTTTGTATGGGATTAGTGTTTGTACTGTAACTCCAAAATTTTTCATTGTTGCAATAGTTGCATCAAGATATGGCTTTGAAACTAAATTTCCCTCTATGGTTAAATTAATTCCTTTTTCTGTTAATGGTGCACAAATTAATAATGCAGAAATAAATTGACTTGAAAAGTTTCCTGGAATGGACACATCTCCACCCAAAATTCTTCCAGTTATTTTGATGGGCGGCATTCCGTTTGTCGAATTACATTTAGCTCCTATGCTTTCAAGTGCATCTAGCAGTGGTTGCATTGGTCTTTTTTGAAGACTTGAATCTCCCGTTAGTGTAATTTCTCTTGTGAATAGGCTTGCAATTCCAGATGCAATTCTAATGGTGGTGCCTGAGTTTTTTGCATCAATTTCAGGCACGATTATGTCCATTTTTATGGGTTTTTTGACAATGATTGACGTGTCTATTTCTTCAATTTCTGCTCCAAAATTTCTACATGCTTCAATTGTTGCAACAGTATCTGCAGAAAACAACACGTTGTCTATTTTACTATTATTTCCTGCAAGTGATGCAAGAAAAATTGCTCTATGAGAATAACTCTTATTCGCTGGACATGTAATGTGTCCTGATATTTTTGATTTTTCTATTTTACAATTCATGAACTTCTGCCTTTTTGTTATTGACTTTGGAAACTATTACATTTCCTTCTAATGCTGAAAATACTTTTTTAATATTTGATTCATTTTCTTTTTTTGTTATTGCTACAATTGATGGACCATTTCCTGAAACCGATGCACCATATGCACCTTTTTCCAGTAAATTTATGATTATTTTTGGATCAGAATTTAATGTTGCAGCTGTTGCTAATCCATTAATGTTCATTGCATTCCAGTAATCTGCTTTTTTAGCCAACTCCCACGCATTTTCAAACACTGCTGAAAGAATTTTTAGATTTTTTAAATTTCCACGTTTTCTATTTTTCGGAATAAATATCACGGCAATTAAATCTGTAGGTGCTTTCTCTGAATTAATACGATTTTTCTTAAAATTGTCTGTCACATTGAACCCTCCATAATAACATGAACATGCATCATCATATGCACCTGTTATGCTCACTTTGGACTCTATTGATGCCTCTACTCCTGCAAGTAAAATTTGTTTATCTGTTAATTTCGGTTTAAAAATTTTAGAGCACGCAAGAGCGACAGCAGATGAAATTGCACTGGAGCTTTTTAATCCATATCCTGTTGGTATTTCTGAATCTAGGGTGACTTCAATCTTGTTTTCTTCTAGTTCTTTTTTTGAAAGGATTTTTTCTATCGTCTTGTTGATTAATCTTGAACTTAGACTCTTGTTTTCTGATTTGATGCTAATTCCTTTTCCTGGGCTTGTTTCAACTGTTGCATCAACTTTTAATTCAATACCTAATGTTGCACCTTTTTGGGTCGCAATTGCATTTACCAATGATATTGCACCGTGCACCGTAGCCTTTGCTTTTACCATTATACTCCTCCCAACAATGCTTTTTTCATGGCATTATAAGGTGCTTCCATCCCATGCCATATTTCAAATGCTCTTGTTGCTTGACCTAGTAACATTTCATATCCGTAGATTATGATTGCTCCTTTTTCTTTTGCTTTTTTTAGAAAATCTGTATTTATGGGCATGTATACAATATCGTATACAATTGTTTTTGAGTTAATCCCGTCTAATGAAATTGGACTAGGTTCATTTTTTAATCCAATTGATGTTGCATTTACGATTACATCGTAATTTTTTGCAGTATCTTCAACTTTATCTATCTTTATTGCATTTGCATTTAATCCAATTTTATTTGAAAATTCTGCTATGTTGTTTGCATTTTCTAAAGTTCTATTTGCGATAGTGATACTTTGTGCATTTTCTTTTGCAAATCCTGCAACAATAGCTCTTGCAGCACCACCAGCTCCTAATAACAACACTTTCAAATCTTTTACACTCAAATTTCTTTTTTTAAATGGATCTAAAAATCCATCCATGTCTGTATTGTATCCTTTTAAAATACCACTATCGTTTGTAACCGTATTAACAGCTCCTATAATGTTACATGATTCATCAAATTTATCTAGATATTTCATCATTTCAATTTTATGTGGAATTGTAACATTAAATCCGTCTATTTTGATTTTTTTAAGTGATTCAACTCCATCTTCTAATTCTCCTTTTGGTATTCTATATGCAATATATGCACAATCTAAATTTAATTCTCTGAAAGCTGCACTATGAATGTTAGGCGATAGTGAATGATCAATTGGATCCCCAATTACTGCAAATGTTTTTGACATCTTATTTTCTAAATTATTATGATTGATTTAAACTCTCAACTAGAGTGCTGAACATATCTGTCAAAACATATTTTGTACAAACCCTGTACTGGGCGCTATATTTTATAATTGTAAATCTTGATTTTGATATTTAACCTATTTTCAGACTAATAATTTTCTTTACTTCGTCTATGCTGAGTTGTCCTGGTGCTACTGGCTTTCCTAATGATACGTAAGTGTATGGACTACCCAAATACAGGCACAAAATTCTTGATACTCTACCATTATCACCCATTGCAAATGCAATCAAATTATTTTTTCCATTTTTACTATACAGCTGAAGTGTTCTAGTTGAATCATCCACCGATTTGGCTGTAGTGACAATTTTTACATTATGCGAAAATTTTGTCATCTTACTCATCATGTTTTTTAATTCAGAAAATTTTGGTGTTTTTTTAAAATCATGCCATGAAATGAGTAGTTTCGTTTTTGTTGATTTTAGATATTTTGCTAATTCTTTATTTTCTTTAATTGTATTAAATTCAACATCTAATAAAAATGGGTTGTATTCTGCAATTAATTTTAAAATTGAGATTCTTTCTTTTTCACCACCTTCAAATTTTCCACCTTCCGATTTTGGTCTTAATGTACACACTACTCTTTTCAAATCATTCTTGATGATTTCTAATGTTTTAGGTATTTCATCTGTTTTTAAAAAATCAAATCGAATCTCTACATAATCTGATTTTTTTAGAGCATCTTTTAGATTCTGTTTAATTTTATCTGATGAATTCTCTGCAATTGATACGCACGTTTTGTATTTCATTTCATTACTTTTCTAAAATATATTCATCTGATACTTCCATTCCAAAATGTCTGCCTGTAGCAGATTTTGCATGTACCATTACCATGTCTCCTTTCTTGAGGTGTGTGACTGATACTAGTTGTCCATTTGGTTTTACAAAACGAATTGTCTCTGCATCCTGTGCGATTATTCCTCCGATTTCTCCACCCATTGATGCTTTGATCATTAACATTGGACGTCGTTCTATTTTTGATCTTCCAACAGTAGCTCTTCTTGCATTGCCTTTTGAATTTATTATCAACACTTCCGATCCAGTCTCCACTTCTGAAAGATAATTTGTTGTACCATCTGGAGAAAGTGTGTAACAATGCACTGCTCCTGCATTGACTCTAAATGGTCTTGGTGATGTAAATGAAGATCCTACTGATTCATTGTGTACTAAAAACAAAAAGTTTGATCTATTTCCAATTAACATCCCTTCTCCTTTATGGAGTATAGATGCTGTATCTACACATACTCTCTCCCCATCTCCTACTTCTTTAACCTCGATAATTTTTGCTGGCTTTAAATCAAAACTTCTAGTTCCCAAGTATACCATGGCTTCTCTGACCTCATTAATTGAGGCTGTGTTGAAAATTACTCCATCAACTCCTACTTCTAGGATCGAGAACATCTTTCTGACTTCTTCAGGTGTATTTGCTATGGCAAAAATTTTGGTATTGATCTTGTGAAGTTTTGCAATTATATTTTCAAGCGGAATGATCTTCCAATCTTTTACTTCAACTATTACAAAATCTAATCCTTTTTTCGCTACGGTTAGAATATTTTCAATATCTGTATTGGATAAAACTTTGAATTTTCTGCCTATTTTCTTCCCATTTGGTTTTACAGATCCCTCTTTTTCAATTACTACATATTTTGCAGCAGATGATGGATACACCGTTTCTAATTTTGTTTTTTTAATATCTACTTTCTTTGGATCAAGATATACCATTTTGATTCCTTCTTCTTGTAATTGAGAAAGAAATTTTGTTAACTGTGCTTGAGACACTTTGGGCGAAATTATTAATTCTCTAGTCTTACTCAATTTTTTTCATTGCTTCCTTTGCGGATTCATTTTTGAAAATTATTGATGCTAGTGCTTCTACAATTTTTTCTGGTCTTTTATGTGCAAAAATGTTTCTGCCATATGTTACTCCTTTTGCTCCTGCTGCCATAGCATCTTCCGTCATTTGAAGAATATCTAAATCTGTTTTTGATTTTGGTCCACCTGCAATAACTATTGGGACCGGAGTACTTTTTACAATTTTTGCAAATGAATCTATGTCTCCTGTATACAGTGTTTTTACTATATCTGCCCCACATTCTGCACCTATTCTTGCAACATGTCCTACAATTTCAGGATCATGTGGATCCTTGACATTCTCTCCTCTTGGATACATCATTGCCAAAAGTGGCATATCCCATTCGTGACATTGATCTGCTGTCATTCCAAGTTGTTCTAGCATTTCTGGTTCTTCTTTTCCTCCTATGTTGATATGTAATGAAACCCCATCTGCCCCCATTCTGACTGCTTCTTTTACTGTACCTGTTAACATCTTACGATTAGGAGATAATGATAATGATGTACTACTTGAAAAATGAACCAAAACTCCAACCTTGGGTGGTTTTGGTAATGTTTTGAGAATTCCTTTGTTAATTATTACACTTGTAAGTCCATGTGTTTCACATTTGTAAATTATAGAAGCAGGGTCTGTGAGGCCTTCAATAGGTCCATTAGAAATGCCATGATCCATTGGAATGCACAACATCTTTCCTTTTCTAAGAATTCGATTAAGTCGAATCTGATGACCCGATACCATGGCTGAATCTGGTTTTAGTGCCCTACTTAAAAATAACGTGAATCTTTGAACTCATGATTATCTGATTTGTGCATGGAATGGTCTTTATGTTAAATTCTTTTTTAATATTTTTTCTATCAAGGAATAAATAGAAATGATAGATGCTGTTGAACAAGTTAATTGAGTCAAACTACTGAACAAATTAATCAAAGTACTATTGGAGATATTCTTGAAAACTCACTTAGTGGGAATAGACCTAGTCCTGCAGACTGTCTTCGATTATTAGAGTCTGATGACGTTCATCTGATGGGCCTCGTTTCTGGGTATCTTACAAGAAAACAATTTGGGAAAAAAGCTTCATTTGTAAATAACATAATTTTGAATTACACCAATGTCTGTATTACTGATTGTAAATTTTGTGCATTTTACAGATCCCCTGGTTCTGAAGATGCCTACACCTTAACTCTTGATCAAATTGAATCAAGAATAAAGACTTCATGGGAGATGTTTAAGATAAGACAAGTTCTGATTCAAGGTGGACATAACCCCAATCTGAAAATTGAATATTATGAAAATGCATTTAAAATGATTAGACAAAAATTTCCAAACATTGGTGTACATGGACTTTCTACATCTGAAATAGATATGATTGCTAGAATTGAAAAATCATCTACAAAAGAAGTCTTATCAAGATTAAAAGATGCTGGTCTTCAATCTATTCCTGGTGCCGGAGCTGAAATTCTTGTTGATTCGGTAAAAGATGTAATAAGTCCAAAGAAAATATCAAGTGCCGATTGGATTAGAATCATGGAAGAAGCTCATACACTTGGTCTTCCAGCATCTGCAACTATGATGTATGGACATGTAGAAAACAACGATGACATTGTAGATCACTTTTTTAAAATTGTAACGTTACAAGAAAAAACTAAAGGATTCATGGCCTTTATTCCTTGGAATTTTGAACCCAATAACACTTTGATGCAAAAAGAAAATTTGGTGCAATATGGCACTGGGGGAATCCGACTTCTAAAAATGATAGCCATATCTAGACTTGTTTTTGATGGACTGATTCCACACATTCAATCTTCATGGCTTACAAATGGAGTTGGAATGGCACAACTTGCTCTTCAATATGGTGCTGATGACTTTGGAGGAACATTGATTGGTGAAGAAGTTGTATCGTGTACCGGGGCTCGTTCTACCGAGCTTACTGGTAAAATAATTGTCGATGCGATTCATCAAATTGGATATCAGGCAGAAGAACGAGATAATTTTTACAATCCTGTTGCTCTACTATAATCCATAACTAGACCATTTGGAATCTACTAAATTCTTTGTATCTGTATCCACTTTAACTTGCTGCTGAATTTCTCGTTGATATCCCTCCTCTCTTGTTTTTTGAGTGGCGTCAATTCCTAACTTTGAACCCAAGTTTACAAGTGGCGATGCTGGATCAAGTGTATCTGTAGGTGTGTTGTTGATTATGATAGTATCTCGTGCAGCATCTGCCCTTGTTGTTATTGCCCATATCACATCGTTAATGTCATGAACGTTGATATCTTCATCAACTACGACAAACATCTTTGTTAGAGCAAGTTGCCCCATTCCCCATAACCCCATCATTACTTTTTTTGCCTGACCTGGATATCTTTTCTTGATAGAAATTATTGCAAAACCTTGGAACCAGCCAGCAGCTGGCATGCTGAAATCTACTACTTCTGGATGAAACATTTGTATCAATGGTAAAAATGACTGTTCTATGACTTTTCCAATATATGCATCTTCTAGAACTGGCTTACCTACAACTGTTGTAACATAAATTGGCTTTTTTCTTCTCATGATTCCTGTTAATGTAAAAGTTGGATATGGCTCAACTGGTGTGTAATATCCTGTATGATCTCCAAATGGTCCCTCGTCTCTAATATCATACGGATCAACATATCCTTCTAAAACGATTTCTGCATTCGCAGGTACTTCCAAATCAATGGTTTTGCATTTGACCGTTTTAATTCCTTTTTTTCTTGTAATTCCTGCAAACAAATACTTGTCAAGCCCTTCTGGCACTGGGGCTATTGATGAGAAAACTGTTGCAGGTTCACATCCTATAATTATTGCGGCTTGTATTTTTTCTCCTCGCTCTTTTGCAATATCTCCATGATGTGCCCCACGTTTGTGCTTCTGCCAATGCATTAGCGCATGTGTGCTATCTAGAATTTGCATTCTGTATACTCCTAAATTTCTTACTCCTGTTTCTGGATGCTTTGTAGCTACCAATCCTAATGTGATGAAACGTCCCGCATCATTTGGCCATGATTTTAAAATTGGTATGTCATCAAAAGATGCAGAATTTGATGTAACCTCAGTTACTGGACCGCTGTTTTCTAGTTTGGGAAATGATTCTGCCATTTTTGAAAGCTCTGGAAGTTTTTTAATTTTATTTAGAAACCCTGATGGCATGTCCATTTTTGTCATATCTACAATTCTTTGCCCAATTTCTGTAAAATCTGTCATTTCAAGACCTATCTCTAATCTTTTCATTGAGCCAAACGCATTACCTAACACTGGCATATCATAATTTTTTACATTTTCAAAAAGTATTGCAGGACCTTTTGAATACATCTCTCTTCTTAAAATTTCTGCAATTTCTAAATTCGAATCTACTTCTGTTTTGACTCTCTTTAATTCTCCTTTTTTTTCCAACTCTGTTACAAATTCATGAATGTCTTCAATTGGCATAATCTTCCTAAATACGGATCAAGTATAAGCTTAACTGGATTTGCGTAAAGAAGATGCTTTTAAAATAATTTTAACACATGCATTTTAATTCCCACCACTAGGGAAATCTGTTATGGCCGAAGACAAGTGTGTGGTATGCAAAGGAACTGGCACTATCGAGTTATTGGGATCTCAGTGTCCTTTTTGTAATGGAACAGGTGAGTCAAATAAACTCGCAAAGTCATATCTTGATTCTCATATCTGTCAATGTATTTTTCTTGATAGGAAACAATGCCCTTTATGTGGTAAAAGATGTCATCATGATACTCCAAACAAACCAAAAATTTTACTTAGTCCTGAGTAGAAATTTTATCCCATCGGTGGAAGTTCATTCTTTCTATCATGACCACCCGAACCAAATTTACAGTAAAAACATAATTCTGATTCCATGTACTTTAACTGCTCTATCTGAATGGCTCCCAGTTTTAATGCAATTTTTGTCAAAATTCTATATTTTAATGGCATAGCTGGAATTACTTCTTGTGTGTATACTCTGTAATGATCGGGACAAAACTTTAGAGTTATTTTTGATGGCTCTTTTCCTTTCTGATTGACTTGTCTTGTAAAATTTATCTGCTCTCTGATGTATTCGTGTTTTGGACACGGACAATCCTTTCCACCTGGATGTTTGTATGCTGGTGTATTTTTCCAATCAAATCCCGGATATTCTTTCTCAAAATCGTCCAATGATACAACTATGTTCTTTGTGCATATAAAACTTGATCAAATTTTGTATTGGTAATTGACCCAAATGTAAATAAACCCCGGAAATTCATCCAAATTAAATGTCGTCTGTTAAAAAGCAAACAAAACAAGATCTTGAAAACAAGATTGCAGAATTAGAAGCTAAATTGAATAAATTGGCAACACAACTTGAAGCCAAACCAACCGTAGCACCAAAACCTGCTGAGGTAAAACCATCTCAAGTAAAACCTGCTGATGTAAAACCTGCTGAAGTTACAAAACCAAAAGGTACACTACCAAAAGGATTTGATACAAAACCAGCAGATGTGCCAAAAACAGCTGAGACAAAAGCACAACCTCCATCAACTGTACAAGCAGCGTTAGAGAATGCTTATCAAAATGCCCGAATGACTGATTTTCATTGGTATAGAGCAAATGTCACCGGTTATTCTCCAGCTCCAAACAGATACTTTGTAAGAAGAACTGCTCCAGTGGGTAAAGTTCCAACAACAAATTGGATTGATCAAAAAGCAAAAGTACCTGGATATACACAACCATCAAACCAGTACTTTGCAACAAGGGCAAGACTTGCATATCATCCAGCGGATAAAACGTTTGGTGGTTTTAGTGGTACAACTATGACTGTAGATGGTTCTGTTGCACAAGCTCAAACGTATCAAGCACCTCCACCAAAACCAAGTAGAGGCACATTGCCAAAAGGATTCTAATTCAATCATTCTTTTATTTTCTATTTTTAATATTATCTCTCATCTTGATCAATTCAATACTGGTTTTTTTGATCGACATTTGACTTGGGTATTCTCTGTTTGTATTTATAAAATTGTTTTAAATTTATGAAATTTTTACATATTATGATTTACTTTTTACAATTAATTTTAACTAAATTTTACCTGATCAAAATGTAAATAAACACTATGATATTTACTGAAATGAATGGCAACTAAAAAAGCAAACACAAAACAAGATCTTGAAAACAAGATTGCAGAATTAGAAGCTAAATTGAATAAATTGGCAACACAACTTGAAGCCAAACCAACCGTAGCACCAAAACCTGCTGAGGTAAAACCATCTCAAGTAAAACCTGCTGATGTAAAACCTGCTGAAGTTACAAAACCAAAAGGTACACTACCAAAAGGATTTGATACAAAACCAGCAGATGTGCCAAAAACAGCTGAGACAAAAGCACAACCTCCATCAACTGTACAAGCAGCGTTAGAGAATGCTTATCAAAATGCCCGAATGACTGATTTTCATTGGTATAGAGCAAATGTCACCGGTTATTCTCCAGCTCCAAACAGATACTTTGTAAGAAGAACTGCTCCAGTGGGTAAAGTTCCAACAACAAATTGGATTGATCAAAAAGCAAAAGTACCTGGATATACACAACCATCAAACCAGTACTTTGCAACAAGGGCAAGACTTGCATATCATCCAGCGGATAAAACGTTTGGTGGTTTTAGTGGTACAACTATGACTGTAGATGGTTCTGTTGCACAAGCTCAAACGTATCAAGCACCTCCACCAAAACCAAGTAGAGGCACATTGCCAAAAGGAACAGAACAAACTCAGGTTTCATCTCACACTAGTAATTCTGGAAAATCAAAGAAAGAACAGTTAGAAGAATATGAAAAAGATTACTTACAAAGAATAGATCAACAAAGAATTGAAGAAGAACAGGCATATCAAGAAGCTATTGAAGATGAAGTAAAAGCTAGAGCAAGTGCAACTCGTGGTACTTTACCAAAAGGGTTTGAATCAAAACCAGCACCTGAACAACCAAAAACTTCTAGAGGCACATTGCCAAAAGGTTTCTAATTTTTTAACCTCTTTTAATTATTTTTTAATTTAATTTTAAAAAATCATCTAGTACTTCTTTTGAATGTCCTGCTGGTTTTACTTTGGGGTATATTTTAAAAATTTTCCCTTTTTCATCAACCAAAAACGTGCTTCTTGTAACTCCCAAGTATTCTCTTCCCATGAATTGTTTTTTACCCCAAACACCAAATTGCTTTGATACTATTTTATCTACATCTGCGAGAAGTGGATATTTTATTTCCATTTTATCACAAAATTTTTTATGAGATTCTACATCGTCTGGACTGATACCAATTATTTCAATTCCTTCTTTTTGAAATTTTTTGTAATCTTTGGAAAATTCATCTGCTTCTGTTGTGCAGCCAGGTGTGAAGTCTTTTGGATAAAAATAGATGACGTGTTTTTTACCCTTAAAATTGCTTGATTTTATACTATTTCCATTTGCATCATTTATCTCAAATTTTGGAACCAAATCTCCCTCTGTTATCATGATATTTTCTGTGCTTCTTCCGTAATTAATTACTTTTTGACTTAATGATCACAGAATCTGTCCGAATCTTTTATATGGAAATTGAATTGGTTTTTGCTTAATGGTAAACCCAAGAGCCTATCTTGCAGAAGGAATTGCAACGTATGGCTTGGTATTTTTTGGTCCTCTTTCCGTCATTTTAGCAATATCTGCATTTGGTGAAAGTCTTACTACTCAATCTGTCTTGTTCATTGCACTTGCACATGGTGGTGCTATTGCTTTGATGATCTATACATTTGGACACGTATCTGGTGCTCACATCAATCCAGCTGTAACTATTCCTATGATGATTACTAAAAAAATTGGAATTGCCGATGGTATTGGTTATATCGCTTCACAATTAATTGGTGCAGTTGCAGCAGCTGCTACTCTAAAAATAATTTTACCTGAACTTGGTGCCAAAGTTAATTTTGGTACTCAAGGCGGACCAAGTGAACTTCTCAATAAAAGCATCAGTTCTGGATTTGCAGTTGAAGCAATTTTGACATTCTTTTTAGTAGTTGTAATTTTCATGACTGCGGTACACAAAAAAGCATCTCCTGGATGGCACGGATTTACAATTGGTGGAATGATATTTTTAATTCATCTAATTGCAGTTCCTTTGACTGGTGCATCTGTCAATCCTGCAAGAACATTTGGTCCTGCATTAATCTCTGGATTCTGGGAATACCATTGGTTATACTGGGTAGCACCGATTCTAGGTGGTATAATTGCAGGTTTGATAATGAATTATGTCTATGTTAACAAGGCAGAAAAAGAAGCATAATTTTTTACAAATACCAAACGTTTTTAAAAATTTGATTTAGCCAGAATCTGTTGGACTCGTTGCATAGCTTGGATAGTGCGAACGCTTGCGGAGCGTTAGGTCGTCGGTTCAAATCCGACCGAGCCCGCTTTTCTACTTTATTATTTTCTGTAAGATTCTTATGAAATTCTGTAAGATTGCTGTTCTGTTCTATTGCTGAGATTCTAATCTGAAATGATGTTGTATTATTTTAGAATGTCTTTGTCTTTCTTAAAAAAATGGTTACGGTAATCATGTAACATGCAGTCGATATTACCTCTGATACTAGTGATGCAATGTATGGCTCTACGCCAATTTCAAGAAAATAGTATAGCGATGGCCACCTTATTACAAGATAAATAATTTCACCTATACCAAATGATGAAATCATGCTAACTAGTTCTTTTCTAATTAAATTTGATTTCATTTGCTTGTATCTATTTTTATTATCAAAATAAAACAGAAATGAGAAAATTCCAAAATAAATCACGTATCCTGTTCCAATGGTGAGTGTAGTTGTAAGATGATTTTCATATTCTGATAATGATTGAGCAACAACTGCCGAAAGTGAGGCTGAAACAATAAAACAAATTATGAAATTTCTATTAATTTGAAGTAGTTGTTGATTCATTTTCATATTATAATTACAATCTAGTAACTATTATTTTATGTTAAATTGTTAGTCTTGATATGAAAATTAGATGTGTCTGGGCAAAAGATGATCTTAACATAGAATATCATGATAACGAATGGGGAATACCTCAACATGATGATGGGAAATTATTTGAATTTCTAGTCTTGGAAGGAGCACAAGCTGGACTATCTTGGTCTACAATTCTTAAGAAACGAGAAGGATATCGAAAAGCATTTTCTAATTTTGATCCTCTTAAAGTTTCTAAATACACTGCAAAACATGTAGAAAAATTACTAGATAATCCAGAAATAATTCGAAACAGATTAAAGATTAATTCTGCAATCAATAATGCAAAACACTTTTTAAAAATTCAAGAGGAATTTGGCTCGTTTGACAAATATGTTTGGGGTTTTGTAAATTATGAGCCGATAATAAATAATTTCAAAAAACTGTCTGATTTGCCTACATCTACTCCTATTTCTGAAAAAATGAGTAAGAATCTAAGAAATCTTGGATTCAATTTTGTGGGTCCTACAATTTGTTATGCTTTCATGCAGGCAGTTGGTATGGTAAATGATCACACGATAGATTGTTTTATGAAAATTTTACATAAAAAAGATACACATGGGCAATTGAACATCTAACATCTCATATCATAAGTAATAATAAATAATTATACGTCAGAATGCTTTAGGTTAAAAATACTTGTAAATTCTATTTCTCTGATTGAAATTTTTTGATTGTTTGATCATAGAGATTCATTGGAACTATTTTGATCGTGCTTAAAGATGAAATTCCAACATCGATACATAGTTTTTCTATGTCATGTGCATGAACCGCATCGATAATTATTATCCATTCATGTTCTAAAACAGACATGTAAAATTCAACAATTTTATTTATGTTGTATTTTTTCATCTCTTTTTCCATATTGACTCTGAGATTCATGAAAATTTTCTTACTCTTTTCATTGTTTAGTGGACACAGTTCTGGACTATGTATCGCAAAAATTCCAAAAAGCATAAGAAAATTATTATCTGCTAATATTTAACTTTAATTTTTTTATCTAAAGATATTTTTTGATTATGGTGTAATTGTAATATTCATTTCAAATTCATGTATCTTGTATTTTAGAAAGATATGATGCATTATGCATCTAGCATAATCTGGAATTTGTCATGACATGTTAGATGTCTTCTCTCCCAGTTTTAGTCAATGATGATGCTGAAAACACTCCTCTTGAAATTGATATTTTTACACTATAATTAATTCCATTTATTTTCATCAAACATAGGTACCTTCGGTTAGAAATATGATTAGGTTTTATGTTTAGTGTTATGTATAATATCCGATTATCTTAGATGCAATAATTTTTAATCAAGTAAAACTAACCTATGCTGTGAAGATTTCTAAAAACATGCAAAATGCATTAAACAACCAAATTGTTCTTGAATCAAACGCATCAAACAGCTATCTGGCAATGGCATCTTGGTGTGAAATTACTGGGTATGAGGGTGGTTCTAGTTTCTTTTATGCTCAATCTGATGAAGAAAGATCACACATGATAAAAATTGTTCATTATCTAAATAATTTGGGAGTTCCGGCGGTAATTCCTGCAACAAAATTACCTGCAAGTGGTTTCAAATCTTTGGAATCTATTTTAAAAATTGCACTTAATAGCGAACAAACAGTTACTAGTGCAATACACACAATGGTTGAAATTGCACAAAAAGACAAAGATTATCCAACATATGCATTTCTAGAATGGTTTGTCAATGAGCAAGTACAAGAGGAAACAAAGTTTGAAACTTTGATAAAAAAGTTTGAACTAATTGGAAGAGATAAAATTGCAATTAACGAGATAGATAAAATTCTTGCAGTATCTGTTGAATCTCCTGCCTCAAATACTGCTACCTAACAATCATTTTTCTAAAATCATTAATACTTCATACTTTTTCAATATTTTATGACAGTTACTGTAACAAAAATGCCTGGAGGAATAACTCAATTATTTAATACTGAAACAGGCAGAGTTACCTACAAATGTAAATCTGAATCTGGATACATGCTAATTGAAGCATTTGGTGGAATTGTAAAATTTAATCAAAAAGGTGCAATTGCAACAGTCACTGGACATTTGACTTCACTTGATTCCTGCAATATTATCAAAGAAGGTGATTCTAATTACAAAGAAGCACTAAATACAATAATTCATGCACAAAAACAATTTGCTCAGACCAAAGCTGAAATGTATCAAAAAGAAATTCTGGAATTAGAAAAGAAATTATCCTGACTCTAAATTAAATCCTGATATTGATTTTGGTATGTGCTGTTATTTTTGATTTATGTTTTTATAACTTGGGTTTTTGGAGAATTACATCTGTAACTTTGTAATTCCAAGATACTGTGTTTATTGTCTTTCTTGATATTTTTCACATTTACAACCTTTTACAAGGCACTTGCCATTTCCTTCAAAATGGATTACATTGTCATGATAACACCCTATTTTCTTATTGTTGCAATTCATTGTTAATTGACCTCTTTTTCACTCTTCTTTAATCTTGTTTGTCAGACAATTATAATTACACATTAGACATATTGTATTTGTTGACTAATATCAAAAGTATAGGACATTTTTTTCTTTTTATTGTAGGTGGAATTGTTGCAATTATTGTTGGTTCTTTTATGATTCGTGGAACCATGCATTTGTGGGATAAACCTGAATCTGAAAAAAAATCTGATAAAAATAATGACTAAAAAACAAGTGTTGTAAACTAGTTTTACACATGCTACATGATTCATCAATAAGAAAATCACTTGAAGAATATGTAAAACTAAGAATAAGAGATATTCCTTCGGAAATTCACCAAACTTTTCCAAACGTTAAACAAATTTGGAAATGTGAAAATCAAGTAGATTTTCTTTATGGGTATTATGTGGGAAAGATTGAGGAGGGCACTTTACATTATCTTCTTAAAGCAACAAGAGCAACAGTAGGTGGATTTACTGATGTTTTTGAAATTAGAGGAATCATTGAAACATACCGAATAGATCTGAAAAATTCAATTGAGAAAGCACTTTCTCAGTGAAGTAGAAATACTGCTTTAATGTAAAGATAGACATGGTTGGGCCTCAAGATGGTGGATTTGGTTTTGATCAATCAAAAAAATACACCAGTGTTGATAACATAGATCAGGTATGTGTTCAATGTCAAGCTGGTCAGCACAAGAAATGCTTGGTGAAATTAAAACAACAGGTAAATTGTGAATGTGAGCATTGCTTAATTTACGGCTAATTTTTCTACAATGTTTATTTTTAATAATAGTCATTTGATATCCACGCTCCGTGCACAATCTGTTATTATAAAATCATAATTCTTTATTGATTAAGTAGATTCAATAATCTGTTTTTTTAATTTAATGATAATGTCTAAAATTAAACAAATTGCTGTATGGATTGGCATTTTAGGTGGCGGTATTGCATTTTTCTTTTTCTCACTATATGCTGTAGATTTCATGCGTTGAGTTTGAAAATTATTTATCTTGTTTTTTTAATACCTTATTTGTATTAGTTTGAATCTGATTTTCCTTTTAGTTTTTCAAGTTCATTTTTAGTTTGAATATGCGCACTACGTTCTTTTTCTAGCAAAATTTGAACTGTTTCTATTTCTTTTTCCGCCATACTTAATTTTGATTTTAATGACCCTACTACGGCACTCGCAGCTTCTATGATGCCTTTAATTTCTTTTTTTCCTGCACTTTCTCCTTCTATGAATTCTTTTTCTTTAGATGTAAACACTCTCGCTTCATTAATACTTCCTTGTTGTAAATTTGCTTCATGTTTTGCATTGTATCGTTTTGAATTGATTCCCTCTAGTTCTTTTTGTGCTTGAATTTGCTGTGTATGTATTTCATGTAAAGACGATTGACTCTCTACAATTTTTTCTTTAATTTGATCATGTTCTTTTACAATCTTTTCAAGTTCTATCTTCATTTTTGTAAGATTTGATTCTACTTTGTCTGTTTCTTCAATTGATTTTTTATTTTTATTGAATCTTTCATCTGCATCACTTATTTTTGATTTGATATTTTTGTACTCTAAATATATCGTATCAAGTTCCATTTTTTTCTGATTGGATTCCTTTTTTACTGACATCAAATTACTTGTTGCTACATCGTATTCTTCTTTTACACTTTGTAGTTTTTTTGTAATGTTTTCAATCTCTTCTTGTTTTATTCTGAATTCTTTTTGTAAATTTTCCACTTCTGTTTCAAGTGCTTCTTTTAGAATCAACTCTTCGCTTTTTTCGGATGCTGTTTCATCTGCTTGCTCCTTTTTCTTTCCAAAAAGACCCATGATTACCTACAAAATTTCCCAAAAGATGAACGTTTCTTTAGACTTTTTTTGCTCTTGTACGAATAAACTTGAGATAGAAGCCAATACCTCCAATTACAATTCCACCAATTAATGCAATGGCTCCTAATATTGGGTTGCTGGGATTTATGTTAGGTGCCAAATATAATAATAGAGCACCCAGTATTATCATTGCAAAACTCCCACTGTTTTTTGATTTGTTGTGCTCACTATGGGCCATATTTTTTAGATGTATTCTGATACTGTTTTTGCAACTTGCTTTCTTCCAATGTCTGAGATAAGTGGTCCGATTTTAGGCCCTCTTGATGTGCCAAGTATTATCTGGTATAAAATTTTAAAGAAATCTTTTGGTTCTACTCCATTTGATTTTGCAATTTGGTATATTGTATTTTGAATGTCTTCTAGTTCTTCTTCAGCATTAAGTGCATCTACTAGTAGTTTCAACACTTTTTTTGCTGATTCATCCATGTCGATTTCTACTTTTTCTTGTTGATCAAACTCATCTGCAAAATTCCCTGACAACTCAATTAATTTTTCTATTTGTGGATCTGGATTTTTGATTACTCCATAATCTAACAATTTCTTCATCACTCTTTCTGTTCTATTTTCTTTAAACATTTTAGCTAATTCTACTAGTAATCTATAGTTGACATGAATGCTTGGCTCTTTTGGCGGATCTAGTAGATTTACATATTCATAGAGTCCTTTTGATTTTATTAACTTGGCCTGATTGTCTACTTTGACTTTTCCAAAAAATATGTCTTCTAATTCATTATATTCGTTCATTAATGATGGTATGTCTTCAAATCCCAATTCTCTTGCACCTGTAATTCTTTTGTAAAGAAGTAATAGGATGGATTTTGGACTTCCAAACTCTAGCCATTTTTGTCCTGTAATTACATTGCCTAATGATTTTGAAATCTTCCTTCCTCCTTTATCTAAAAACATTTCATATTTGACATGATGAGGGTGTGGAAAATTCAAAATCTCATCTGATACCCAATCATTTACTTTAACTGAATCCATGATATCTTTTCCATATGCTTCAAATCTGATGTCAAATGCTGCCCACCTTGCAGCAAATTCTACTTTCCATGCTAGTTTTCCTAAATCTTTGGTGATGTCTGCTTCTCCATCATGACCACACCCTTTGATCATTTTTGAGCCAATCTCTGCATCATGACACTTGTATCTTACTTTCTTTTCATCAGCTAAATACTCGAATGATTCTGCCGTGTAGAGTCTATTGCAGTTTGAACAAACTGGGAAATACGGAAGAAATTTTTGAAATTTTTCTTGACCTACTAGTTCTGAAATTTTATCTCCTATCTTTGAACTATTTTGCAAAATTGTATGAATCTGATCTTTCAGTAACCCTTTCTTGTAAGTGTCTCTTGCTCTTCTAAATTCATATTTAATTCCCATTTTATCAAGACCATCCAAAAGAATACTGCTCATGTGCATTCCATATGACTCATGACATCCAAATGGGTCTGGAATTAATGAAACGGGTTTTGCCAAATGTTCTTCTAAAGAATCAGGGAATCCTTCTGGAATCTTTCTTAATCCATCTAAATCATCAGAGTATGCAATTAATTCTGATTTATATCCAAAGTTTTCTAGTGCAAGTTTTACTCCGTATGCTCTAACTGCATCTCCTAGACTTCCAATGTGTGGTACTCCAGAAGCTCCGAGTCCACTTTCAACTCTTAAAACATCTACACTTCTACCTAGGGATTTTTCACGTTCTAGTAATTCATGAGCTAATTTATCTATCCAAGTTCCCTTTCCAAATATTTCCTGCTCTGACATATCTTATTCTCGATTCAATGATTTTGTCATGTATGGCCCATATAACGAATACCCTAATTTTTGATAATACTCTCTTGTTCCTATGGCACTAATCACTAAGAGTTTCGTAGCATCAAATTCTTCTTTAGAAATTTTTTCAGCCTCTTTCATCAAATTTTTCCCCAACCCTGAATGCTGTATTGCATTTTCTCCTTTTTCTCCCAACTTTAATGATTTACCATATACGTGCAATTCCCGTACAATGCATGAGTCATTTCCAACTTCTCTTCGATGTGCAAGAATACTTGGTTTTCTTAATCTCAAAAACCCATAAATTGAATCGTTTGCATCTTCATATGACAAAAATACTTCGTTTCCACCCGATGATTCGTAATCAATTCTGTTTAATTTTAGATTTTGATCATCTGTCTTTTTGTTTGACAATCCTGCCTCCCTGCATCTTATGCATTTACATGAAATGCCTTCCTTGCTCAGATTTTGGTGTACTATTTGTCTGAGGTTTCCTGATTTTGGACCTGCAATGATCTCCTTTGGTGATATCTCTCTCTGTATTCTCATTATTCGAACCCATTTAGGAACATTTCTTTTTACTTCCGTTAAAACTCTGATCATGTCTTGATCTGAATATGGGGTGTATTCTCCACGTTTGTATTCTTCATAAAGTGGAGTATTTTCTATGACTAATGATGGATAGATTTTCAACATGTCTGGTCTAAGTTGTGAGTCATCGAACAATTTTTTAAAATCTGATATATCTCCCTCGGGAGTCATTGTAGGAAGACCTGGCATCATATGTGCCACAATTTTATATCCTGCATCTTTTGAAATCTGAAATGATTCAATTACGTCGTTGTAATCATGTCCTCTATTGACAATCTTGTATACTCTTTCTTGTAATGATTGCACACCAATCTCTATTCTTGTAATTCCATAATCTAACATTGCATCAATGTGTTTTTGTTTGCAGTAATCTGGTTTTGTTTCAATTGTAAATCCAACATTTCTTATTTTTGCATGTTCGTTGTTTGATTTTGCTTCTTCCAAATTATTTGAATCAACTCCATTTAGTGCATCATAGCAAGATTTGATAAAATTTTCTTGATAGTCTTTTGGCATGAATAGAAATGTTCCTCCAACAATTACTATTTCCATCTTTGATGGGTCATGTCCATACGCGATCAGCTTTTCAATTTTTGTTGTGATTTGGAGTTTGGGATCATAATTATTTTCAATTGCATTTAGAGTCGATGGTTCTTTTCCTGTATAGCTATTAGGCGAATTGTATTCAATCCCGCCTGGACAGTATGTGCATCTTCCATGTGGACACGCATATGGTTTTGGCATTAATGCAATTATTGATACTCCTGATGCTGTCTTGATTGGTTTTTTAAGCAAAACTTTTTGTAATTTGGAAAAATCTGAATCTTTTGCCATTGAAAGAATCTCATGATTTCTAGGAATTCGTGCAAGTGCGTATTTTGAACATATTTTTTTAATTTCATTTTTGACTTGTTTTTTAGTTGGTTCATTTACAGTTAGAAGATTTTGCATGATTTCTCCACATGCTTTTGAAAATATGGGCTCCAACTTGTTCATGAATATTCATGTTGCATAGTACATAAATTCGTTAA
>ERZ1292640.1296-Hain-H43-02um-R1-1296-length-20703-cov-8_pt1 | contig 20703 bp, 19 predicted proteins | sample MGYA00564404_ERZ1292640 | MGnify/ENA primary metagenome ERZ1292640 (study PRJEB36523, sample SAMEA6512636) | groundwater metagenome | collected 2019-01-08 | study: AquaDiva: Metagenomics assemblies of 32 groundwater samples
GCAACAGGTTGGCCACCAGGTTGCGATGCGTGAGCATGACGCCCTTGGGCAGCCCCGTCGTGCCCGACGAATACGGCAAGACCACGATGTCCTGGTCGGGATCGATGGTGACGGCCGGAGGATCCGCATCGACCATGGTTGAGGCCAGCGATGGCAGCCCGTCCACTTCGTCGATGGTGATGATGTCGATCGGCTTGCCCGCCTCGGCAATGGCCGCGCGCGCCTTCTCGAGCAGCGCGGACGTCGTGATCAGCATCCGCGCGCCCGCGTCGGTCAACTGATATGCCAGTTCCTCCACGGTATACGTCGGGTTCACCGTCGTCAGGATCGCGCCCAGCCGCGACACGGCGTGGAACACGACCGCGTACTCGGGCGAGTTGGGGGACCAGATGGCGACGACGTCGCGCTGGCGGATGCCGCCGCGCGACAGGCCGGCAGCGAGACGGCGCGTCTGCTCCACCAACTGCGAATAGGTGAGCACGCGGCCGGTGGCGCCTTCGATCAGGGCCGGCGCATCGCCCAACGTGGCGGCCTTGCCCAGCACGAAATCGTGGAGCGTGACGCGGGGAAGGTCGACGGGTGGATACCGGCTGCGAAAGATCATGGGCGCGGGGAGAGTATGCCGCAAGGCCGACCGCGGTCAACTGCGCCGGCTCAGCCGCCGAACATCGCCGCCCAGCCCATGCGTATCACCAGCCAGATCAGAAAACACACGCCCACCACCACCCCGATGGTGTTTTCGCTGACCCGGGCTTTGCCGAAGCTGCCGAGCATGGCCACGAAGACCATGACGTAGACGATGGTCAACGCATCAAGGGAGCGGGCCGCGGCCAGCAAGACCGGGCCGGTCGATTCCGGAAGCACTGCCGCCAGGTTCGTGCTGAGGAAGCTGCCGTCGACGAGTTGGGCGGCGGTTGGAGGACGGGCGGCAGACAGGACGGCCGTCAAGACCAGTCCTGCGATGGCTTGTGCGAGCGCCGCATACGCGGCCGCGCCGAACACGACCGGCCACCGCAGGCCGGCGTCGGTGATGGCGAGGGCCCCGAAGAACACGGTCGAGGTCACGAGCAGCATGATCAGCACGCCGAGCGCGGTCGTGACCGGGTAGAACCGAATCATCGGGCGCATCATCGAGGCCGCACCCTCGCGCTGAGCGTCCGTCATCCCGCCTCGCTGGTTCTGCGCCATCGACAGCGCCGAAGTGACCATTTGCTCGGTGTCGGATCCTGAGGCCCAACGCGATGTCGCGATCGACAGGATGTTGATCGCACCCGTGAGCACCACGGCAGCGACGAGAAACTTCGCGGCGAACGGGTTGCTGGGCATCGTCCCCCTCAGGGTTGAGCGGATTCGATGCAGTTGTACGCCGCCAGCCCGGCCCGGGTCAACCAATTCGCGGTCGCCCGGCGCTGGTCGGTGACGACGTCGCGCGACAGTTGGCGGAGCATCTCGGGGTGCCGAGGTCTGGTGCCTACGGCGCCAAAGGTGTCAACGGCGAGGCAAGCAGCAGTCGATTCTTCGGCGTCACGGTGGCAGGTATGGTCTGTGTCCACACGCGATAGCCCTGTTGCTCCAGCCGGACCGCGCGCATGACGTCGATGGCGAGCGGGCCATCGAGCCAGCCCGACAGGTCAGGCAACCCTTCCGCCTTCGCGCCGCGCGCTTCGGCGGACAAGAAAGGGTTGCCTCCACCGGTAACATGGTGGCAGCACGGCAATACCGCCACGCGGGCGCGCGCCGCCACGGCGCGTTCGAGCACGACATCCGTCAAGGCGCCGCAAGCATGACTCGACACCACCACGTCGCCTGGCTCCAAACGGATCGAGTCCAGCGCCTGCTCGTTGAACGCAACGCGGTCCTGCAAGCGTGGCCACGACTCGAGCAGCGATGCGTGGAGCTTCGCGCATGACGCGGGCAGCGTGGCATCAACGACGACCGCGGCCGGCGACGTGTCGTCGAGGATCAGCATGATCTGGGCGAGCAGTCCATGTCCGGCGCCCAGGTCGACCACACGGCCGCCGCGGAACCGCCGCCGCGCGCGGCGGGCCACCTCCCATGCCTCGTAGAGTTCCTTGCGAGGGAGGCAGCCGGCATGGCACACCGCGCGCCCAATGCGGTCGAACAGCGTCTCGCCGGAGAACCGGCCGAGGTCGTGATCGGTGAGGCGCTCTTTCGATCCGTGGGCGAACGTCGTCACGCGGGGGGAATGTTGTGGTTGAGGCGAAACACGTTGGCGGGATCGTACTTCAGCTTCACGGCCGCCAGCCGATCCCAGGTGGCGCCCGGATACGCCGCCCGCACACTCTGCTGGCCCTCGTCGCCGACGAAGTTCACATACGCGCCGGCATCGCCCTGGTCGAGCGCCGCGGCAAATCGCGCGACCCATTCTTCGCGCACCGGCTTGTCTGCCGGTCCGTTGAAGAACGCGGCGACGTTCACCATGATGCGGCTGTGGCGATGCGCATACGCGGTCGCTTCCGGCGGGACACGGGCAATGGCGCCGCCCAGCACCCGGAACTGCGCGACGCGCATTGACGCGTTCGAGCTCTCCAGGTGGGCGATCATGGCGCCGGCGGCGCCGCGGTCGATCGCGCTCATGAACAGGGTGCGGCCCACCGCGGTCGGGCGGTACGACTCGTCCTCGGGCGGAAACAGCTCGGGATAGCTCGTCGGCCGTACCATGTCGGCAAGCGGCGTGGCGAGCGCGCGGAACGGCGCCATGGCGGCCTGGCCGGCCTCAGCGTCACCCGCGAAGCAGATCAGCATCAGCACCGAGAGCTTGCCGTGATGCGCTTCCGGCACGAAGGGCATGGGTGGCGCCGGCATCACGTTGGCGATGATCGACAGCTCCTCCGGCGCCGCCTCGGCGGCGGCGGCGATCTTCTCGATCACCTCGGCTGATGCCGGCAACAGCAGCATGCCGCCTGTGACCTGGGGCACAGGGTGGAGCTGGAAGTGGAACCGCGTCACCACGCCGAAGTTGCCCCCGCCTCCGCGGATGGCCCAGAACAGTTCCGGATGCGACGACGCGTCGACGTGAAGGATGTCACCGTCGGCGGTGACGACTTCGGCGGCCAACACGTTGTCGATGGTAAGCCCGTGCTTGCGCGACAGGTAGCCGACGCCGCCGCCAAGGGTGATCCCACCAAGTCCGACCGACCCGGTATCGCCAAAACCGGTGGCGAGGCCGTGAGCGCCGGCTTGCCTGGTGTACTCGCCGGCGGTCAAGCCGCTGCCGGCCCACGCGGTGCGTTGTTCGACGTCGATCTCGAAGCTGTTCAGATCGCGGACGTCGAGAACAATCCCGCCATCGGTGGTGCTGTGCCCCGGTCCGCTGTGGCCGCCGCTGCGAATGGCGAGCGGCAGGCCGGTCTCGCGGGCGATCGCGATGACGCCGGCCACTTCGATGGCGTTCACCGGCCGGGCAATCGCGGCGGGCCGGCGATCGATGGCGCCGCTGAACACGCGGCGCGCCTCGTCGTAGCCGGGGTCCGATGGGGCCACCACGCGGCCGGTGATCGTGGTGCGGAGGTAGTCAACGACAGAAACGGGCTGGGACACGAGAGCTCCTGGTTCGATGTGATCCCGCGACGGCGGGACCCCTTCCTGCTGATACGTCGAATCGGGGCGCTGCGGATCGACAGCGCGGTCCGGCAGGACCATGAAGCAGCGGAAATGACGGGAAAGAGGGGGAAATGGGCCTTCGGCGCTGCTGCGTGCTTGCCCAGCGCGCGAGAGGTCACTTATAATCGGAGGTTCCTACACCCTACTGGGAGGTCGTTCAACGGTAGGACAGCAGACTCTGACTCTGCTTATCGGGGTTCGAATCCCTGCCTCCCAGCCAATCTCTTCCGTAAGGCACACCTGTCCCCTACTTGTATGAACGCAAGTTTGGGGCGAAACCTAACAGGCTCCGGGTGACCGACCGGTATCAGCCCTAGAATGCCCCTTATGACGGAAAGCCGCCAGCGCGTCGCTGCCGACTTTGACATTCGGGCGGCCCGCCACTCGAGGAACCTGTGGCATCGCGTCTACGCTAAGCGCTGGTCGATCACTCGGCCATCCGCTCCGGGGATCGTGTGCTGGACGCCGGCGTCGGCACCACATTCGCGGCGATCGCCACCGGCTGGGTCGGGCGCGGGGCAGGGACAACGGGCCGTCTCTAAATTAGCGAACAGCCGACCATTGAACTAGCATTCAGCCGCCCCGATAACTTGCGTTCAGCCGACAGGCGATCTACGATCGCACGTGCCCGGAACGACCGCTCAGTTTCTCCGGTACCTGGCGCCTCGCCTTCGCGAGGCACTCGCCGATACTCCCGCAGTGTTGATCCACGGCCCCCGACAAAGCGGCAAGACGACGCTGGCTCGCTCGGTTGGAGAGCCACGCGGCTACCGGTATCTGTCGTTCGACGACGACGCCGTGCGCCAGGCGGCCATCAGCGACCCCGTCGGCTTCGTGGGGGGCCTTCCGGCGAGGTCCATCCTCGACGAGGTTCAGCGAGTTCCGCAGCTCTTTACCTCGCTCAAGGTCGCCATCGACAGTCGCCGCACTGCGGGACGTTTCATCCTCACGGGTTCGGCCAACGTACTGCTGTTGCCTTCCCTGGCCGATTCGCTGGCCGGTCGCCTGGGAATTCTCCGCCTCCATCCACTCGCCCAGTGCGAGCTCGCTGGGACGCGGCCTCGCTTCATCGACACATTGTTTGGCGGCGCCTTTACGTCAGCGGTCGGCGAGCGGCTCGGGACCAACCTGGCTGAGCGCGTCGTGGCCGGTGGGTATCCGGCGGCGTTGGTGCGCCGCGCCCCCAGGCGTCGCCTCGCTTGGTATCGCGACTACGTAGATACGCAAGTCCAGCGCGACGTCCGCGACGTGACCCGAGTCCGGTCTCTCGATGCACTGCCGAAGCTGTTGGCCCTGGCCGCGTCGCACACGGCCCGGCTCATCAACGTCGCGGACCTTTCTTCGCCATTCGAGCTGACGCGACAAACGATTCACGAATACGTGTCGCTCCTCGAACGCGTGTTCCTGCTGGAGCGGCTGCCGTCGTGGCACACCAACCGCCTGAACCGACTCGTGAAGAGGCCGAAACTCCACATGGGCGACACGGGCATTGCCTGCGCCTTGCTGGGGCTCGACGCTGCGGGATTAGCCAACGACCGGCCGCTGCTCGGTGCGATGCTCGAGACGTTCATCTTGCAGGAACTGCGACGACAGGCCAGCTGGCGTCCATTACCGATCGAGTTCTTTCACTTCCGAGATCGCGACGACTTCGAGGTCGACATCGTGATGGAACAGGGGCATGGTGCCATTGCTGGTGTCGAAGTGAAAGCGGCCGCGTCGGTGGGAGAGTCGGACCTCCGGGGACTGCGGAAGCTCCGGGATGCCGCTGGTACGCGTTTCGCCGCAGGCGTCGTTCTCTACGACGGCGCCGCGGTCATCCGCTTTGAGCGTGACCTGTTCGCGGTGCCCGTTCGGCAGCTCTGGGAAGCTGGGCCTCCGACTCGGCAAAGAGCCCTGACCGCTTGACGGAGAGTCGGTTCATTGGGACCGGAACAGGACGGTCAGATCGGCCTGGGCATCCAGAGTGCCACCACTGTGTGAGTCGCAAGCCGGTGGTCAGGCTGCCGTCAGCAGCCAGTTGCGAAAATCGCCCCAAACACCCAGCCAAAGAGAACTGAACTCCCAAATTCTGTACAAGCTGTTGCGGAGTTCTAGATTCCTCAGCGCTGAAGCCGAGCGAGCCACGTACTGATCGCGCCCGCGATCTCGCGTGGCGCGTCCTCCGGCGCGTGGTGACCCGCGGCGCCCATGGGCACTACGTCGAGGTTCGGGATCGTGCGCCTGGCCCAATCGATGACGACAGGCGCATTGCTCATGCCCTTGCCGTCGAACGTGAGCAGCAGCTTCGGGACCGAGGGTGTCTTCGCCAGCCACTCGCCATTGCCAGTGACGACGGCCATGACATCCGCCGGCTCGCCCTCGATCGGAATCTCGCGCGGCCACTGCAGCATCGGGCGGCGTGACGCCGCGTCGGGGTACGGAGCGTAGTACTCGGCGCGATCGGTCTCAGAGAGGCCACGTCTAATCCCATTGCCCAGCGACCGGGCCAAGAACTCGTTTTGCTCCAGCACCAGCTTCTCGCCCACGCCCGGCGTGCGTAGCGCGCGGAACATCTCGGCGCCCTGCGGCGGAAACTCGCTCCAGTGCATCGATTGCAGGATCGTTTCAAAGACCACGACACCGCGCACGCGATCGGCGTGACGCGCGGCCCAGTCGACTGCGAGCACACCGCCCCAGTCGTAGCCCACCAACACGACGTCACGCAGATCGAGCGCCGCAAACCACGCATCCAGATAGCGCGCGTGATCCTCGAAACGATACGCACTTTCCGGCTTGCCCGAGTGCCCCATGCCGATCAGATCCGGCGCGAGGCAACGCCCCTTCTCCGCGACCAGCGGCAGCAGATGTCGCCACACGTACGACGAGGTCGGGTTGCCGTGCAGGAAGACCATCGGCGATCCGGCGCCCACCTCTCGATACGAAATGAACGAATCGAGCACGGTCACGCGATGAATGGATTCGGACGGCGGATTGCCTGACATGGGAATACTCCGTGCTGGGTTGGAAGGCGACGCCGTCGTCGAGGCCGACGGCGACAACGGGTGCCATGCGGTCAGTGCAGCCGCGGCGGGCCAAAGCGCTGATCTAGGCATGTCCGTATTCTGGATTCCTGCAGCCCGCCCTGGAAGTGATGATTCGTGACGTGTAAAATCACCATCCGTGAGTATTACCTCGATCGACCTCAACCTGATGTTGGTGCTGCATACCGTGCTCGCCGAGCGCAACGTCGCGCGTGCCGCCGAACGATTGCGCGTCACGCCCTCTGCGGTCAGTAACGCGCTCGCCCGGCTGCGCGGCGCCTTGGGCGACCCGCTCGTGACCCGCAAGGGCCGCGGCATCGTGCCCACGCCGCGCGCCACCGAGCTCGCCCCAGCCATCGCGCGGGCCATCCGGGAGCTCGAGCTCGCACTCGTCGCCGCACCCTTCGACGCAGCCAGCTGCACGCGCACGTTCACCCTCGCCGTCGCCGACATCGGCCAAGTCGCTTGGGTTCCCAGGCTCGCTACCGCGATGCGTCGCGAGCTGCCGCTCGCGCACCTGCGAGTCGTCAGCATTGACGCACTCATCTCACTCGGTGACCTCACCTCCTCGGAAATCGATCTCCACCTCGGCATCCGCGGAAAAGGCCCGGGCTTGCACGTTGAACCGCTGCTCGAAGAACCCAGCCTCCTCGTCGCCCGGCGCGATCACGCCGCCGTCGGCCGAAAGCTCTCGCGGCGCGCCCTCGCCGAACTCCGCCACGTGCGCGTCGAGATGGTCCCTGGAAAACACTTCCGCGACCCCTACGCCGCGACCTACGCCCGTGCCAACCTCCCCCGCGAAGTCGTGATGACCGTGCCCTCGTTCAGCGCCGCCGCCGAAGTCGTCGCCGCAAGCGACCTCGTCACCATGCTGCCGTCCTCGCTGCTCGCCGCAAAAGGCGCGAGTCTCGGCCTCCGCCCTCTCGTGACCGCGCTCCCGCCACACACCACGAAGTTCGCCATGATCTGGCACGAGCGTACCCATGCCGACCCCGCCGCCCGCGCGTTCCGCACGCTGGTGCGAAGCATCGTCACCGAGAGGCAGGCGAAGCGCGCGTGAAGCGCAGGCATCCCTCGGCGCAAATCCACTCCCAGGCGATCCTTCGGACGCTGAGGTAACGAGCTTGGCGCGAGGGGTGTCACGCCCGCAAAATCCCGAGCCTCAGAATCGCGCCGATCACACGCGCGAGGCGTGGGAGTGTCGACCCGAACAGCCGTCGATAGACTGCTGTTCGATGCAGCAAAGAGCCGGAGCCAGCACGAGGTCCAATGCTGAGCTGGAGGCCGACTGCCCCTGAGACCAATCCTGTGCGATATCTGCATACAAATATCGGACACGTTCTGGCGACATGCCTGTCCGAAACATGTATACAGACATCGGACGCGCTGAATGCACCTATTTGTCCGCCGACCAATCTCTGCGTGGGAACTGTGGAACTGTTTCGAAGAGTCGCAGGAGCAGGCGGTCAAGCGGCGGTGAGCAACCAGTTGCGGAAATCGTCCCTAACACCCAGCCAAAGTTCTTCGAGAAGAACTACTTACATCCGGCAAGTTTCCTTCACAAATCCCTGCCCCTCATCGCAATATCTGGTTCTCTGACCGCGACTTAGGCTGGCGACGGGTTGGGCGTCTCCAGAATGTCTCCACCTTCACGCGCCGCGAAGGGAACCCGGCCGCAGCGTCGCATTGACATTCCCCGACCGAATCCCTACCTTCATTTGTATGGAGACGTTACCGGTCAAACCCGAACGACTCGCGCAGCTCCAGGAGTACGCCCGCAGGCGTGGGAAAAGCCCCGCCGATGCCCTCGATGACGCCCTCGGCGACTATTTAGAGTGGGAGCATCAGGACTACCAAGAGGCGGTGGAAGGCGTGCGAAAGGGTCTTGAGGACGTGAACGCGGGTCGAGCCGTCCCAGCCGACGAATTCCTAGACGCGTTCGCCCAGAAGCATGGACTTCCGCGTTGAGCTGTCCACTCAGGCGCAGAGCGATATCTCCTCGATTCACGACTGGCTCCGCTCGCAGTCGGCCGGCGAGACCGGCGAGCGCTGGTTCGTAGCGCTCCGAACGGCCATCGCAACACTGAAGCAAGTTCCATCTCGGTGCCCACTTGCACCTGAGAGCCAAGACTCACAAACTGAAGTTCGTCAGGTTCTTTATGGACGCCGGCCGAACGTGTACCGCATCCTGTTTGCGATCGAAGGTGACGTCGTGCAGGTTCTCCACATCCGGCATGGCCGGCGCCGCCCGGTCGCGCCTCCTACGAAGCAGGCCGTCGCCTTGAGTAAGAAGAAGGAGTAACCGATGGCGCGGAAGGATTACATCGTTGGGAGCGGCAACGTGTTCGAGGATCTCGGGCAGGCGCGGCCGGCCGAAGCACTGGCCAAGGCGGAGCTCGCCCGCAAGATCACGGAGCTGATCACCAAGAGGCGCTTGACGCAGGCCGCTGCTGCCGAACTGCTGAACGTCGATCAACCGAAGGTGTCGGCGTTGGTTCGCGGCCGGCTCGCCGGCTTCTCGCTGGATCGGCTGGTTCGGTTTCTCGTGCTGCAGGACATGCCGCATTTTCGCGACGTCCTGGCAGAAGTCGAATCCGATCCCACAGGCATCTTTCTCGGATAGAGCCAGTGCGCACCTCTTCCTTCGTCTCCAGCATGTCTCCACAACGCAGGTCGATTCGCGAAGACTCGGGTGGACGGCAGTGAACGAATCGGAGCGACGTAAACGCCTCTGACTCAAGCGCTTAGAACCAGAAGTCGCGCGCCATCACCAAGTTAGAAAAACACGCCTCTCCGTTTTCGAATCCCTGAACGCAGATTTCGCGAGGAACCTTGCACCCACGTTCTCCCGCGTTGCTCGCTTCTCCGTCACGCTGTGTTCACGTTTGGGTGGCGAGTGTGCCAAGCCGTCGCCTGTTCATAGGCGGACGCGATGCGGCACAAGGTGGCTTCAGCGAGGCGTCGTCCAGTGAACTGAATGCTGTACGGCAGACCGTCAGACGAGAAGCCACACGGCGCGCAGATCGCCGGCACGCCTGCGAGATCCATGGGCATCGTGAACTCGGCGCTGCGGGGATGCGCGGCGGACCACGCCTTGTGGTACTCCGGGAGCGGTCCGACTTGGAGTGCGTGTGTGACCGGCCATGCCGGGTCGCCGCCTGCGGGACCGGCGACCGCATCGACCGACTCGAGCACGGTGGTCCATTGCGCCGTTAGCGCCGCTCGTTGCTCCCGCGCGGCCGCAAGTTGTTGCGGTGTGACCCGCGCGCCCGAGGCCAAGAACGCCTGCGTATATGGACCGTACTCGCTCGCGCGCGCCGGATAGGTCGCCGCATGCGCGGCCACAATCTCCGCGCCGCAGATAGTGAGCCACGTCTCGACCACGGCGGCGAGATCCGGCACGCGTACGTCGACGATCTGCGCGCCCAATCCCTTCAGGACCTCCAGCGCTGCTTCGATGGCCGCAGCCTGACCGGCGTCGATGCCGGTCAAGGCGTAGTCGCGATCGAGGCCGATGCGCACGCCTCGAATGCCCTGAGCAAGATCCCTGAATGCGTTGGGAGCGGCCGCATCGAGCGACGTCGGATCCTTCGGGTCCCGTCCCGCGATCGCATCGAACATGATGGCCACGTCGGCGACGCTGCGGGCCATCGGGCCAACGTGATCGAGCGAATCGGACATCGCAAGCACGCCGTAGCGACTCACACGGCCATACGTCGGCTTCAGACCAACCACGCCGTTGGCAGACGAGGGATTTCGAATCGAGCCTCCTGTGTCGGTGCCGATAGCGGCGTAACACAAACCTGCGGCCGTCGCGACGCCCGATCCACTGGACGACATGCCGGGCCAGCGATCCGGATTCCACGGATTGAGAGGCACGTCGAGTGCCGGATTGTAGCCGGCGGTCGCGCCCTCGGACAGATTCAGCTTGCCAAGCAGCACCGCGCCGGCGTCTCGCAGCTTCGACACAACCGTGGCGTCGACATCGGGAACGAAGTCCTTGCGGACCACAGTGCCGCCCATCGTGCGGACACCCTTCGTGTAACACAAGTCCTTCACGGCAATCGGTACTCCGTGCAATGGACCGCGGTACTTGCCCGCTGCGATCTCGTGCTCGGCTGCGCGAGCCGCTTCCCGCGCGCCCTCACTCATGACCGTCGCGTAGCTCTTGAGGCCGGGATCGATCCGTCCGATCCGCTCGAGCATGCATTCGGTCAGGTCCACGGGTGACACGTCGCGTGAAGCGATGCGCCGGCCGACGTCCACGAGGGTGAGATAGTGAACGTCCGACACCGCGGCCGGAGTGGGTGGGGCCGACGACGCGCGACCACAGCCCGCGACGTGCGCGACAGCACTCGCGCCGAGCAGGCCCAGTGCGGTGCGTCTGGAGATCGGCCGCTCGACCATGAAGGCCGAGGTTTGGCTGTCGCGAAGTCGTCGAATGTACGGTTTGCTCATTGGTCCGCACTGGAACGGCAGTCACCTCTCGAGGAGCCTCGCGAATGGGAGTGAATCCCTTAGACGTCTGCCTACTTCATCAGCCGCGCCCACTGGGCAGAGTCGGTGTACTGCTGGAACGTCACCGCCTTGCCGTCGCGGAAGCGATAGACGTGGCAAAACTGGGCGTCGAGCGTTGCGCCGCCAGCCTTGATCGTGCCGCGATAGCGGCCAAGCGCGACGACGTGATCACCACCATCGATGATGGTCGTGGGCACGGCGGTGAAATTGTCGATCGCCGCCAGCAGGCGGCCAAACACGCCTTCGCCGATGGCCTGCGGTCCTACGTAGGGATTGCGGTCGGCGAGCGGATTGCCCTCCGCTTCGTTCCACGTGACGGCGGGGTCCATCGCCCCGAACAGCACGGAAGGATCGTTGCGGCCGAATGCGGCGTAAGCCGCGGTGATCGTCTCAAATGGTGACATGTGGGGATTCTCTCACGTCGTGCGACGCGAGCGCCTCCGCACGTGCCACCTGCCCACTCGTTCGCCGTTACCGGCCGCTCGTCGCCGGCTTGGGCGTCACCTTCAGCAGCTTGCCGTTGGCGCCTTCGGTGAGCACGTAGACCGCACCGTCGGAGAACACCTGGACGTCGCGGATGCGCGCGCCCAGATCCATCAGCAGCGGCTCCTCGTTGATCACCTTGTCGTCCTTGCCCAGTTCGAGTCGGAACAGGGCCTGGCCCGCCAAGGCGCCGACCAGCGCGCTCGACTTCCACTGCGGGAACAGGTTGCCCTTATAGAAAGCCAGGGCCCCAGGCGCGATCACCGGGTCCCAGTAGTAACGCGGCTGCTCCATACCTGGCTTTTCCACGATCGCGTCGCCGATCTTCGTGCCGGGGTAATTGATGCCGTGCACGATCACCGGCCAGCCGTAGTTCTTGCCCTTTTCGATCAGGTTCAGCTCGTCACCGCCCCTTGGGCCATGCTCCACTTCCCACAGCCGGCCGTCGGGCGCGAAGGTCAGCCCCTGCGGCGTCCGGTGGCCCATGGACCACGTGCCCGGCAGGCCCAGCGACGGATTGCCGGGCGCCGGCTTGCCGTCGGGCGTGATGTGAATCACCTTGCCCAGGTAGGTGTCCAGGTGCTGCGCCTGCAACGGGAGCGGATCGCCCGTGGAGCGATCGCCCACCGCGACGAAGAGATTGCCGTCCTTCGGATCGACGGCAATGCGGGAGCCCGACTGCGAAACCGCGCGATTGGTGAACGGGGCGGCCTGGAAGATGGTGGTGACGTTCGCGATCGTGCCCGCGTTCTCGTCCAGGATCGCGCTGTCGACCGCGTGAGCGCAGGTCTCGGCGTCGATGTTCCGCAGGTAGACGAAGAAGATGCGATGGTTGCTGGCGAAATTCTTGTCGAGCGCCACGTCGAGCAGGCCCGCCTGGCCGCGGAAGTACACCGGCGGCATGTTCGCCGTGATCGTGTGCAGCGAGGACCCGTCCTGATTCAGGATCCGCAGCCGGCCCGCCTTCTCGGTGATGAGGAAGCGGCCACTCGGCAGCAGCTCCACGGCCCAGGGCATCTCGAGGCCGCTGGCAATAGTCGTGACCTCGACATCCGCCGTCTTGTGGTACGGCGCACGGGTCTGACCGGGGAAGACCGGATGATCGGTGTCGAGCTCTGGTGCGCGGCGGTCGACGGGCTGCCCTTCGACGGTGAACTTCTCGAACGTCCGGCGCGCCGCCGGTGGGGGCGCTGGGGCCGCCGGGGTCTGGGCCAGCGCGGGCGCGGGCAACATCGCAAGGCCGGCAACCGCGTAGGCGATGGCAATTCGTGTCATGTCAGTCTCCGTTGTACAACCAAGGTCAATCCGTTCCGCCGATGCGCAGAAGGATTATACCGGCCCCATCGGTCAACCTGAGCAGGCTGCGAGTTCCGACACTGTCACGCAGCCAGTCAACCTCACCTGGCCCGCGCCGATCAACGCCGCCCTTTGCTGGTAGCGGGCGCCGAGCCCTGCGGAATATTCGGCGACTGAGCAGAATCGCCCTCCCGTTTTCCACGTAATGGGCCGTCTTTCGGGCGGACTTGCGTGGCCACGAACTTGCTGTGGTTATTCCCGACGGGAAATCGCGCCCAGAGAGGTGGGGATATGAGCCGGGTCGTCGTGCTTGGGGCAGGAATTTCTGGACACACCGCGGCCGCATTCCTTCGAAAGTGGCTCGGGCGGCGTGACGAGGTTGTCGTCATCTCTCCGAAGCCGGCCTACAACTGGATTCCATCCAATATCTGGGTCGGCGTGGGCTTGATGAAGCCCGCCGACGTGGTCTTTCCGCTCGCGCCCGTCTACGAGCGACACGGGATCGAGTTCAAGCAGGCGCGCGCGGTTGAGCTGCACCCGGACGGGCGGGAGGGCGATCCGGTGCCGTATGTCGTCGCGGAGTCGACCCGCCCGGGCCACGAAGGTGAGCGTGAGGACGTTCGATACGACTTCCTGGTCAACGCGACGGGCCCCAAGCTGAATTTCGGCGCGACCCCCGGTCTTGGGCCCGGCGGCCACAGCCTCTCGGTGTGCACCGAAACCCATGCCGCCGAGGCTGCGCACGCGCTGGACGAGTCGGTCGAGCGGATGCGTCGCGGCGAGCGGCAGCGATTCCTGGTCGGCACGGGACACGGGGCCTGCACCTGCGAAGGCGCTGCCTTCGAGTACATCGTCAACCTGGAGTTCGAGCTGCGGGCTCGCGGCGTTCGCGATCGCGCCGACATCCAGTGGATCTCGAACGAGTACGAACTCGGCGATTTCGGCATGGGCGGGATGCACCTGAAACGCGGCGGCTACGTCACGCCGAGCAAGATCTTCGTGGAGTCGCTGTTCGCGGAGCGCGGCATCGACTGGATTACGCGCGCACACGTGCGTCAGGTTGCCCAGGGCGTCGCGCATTACGAGACGATCGACGGGCCCGAGCGCGAGATCGCGTTCGACTTCGCAATGCTGCTGCCGCCATTCGCCGGGGTGGGCCTGACGGCCGTCAACCGGACGGGCGAGGACATCACGGCGCAACTCTTCCGGCCGAACGGCTTCATGACGGTCGACGCCGAGTACTCGGCGCGGACCTTCGACCAGTGGCGGGCCGCGGATTGGCCGCGCACGTATCAATCGCCGGCGTATCGCAATCTGTTCGCGGCGGGGATCGCCTTCGCGCCGCCGCACGCCATTTCGCGTCCCTACCAGACTCCGTCAGGCGCGCCGGTCGCGCCGGCACCGCCCCGCACCGGCATGCCGTCGGCCATGATCGGCAAGGCGGTCGCGCGCAGCGTGGTCGACATGCTCGGCGGGGCGGCCCAACCGACCCGCGCGGCGTCGATGGCGGCGATGGGCGCGGCGTGTGTTGCGTCGGCAGGCGCCAATCCCTTTACCGGCACCGCCGCGTCGCTCACGGTGTTCCCGATCGTGCCGGACTTCGAGCGATATCCGGTGTATGGCCGCGATCTCGACCAGACGTCCGGCGAGATCGGGCTCGCCGGCCACTGGATCAAGATCCTGCTCCACCATGCGTTCTTGTACAAGGCCCAGCTCAAGCCGGGCTGGAGTCTGATTCCGGAGTGACCATGACCACCGACCGTGAGCGCACGCCGCCACCGCGCATGACCGCGACCTCGAGTGCCGCGGTCCCGACACGCTGGACCGTCTTCCTGCGGACGTTCATTCCCTGGCAGATGGTCCGGTTCGTCGCCATCAACCTGAAGATGTTCCGGCTGATCTGGCGAAGCCACTGACGCCGGCCTGAGTTACGTTCGGCGGATTAGTCCCAGTTGCATCAGGGCCGTGACGCCATCGTCAAGGCCCACTTCTTCAGCGATCATCCCGTTCTCGACGCGCAGCACGGTGGTACCGGTGAAATGCATCTTGCGGCCGGTCGCGGCCGGAAGCGCGCCCGCCAGGAAGTCGCTGAATGCGGGGCCGGTATGCGTGCCGCCACCGACCCAGCGCCCGACCACGTAGTCGCCCTCGGCGATCAGGTCGGCTGCGCCGCCGAAACTCAGATCGGGAAACGCGGCGCGGAAGCCGAGCATGAATGCCCTGACGTCTTCGCGCCCGCGGCGGGGCGCGTGCAAAGAGTACTGCAGCAGCATGTCGGGCGCCGCAAGTTCGTCGATGATGGCGGGGTTCCAGGGGTTGCCCCAGAACCCGGCGAACCACCGGCCGACGATGGCCTTGTTGGCGGCCTCCTTCGAGCCGGCCGCGCCTGGCCGGGGTGTCTGTGCCGCGGCGGGAGTGGTGATGGCGCCGCCTACCATGGCGCCGGCGGCGGCGATCAGCGTGTCTTGCGCGAACGTTCGACGAGTCATCGGTCTCTCACTTTCAGTTTGGAGGTGGCAGCAGAAGTTCGAAGGTGAGAGTAAGGCGCTGCTGCGCCCGGCCACACTCCGTTTCTTGCGATCGAAACCCAATGACGTTTCTTGACTTGCCGCGGTCGCGGCGATAGGTTGCGGCATGGCGAATTCAATCGACCTCACGCGCCGCGAACTGCTCGCCGGTGCGGGAGCCGGCGCCGCCGCCCTTCTGCTGAATCAACCGGACACGCAGGCTCAGCCAACCGCGAGTCGAACCGTCGTCTTTGCCAATACGACGGTGGTCACCGTGGATGCCGTGCAGGACGATGTCGCACTCGCGGTGGAAAACGATCGGATCGCGGCAATCGGCCCAACCGACCAGGTGCTCAAGAAGTACCCGCGGGCCGACGTCTACAACGGCCGCGGCAAGGCGCTGTTCCCGGGCCTCGTCAACTGCCACGCGCACCTCGCGGCAACGCTGGCGCGCGGCTTCAACGAAGACTTCGGGTTTCCCAACTCGGCGAAGCTGGCCGTCCAGCCGAACAGCCTGCTCCAGCCCGGCGAAGCCACGCTGATGGTGACCATTGGCGCACTCGAAGCCATCAAGACCGGCACCACGACGCTGGTCGAGATGTCGAGCGGCATCAGCCCGCACGCCTCGGCGCTGGCGGCTTCCGGCCTGCGCATGGTGCTGGCCGAGGCCGTGCGCGACAGCGAGAACGTGCCCGGGCCACTGTCGCCCGAAGGCTTCGCCAAGAGCGTCACGCCGCGGTTCTCGCAGAAGCTGCGCGACGAGGGGCTGCAGCGCATCGCCGAGCTGCACACTGAGTGGCACGGCAAGAACAACGGCCGCGTCAGCGTGTTTCCGGCCGCCGCGCTCTCAGAAACCTCGTCCCCTGAATTGCTGCAGGCGGTGCGCGCGTTCGCCGACAAGCACGACCTCGGCTACACCATCCACTTGTCGCAGAGCATGGCCGAAGTCGACTTCATGCTGAAGCATCACGGCATGCGTCCGCCGGCCTTCCTCAACCGGCACGGCTTCCTCGGCCCGCGCCTGTTCGCCGCGCATTGCCGCTATGTCGATGACGCCGACATCGCGCTGCTGGCGAAGTCCGGCACCGTCATTTCTCACCAGGCCGGCATGGCGGCCAATCGTGGGGTCATCCCGCCCATCCACATGCTGCGCGCGGCCGGCTGCGCCATCGCCAACGGCACCGACAACAACACCAACGACCTGTTCGAGGTGATGCGCATTGCGCTGCTGACCGAACGCATTCAGCGCAACGACCCGTTCCCCGGCGTCAGGCCCCAGCCCGAAGACATGCTCGAGGACGCGACCGTGGGCGGCGCGCGGGCCGTGAATCATCAGAAGCAGACCGGCTCGCTCGAGGCCGGCCGGAAAGCCGACCTCCTGGTCGTCGACACACTGCGCGCGCACCTCGTTCCCGCGGGACGCATCGTCTCGGCGTGGATCCACAACGGCCAGCCGTCCGACATCGAGTCGGTGATGATCGACGGTCAGTTCGTGATGCGCGATCGCAAGGTGTTGACGATGGACGAGGGCGCGATCATCGCCGAGGCCGATCGCGTCGGCCGGCGGATCTGGTCGCAAGTGAAGGCGGCGGGACCGATCGCGATTCCGGGCCGGCCGCGGCAGCGGTGAGGGCATTCGGGTAATGATGGGGGGGCGGAGTCCCATTCATGAACCTCACCGGCATTCATCACCTCACCGCCATCTCGGCGGCGATTCGCGACAATCGGCGCTTCTATACACAGACGCTCGGGTTGCGGCTGGTCAAGCGATCGGTCAACCAGGACGACGTCAGCTCGTATCACCTCTTTTATGCCGATGCGAAGGGCAGTCCCGGCACCGACATCACCTTTTTCGACTGGCCCGCGCCCAAGGAGCGGCGCGGCACGCGCAGCATCACGCTGACCCACCTGCGCGTGACGGGCGCCGACACGCTCGACTGGTGGGCGTCGCGCCTCACCGAACTCGGCGCGCGGCCCGACCCGATCGTCGAACGCGACGGACGGCTGACGCTGGCGTTCGAGGATCCGGAGGGACAGCGGTTGGCGCTCGTGGACGACGGCGGGCAGGGCGATCCGCCCGTGGCGTGGGAGCGCAGTCCGGTGCCGGTCGAGCGGCAGATCCGTGGCCTGGGTCCGATCGTGATGAGCGTGCCGCTGCTCGAACCGACCGAGGCCTTGCTGACCGAGGTCTTCAACATGCGCCTGGTGCGGGAGTATCCACACCCCGGCACCTCCGACACTCACGTGCACGTCTTCGAGATGGGACGCGGCGGTCCGCACGCGGAGCTGCACGTGGCGGTGCAGCCCAACCTGCCGCAGGCACGGCAGGGCGCCGGCGCCGTGCATCACGTGGCGTTCCGGACGCCCGATGCCGACTACAACGCGTGGGCGGCACGGCTGAACGAATTGGGCGTGCCGAACAGCGGCAAGGTCGATCGGTTCTGGTTTCGCAGCCTGTACACGCGCGAACCGAACGGCGTGCTGTTCGAGATTGCGAGCGACGGCCCCGGCTTCGGCGTCGACGAGGATCTCGCCACGCTCGGTGAGGCGCTGGTGCTGCCGCCGTTCCTCGAGCCGCAGCGGCAACAGATTGTTGCCAACCTGAAGGACATCGATTGAGCTCGCATCCGCACGCCGGCCAGCCGGTGCTGACATTCGGTCCGCCGCCGGCCGAAGCGCGGCTGGGCGCGATACTGGTTCATGGCCGCGGCGCCTCTGCCAGCGACATTCTGGGCCTGGCGCACGAGTTCGCGCTGCCCGATGTCGCGTACGTCGCGCCCGAGGCCGCGGGCCACACCTGGTATCCCTATTCGTTCCTGACGAAGATGGAGCAGAACGAGCCAGGCCTCAGCTCGGCGCTGAGGGTCATCGAGTCGCTCGTGCAGCATCTCGAGCAGCAAGGGCTGCCGGCCAATCGCGTCGCCTTGATGGGCTTTTCGCAGGGCGCGTGCCTCACGCTGGAGTTCGCCGCGCGCCATGCGCGCCGCTATGCGGCCATCGCCGGCTTCAGCGGCGGGTTGATCGGTCCACCGGGGACCGCGCGCGACTACGCCGGTTCGTTCGATGGTACGCCGGTGTTCATCGGCTGCAGTGACTTGGACCCGCACATTCCCGTGGAACGGGTCCGCGAGTCGGCCCAGGTCTACCGGCGCATGGGCGCCGGCGTCGACGAGCGGATCTTCCCTGGCATGGGACACACCATCAACGAGGCCGAGATCGAGGCCGTCAGGTTGCTGCTCACTGCGTGACGCTGCGTAACCGCACTCCCGGCCCGCGATGCCGGCATTGTAGTATTCAGTAACCATGCGCATACCAACACTCAGCCGGCTGAAGCCGGACACCACCTTTACGGCCATTGCCGCTCTGCTTCTCTGTGCAGCATCGGCCCAAGCCCAGCAACCGGCCGTGCCCAACCCCGCGTCCATGCCGTTCGTGGCCGGCACGCCGCTCAAGCAGCAGCCCAACGTCAAGACCTTTGGCGGCTTCCGCTTTGCCGAAAGCGTGGCGTACGACGCCGAGCGCGATCTGTATGTCGCCGTCAACGCCGGCATGGCGCAGGAAGTGGTGCCGAACGACGGTTACGTCTCGCTGGTCAATCCCGACGGCTCGGCGCACACGCTGAAATGGATCGGCGTCAACCGCAACGGGCTCACGCTCAACCACCCGCTCGGCAGCGACATCGCCAACGGCTTCTTGTACGTCGTCGACATCGACACGGTGCGGTGGTTCGACATCAAGACCGGCGCGCCTCAGGGCGCCATTCCCGTGGCGGGCGCCACCCGCTTCAACGACCTCGAGGTGGCCGCCGACGGCACCATCTATGCGACGCAGACCGGCACCACGGATCCCACGTCGTGGCGCGTTTACAAGATCACGCCGAAGGGTGAGGCGACCATCCTGATCAGCGGCGCGCCGCTGAACCTGCCGAACGGCATCGCCTTCGACCCCAAGGGCAATCTGGTGGTGGTGAACATCGGCTCCAACGCGGTGCTGACGTTTTCGCCCGACGGCAAGCTGCTGACCACGGAAGAGTCGACCGATGCCGGCAACGACGGCATTGCGGTGCTGCCGGACGGCACGAAGTACGTCAGCAGCGTGCGCCAGGGCACCATCGCGCGCATTCGCCCCGGCCAGAAGGCCGAGAAGATCGCCGACGGCATTCCCACCGCCGCCTCGATGACCTACGACTCGAAGCGCAACCGGCTCGTGATCCCCATGAACGACTGGAACGCGATCACCATCGTCGATCTAGGCCCACAGAAATGATGTGGAGTCCAGCTTCAGGAGTAGAGTCCGGCTTTAGCCGGACCTGATCATGATTGTCAGGCTCGCCGGATCCGGTTGCGTGTTGATCACGCAGCCGGACCACGCGCAACTTGCGCGCCGCATCATGGAGCATTGTGTGCCTCTGCTGGTCAACCCCCGGCGCGATTCAATCTTGCGCGCCATTGGTGATCACGACGAAGGCTGGCGCGAGTTCGACGCCGAGCCGACGGTCGACATGCGGACCGACGATGTCGTGGATTTCATTCATGCGCCGGTCAGCGTGCGGCAAGGCGTGTGGCCCCGTGCCACTGCGGCCCTCGCGGATGACCCGTACGCGGCGGCGCTGGTCGCCAACCACGCCTTGTTTGTCTACGACCGATTCCGCACCGATGCGGCGTGGACGGCGTTCTTTGCCGGCATGGACGCGTCACGGCGACAGATGCTGCAGGCGAGCGGCTTCTCGCTGGAACAACTGCTCGAGGACTATGCGTTCCTGCGGCTGGGCGACCTGATCTCGCTGGCGTTCTGCACCGGATCGACGGCGGCGCAGACGTTTCGCAACTGGACGGTGCAGTTGTCGGGACCGCGAGTGATCGTGACGCCGGGGATATTCGGCGGCGCTCCCGTGACCTTCGAGGTGAGGGCCCGGGCGGTGATGCCGCCGTTCGCTTCCGACGCCGAGTTGCGCGAGGCGTTGGGGCGATCGGTGACCGCAATTCTCCAGGGCGAAGCGGCCTAGTCGCTGACAGGCCCCTCGCCGCCGCGGGTGGCACATCGATTGCTCTACCTCTTCCCGATGCTGCTGGGTGTGTTGGGTGTGAGCGTGGTGGCGGCCATGGCAATGCCGGCGGAGCCGCGGTGCGGAATGAGCGCGCTGCCTGGCTTGTCGCGGCAGTTCGCCGCGGTAATTCGCGCCGAGAACGGGCCGTCGGCCGCCGGCGCTGCCGGCGAGTTCGCCCGCCTGGCGTCGAGCATCCTGGGCGAAGAGG
>ERZ1292640.1297-Hain-H43-02um-R1-1297-length-20701-cov-5_pt1 | contig 20701 bp, 24 predicted proteins | sample MGYA00564404_ERZ1292640 | MGnify/ENA primary metagenome ERZ1292640 (study PRJEB36523, sample SAMEA6512636) | groundwater metagenome | collected 2019-01-08 | study: AquaDiva: Metagenomics assemblies of 32 groundwater samples
CATACAATAAGCAAGAAAAAGTATTTCTATCTAAGAATATAAATTGGGAAGGAATAGGTCTAAAATTTAAAAAGGGTTATTTTAACTCATTAAATTTAAATAACACTGTTTTCTAGCAATAATTATGGACCGAAATCTCGCCTTAGAATTCGTAAGGGTGACAGAATCCGCTGCGATAGCTGCTGCAGCATGGATGGGAAAAGGTGACAAGATATCAGCAGACAAAGCTGCAGTTGACGAGATGCGCTCTAGATTCAACTCAATTGATTTTGATGGAATTGTGAAAATAGGCGAAGGAGAAAAAGATGAAGCTCCAATGCTTTACACTGGTGAAAAGATTGGTACTGGTAGAGGTCCATTAATGGATGTAGCATTAGATCCTGTGGAAGGCACAACAAACCTTTCAATGGGCTTGCCCAATTCCATTTCTGTTATCGCAACAGGGCCAAGAGATTCATTGCTTTCGATGCCTGGAACTTATACTGAGCAACTTTGCGTTGGTCCTGAAGCAAGGAACGCAATCGACATCAAGGCATCTGTCAAAGTAAACATTCATAATATCGCGAAAGCACTTGGAAAACATGTTGGCGAAGTTACTGTCGTCATTCTCAATAGGCCAAGGCATGAAGCCATGATAAAAGAAATAAGAGAAACAGGCGCGAGAATCAGCATTATAGAGCACGGGACTGTAGCGGCCGGTGTTGCAGCAGCGATGCCTAACTCAGGCATAGATGTCATGATGGGCACAGGAGGAGCTCCGGAAGCTGTAATTACTGCAGTTGGAGTGAAATGCTTTGGCGGCAATATGCAAGCTCTCCTTAAGCCCCATAAAGACAAATTTTTAGAAGACGCGAAGAAGATGGGATTTCACGACTTGAACAAAGTTCTTACAATGGAAGACTTAGCCAAAGGAAACACTGTAACATTTGCAGCGACAGGAATAACAACAGGTCCATTGCTTAAAGGCGTTGTCTTTGGAAGAAATACAGTCAACACTCATTCAGTTGTTATGAGGGCGAAAAGCAGAACAATAAGATATATTGAATCAACACACAATATCGGGTGATAAAATGAAAAAAGTAGAACTCTTAATTCCAGCAGACGTTCCAAAAAACATGGAAAGCACTTACAGAAAAAATATTGAACTGATAACAAAAGGCACAGACAGGCTAATGCTCTTTGCCGGCGACCAGAAAGCTGAGCACCTTAATGACGACTTCTATGGCGCAGCAGACACAGGAGAGATTCCAGCTGAAGACAATGACCCTGAGCATTTGTTCAGGATTGCTTCGCAAGGAGTCATTGGTTGCTTCGCAACACAGTTCGGAATGCTTGCAAAGTATGGGAAATCGTATGATAAGGTTCCCTATATCGTCAAATTGAATTCGAAATCCCACTTAGTCAAGACAGCGCAAAAAGACCCAATGAGCAAAGCTTGGGTGACTATTGACCAAGCATTAGAGCTGAAAAAAGCAGGGCTTGATATCGTAGGAATTGGGTACACTATTTATCTTGGCTCAGACTATGAAAGCGACATGCTTGCTGAAGCGCAGCAAGTGATACTGGAAGCACATAAAAACGGGTTAGTGTCAATAATCTGGCTTTATCCACGGGGAAAAGCAGTCCTCAACGAAAAGGACCCGCACTTGATAGCGGGTGCAGCGGGAATAGCGGCATGCCTTGGAAGTGATTTTGTGAAAGTGAACTATCCAAAAGCCCCTGACGGACAGAAATCAGAGGAAGCATTTAAGGAAGCGACTAAGGCAGCAGGCAGAACAAGAGTAATCACTGCAGGCGGCTCATCGACTGATGTCCGAAAATTCCTTGATACTTTATGGAAGCAGATTCATGTTTCCGGAGCGAAAGGCTCAGCGACAGGCAGGAACATCCACCAAAAACCATTGCATGAGGCCATCAACATGACAAAAGCGATATCGGCAATAACTTATGCTGACAAGACTGTTGATGAGGCAATGGAGATTTACGAAGGGAAGACGGAGTTTAAGCTGTAGGCAATTTTTTTAAATGACCTGAACTTCCCAAGAGCATGGTGGTTTCTGAGAATCCTACACTTGACAGTATAATAGAAAAAAAGCTGGAAGAGGCAGGTGAGAAGTGGAGTTCACTTGAGTCAGTCGAAATAATTGTTGACATGACTTCAAATCTTTTTGATAATCCTGACAAAGCGCAAATAAATCAAATCAGGGATATGCTAAATGTTATGCACGCTAACGAACTCTACTCAAGTAATTCCAAAGTATCATTGTTCATATACTCGCCATCAATGGTACACATGATGGAGTACATTGGTGGGTATTACAACCTTGTTTCAATACCTTTGAATCCAAAAAAAGGAGAAAGAAGCAGAACCAGGATTCTTCCATTAGTGATGGCAAAAACCATAAAAGATTTACCATGGGACATACTAAAACTTACCCCATCCAGGAAGTCCGAGTACATTAACGCATTAAATTCTTTGTCGAATAACGACCACGTAACAACAGTCGGAGAGACTTACAGATTCTTCCATGAAGCGGCATTGCGAGGCTCAAGAATCGCCTTGAGACACCTTTCCCCAGTCGCCTACGAGGGGCTCAAGGATGTGTTCAACGAAGTCGGATTAATACTGCCAACTGTAAACTATCAAACTCGGAAGGGTGGGGCGTTTTATTTGAAGCAGATAGAAAACTAAAAAAGTCCATAAACATTTATATACAATTATTTATTCGCAAGTAGTGAATGGCTGCTAAATCTTTAGTTGAAATAGTACGTGATTCTAAACCAGGATTCAACACAGTTATTACTCTAGACGAATTAGCGAAATTTGGTTTAAATGTCGTCGTAATTGGGGAGCACGTAAAGCAGAAACGATATCTTGCAGATGAAGAAGGGGCAGAAGCGTGGGAAATTCATGATTTGGATTACAAGACACCAATAAAAATCATTGACAGAACTTGGGTTGAATCTTTAACTGACCCTGAAACACAAGAAAAGGAATTGCGGGCAAAAGTAGACAAGGCTAAAGCTGATTATCAAAAAGCATTGAGCAAAAAAGGAATGATGAGAAAATATGAGGAAAAGAAGGGAGAATATGAGCGGGCACGAATGGAATATCATTCATTCAAGCCAGATGTGCTCACAAGATATCTTGGAAATGTGGACTTGATTGTGGCTCCTTGTGACCTTCTCCCACTGCTCAAACAATATTTTCCTGATACTGGGAGGGCTATCGCTCTAGAAGCAAACTCTCATTTTTCCCTTTCTGAACCTGCAGCCCGCGATAATTATGTCAGGGTTGTGATGAGAAATCCAAGCGATGAAGGCAATAGAATAGACGGAACTACTGTCCAACTGCTGTTTGAGCCAGGAAACCAAGGTGGATTGATGAGCCGCCTTTTGAGCAGGGAATATGATGAATTTACGTTTAGCCACTTGTCAGATGGATTTTATGATGGCGCGTTAGGGTTGCCCAGAAGGCAAAAAGTTAAGCGAACACCAATTGAGTCATTGAGGCAAAAAAGAATTCGCGCCAGTGATCCTTCCAACGGCATAACAAATTTCTTCAGCTATGGGGGCAACAGGAGAGGAAAACATATATCCCGCGGTGAAAAATTGCTGGACGATTTCTGGAAACAGAAAGGAAGAGATATTGTGAGACTTTATGACGATCTCTGGCTTAAGCCTATAAATTCTCTTGAGCAAATTCATGATAGGCAAACTTTAATTTCGGCATTAGTTGAAGACCAACAACATTTTGAGAGCGTAAGCGAGTTGGAAAGAAGAATAAATGCAGTTCTTGAGCCATTCTTCCATCTCTCTGGCATGATGAACCATGCAACTGCAAATATTTTGCATTCAAAATGGGGGGCTCCAGTGCAAAAGCAGGCATATTTTGATGATTTCAAGTTTATTGCTTCAGAGTTCATTAAGTCATATAAGGAATTAAGAGAATTTCCTGTTATTGATGATGGCTCGAGGGAAATGACGGCATTGATTGCCCCAATGAGATACCTGCTTGACTCAAAATTAGACGGAACAGTAAGAAATGCATACGAATTCGTGAGAAAAGTCATGAAGCCTAAACCTCAGGATTTCGCCCAATTATGGTCTTCGATTGAATTCCAGTTAGGAAAGGCCAACATGATGCTAGACCCACAGCTTGAAAAATTCGGCATCGAATATTCCACTCAGCCAGACCCGCCAAGACGCCCAAGAAGGGGAATGGCGGATAGATTTGTTCGGGGTTTATACGAGGATGAATTAGATGATTTTTTATTTGACGAACCTGAGCAGCCGGCCAAGTTGGCAGATCCTAAAGGTAACGAGAAAAGGACATTTTCAATCAGGAGAAAACTTTTACCTGAGCAGAAAGCGCTCCTTGAAAAAATGCAGGACAAATTTTATACCCAGAATCCAGTAACAAAAGCCCAAAAAGGAATTGATTATATCAGCCACGTGAGCTCTCAGCTTGCAGCATATCTTGGGCTCGCAAGATTCATAAAAAATAATAAGTGGGTTAAGCCGGAAATAGTGCCTGCAGAATTGGGACTAGTTGACATCGTGCAGGGTTATTACCCTTTCCTTGACGGCAATAAAGTAGTTGCTAACGACACTCATCTTAACGCTGAAAATGCCGTAGAAATAATCGAGGGAACCAACATGGGCGGAAAGACTATAGATGCCAAAAAAACCATGTTTATTGCAACAGTGGCGTTGACAGGAAATTACGTTCCGGCCAAGAGTGCAAGAATTTCACAATTCGAAAGGGTAAGATATAGGATAAAAGACACGGGCGGGTATGGAACCGGTGCTTTCGCTGCAGACTTGAGAAACATTGAAGGCGTGTTCTCTGAAATCGGTAGACCTATTCTAGTTGGGCTTGATGAGACTTTCACATCCACAAATGCCCGCGAAGGGGAAGCAATGACCCATGCAATAATCATGAGAATGGTAGAAGCTGGAAATGCAAGAGCAGTTATTACCAGCCATTATCCGACGCTCCAAAGCTTACAGGGTACTCCTGGAGTGTTTTTTTCTCATTTTGAATTTGACCGTATCAATGGACAAATAGTATTCTCACATATAAAAAAATCCGGTGCAAACTTAAAAGGCGATTATGCGCTGGCAATTGCTGAAAGGGAACATTTGCATCCTGTATTGCTGGCTCATGCCAGGGAATATCAGGAAAGAATGGGCGGTCAAACATGACTGTCTTAGACGCAACTACCAATAAGAGCTTGTTTGGAGACGATATGATGAGCGGAATTTCTGCTGCGCTTGGTATTGATGACAAAATTGATTTTTCAAAAACACCGACTACAGACCTGCAGTTAATAAATGCCCGGCTTGATGCCATTGGAGAGCTGGTTGGAGATGAGGAGTTAAGAAAACGATTTTCTGGTCTTGCAAACCTTTTGGAGCTGCCATTTGCCGAATTTTACGGAGCTCTTGGATTGGTAAAAGTGCCTGCAGGGATGTACGGCTTTCGAAGAAATCTCGCCGATACAATAAAAGACATGGGGGACTATTCATCTGATTTGCCAGAATTTGGAGACATTCAATCAGAAATATTGAATGGAATCATTGAAGGATACAAGGCTATAGCTTTTGGAGAGACTGGCATCAAGGCCGCTCTAGATTATTTTTCAGGTTTAAAACAGCAAGTTCTTGATAAGGAAGAACAAATCATAAAAGAAGACAAAGAAGCTGGTTACCTACATGAATTAACAGGGAGACCGCCTAAACTATCTCGAGATACTCTCGAAGAAATGATGGATTTGAAAAAAGTTAAATCATTCATACCGGCAGTAGAACAAATATCTCCCCTTTCAATAATTGTAGGAGTATACAGTAGGTTGGCAAATGATGCAGTTACGAATAATTATGTCAGGCCTGAAGTAGTTCCAAGGGAAGAAAATTGCTTAATCATAGAAGATGGCTGGTATGATACAGGTAGAGTGAAACAGGTCGTAAGTAATTCCACACAATTCGCTCCTGAAAGGAGAGTTGAATTGTTGGAAGGTGTTAATTCTGGCGGAAAAACATTTGATATGATGAAAGCATTCCAAATTGCTTCCATGGCACTAGCTGGCACTTGGGTTCCTGCAAAATACGCAAAAGTGTCGATAAGGGACAAAATAATAATGAGGGAGAAAGGAACAGGAGAGACTATGTCTGCGTTCGAGCAGGATTGCAGAAGTGTCAGAGAATGCACGCCCAACAAAGGTGAATATTGGCTAATCGGCATGGATGAGACATTTACATCAACTGAAAAGAGAGGAGGAGCAGCTTTGACTTATGGATTAATCAACATGGTTTTGGAGCAGGGAAATTCAGCCATGATATTGTCAAGCCATTATCCTGAACTTCATCAGGCTTTTGATGAACAAAGCGGAGTCGTTTTCAACCATTTCCCCTTTGAAAAACGTCAAGTCGGTGGAAAAGAAGACGTTGTTTTTCCACATGTGAAGCAACAGGGTCCAATGAAAGACTATAGCTATGCAATTGCTGTAGCCCGAACGCAAGGATTTGATTCCCGCATTCTTGATTTAGCTGAACAGAGATTGATGCAGGGTTGATTACTTGAGCTTCGCCTTTCCAATTAGCTTGTTTACTTCATCCCAATTTATGACGTTGAAGAATGCCTCAACATATTCGGGTCTCCTGTTCGGAAATCTTCCGGTTTTTTCTACAAATGACATATAAACAAGTTCTATTTTTGTATCGAAAAAGAACGCGCAAAACTGCCAAATTATGATTTTCGGCTTTCAGCACGAAAATCAATTACGCAGTTTCGCTTACTGTTCTTTTTCTAACCGTCCCAAAGTTTTACGAAATGAAAACTTTGGAGGTTGAACAAGATGCACACAAATTTAAGAAAAAGTCGTGAATTGAGAATGGAAGCGTTTGATTCGCTTGAAGAACTTAAAAGCAAGAATGTTTCGAGAAAGGAGATAATTGATGAGATTCATGCTGAATATGGCATTTCGAAAGGAACCATATACTCTTGGTATTCAGGATCTAATCTTCCCTGTGGAAGAAAAGGCGAAATCATTTATTGTAAAGAATTGTTTTATGTTATAGGTGCATTATTCGGGGATGGCTGCATTTATAGATGGAAACCTACAAACAATTACGTAATCCTTGTTGGAGACTTGAAATTCACAACAAAATATGCTAAGATGGTGACCAAGTGTACGGGAATAAAAACCCGGGCTTACATCGATCGCAGTAAAAATATCTGGTTTGTAAAGTCTAATAATTATGAATTATTTTCACTTTTCAAAAAAGTTAAAGGAGACTTGAATTATTTAAAACAGCTGCTAAACCAAATTAATAAAAGCTCAGCTTTATTTTTTTTAGAAGGATTTTTTGATGCAGAAGGCTGCGTAAAGGTAATAACGGGAAAAGAAAGAAAAACACCCAAAATATGCCTTGATTTAACTAATATCAATTTTGAATTATTGGAGATAACAAGAAGCTTATTCATGCAGTATCTAAGAATCGAAGCTAAGTACTCATCTCAAAAATCGCATACGGGAAAAGATGGTTATTGGAGGCAAGCAGTCTTTCATTTAAGAATTTACAAAAAAGATTTCATAAGAAGATTCTTTGAGAATATCAATACAACAAAATTAAAAGAAAATAAAATACCCTATTTGGAAAAGTGGCTCAATAATGGTTTGTAATTACTTGTTTGCTTTTTTGAAATTATCTTCGACTTGCTTCCAATTGACAACATTCCACCAATCCTGGATGTATGCTGCCCTGTTCCACATGTGCTTTAAATAATAACTATGCTCCCACACATCAAGTGCGAGTAAAGGGGTTTTACCTTCCGTTAATGGCGAATCTTGGTTCGCCGTGCTATAAACTTCTAATTTTCCATTATTCATTACAAGCCACGCCCAGCCGGAGCCAAATCTGTTCAACCCAGCATTAGTTAGCTCTTCCTTGAACTTATCAAATCCGCCAAAAGTTTGTGTTATCGCATCTCCAATCTTGCCAGATGGCTCTCCGCCAGCCTTTGGAGCCATCACAGTCCAGAAAAAATTATGGTTAATAAATCCGCCACCATGATTCTTAACAATTGTCCTGATGTCTTCAGGAACTGAATTCAAGTCCTTAACTAGTTCTTCTGGATGCTTCTTCTTAAGTTCAGGGTGCTTTTCTAACCCAGCAAGCAATTTGTCAAGGTAAGTCTTGTGGTGCTTGTCGTGGTGTATGGTCATGGTCTGAGCATCAATGTAAGGCTCAAGGGCATCAGCAGAGTAAGGCAAAGGTTTAAGTTCGTAATCAGTCATTATTAATCACCAAAAAGAGCTATTCCACAGAGGTTTAAATTATTATTGTTTAATCAATCCCGGATTTTAATTGAAAACTAGCCAAATAGTTTTTAAAACCTCAAAAGTAACATCTTAAGATGATTCCCGACAAGGAAGTAAAAAAAGAGTTCAAAGCCAGAGCTTCTAAAAATCCTGAGAGATATTATGCTGTTGAAGTCCTGAAGCAGTTCGGGTTCAAGAGAAGGCAATGCACCTGCGGGACTTTTTTCTGGACAGTTACTGACAGCCTTGTTTGCGGTGACCCTGCATGCTCAGGGGGATTCAGGTTCTTCGGAGACAGCCCAGCAAAATATCATTATACTTACGTCGAAGTCTGGAAAAAATTTGCAGAATTCTTCAAGCAACGGGGTTATGAGCCGATAAGAAGATATCCCGTTGCAGCGAGATGGAGAGATGACACTGACTTTGTGCAGGCGTCAATCTATGATTTCCAACCTTATGTTGTTTCTGGTGAGGTAGAGCCGCCAGCAAACCCACTTGTGGTTCCTCAATTCTGCCTTCGGTTCAATGATATTGACAATGTTGGAATTACTGGCGCCCATTATACGGGCTTTGTCATGATAGGCCAGCATGCATTTATGCCGCCGGATAAATGGGATCAGAACAAGTATTTCTTGGATATCCACGAATGGTTGACTAAAGGATTGGGCTTGCCATTAAATGAAATTACATATCACGAGGATGCGTGGGCAGGTGGGGGCAACTTCGGTCCATGCATGGAATATTTTTCCAGAGGGCTTGAGCTTGGGAATCAGGTTTACATGCTTTACCAGCAGACAGAATTTGGGCCAAAAGAATTGAAATTAAAAGTTCTGGACATGGGAATGGGTCATGAGAGAAATGCATGGTTTACAGCAGGAAAAAGCACGAGTTATGAGGCGGTTTTCCCAAAAGTAATGCAAAAGTTGTATGCAAGAACAAGTTTCAAAGCCGATGAAAAACTAGTCGCTAAATTCCTACCCTATTCATCCTATCTCAATGTTGATGAAGTTGAAAACATAAATGAAGCATGGGAAAAGGTTGCTAAAGAAATTGGAATATCAGTTGACGAATTAAAGTCAAAAATAATCCCTTTAAGCGCACTTTACTCTGTTGCTGAGCACTCAAGAACGCTGTTGGTTGCATTATCTGACGGCGTATTGCCATCAAATGTTGCAGGCGGATATAATTTGCGCGTTTTATTGAGAAGGGCTTTAGGTTTCATCGAGAAATTCAGCTGGAATGTCTCACTTTCTGAAATATGCAAGTGGCATGCAGATGAACTTAAAGAATTATTTCCGGAATTATCAGAAAATCTTCATGACGTTGACTTGATTATTTCTGTTGAACAGAAGAAGTTCGAGGAAACAAGGCAGAAATCCAAGCAGATTATCGGTAGGCTGATTGCAGAAGGAATAAGCACTGATAAGTTAGTAGAGATTTATGACTCAAACGGCATAACTCCGGAGTTTATCAAGGAAGAAGCTAAAAAAGTAGGCACAAAAATAGATATTCCGGACAATTTTTATGCTTTAGTCGCAGAAAGGCATGCGCAGAAGGAGCAAAAAGCAGCAACAAAAAAAACATTTGAGCTAAATCTGGATGGAATTCCAGCAACGAAAGCATTGTATTTCGACGATTATAAGTTTACGGAATTTGTTGGAAAAGTTTTGAAAATAATTGACAATAAATTTGTGGTTCTTGATACAACTGCATTCTATCCGACTTCAGGCGGGCAGATTCACGACGTTGGAACTTTGAATAACGACAAAGTTATGGACGTTTTTAAGCAAGGAAAGGTAATTGTTCATGTTCTTGAATCCGTTTCTTTCAAAGAAGGGGAAGAAGTCAGAGGTATGATTGATAAGGAAAGAAGATTCCAGCTTGCCCAACATCACACAGCAACACACTTGTTGAACGGATTATTAAAAAAAATGCTTGGCAATCACGTCTGGCAGGCAGGAGCAGCAAAATTTCTGGATAAGGCGAGGCTTGACATAACACATTTTGACAATCTTACGCAGGAGCAGCTAAAGCAGATTGAAAAAGAGGCAAACGAAATAATAAAGAAGAACATTAGAGTGAATAAATCATTTATGCCAAGAGCAGAAGCAGAAAAGAAGTATGGTTTCTTGCTTTATCAAGGCGGTGTTGTTCCAGGAAAGGAACTAAGGATAGTCGAAATTGAGGGAATAGATGTCGAGGCCTGCGGAGGAACTCATCTCAACAGCACTGGCGAAATTGGTGAAGTCAAAATAATAAAATCACAAAAGATTCAGGATGGAATCGTTAGACTTGAATACGTCGCAGGAAATGCCTTGCATTCTGTTTCACAGGAAAAAGAAAAGTTTACGGAAGAACTATCGGAACTGCTGAAATGTGATGTTGAGCAAATACCGGGCAGGGCGGATGAATTGTTCAACAAATGGAAAAACATAGTCAAGAAAGGAAAAGTTGAAAGTGCTGAATTAACATCAAATAAAAGATTTGACGGTGATGTTGTTGCTGAGACTTCTAAAATATTGAAGACTCAACCCGAGCATTTGGTGAAGACGATAAAGAGATTTTTGATGGAGATTGATGAGGAGTTGAAGAAATAGATTATTTGTATTGAGTGTTGTAGCCTGGATTAGTCTTCGGTCTCATTTTATTTGGGTAAGAAATATCAGTTTTTACATCAAAAGATGCTTTTTTGAAGAACTTGAAAACTTCATAAGGATCTAGAATATTCGCAAGTTTGTGAGGGACATTTATTGTCCCATATCTAGTTTGTCGAACATTACCGGGGGTATAAACGGAAATAGAACCTGTTTTTCCTCCAAAAATTTTGTCAAAAATCCCAACATCAACTTCGGCGTTGCTAATCTGGTCAAAATCCGCCATTTTGAAATCTCGCCCGATTATACCGCTCTGTAATATGACTCTTTTATCAGTTATTGCAAAATAAAGATTTCTATATGAAAGATACACGAAAATAGGGATAACTACGAAATATATAAACCCATAAAAGATCAGAATCGAAAATAAGCTAATTCCGGTAGCCACTGCAAAACTTACACCAATTGTTTTTAGGAATCCGAAAACTAATAAAAAAATAATCATGTAAAAAGGCATCAAAAACATCAACAAAAAAGGCAAAAAGAATAGAAACATAATTATCCGAGCTAATGATCCAAAAAGAACAGTCCCAAATAAATAGGGCAAGAACTTAGGAGTTCCTTCCCAAATAACTTTCTCATTTGAATCAAGTACCTTGTCAAGCTCGCGCATTAGAGAATTAATGAATATTTCAGTATTTAAATATAATTGCTTAAATTTGAGCTAATTCCTTTGTGGTTATTATCCTGACTTTATTCTGCTCTTTTAGCCTTTTGTCATTTGACCAAATCGGGCAACCTAAATAAAGTGCGAGGGCGAAATAAGCAACATCGTCTGGGTCGGGAGATATTTTCTTAGCTTCAATATACCACTTTTTTAAATCATTCTCTGAAAAATATATTATTTTAAATTCCGCTATTCCTATAATTTTTGTAATAAGTTCATCCAGCTCTTTTTTTCGATAATAATGTTTTCTTCTGTAATGTTCCGGTGTGTTTTCGGATTTCATCCAATACGAATGCTGGAGAGTATAATTCGTTATTACCAAGAAACAGAAAATACCGTGTATGGCTATCTTTGATTAAAGCAGCAAACAATATGTTTGCATCAACAACAAGTTTCATAATAATTTGCGGTATCTTTTGGCAACAGCCTTGTTCACTTTTCTTCCTAAATTAATGGCGTCTTCTTCAGTCAATTTGCTGTTCGCAAACATTGCATCCATCTTCTTCAGAAAATCTAGCCTTTCCTTTATTGCCCTTCTGGCTATCTCAGACCAGTTGAATTCTGGATGCTTATCCATCTCCACCTTAAGATCAGGTGGAACTGCCAAAGTTATGCTTACCATGTTTGCACCTTTTTATGTTTATTACGTGTGTTATGTTTGTTATGTATTTAAATGTTTACAAGAACCTACTCAGCTTCGCCTGCGTCTTCATCTCCCTTAACAATATGCTGTTCCTTAGCAAATGTGAAATGTCAAAATTGAACTGTTTTTTTATTTTCATCGAAGCGTATTGAAGCATCAGCTCTTTTGATGAGAACTCAACAGGTTTATTCTGTAATGCTTTCCTTGTGGCTTCCCTTGTAACCCATACTCCTAGGGGAACTGCATACTCATCTGTAATAAAACGCAGCACCAAGCAAGATGCCTGTCTTTTGATACTGGCTAAATACTCAGATATTGCCAATCTAACTGTATAATAACCGCCAGCAGTACTTTCAGCATAATCCTTTCTTCCATTTACATTTTCATAATCAGTTGAGTATTTTCCTGATACGTTCTCTGCCCATCGTCCGGATGGAACGTAATTTTCAAACAATTCGTAACTCCAAGGCTCAGGAAAAAATAAAACCAAATAATAATTTCCGAGATAATTGCCAAAATATGCTGAATAGCTAAGATTATTGCTGAATGATTTCACCTGATTTATTGCATCCTTGCCCAGGATATCATCAGTTGCTGTTATGCTCCACCTTGTTGGAACGAGTTTCCTGTTTTGCTCAATTCCAAGCGTTCCGACCGAAAACAAACGCATTATAAAATTCTCATCAAATCCTTTTTCGTGAAGGTAAACAACAGCTCCCTGCGCTTTCCAATCTGTATCTGAAACCGCTTTCTCAACAGCAGATGAAACTTTTGGATTTGAAGTTATCGCTGCAGATTTTAATCTTGCAGAAGGTCCCATTGGCGCAGTCTCGACATCAAAGCTTATCCGCATCATGGGCGCCTTTTGTAAATGAATCTCAACATCAGCAGGACGAGAAGCCATAGCAACTTCCCTGCTGATTTCCAAAAGCTTCCCAGATTTGTCTTTTACAGAAGAAACAAACCTTGAATTGACAAGGGAAGACCTATAAGCCACTATCTGAGGGATTCCATAGTTATCCTTCGCCCATGTATTAGGCGCGTCGTAAAGTTCGGGGTTCTTCACCTTCTCTGGCGGAGCAAGTATTCCCACATTTACATGCGGATAGCCGTAATGCCCGACAAAGGGAGCAGGGCTCTGCCCGGTTATCTCTGTTTTTTTCAAAATGTCTGAGCTTTTAAGAAAAACTTTTGTTTTGGAATAAATGGGGCAATCCTGATAATTATTGCAGTACCTTCCCTTGCATTCTATGCAGCTTATCCTGCTGATGTTCATTTAAAGAGCTAAAAGAAACCGAAATATAAGAGTTTGTTTGTCTAATGTCCAATGAGTTAATGGTAACCGTTCGGACTATTGATTTCGTAACCTGCCTGCATTAGCTTGCCTGCTAACCCCTCCAAATCAATATTTTCTGCAGCTCTGATGACTTTTTCGATATGGGACACAATTTCTTCTCTGTCCAGGCCTGTTTCGAGGGATGCAATTACGTCTATGCTCGGTTTGCCCGCATATTCCCCTCCTTCTCTAACTTCTCTTGGGATAGTTACAATATAATTGCCTGCAACATCAACCACGGGGATATGGATTGTTTTTATCATTGTTATTCCGCCATCATTGATGTTCCATAAGCATGGTGTGCTTCAGCTCGGCTCGCCAATGCTCTTTGTGCCAAACCGACTCCCAGGTTATAGAGGGGAGCGTCAAAATCATCATTTGTACCAATTGCGACAACTTTCTCAGGTCGCATTTCTACCAGTTCATATCTCCAGCCACCGTTATCGGAGATAAAGTTAGTCCAAATTCTTGTGCCAACAGGTTGAGCTTTTCCAGAATAAGGACCGTCAAAACTAAGCACGACGTGAGTATACCCTGTTAGGCCAAATTCTCGGTCTTCACGACGAACTGAAGGTTTGTCAGAGTCTTCTCCGAATACCAAATCTATCCCTTGCCTTACCTTTTCAACAACTAGGTCTCCTATTTCAGTAATGTTATGTTTCATGCTCTTGGGTAAGCTTAGTTGATACTTAAACCTAATGACAAAACTAGCAAATATTTATATAAATTGACCAATTTAACTAATAAATGACAAATATAACGAGGGATGTTCAAAGGATTCTGGACCATGACGTCATTATCAGGCGTGGGCTTGGCAGGGAAATTATCAACAGGAAGGCATTGGCTGAATACCTGCGGAAAAATGGGATAAAAGGATCTATAGATGCCATAATAAGTGCAATTAGGAGGTATGAAACTGAATTAAAGGCAGACAACAGTTATGCAACGGCAGAAGCAATAATCAAGGATGCAAAGCTTTCAACAAGAACAGGCATAGCTATCGTTGCCATGACGAAGGATTCGTCAGTCCAGTCAAATATCCCCAAGCTCTTCACAACAATCCATTATGACCGGGGCGAAGTTTTGAGAGTAGTTCAGGCAGAAGAAAGCATCAAAGTCATAGTCGATGAAAGAAACGTTGCAAAAGTCACAGACTTGATGGGGCAGAATAAAATAATCAAGACAGAAAGAAAGTTAGCAGAAATAACAATGAAATTGTCGCCATTATCAGCAAAAGCGCCCGGCGTTTTAGCAATTCTAAACAACGAATTGGCTGCCAACGATATCAACATCGTCGAGGCAGTTAGCTGCGTCCCAGAATTATTGTGGTTCATCGACCAGAAAGACTTATTGAAAGCACACCAGACTTTTTTGGAATTAGTTGGTTCGCTGCAAGCGAAGAAATAGCTCAATAATGTTTATAAATCATGCAGAATCCTTCCCAATTGCAGCCCCGTAGTGTAGCGGTCAAATTCAGGACGGGAAACTATCCTGAAGACAAGTCATACTGCCCTTTGGTAGTGATACACTAAGGAAAGGCAGTGACGGCGGTTCGAATCCGCCCGGGGCTATCCGGAATATTTTTATACTCGTTATTACATGTTATTACAATGGAGCTAATCTTTACGCTTCATGCCAAGCAACAGATGGTTGAACGAGGCATAAGCAAACAACAGATATTAGACGTGATTAAGAGAGGCGCAAAAGTCCGCCAAACTGATGGCTTACTATCTTCATATGGCTACATTCAAGCTGCCTATAAGATTCGTGGAGAAAAATACATAATAAAAACGGTGATCTTACGATGAAATGCGACATTTGCGAAAAAGGAGATTTGGAGAACAAACAAGTTGATTTCAAGATTTACGGAGTTTCACTTGGAAAGTTTCCAGCTCAAGTATGCTCTGCATGTGGTGAAACCTTCTTTAGCGAGGCAATCTCGGATAAAATGGACGAATTAGCGAAGAAAAAAGGTCTCTGGGGACTTGAAGCTAAAACAAAAGTCGGAATGGTCGGAAATTCAATAGATGTAAAGATTAACAAGAAAATCGCTGATTTCGCAGGTCTGAAAAAAGGCAATGAGGTTAGAGTTTACCCTGATGGGAAAAACAGAATTATTATAGAATCCTAATTATTAACGAATCTGTTCATTACCTGCCCGAGGCTATTTTGGGATATTGTATAAGTGGCTATTTTAGCTTTATTCAGTCGATTCTAGAAGTATTCCTCTATTTGATACATCAGGCACTGTGCATTCGCTTCTGTTGAAGCAGCACCTTCTTCCTTTTCCTGCTTTGAGCATTGACATTGCCGTTTCAATTCTTTTCTTGCGTGTTTCTGGATTTTTAGTTGAGCGCAGCCACCGTGTCCAGTCCCAGCGATTGATTGGCGTGATGCCGTTCCATAAGGAATTCGCTTGCGAGTTTTGCGCGAGCGCTTTCTTGAAATCAGCTGGCACGTCTGGTTCCACCCATTCTTTAGCTGGATTTATTGCGAGTGTCACCGTGTCGCCAGATCCAATTACTTTGCGCATATCACTATCGATTCGAAACCAGTGGCTCCCTAATCCGTCGGGTTCGAGCGCGGTTTGAAAGCTCTGTCCGTTGATTGTTCCTTCAATCATTGCCACTCCACGCGATGGCAGTTTAGTGCTTGCGCTTTTAGGCAGCTTAAGAATGGTCCAATCATTGATTATTGAGAGTTTAGTTTTGAAGCGGATTGCCATTATTCTGTATAGTCTTGATTTTTTATAAATCTATCTTGCATCGTCAATAGAATATCTCTTCGAAGGATTCTAGATTTTAACATAAACCATCAGTATCAGCTCGGGGCTATACTCCTTTTTGTAACCGCCCCATTTTTTTAGGAATTTCCTAGGAATCCTTTTTTTTAATAACCTTTACGAAGCATTAATATTTCACGATGTGAACATGCAGGCAATAACCGGCTCATAAATACTTTTAAAAATGCCCAAATCATTAATTCTTGCATGCAAAACCATCTTGATGAACTGATTAATCATCTTGACAACATCATCATCCCCCAGTTGCGTAAGTATGGGCTGAAATTCTTGAGGTATTCTATTGCTGTTGTTTTTATCTGGTTCGGTGCATTAAAGGTTGTCGGCTATAGTCCCGCGAGTGAATTAGCTGCAAAGACAGTTTATTGGTTGGACCCAGGCTTTTTTGTGCCTTTTCTAGGATGTTGGGAGGTTTTAATTGGCGTTTGTTTCCTCTTTAGGCCTTTTCTCAGGTTTGGAATACTAATATTGGCGCCTCAGATGGCAGGTACATTCTTGCCCCTGGTCTTGCTTCCTCAAGTGGTTTATCAAAATGGGAATATATTGTTGCCAACGTTAGAAGGCCAGTACATTATCAAGAACCTGGTCATCATAAGCGCATCGATGGTTATAGGCGCTCATGTAAAAGATGCGGAAGAAAAGGCATAAGGTCTGCTAGCTCGATGTTAATTCTCCTTTTCCGCTTTTGCTAACTTTTAACAAAATCAAACAATGTTCGTCCGGGGCTATAATCTTTAAAATTTTCATTTTTTTTTAATACTTAGATAATTGATGGCAGAACTTCCTTTCTAAACTTTCTTGCATACAACATAAACTCCTGCCCAGCTATCGGGAATATTTCTTATGCTTCCTTTTTTCCATTTAAGCGGTTTGAACTTTCTTGCATGCCAGCACATCAATCTTAAAAGATAGCTTTCCAGAATGAGACTTTGCTTTGGAAAAGTGTTAAAAACTTTTTTTGCGATTTTTTGAGAAATCTTACCGGTATAAGATTTTGCAAAACTATCCTCTGCATACTCAGTTATCCTAAATCCTGCCTTGGTCAAAACATTTTCTAGCTTTTTAGGCGAGTATCGCCTGAAATGTCCCACTATGGTATCCCACTCTGACCAATACTTGTCAAATAGAGGAACTGAAAGAATTAGAGTTCCTCCTTTTTTGAGGGAATGATTTATTTCATCAAGTAATCTCGAGTCGTCCTTCACGTGCTCGAGTACCTCGAAGGCGCAGATAGTATCAAAAAAATTCCCTTTATTAAGTAAGCCTTCATCGGGTCCAAAAGCTTTGCCGCTATTTCTGTTAAGATGATTTTTTGCAGTGCTGCTCAATTCTATAAAATAAGATCCTTTGACAGGAATCCTTGGCCTAATCCCTGGTCCAATCTCGAGCATTTTACTGCCCTGATAATTCTTTATTTTCTGCCATGCAGGCCATTTTGAATGTGACATCGGGCTTGAGGTTGTCCATATCTCATCATAATATTCCTTGTTGATTTTTTTTATGCTTTTTCCCATTTAATTCACAATTAATTTATTGGAAAAAACCTATCTTTGCTTTTAAATTGTTTTATAGAAAATCGCCAAGTGTAATATTTGAAACTTATCTTCTATGCCTGAATCTTGGCCGACTTTGAGCCGCATACCTGTCCCGATTACCTTCCCCGAAGCTCCTTCTGGTATTACCCTGCCGTTTCTGGTTTCCACCATGCCTTCCGAATTGTTTTGGTGGTGGACGGGCTGATGAGCCAGTCGCATTTTGAGCAGCGTTGCTGTGAAGCGAATGCACCATAACCGGAATAGTTTGCCGTATCAACTTCTCAATTGCGCGAACGAAATCTCGCTCATCCGCAGAGCAAAGTGAGTAAGCAATGCCTTCAGCGCCAGCGCGAGCAGTCCTTCCTATTCGGTGGACATAGCTTTCAGGCTCATTAGGCATATCATAATTAATGACATGGGATATGTCGTCGATGTCAATTCCTCTGGCTGCAATGTCAGTTGCCACTAAAACACGCGTCCTTCCATTCTTAAAATTTGCAAGAGCCTCAGTGCGGGCGCTTTGAGATTTGTTGCCATGAATTGCATCTGCAGAAATGCGAGCTTCCTTTAGCTTTGCGCATAATTTATTCGCATTGTGTTTAGTTCTCGTGAAAATCAAAACGCGCTTAAGATTATCCTGCTCAAGCAAGTGCAAAAGAACATCGCCTTTTTTATCCTTATCAACGTACATGAGCTTCTGCTCTATTTTTTCAACGGTCGTTGCCTGTGGAGTGACTTCTATGCGTATTGGATTATGAACGATAGTGTGAGCAAGATTTGTAATCTCAGCTGACATTGTTGCTGAAAAAAACAATGATTGCCGTTTTTGTGGAAGCCTTGCAATTATTTTTCTGACATCCCGAAAAAATCCCATGTCAAGCATACGGTCAGCCTCATCAAGGACAAAGACCTCGATTAAACTAAGATTTATGTAGCCTTGCGACATCAAGTCAAGCAGACGACCGGGTGTGGCAATAATGATGTCGTTGAAGCGGTTTAATTCACGGACTTGATGGAACTGGCTCACGCCGCCAAAGATAACTGTGTGCGTAATCTTGAGGTTTTTGCCATAAACAGCAAAGCTTGCTCCAATTTGCGCAGCGAGCTCACGTGTCGGCGCCAATATAAGAACACGAGGAGTTCCTCTTTGGGATGGGCGGCGTTCTGATGAAAGTTTCTGCAGTATTGGTATGGCAAATGCCGCAGTCTTGCCTGTACCAGTCTGCGCAATGCCAAGCAAGTCTTTGCCTGCGAGCAAATGAGGAATAGATTTCTCCTGTATTGGCGTCGGTTCGGTGTACCCCTCAGATTCAAGTGCCCGAAGAATTGGTTCGATTATGTTGAGTTCATTGAATTTCATTTTAATTGTAAGCAGAAGCCTTACTTACTAGGGAAGAAAACATCCTTTTTAATGGTTTACCTTTGGATTCCCTTTATTTCAATAAAAAAATGCGCTGTGCATTGATGATCATTCGGAAAAGGTTTATAATTATCTGCCCGCAACTTAGATAATGACAATCAGACTGGATTTACAATTAGAAGATTTACTTAGACAAGCAGGTTGGGATGGGCAAAATCACACTGATTATGGCAGAAAATTTCCTGCAGGAAGTGATAACTATAATCTCCCTTTCACGTTCACTCATGCCGTAAAATTAACAGAAAATGATATTGTTGTTCATGCCGCAGTTCGTTTTCAAAATTATCATGAACAATTTTTAAGAGCGCATTATCATGGCAAAAATACCTTTGGCGTTTCTAACCGCCATTTGATACAATTTTATTCCGAGCCTTTATCAAATATATTTGCGCATGGAGGAGACGAAGCCAGGGAAAAAGATACAATAATTCAACTTTTTCAGCCTTCAGAAACCTCAAGATTCGTACTTGTAATTTCTAACCCTCATGCTGAAAGTTGGAATCCTCAAACAATTGAGTCTAAAGGGAGGGGAGGCCATGATACATTTTCACAAGGCTTTGCATTAGTGTCTTACGCAAATAGCGGCAGAGATTTTCTTGCTTTAATAACGCCTCCGCTTTGATTTAACATTCGAACTGTTAATTTGGATTCGTCTTTTTAACAAAATCCCTAAAACTGCCCGGTTTCGTTGAACTTTTTTACGAGGCGTTCAATGATTGTGCTGGGCGCATAGCCCTTCGAAGCGCAATTTCGGATGAACAAGTCATAAATTGCCTTGTCGATGTTCACGTCTATCCTTCCCTTTTGGGGTGCTTTTGGTGATGCTGCCATAACCTTTGGTCATCATGAATGTTTTATAAATTTAGCGAAGAAAATTACATTCCTCTTTCCATTAACGGAACAATTCCTTGCTCGAATACAATACCTGCCATAAGCTGATAGCCCTCATTATTGAAATGGAGGCCGTCTCTTTTGCTCAGTTCAGCTCTCATCAACCCTGTTTGCGGATCGGTTGTAGCAGTGTGCAAGTCTACACAAGGCATGCCATTCTGTTCAGAATAATCCTTGATAAGCTTATTTATCTGAGGGCGCGTGGAATACATCAATGCCTGAACATCACGGTCAACGCTGAAATGATACAAACTTGATTCTGAAGGTATTGTCACCGAAACAGGCTGGATGCCCTTAGCTTCGGCTTTTTCATAAAATTCCTTAAGTCTTTCAAAAATCTGCTCGATTGGTTCTCTTAGTGCCTCGAACAAATATTCTGTTCTTAAAATCAGTGAGGCTTGTTCATATAATTCGTACTTAAAATTTGG
>ERZ1292640.1298-Hain-H43-02um-R1-1298-length-20699-cov-7_pt1 | contig 20699 bp, 18 predicted proteins | sample MGYA00564404_ERZ1292640 | MGnify/ENA primary metagenome ERZ1292640 (study PRJEB36523, sample SAMEA6512636) | groundwater metagenome | collected 2019-01-08 | study: AquaDiva: Metagenomics assemblies of 32 groundwater samples
AGTGCTTCGGCAACGTTTTTGCGCCGCAGCAACCGGCAAGGCATCAGCCAAACGGGGCCTTCGGCGCCGAGCTGTTCGCGGAGCCAGGCGCGGGCGGCGCGGACGCGGACCGGCGATGGTCGCGGCGCCGGCTCCGTCAGGTTAGGCAGCCAGGCCGCCCGCGCGCCAAAGTGGCGGCGGAGAATTCGCGCATCGGCCTGGTTGATGGCCAGGTGAAAAACATTCGTTCCTGCTAGAAAGACGTTGTGGGCGGCCGCTTTCAACGTGGGCCAACCCGCGCGCTTCATTTCGTTCCAGCGCGGCCAGCGGTTGTCGAACCACCAGTCATGATGATGTGCGAGGAGCGGGATGCCGCCTGCCGCGCAAGCCTGTTCGAGCTGGCGGGCGAGGACCGGGTTGCGCCCCAGGCCCAGGTTGTGCGCCCAGACCAGACAATTTCCGGCGCGGCAACCGGCGAGCAATCTCGAAAAGGCGCTCCGCAGCTCGAGGGCGATGGCCGAGGGCGAGCGGCGTTGCTCGGAGAGATAGGCGCAGCCGGGGATGACGCAACATTCGACCGGCACGCCGGCGAGGTGTTCTGCGAATTCAGCGCGCCACCGCGCGTCGGGTGCTTCGCCGCTGACCAACGTCACGGACGGCGTGGCGCCGCCCAACTGCCGCACCAGATGCGGAGTCGCTAGTTCGATAATCCGCCGGACGCCGCTAGGCCGCAAGTGATAGTGAACGATGACCAGTTTCAATGGGTACTCATTCTTTCTGCTGCGGTTCTTCGCGGTCAATCACTTTAACTGTTCTCCGGATTCAAACTTGTCGTGACAAGGCGCAGCACGGCATAATTCTTCCGTGGAAATTGAACCGTTACTTGCCGCCGGCCATGTTGGCGAGCCGCATCCTGGCATGATGGTGCCGTTCGGACTTATGCTGCTGACCATCGCCTGTATGCCGTTCATCCACAGACACTGGTGGGAACGGCATTACCCGAAGGTGGCCGGCAGCCTGGGAGCCGCGACGGTCTGCTATTACGTGTTTATTCTCGGGAACGCCGGGCGGATGCTGCACACGGCCCATGAATACGTCAGCTTCATGGCGTTGATTGGCTCGCTGTTCGTAGTTTCCGGCGGCATTCACATCCGCGTGAAAGGCGAAGCCAAACCGTGGGTGAATTGCCTGTTCCTTTTCCTGGGTGCCGTGCTGGCCAACCTTGTCGGCACCACCGGCGCCTCCATGCTGCTCATCCGGCCCTGGATTCGAATGAACCAATACCGCATCACCGCCTTTCACGTGGTTTTTTTCATTTTCATCGTCAGCAATGCGGGTGGCTGCCTGACACCCATCGGCGATCCGCCGCTGTTCTTGGGCTATCTCAAGGGCGTGCCGTTCTGGTGGGTATTGAAGAAATGCTGGTTGGCCTGGGCCATTATGCTGTCGGGTTTGATCGGAGTTTTTTACAGCTTCGACCGGCAGAATTTTCTGCGCGCGCCCAAGGAAGTCCGCGAAGCGGAAACCCGCGCAGAGGTCTGGAAGTTTGAAGGGCTGCGCAATCTGCCCTTCCTGGGCGTCATTCTCGGGGCAGTTTTTATCGAGCATCCGGCGGGTCTTAGCCCTGCCCTGATGGCGGCGGCGGCATGGGGTTCCTATGTGGCCACTCCGAAGCCTTTGCACGAGGCCAATGACTTCAATTTCGAGCCGATTCGGGAAGTGGCCTGGCTGTTTGCGGGCATTTTTGCGACGATGGTGCCGGCGCTCGATTATCTGGAGGCCCACGCTTCAGAACTCGGCCTTGATTCGGACATGAAATTCTTCTGGTTCACCGGCTCCCTTTCCGCCGCGCTGGACAATGCGCCGACTTACCTCGCATTTTTGGCCGCGGCGATGGGACGCCACCATTTGAGTTTAAATCAGATGCCGGACGTTTCTGTGTTCGTGGCCCGCCATGATCATGAACTGATGGCCATCTCGCTGGGCGCGGTGTTCTTCGGGGCGATGACTTACATTGGCAACGGCCCGAACTTTATGGTGAAGTCAATCGCCGAGCAAGCGAAGGTCAAGACGCCGAGTTTTTTCAACTATCTTCTCCGATACGCACTGCCCATTCTGCTGCCGCTGTTCTTGCTGCTTTCGCTGTTGTTCTTCTCCCGCTGGCGCCTGTTTTGAGGGCACACAGCCAGTTCATGGGCAGCCAGATCTGCACAACATTCTCAGGTTGGCTTATTTCAGAATATTGCGGAGCAATTGGATCGTATTTGTCCTTGACGCCAACGATCCCAGAGAGAGAATTGCCCGGAAGTGGGGATTCAACTGTCCCCAATCGAAGGGTCCGAGGGTGAGTACTCCTCGGAGGAAGCTGGATGGTCGGGCCGCCATCCGATGAACTTACTTGCATTGCCTGCAACGAAGCATCGGATATGGTGGCCATGTATGAGAATACCGGGATTGAGCTGATCGACCGCGAACCTTGGCTGGATCTGAGGTTGCAGAACATCTTGGTGCCGTTGGATTTCTCGACGGCCTCGTTGAAAACGCTGAGATACGCTTCGTCGCTTGCCGGACAGTTTGGCAGCTCTCTTTCTCTCATTCATGTCGTCGAGCGCGGCTCATTCTTGGAGGACCTGCTCGGCGTGCGGCTGAGTCACTCGGATGACGAAGCGGTTCGGGCTGCCACCAGACTGCTAATCCAGCATCTCCGTCAGGTTCTTCCTCCGGCGTCCAAAGGGGGGACACTGTTGCGTGTCGGCAAGCCTGCCTGCGAGATCGCCAAAGCTGCCCGAGAACTGGGCTGTGACCTCATCGTCATGTCCACGCATGGCTACACCAAGCCGAAGCACCTGCTGGTGTCCAACATTGCTGAGCGGGTCATACGCCATCCAACTTGCCCAGCGCTGATTCTTCGTGAGGAACTGTTGCCACAGGAGGAGCGAGAGCCGGTAAAACGATCCTCCATTGCCTGGAAGAACATTCTGGTGCCAATTGATTTACAGGAATGTTCTCTGCGGGCACTGGAATGCGCCGCCCGCTTGGCTGGACTGATGAACGCCAAGCTTACGCTATTCTATGTCCCCGGCGTGACTTCGCGAAAGTCCCGCCGTGCCATCTGGTCGAATCCTTTCCAAACCCAAGTGCCGAGAATTGTCCAATCCCAAATCTCCGCCTGCGTGCAACAGAAGGTTTCCGCGTCTCTTGCCGTGGAGATATGGCCTGAGATCGGAGCGCCCACGCCTGAGGGCATCGTGCAGGTAGCCAAGCACTTGGGAACCGACCTCATCGTTATTGGCACCCAGGCGTCGTGCTGGTGGAGGCACCTGATTGACGGCCACTTTGTTGAAGGACTGCTGCGCATGGGGCGGACTGCAGTGCTGAGCGTGCCTGGAAGAACATTCGATGAAGCGGCGGACGCGGACATTACTCAAGCGAGTCAACCAAAACAAACCAAATAACTAACCCCATGAATTCGAAAATGTCAGCTTATGTCACAGTGTATGGAGGACTGCTGGTCGTCCTCGGCCTGATCACTCACTGGATTGCCCCGGAAATCGCCCGGATCACGTTGATAACTGGAAGTGCCGGCGGAGCGCTCTGTGTGCTTTGGGGCATTAGGGGCTTGCTCGGTCACCGCTGCAAAGCCGCTGAGGTTTTGACTCTTGGGGTGACGGGTTACGTGCTTCTTACGCAAGTGGTGACCAACTGGATGGGTCGAGGCAACGGCAAGGCAGACACGCTTCTGGCACCGATATTGATGACCGCGATGCTTTTGCTCACCCTGGGTCTTCTAATCTATCTGCTCCACGGTGCCGGAACCTTGCCGGACGCGGCAGCGGAAGCACAGACCGAGCGCGACGCCATAGATCGACGAAATCAACCTTCGCCGCCTGCAAATGTGACGAAGAGTTCGACAGCTCGGCACACGGGCGAGTCGGGAACTGGCGCAAGCTCCAGGAAGTCTTGATGAAAGTATGTTTCCTGCAAAATAGGGCTTGTTCAGTTAGCTTTCCCCGCGAGATACTTGTTGCCAGGTATGTCTGACTTCTTTCAAACCGGCGCCGTGGCGACGCTGCATCGCCTGGGACGGCCCAACGTCAAGTGGTTGGAACAGGAGTTGGAGAAGTTCGCCCAGGAAACCCCGATTGCGCTGGTGCTGCCCTGCCATATCCGTGAAGTCGGCACGAAGGCCTTGAGAAGCATCGTGCGCGAACTCAAAGCGGTTCATTATCTGAAGCAGATCGTGGTGGGGATTGACGGGGCGACGCGGGCGAGCGAATGGCGCAAAGCGCGGCACGTCTTCAGCCAATTGCCGCAGAAGCCCATTTTGCTCTGGAATGACGGTCCGCGCCTGCAGCGACTCTTCCGCAAGCTGGATGAAGCGGAATTGAACGTGGGGGTGGGTGGAAAGGGGCGCAATGTCTGGATTTGCTTTGGCTACGTGCTGGCCAGCGAGCAAGCCCGGATGGTGGCGGTGCATGATTGCGACATCCTGACTTACAACCGCGAACTGCTGGCCCGTCTTTGCTACCCGGTGGCGCATCCGAGCCTGGGTTTCGACTTTTGCAAGGGTTACTACGCGCGGGTGAGCGACAAACTGAATGGCCGGGTTATGCGCCTGCTGGTCACGCCGATGTTGCGGGCGCTCAAGACCATCCTGGGGCTGCATCCCTACCTCGTTTATATGGACACCTACCGCTATCCTTTGGCGGGCGAGTTTGCCTTGGACGTGGACTTGGCGCGCCGCGTCCGCATTCCGTGGGACTGGGCGTTGGAAGTGGGCCTGCTGGCCGAGGTGTTTCGCAACTGTGCGGCGCGGGCCATTTGCCAGGCTGAACTGTGCGACAATTACGACCACAAGCACCAGGAGCTTTCCACGCGCGATCCCGACAAGGGCCTGAACAAGATGGCCATTGACATTGTGAAGTCGTTCTTTCGCCGCATGGCGGCCGAGGGAATCAAACTGGACGCCGGCCTCTTCGACACCTTGTTGAGCGCCTATATGAGGCAGGCCGAAGACACGCTGCGGTTTTACGCCGCCGACGCGGCCATCAACGGGCTGAGATATCCGCGCCACGAAGAAGAAGGCGCGGTGGCCACCTTTGTCCGCAGCATTCGCACGTCCGCCAAGGCCTTCCTCGAAGACCCGCTCTGGTCGCCGCTCATCCCCAATTGGAATCGCGTCCAATCCGCGTTGCCGGAATTTTTCGAGGAGTTGAACGAAGCGGTGCGGTTGGACAATGAAGATTAGCTGCCGGAGGGTTTCTTATCCCGAAAAACGAGCGCGCCGGTCGGGCAGTGTTCGACGCATTCGGCGGCCACCTTTTGCAGTCCTTCGCTGATCGCATGATTTAGCGGCGCGCCGACTCGGACGTCAAAGCCGCGCCCGATGAAGGTCAGTCCCAGCGGTTCGCGGGCTTGCTCGGCCAGATGCACGCAGATACCGCAGAGGATGCACTTGCCCGGCTCGAAAATGATTTCGCCGTGCTGCAGGTGCTGCTCGAAACGGCGGCGTTGCTCGCGGAAGCGTCCGGGGTCGGCGCCGTAAAGCTCCGCGTAATGCTGCAATTGGCAATGGCCCGCCGCGCGGCAGTCGCAATGCAAACAACGCGCCGCCTCGGCCGGCGCTTCCACACCGGTGAATCCGGCGCAGCCGCCGCACGACGGCGCCACACGCGGCCCGGGGCTGGGGCCTTTCAGGAACAGTTGGATTTCTCCGTCCTCCAGCCGGCCCATCACGCTGGAAAATTGCTTGTCCTGCCGCTGGACTTTCTGGCCGAGCAGAAATTGATGGAGACATTCGGCGGCGGCCTGGCCTTCCGCCATGGCCCGCACGATTTGTTTGATCGGCTTGAGGGCGCTGCCAGTGGCAAACACGCCCGGTTTGCTGGTCTGGAAAGTGGCAGGATCAACCTTGATTCCGGCGGCGGTGGCGTCCAGGCCCAACACCTTGGTCTGTTCTTTGGCCAGTTCGCCGACGGCCAGCAGCACGGCATCGAATCCGCGTCGAAGGCCATCAAACGAAACGTCGCGGCCCAGCTCGACGCGGAGTTTAAACTGGAGTCCCCACCGTTCCAATTGCTTGATTTCCGCGTCCAACACTGCGCGCGGCAGCGTCGGTTTGTCCACGACGGAGCGCAAGCTGCCGCCCGCTGCTTCATTCCGGTCAATCACCGTGCAGGCATGGCCTTCGCGCAGCAAATGATATGCAGCGGCCAGTCCAGCCGGACCGGCTCCCACAACGGCCACCGATTTGCCCGTCGGCGGCCGGCGAGGCGGAAGATATGGCTGGCTCGATTTCAAATCGGCGTCTGCCACGAAACGTTCCATTTCGCGAATGGCGGCCGGCTGGTCCCACGTGCCGCGCCGGCAGCCGTTTTCGCAGGGATGATGGCAGAGCCGTCCCAGCACCGCCGGGAGCGCGAGCGCGTGCTTGACGGTGACAATGGCATCGTCAGGCCGGCCGGCTTCGATCTGGCGGATCATCACGGGGATGTTCAGGTGCAGCGGGCAAATGCGGTGACACGGCGAAAGGCAATCGCCTACGTGATCGCTCAGGAGCAGTTCCAGGGCGGTGCGGCGCGCGTCGCGAACTTCTGCCGATTCGCTTTCGACCGCCATGCCGGGCTGCGCTTTGGTTGCGCAAGACGGCACGAGGCGGCTTTGGCCGTTCACCTGCACTTTCACGAGGCAGACTAGGCAGGAGGTCAGCGGCCCGCATTTTTCCAGGAAACAAAGCGTGGGAATGTCGAGGCCCAGCCGGCGCGCCGCGGTCAGCAGCGTGTCGCCTGGTTGGACGTCCACGGGTTGGCCGTCGATGGTGATGGTGAAGGTGTTCATGGCGACGCCAAACCCGAAATCCGAAATCCGAAATCCGAAATCCGAAATCCGAAGGCCCGAAGGCCGAAATCCGAAGGAAATCCGAAATGCGAAATCCGAGAGCCGAAGGAAGGACGAAAAGCGAAAGCCGAAGCAAAACCGGGAAGGTGATGGGCCGCGCAAACCTGGCGTTGGTTTCCCGAAGGGAAACAATGTGAATTGCCGTGATTGCAAACCAAGGCGTGGCGACATCCAACGACATAAATCCGAAGTCCCGAAGGTTGAAATCCGAAGGAAGGACGAAATCGGAAAGCCGAAGGTAGCACCTCCAAGTGGTGGGCCGCCCGAACCTGCGGTTGGTTTCCCGAAGGGAAACAACATGAATAGCCGTGGGTGCAACCCACGGAAAGCAGGCCAAAATCGGCCCGGCCCTGAAGGGGCCGAACAATCCGCCTTATCTCAAACCAGATAGCGTTCATCGAATTCAATGCCGAATTTCACCAACAGCCCACGCAACTCGTCCCGGAATGACATCTTCTTGTGATGTTCCTGCTGGTTCTTGATGTATTCGATTACGGCGTCCTTCGCATCGTGCGAAACCGTGAATGCGCCGTAACCGTCCTGCCAATGTGTGAAGGCCGGGAACACGCCGTTCTCTTTGATCCATTTACTGGTGCTGGTCTTGATGTCCTTGACGAGATCGGCCAGGCAAACGGTCGGATGCACTCTGGTCAGGATGTGAAGATGGTCCTCAACCCCGTTGATGCGGTAGAGGTGGCATTCCTTGTTCTTGAGAATGCCCCAGATGTAACGGAATAGCGCCTGCCGTTTGTCCGCCGCCAGCGCCGGGGCCCGATCTTTCGTGGAGAAAACGATGTGATAATAGATTTGGGCGTAGGTGGACATGCGTTACCAGACTTGTTCAACCCTTCCAGGGTTGCGTCGATTTTCGTCCTGTTCCGTGGGTTGGCACCCACGGCTATTCACGTTCATCCCCTGCGGGGATGGCTTGGCCACCTTCCTTTCGGCTTTCAGCCTTCGGCGTTCCTTCGGATTGCGGATTTCATTTTCGTCCTGTTCCGTGGGTTGCCACCCACGGCTATTCACATCGATCCCCTTCGGGGATGGCGTGACCGCGCTCCTTTCGGATTTCGTCCTTCGGACTTCCTTCGGCTTTCGGATTTCGGATTTCGGATTTGGCCTCGGGTATTTCATTTCACCTCAATCGCATGGTTCGGGCAGACCTGGCGGCAGGAATCGCAGCGCGTGCAAAGGTCCTGGCTGATCTCGTGCTTCCGGTAGGGCATCATCGGGATGGCGCTGACCGGGCAATGCTGCGAACAAATCGTACAGCCGGTGCAATCATCGGTCACCTGGTATTTGATCAGGGCCACGCATTTGCGCGCCGGACAACGGCCTTGGAGGTGGGCCTCGTACTCCTCGCGGAAATAGCGGAGGGTGGTGAGCACCGGATTGGGCGCCGTCTTGCCCAGGCCGCACAGGCTGCCCTGGCTGACTTGCCGGGCCAACGTCTCCAGTTCGTCCAAATGCTGGCGCTGGGCCTTGCCCGCGCAGAGACGGTCGAGGATATCGAGCATCCGGCGCGTGCCGATGCGGCAGAAGGTGCATTTGCCGCACGATTGGTCCTGCGTGAACTGCAAAAAATAACGCGCGATATCGACCATGCAGGCCGAGTCGTCCAGCACGACCAGCCCGCCCGATCCCATGATGGCGCCCACGTCGCGCAACGATTCGTAGTCCACCGGTGTGTCCGCCAGCCGCGCCGGCACGCAGCCGCCCGACGGACCGCCGATTTGCACCGCCTTGAATCTCCGGCCCGGCTCGACGCCGCCGCCGATTTCTTCGACGATCTCGCGGATGGTCGTGCCCATCGGCACTTCGATGAGACCGCCGCGGCAGATTTTTCCGGCCAGAGCGAACACCTTTGTGCCTTTGCTGGTCTTCGTGCCATAGGCGGCAAAGGCCTCTGCCCCATGCCGGATAATCCACGGCACCAGCGCCAGCGTTTCGACGTTGTTGATGAGCGTCGGCTTGTTCCAAAGTCCGGACTCGGCCGGAAACGGCGGGCGCAGCCGCGGCATGCCGCGACGCCCTTCCACCGACGCGATCAGGGCCGTTTCCTCTCCGCACACGAACGCGCCGGCGCCCTCCTTGATCGTGAGGCGCAACGGGTAATCGCTGCCCAGCAAACGGTCGCCCAGCCAGCCGCGCACCCGGCAAAGCTTGATGGCCACGCGCACGCGCTGGACGGCCAATGGATATTCGTGGCGGATGTAGAAAATTCCCTCGTGCGCGCCGACGGCCAGCGCCGCGATGCCCAGGCCTTCAATAACCCGAAAGGGAAACGATTCCAGGATCATGCGGTCCATGAACGCGCCGGGGTCGCCTTCGTCGCCGTTGCAGATGACGTATTTGATGTCGCCGGTTTGCTGGCGGACGACGCGCCATTTCGGGCCGGAGGGGAATCCTGCGCCGCCCCGGCCGCGCAAGCCGGAGCGTTCGATGGCCGAGATGATTTGTTCGGGAGTAAGCAGCGGCAGATCGGTCCTTTCGTTCCGCAGGCCGGATTCCGTATTCCGCGCTTCCAGGCATCGCCGCAGCGCCGCGAATCCGTCGTGGGCGATGTATTCATCGAGGTCCAGGGGATCGATTTGGCCGAAATGCTCGGTGGCAATGTGCACCTGTCTGCCCAGGAAGGCCGACACCGAAGGGTCGCGCGCGCCCAGGGCGGAGCCGGCGATCTGGTCCTCCCCATCGTCCAGCAACAGGCCGTCCAGGGCCTGTGTCCAGAGCCTGGAAACCCGTTGCGCCACACCGCGCGGCTGAAAATGGCGCCGCACCAAATCTCCCGCCTGGCCGGGAGCCAAACCGGAGTAGAACTTGCTCGTTTTGCCGGGCAGGGCCACTTCCACCAGCGGGGTGCGATGGCACATGCCCACGCAGCCGACGCGTTTGACCACGACGTTTGCGCCGGTCTGCTGGACGCTTTGCTGCAAGGCCTGGAACAAACGGTCGCTTCCCTTGGCCATGCAGCAGGAACCAAGGCCGACGTGAATTTGCGCGGCGGTGTTGCTGCCGGGATGTTGCGTTTCCTCGCCGGACGTGATCGCAGCCTCGGGCTCTGTTTGCCGCGCCAGAAAATCCTGGACGATGCCCGGCAGTTTTTCGGCGGTCACATGGCCGTAGGTTGCTTGTTCCATCTTCAGCACCGGCGCGAGGGTGCAGCAGCCCAGGCAGGCCACCGGCTCGATGGTGAATTGCCGGTCGGGATCGGTGTCATCGCCGGCAGGAATGCGCAACCGGCGGCGCAGGGCGTCTTCCACCCGTTCAGCTCCGGTGACGTGGCAAGCCGTGCCCCGGCAGACGCGCACGATGAACTTGCCGACCGGTTGATGCCGGAACATGTCGTAGAACGTCGAGACGCCGGTGAGGGCGGCGGGTGTGATCTGAGTCGTGTCGCACACGCGGCACAGGGCTTCGTCCGGCAGATAGCCGTAGTGCTCCTGCAACGCTTGCAGAATCGGAATCACCGCATCGGGCGTGCGTCCGATCCGTTCCACCGCCTGGTCGGCAAAGGTCAGGTCAACGTTGGGCATGGGTCAGTTGAAAAACCACGGTTGAACGCGGCTGAAGTAGAGAGCGAGTAGCCTTGGCGTCTCGCCTGATGCAAAGGCGGCGAGCCTGGCGTTCGCCGAAGGCGAGCACATTCCGGGCGTGACAAGAAATGCTTAAACTCCAGTGTTCGCCGAAGGCGATCCACGTGAATAGGTAAAACCCACGGAGCAGCGGCCAGAAACGGCCCGGCCCTGAAGGGGCCGAACAATCGTTCCCAACCTCAAACCAGATAGCGTTCATCGAATTAAATTCCGGCTTTGATGAGCGGTTCCCGACACTCGTCGCGGAACGGGACCGTCTTGTGTACAGATTTGTTTGACCCCTTCAGGGTCAACCGACATTGGGTGGCCTGTTCCGTGGGTTGACACCCACGGCTATTCACGTTGGTCCCCTTCGGGGACGAGTCAGCCGCGGCTTGGAGTTCTCTGGCACCGCATTCAGACTCAGCAAGAGATGGACGGGAATATCTATTCCTCATCCGTTTGCGGTGGCGATCTTCAGCGGTTGTCAGTTTCATGGCTGTTTCGCCAGCTTTTCTTCTTTGGCACCGATGCAAAAGAGGGTTTTCGAGCCGCGAATGAAAATTCGATTCTGCACAAAAGCCGGGCTGGCATAAATCGATTCTCCCATCTCTGTCCGTGCCAATTCCTGGAACTGCCGGCCCGCCTGGAGCACGATGGCGGCGCCTTTCGTGCCGAACAAATAGAGCCGGTCGCCCACCAGACTGGGTGAAGCATGGCATTCCATGTCGAAGTCATGTTCGTACTGTTTCGCGCCGTCCTTCACGTTGTAACAGGTCAGAAAACCGCCCGAGTTGATGATGAAGACCAAATCACCGTTGCTGACCGGGCTGCTGATATCGGGGATGTAATCCTCGGCCGTCCAGGCGAGGTGAGTCTGCGTGACATTTCCTTGGCCGTCAGGACGGAGGGCGATCAGCTTATCGGACGGACTGACCGCCAGCAGCATCCCACCCGCGAAGACTGGCGAAGGTGTGACTTCGCCATTGAGACAATCCGCGCGCCAAAGCTCGGTGCCATCGGCGGCGGCATAGGCGATCACCCACGGAACGCCGAGCGTGATGATCTGCGGTTTGCCCGCCGCCTGAATCACGACCGGCGTCGCCCACGAGCTGGGCACGGGACGCTGCCGCTGCCAGACGATTTGGCCCGTCGCGCCGTCAAACGCGTAAAGTTTCGATTTGTGTTCTTCGCTTTCACCTTGGTCGAATTGCACCAGCAAGCGGTCTTGCCACACTGCCAGCGATGCAGCATGCCCATAGGCATTCTTGGGCAGGCCCAGGTTTTTTGCCCAGGAAAGTTTGCCATCGAAGGCAAAGGCCGCCAGATCGCCATTGGCAAAGATGACGTAGGCGCGACGCCCGTCGGTGGCCATCGTCGGGGCTGCGAAGCCGGTCTGCTCGGGGATTTCCGGCAATTGGGCCGGGCTGCCCGGCACATTTTCCACCGGTTGCCGCCAAAGCAGCGCGCCGGTTTTGACGTCGAAGCAGAACACGTGGCGCTTGGCGACATCGCCGCCGGAAAGGAAAACGCGGTCGCCCCACACAACCGGCGAGTTGAAGCCGGGGGCCGGCACCTCGGTTTTCCAGGCCAGACCCGCGCCGGTGGTCACGTCCCAGGTGATCGGCGTGTTCGTATGAATTGAAACGCCATTGCCGTCCGGCCCGCGAAACCGCGGCCAGTTTTTCTGCATGTCCTCGAGCGAAGCGAAATCAGAGGCGCCGGCGCCGGCGGCAGCACTGCCACCAAGCAATTTTTCCAAATCAGCCGGGCGGCTGGGCAAGGCTGTGCCGATGCCCAAGGCGAGCGAAAGAAAACCTGCGGCCACCGCGACACCCAGCGCCGCGACGGACCAGCGGGCCCGCGCCGCGGCGCGGGCGGCTTGCTCGGCGGCATTGGGTTTAGGCTGGGGCAGGGGAAGTGGTTTGCGCAGATCCGCCGCTTGTTTGGCCGCGAGCAGGAAAATTACCGTGCCGCCCAGCAGCAGCCACGCGCCCGAGTTGGCCAGCGACAACTGGCGGAAATATTGGTGGCGCAGTTGCAGGTCCAGCTCGCGGATGCGCTGTTTGAGCGGCTCATCTTGGGGCGCGGCGACCAATTTATCTTTGTACTCCTTGAGTTGGGTCGATTTCAGGGGATCGTCCGCCTTGGACAGGATGTGAAAAAGAATCAGCGCCCCGCAGATCACCAGGCAAAACAACGCGGCAATCTTCCACGTCGCGGCGGACGCGCGATAGCGGGCATCGACCTGCCCTTCGCGGGGTTGAACGGAGGGTTGCGTTGGGGCGGTCGTGGTCATCGGATCAATCGTGAGCTTCCTGTCTCCGCTGGAACACATCGGGCGGCGCTACGCATGAATCTCCCCCCGCTCCAACCAGTCAGCGCCGTGCTGATCAGCTCTCGGACCAAGATGAGGGATGTTACCGGGTCGTTGCAGCACATACTTTCGTTTCGGGGGCGACCAGAACGGTCCCGGGGGCGCCGGCGGGCAGCAGTCCAAGTCGCACGCGTTCGTTCGGGCAATACTCGAAGCAACGGGCGCAGGCCAGACACGCTGCCCGGTCGGGCTCGTAATCGGCGCGACGCCGGCGAAGGGACAAACTGATCAACTTTACGCCGATGACCAGTCCTACCCAAGCGCCGAACAGCCAGCCGCCCAGCACAAATCGCCGCCGGATGTCCGTGGCTGCGGTCAACAACTCTATTGGACTTTGGCCGGCGCGAAAGAGGGCAAGGTCCGCCGCCGTCCGAGGGCCGGCATGAATCAGAGTTGTCTCTTTGCCGGCATACTGCTCCGCCAACGTCACCGTCCGATTCAGGCGCGAGGCGGCGGTGCTGAGCTTCGATCCTGTCCAACCGCCGCAGACCAGCAACAGCGGCAACAACGCCAGCAGCCAGGCGAGCCGTTTTCGGTCGGCGAACAACGCGCGCGGGCTGGCCGGGTTCGAGGCCGGCTCCTGGATGGCACCGTAGGGACAGGCGTTTTCGCACAGCCGGCATTGCGTGCAGAAATCGGGTGTGATCGTCACCCGCCATTTTGACACCGTGGCGCCCAGGCGCAGCAGTGCGCCGTAGGGGCAAAGGAAGCGGCAGTAAGGCCGGCCGACAAACATTCCCAGCAGTAAAAATGCCGCGCCGAGCAGCAGCATGGTGAAGCTGCCCGACATGCGGAACAGCGGCACGAAAGGGTCCCATTCGCATATAACAAACGCGCTGCCGGTCGCCGCGAACAACACCGCCGCGCCGAGATAAACGTAAGGGAGTACGCTCAAGCCTTGCTCCAGCCAGGACGGCACCTTCAGCGGCTTTAGCAGCACCAGGTCCTGCAACGCGCCGTGCGGGCAGACGGCGGCGCAAAATGCCCGGCCCGCAAACAGGCTGACCGCCAGCGGGGCGACGAAAAAGGCGGTCACCACCGTCGGCACCGCGTAGCCGCGATCGAACAAGGCCAGCGTGACATTTTGCAGCGAACCGATGGCGCAGACGCAGCCTTCGCGATAGAAACCGAAGTAGATGAGCGAGAAGATGGACAGCGCATACACGCCCTGGCGCGAACGCTTTTTAAACACCAGCCAGCTCGCCAAGCCCAGCGCCGCAACCAGCACCGCCACGTCGAGATACTCCAGGAGGAGCGCGCGCGCCGGAGGCGTTTGCGTAGCGGGCAGTTGGTAGCCGCTTTCAAACTCGGGCGGCGGAAAACGCTGTTCGCCGAAAGCGGCGCCGGTCAGAAGGCAGAGGAGGAACAAGACAAGGTAAAACACTCTGCGGAATTCGTGAACGGCTTCTCGCTTGGCCATGATCCGGCGGGGCGTAGCGGCGGACTGGCGTCCGCCGGTGGAGTGCTGCAGCGCCCGCCAGAGCGCCGCTACGAAGGCGAGGTTCATGGGCTGGCAACGCGACCAAAGAGGCCGGCAGGCTGCCACCGCAAACCTTGTAGGAGCCGACGTCAGGAGGCTCTTGCTTCCTACGCGCGAATAATGAGCCTCCTGACGTCGGCTCCTACAAAGTTGACGTTGGCAGTGCATGCTCAATGCCCCACGGTCTTGAGCAGGTAAGGATGGCTCACCGGGACGCGCCGGAAAGCATCACCGGGACAAACCCTGGCGATCGCGCATTCATTGCAATTGACGCACCGGTCATGCCGCACCTGCATGAAGAGCGAGCCGTTGCCGAAGCGGTTGCAGCCTTCGACACATTTGGCGCAGCCGATGCACAGTGGTTCGTCGATCACGTATTCGTAGTAGGGGTCTTCGACAAACTTGCGTTTGATGGCCGCGGTCGGACACAACTGGTTTTCGGCGGCGGTGTTCAGGTCGTTGGGTTCGGGATTGAAATAGCCCGTGCACAACTTGCAGTACCCGCAAATCGCATGGGCATGAACACACTTGACGGCCGACTGCTGCAGGACGCATTCGGTGGCGCACTTATCGCAGCGCAGACATTTTTGCGGATCGATCTGCCAAAGGGTCGCTCCAGAAGTGCTCCGGCCAGCTAGCGTGCCGAGCAACCCGCCGACGCCGGTCATGGCGGCAACGCGCACTCCGCCGCGAATGAAGTTGCGGCGGCTGACCGGGGCTTCTGGCTTAGGCGTGGCATCCATGCTGTGGCTTTATGCCCCCTTTGAGCTCGAGGGCAGACGCTCCAGTCAGGCCGGTCTTGCGCCTCATGATCCGCACGTCGCCGGCAACCAAGTCCAAGACGTAAACGCGGCCTTGCGAATCCACCGCCGCGTCCAACCCGCCCTGGGCGCCGTCCGACGTTTCGACCGCGCTCGCCTTGGCATTTTCGGCAAATGACTCCGATCCGGCGACGACCGACTCGAACGTTCCGTCTGCGCCATAGACCTTGACGCGGGGCAGGCCTTTTTCGCAGGTGACATAGCGGCCGTCGGACAACATGGCCAGGCTGATGGGATTGCAGCAGCCGCAGAAGCCGTCGATGGCGGCCGAGGCTTTGCCCCAGGCGAATTCCAGGTCGCCGTTGAACGTGTAGGCCTCGACGCGGTGCCGGCCGGGGTTCGTGACACGCAGCAGGCCGTCCCGGGCAATTTCAAGATCGAAGAACGGGCTGGGCACGATGAAACCGGGGATGTTGCGCTCCTGGTTTTTCTCGCCGATGCGGCCGATCAATTTGCCAGATCGGTCATAACGCAGCACCAGACGATTCCCGGCATCGGCGGCGAACACGTCGTTTTCGCCGACCGCCAAGCCGGTGAACCAAGTCTTGCGGCCTGGAGACTCCCAGACCGCCGTGCGTTGGCCTTTATGATGATAGACCTCCAAATGGTCCCGCAAGCCGACGAAGATCGTACCGTCGGCGGCCACGGCGAGGCAGCGTGGTTCGGCTGCGAGGGCGATGTCCGTTCCGGCGTTGCCTTGGCGGTCCAGAATGCTGACGTACTTGCCGGCCGCGATATGCAATTGGTCTTCCGGCCCGATGGCGATGCGCCTCGGATCGGCATGCGGACTGCGGATTTGGCCGATTTGCTCGTAATGAATCAGTTGCGGATCGGTCTGGCGCCAAGCATCCAGCTCGTAGGCAAAGGGATGCGCTGTCGCTTGGGCAGCCGCTGGTGAGGGTCTATGACGCAGCCGCATGGCCACGGCGCCGCCGATTCCCAGCAGTCCCGCAGCGCCAATTCCGTACTTGAGGAAGGTCCGCCGGCAGAGAATTCTTTTTGACGGGTTCATGGCTAAGTCCTTGTTGGAGTGTGCCGGGCAGCGAGGGCGGGCGGCAATCCGCAACTTGAAAACACTCCGCAGCCGTGACACAGGCCGCGATTCAGGCACGCGCCCTCTCCGGCTCGGGAGCGATGTTTAACAGCCAGCACCGAGCTCAGGACGGCGAGGGCTGCCAGCAGCGGATAGCGCGCGGCGGCGCGCCAAAACTCGTGGCGGCTGCAGGTCTTCATTGATTCCAACGGCATCATTGACCGCTTAGGGACTAATGTTTCTTGAGAACCGAATTCTGCTCGTAACAGTTACTCTGCTACAAGGTGAACTTTGAGGTAAGTCTCGGTCGGAGCGGCCATAAGTTGCTACCTTTGTTTTGCCAAAAGCTAACCTTTTTTTGTCCTGCCACGCTGGCGGATTGAGTTATGGCCTGCCGCAGTGACGCGAAAGGCTTCTCGCAATGTGCTGGTCTGCCACCACGCAACGCCGGGTGTCCCCTGATTCAGTCTCCCTTTTCTGGGTTAGTGAGCAGCGAGCAGGTCAGAACTCCTCGTGCAGCACATCGAGGACGACGACGAGGACGATGCCCAAAATCGGTTTTCCGGACACATTCTGAAGGAAGGTTGCGGGAATGAAACCAGCACGGTCCGGTGCCTATCGGCCTGTGACTTCCAAGCAGACCATTTTGGTCAGGTCCCGAGCGATGAGCCTGCCGCCGGCGAGGGCCATTGGGCCCCAGGATTCGCGTCCGTTCAACACCTGGGCCTGAGCGAGTTGAGTGTATTTGTCAGGAGTCGCCTCAATGAGAGTCAACTTGCCGGAATCGTTCAGGGCGAAAATCAATCCGCCCGCCAAGAGGAATGATCCCAAGCCGAACGACGGGCTTGATTCGCTGGTCCACTGGACCTTCCCATCTGGAGCCAGGCAGACAAATTTCCCATCGGCTCTGACTCCGTAAAGGTGTCCGCCATAATAGACCGGTGTGTGCTGCGTCGCTCCGAAAACCTCTGGCGCCAGTTTAAACACCTTTTGCGCCGTCAGCCGGCCGCCCTCTTCCTGCAACTGCAGCATTAAACTGCCCGCGTCATATCCGCCCGACAAAAAAACACGGCCATTGTCCAGAATCAGGGGCGAAGGCACGGTGGCGATGCTGATTTTCCAGGCCGTTGTTTCCCAAAGAATTGAGCCGTCCTTGGCCGACACGCCCGCGACGCCGTGGCTGCCGCAATACACATACATGCGGTGGCCGGCGAATTCCATCGGCATGACCGAGGAATGGGTCATTTTCCAGCCATGCGGATTGGGCGTCTGCCAGAGCGTCTGGCCGGTTTCACAATCGACAGCCAGCATTAATGCGTCTTTGCCGCCGGGCGCCAGAATGGCCACGCCCCTATCAATGAGCGGGCATTGACCCGCATACCATTGTGGAACAGTGGCGCCGTATTGCGAAACCAGGTCCAGTCCCCAGCGCAACACGCCGGTCGCGGCCTCCAGGCAGACGACGTGGCACTTCGGCCCCATAGCCACCACGTATTTCTCGGTCACGGCCGGGACGGTCCGCGACATGCCATGATTGCGTTTAACCGAAACCGGATAAGCGAAACGCCAGATTTCTTTGCCGTCCGCCAGCGAGAGACAGCGCAAAGCGTCCTGTTTCTTCTCGTGATCATAATCCATCACATAAACACGCCCGCTCATCACGGCCGCGCCGGCATACCCTTCACCCACGTTAACGGACCACAGTGGCCGTGGTCCGGAGGCGTCCCAATTCCTGGCCAGGTTGAGCGTTTCGGCGCTGATGCCATCGGCGCCGGCACCGCGGAACCGGGGCCAAGTTCCGGGTAAATTGGCCGGCTGCCCATCGAATTGGCTTAATGTTCCCGCCAGCACGGGATTGGATTTGGGCCCGGTATCGCCGTTGGCGGGCACTTGATCTGTTCCCGGCACGCGCAAAACCGGCCGCAGGCCGGGTTCCATAAGCAGCCACACCGCCAGCACAGCGATGGCCATCACACCCAGGCCCCAGGGCATCCAATTGTCGGATTTCATTGTTCTCGTCTGTTCAGCGCGCATTATGCACTACAGACCGAGCCGAAGCCAAATCCATTCAAAGCCAGGGGTCTTTGTCGCCTGCCGTTGTTTTCTAAGAGCGTGTACGGAAAATCGATTGGGGGCATCGTCCTCGGCATCGTTCTCGTCCTCGTCCTCGATGTTGCCTTCAATTTCGAGGACGAGGAGGACGACGAGAACGAGGACGAACAAATGTTCTGGAATTTCCGTACACGCGCTAAAGGCTTGAAACCAAACAATGCGTCCAGTATCGCTTGATCGCCATGCCAACCAGCGCTGATCCTGTCTCCAATGCTCCCAACGGTTTGCCATCCCCGAGGGCCATCGATATGCACGTTCACATGGTGGGAAACGGCAGCGGCGGCACCGGCTGCTGGATTCGGCCTTCGGCGTGGCGTTGGCCGTTGCAGGCCTTGATGGCGCACCACATCGGCTTGCCCCTCAGCGCGTTGAGAGAGAATCTGGACCAGCTTTACGTTGACCAGCTTTTGCAGTGGGTGCGCGGGTCTTCGCTGGATGCCGTCGTGATCCTGGCGCACGAGCAAGTTTATGATGAGCAGGGGAAATTGCGGAAAGACTTGGGGACTGCCTATGTTCCAAATGATTACGTTCTGAGGCTGGCGCGTGCGCACCGGGAGTTTCTTCCGGCGGTGTCGATTCATCCGGCCCGGCCGGATGCGTTGGAAGAGTTGGACCGATGTGTGGCGGAGGGCGCTGTCATGATGAAATGCCTGCCCAACTGCCAAAACATCGACTGCCGCGACCGCCGTTACACCCGCTTTTGGGAACGCATGGTGCAAACGGGCCTGCCGCTCCTGGCCCACACCGGGGGCGAACACACGGTGCAGGTGGTGCGTCGTGAACTCGCGGATCCCCGGACGCTCGAATGGCCGCTGCAATGCGGCCTGACCGTGATCGCGGCGCACAGCGGCACCAAGAGCGGCTTGTTCGATCCGCAATATTTTCATCACTTTGTGGAAATGACCCGGCGGCATCCCCGGCTCTACGGAGATATCAGCGCGTTCAACGTTCCGATTCGCGGGAGCGTCGTGCCGCGCTGTCTGCAGAAGCCGCTCGTGGAGCGCATGGTGCATGGGAGCGATTATCCGGTGCCGGTGTTTGGCCACTGGGCCTGGCTGCAAGGATTCGTAGATTGGAAGGCGTTTCGGCAATGGGAACGGCAGCCGAACGTCCTGGAACGCGATTATCAGCTCAAACGCGCCATGGGATTCCCGCCGGAGACTTTCACCCGGATCAGCCGGATGTTGCGTCCTTCTCTTCCGGCAAAGAGCGCTTGAGCCAGGAAACTCGACACGCCGCATCCAAGAGTGGCAGAGCGCAATGCGCTCCGTCTCGTAGCGCACTCGGAAGCTGCTCCCGTTTGAAGGCGGAAGGCCTCTTGGACGCATGAGCCGCTGGGGCTGGAAAAGAAAAGGCCGCACCAGCAGCCACGAAGCGGCTGACCGTGAATAGCCGTGGGCGCCAGCCCACGGAACGACGTCCCCCCCAACCGGTGCGGCCCTTGCAGGGCCGGACAATCATGTGCCGGGGGCACCCGCAGGTTGCACCTGCGGCTATTCACGTCCGGCCCTCCAAAGGGCCGACGATCCGGGTGCGGCGGCGGCATCTTCTGGGGAGAGCAACAGTGAGATATCGCCCTGCTTCACCCACTCGCCGTCCCTCTCACCCCAATGTGGGAGAGGGTGCCCGAAGGGCGGGTGAGGGGTTTGCCGGGCACGAAGATTCACCGTTCGGTGGACAGGCCGAACTCCTGCGCCAACCTGGACACGAGCTCGCAGGCAGGTATGAATGCGAAGGCTTGCCTATGCGGCCAAGGCGAGTTTCTCGGCGACAGAGAAGATGTCGTCGCGGTGGGTCTTGAGGAAAGCGCGGACGCGGGGGATGGAGTCGGCGGCTTGGAGGTCGGCTGGGGTGTTGATGGCGGCGGGGTGGAAGACGCTTGCGAGGAGGAGTTGAGCCATCATGGTGTCCCTCGTTTCCGGTTGGCGCATGGGAGCGGCAGGTTCCGATGGCTCGTCCTCTTCGCCCAATTCAGACGGAGGCATTTCGGCGAGCTCGCGGACGCGGGGGTAGAGTTCGAGGAGCAAGTCGCGGAGGGCGTCGTCGGAGGCGGTGGATTCGAGGAGGCGGACGACTTTCAGGACGAGGGGCAGGATGCTGCCTTCGGGGCCGAAGGAGGCGAGTTCAGCTTCTTCCGTGTCGCTGAGGGTTTCGCCAAGGCGGGCGCGGGCTTCGGCGAGGCCAAGGCGCAGTCCGAGCGGAGAGCGGGGTGCAGAGGCGGCGAGTTGCTGCTCAAAGTAGTCGCGGGCTTCGGTCGCCCGGTCACGGGCGAGCATGAGGAAGCCGCGTGCTTCCACGAAGGCGGTGCGGCATTCGCCGGTCAACTCGTCGGGTAACGTCAGCAGGGCCTCGGCTTCGGCAAAGAGGCGTTCGCGTGCCCCGGGGGATTCCGCGCGACGCGCCTGCCACTGAAGCAGGAGGGCGC